>ULSF01041195.1_pt1 | contig 12505 bp, 10 predicted proteins | sample 1956121 | NCBI WGS metagenome assembly ULSF01 (sample SAMEA4835701, study PRJEB28245) | human gut metagenome | biome: gut microbiome; material: fecal sample | place: Denmark | collected 2008
TTATCCACAATTTTAAAAAATTTTATTTAAAAAGATGGTTTTTTTTTGTTGATTATCCGCAAAATTTATGGTATGATTTTTGCGCTTGGTTTTTATTCGCTGAGGAAAATAAAATATGAAAGGGGTTCTTTCCTGATGGATGCAAATGAAATATTCCAGCAAATCTGTTCAATCATTGAACAATCGCCTCAGGATATAACCCCTATTTCCTATAAAACTTGGATCTGCACGCTTAAGCCGTTGGTATTTAAGGATAATTGTTTATATCTTATTGCTCCTACGGACATGCATCGGCGGCATATCATGACTACGACTACCGCTCTGCATACTTATTTAATTACCGCACTGAATATCGTTATCAACAGTCCCGGAGCAGATGTCGTTCTGGTTTTGGAAAGTGAAGCGGCTGCTATTATTGATGCGGATATTCAAGCTCCCGCTGCCATTACCCGTCCCATGCTGAACGAAAAGTATACTTTTGAGAATTTCGTTATTGGCTCAAGCAATCAATTTGCTCATGCGGCGGCCTTAAGTGTGGCGGAAGCCCCGGCTACCATCAATAATCCGCTGTTTATTTACGGCGGCGTAGGATTGGGAAAAACACACTTGATGCATGCTATAGGCAACTTTGTTTTAGAGCACAATTCCAAAGCAAAAGTATTGTATATCACCTGTGAGAAATATACCAATGAATTTATCGAGGCGCTGGCAAAACATCAGATTACGGCTTTCCGTGAGCGTTATAGGCAAAATGTCGATATTCTTATGATCGATGACGTGCAATTTCTTTCCGATAAAGACCGTACCCAGGAAGAAATTTTTCATAATATCAATGATCTCTTTACGGCCAACAAACAAATTATTCTTTCCAGCGATCGTCATCCTAAAAATATTTCGACGCTTACCGACAGGCTGCGCTCTCGCTTTGAAGGAGGGCTTTTGGTGGATATTACTCCGCCGGATTTAGAAACCCGAACCGCAATTCTGCGCAAGAAAGCGGAAGCCGAACATATTACGCTGCCGGATAATATCCTGTTTTTAATTGCCGAAAAGGCAAGTGATAACGTGCGCGAACTGGAAGGCGCTTTAAAAAGAGTTTTGGCATTTTCCTCTATTACGGGTCAAAATATTACCATAGAACTTACGACCGAGGCATTAAAGGATTATCATACCGAAACGCAGAAGCATTGTACGCCGGATATGATTATTGAAGCGGTTTCCAAATATTTCGGCTTGGAACCGGAAGATATTATCGGTCCGCGGCGTGACCGACAAATTGTTCAGCCTAGGCATATTGCTTTTTATTTGTGCCGTGAATTGACGGATCTTTCGACTTCGCGCATCGGAGATGAATTCGGCGGAAGAGATCACGCCACCATTATCAACGGCATCGGAAAAATTCGTGCTGCCGTAAAGGTAGACGATACGATAAAAAATTATGTTGAAGATATTACCATGCGCCTGAGAGGGGAATGAGAATGGTTTTTAACGGAACGTTTGCAGGAAACCTGATGGGTTTCCTTTATTTTGCTTTTTTTATTCTCGGCGGAATCCTTCTGGCATCCCGCCTGCTGACTTCCCAGAAGGCGGCGGTTCGTTTATGGCTCGGCGCCGTATTCGGTATTGTACTGCTTATGTGGCTGCCGGTGCTGCTTTCCATGATACTGGGCTTTTCTGTTCTTTCCCATCTGCTTGCTGCCGGTTTGCTTGCTGTCGGCTGCGCCGCCTGCTTGTTTTTTACCCGAAAAATGCCGCGGTGTGAGCGCTTCCGTTTTAATAAGGAAACGGCTGTTATGCTGTTGCTTTCTGCGCCGCTTTTGCTGTTTTTTACCGTGGTGCTCAGTGATCATATTTTAAAGGAAAGCACTTCAGGCGGCTATATTTTCGGACAAAGCACCTATTTTGACGCAAATATTCATTTAAGCTTTATCACAACGCCCGTCGCACAGGGGAGGATTCCCTTTGCCTATAACATTCTTCCCAGCGCGCAGGTTTCCTATCCTTTTTTAAGTGATACCATTTCCGCCTCTATTTATATTTGGGGCTCTTCACTGCGCTTTGCTTATATTTTACCGATGGTTTTCGGCGCGCTGACTGTATTTTGCGGTGCGTTTCTGTTCTTTTTTACGTGGCTGAAATCTGTTAAAAAGGCCGCTTTGGCTTGGATTCTGTTCTTCTTTAACGGTGGATTCGGATTTGCTTATTTCTTTGACGGACTGCGTGTTGACAGCACCAATTTTACTCGAATTTTTACGGAACTTTATGAAACGCCTACCAATCTGAATGATCACATGATTCGTTGGGTAAATACTGTATGTGATATGATGATTCCGCAGCGCGCGTCTCTTTTTGGCTGGATGATGCTGTTTTCCTGCCTGTTTCTGCTTTATAAAGCCGTATTTTTAAAAGAAAAACGTATGTTCCTGTATGCGGCTGTACTGGCGGGGTTGACGCCGATGATAAGCACGCATGTCTTTTTAAGCTTGGGTGTAATCTGCGCGGTATGGATGATGTCACGCCTGGTAACTATGGTAAACATCAATCCCCGTATCATAGGAAAGATCGTCATGGCTCTTGTGATTTTAGTGCTGTCTGTTTTCCTTTTTACCGGTCTGTTTGTCAAAGATTCACAGCAATCCTTCGAATATGATGCTGCCGGTTTTTCCACGTTGGTTGCCGGGGGAACGGCATTGCTGTTATTGTGGGCTTGGTTGTTGCTTTCCGCGCTTCACCGCGGCCATTTTAAAGAAATTCTGCATACATGGGGATTGTTTTTGGGCATTGTGCTTTTGCTGGCTTTACCGCAGTTGTTCGGGTTTACTTTCCGGCAAAGTTCCGGCAGCGGTTTTATGAAGGCGCATTTTAACTGGGTCAATTATCAAGATACGTATTTGTGGTTTTATATCAAGAATGTGGGGATTGTTGCGCTGCTGTTGATTCCAGCGGTATTGGCGGGCAATAATCGCCTGAAAAGTATCGCCGCGCCGATCGCGGTACTTATGCTTTTAGCCGATACCTTTGCTTTTCAGCCCAATACTTATGATAATAACAAGCTGCTCTACCCTGCCTATGCACTGGCGTGCGGCATCGTTGCCCAATATATGGGGCTTCTTTATCAAAAACTGAAAAATATTCGGGGAACCAAACTTGCGGCGGCCGGTGTGTTGGTGTTATGCATGCTTTCCGCTGTGCTTTCTATGGGGCGTGAGGCGGTCTCCGGTGTATATGAAATTTATTCCGCTCCGCAGGTACAGGCCGCTGCCTGGATTCAGGAAAACACTGCCGGAAACGCTACGCTGCTGACAAACGACCGTTATAATAATGCGCTTTCCAGTTTGACGGGCAGAAATATCGTTTGCGGATCGAATTCTTTCCTTTATACGCATGGCCATGGGGAAGAATACCTTGCACGTCAAAAAGATGTTTCCGCTATCTATGCTTTTCCGGAGCAAAGCCGGGAACTTTTAGAAAAATATGAGGTCTCTTACATTGTAGTCGGTCCGGACGAATACGCTTCATACAACGTCAATGAAGAGCAAATCGCCGCGATAGCAAGTCTGGTATACGACCAAAACGGGGTACGGATCTATAAGGTTATTTAGTAAAGTATTGATTTTTTTTAGCAGACCGAATAAAGGTCTGCTTTTTCTGTGTTATGCAGTAAAAATTGCGTTTAACCCAAAAAGAATTTGCAATAATTTCAATATAGAGATATAATTATAATAGTTTTTGTTAAGCTTCAAAGCAAACCTGTTTTTTCAGGAAGCTATTGAAAATGCCGATACAAAAACAAATTATAATTTTCATATGGCATCCGTCTTTGCGGAGCCGGAATGGAGGAAAAAATGGACAAAAGAATTTCAACAAGAACTTTAACTATCGGCGCTGCTTTAACTGCAATAGTTCTGATATTGCAGCTAATAGGTGCATTTATTCGTTTGGGGCCGTTTTCCATGTCTTTCGTACTCGTGCCTATCGTCGTAGGCGCAGCAACTTGCGGAACTGCTGTAGGTACGTGGCTCGGCCTCGTTTTCGGTGTTGCAGTGCTTATATCAGGTGATGCTGCACCATTTTTAGCCGTGGACGTTTTCGGTGCCGTTGTTACCGTCTTGGTAAAAGGTGCGCTGTGCGGTCTTGTTGCTGGCTTAATCTATAACGCGCTTAAGAAAATAAACAAAACTTTCGCCGCTGTTTGCGCCGCTATTGCATGCCCCATTACTAATACCGGTGTTTTTCTTGCAGGTTGCTCTGTGTTCTTTATGGATACTCTAAAAACGTGGGGTCAAGGCGGAGGCTTCGGCGATAACGTTTTGCTTTATATGATAGTAGGCTTGGTAGGCATTAACTTCGTTATTGAATTAGGTATAAACATAGTATTGTCACCTGCGATTTCAACTCTGTTAAATGTCTTCGTAAAGGAGAAAAAATAAATGCTTCTTGTACTTGATATAGGTAATACAAATATAAAAGCCGGTGTATACGAAAACGAAAAACTGGTCGGCACATGGCGCATTGCTACGGATTTAAGAAAGACCAGCGATGAGTACGGGATTGCTTTGGTAGCGATGCTTCACGCGGAGAATATTGAGCCGGATGCTATCCATGGTATCATTATGTCTTCCGTAGTACCGGCAATTAATTTTACTATTGAACATATGCTGGGCGATTATCTGCATAAAAAGCCAATTATCGTAGGAGCGGGGATAAAAACAGGACTGAATATCCGAACGAACAATGCCAGGGAAATCGGCGGTGATATTATATGCGATACCGTATCGGCCTTTCAACGCTACGGAGGTCCGTGCATTACGATCGACTTTGGTACCGCTACCACAATGTTTATTACTTCCGATACTGCCGAAATCTTAGGCGGCTGCATTTTGCCCGGTGTGCGGGTATCGTCTGACGCTATTTCAAACCGTGCGGCGAATCTGCCGGCGGTGGCGCTGGAACTGCCCAAAAGCGTGATCGGGAAAAACACCATCACTTGTATGCAGGCCGGTTTGCTTTACGGTTATATCGGGCAGATTGAATATTTGATAAAAAAAATGAAGACAGAAGCCGGCTTTCCGCAAGCCAAAGTTATTGCTACAGGAGGACTTGCTAAAGCGATTGCCGACCATACTGACGCAATTGACGTAGTGGACTCCCGCCTGACTCTCGAGGGACTGCGTTTAATTTACAATATGAACAAAGAAGGGAAATAACATGGAAAAAGGAAAAATTTCGGTAAATTCCGATAACTTAATGCCAATCATTAAAAAGTGGCTGTACAGTGACAGGGATATTTTTATCCGTGAGTTGGTTTCCAACGGTGTGGATGCCATCAGCAAATATAAGAAGCTTGTGCAGATAGGCGACGCGGCGGAGCAGGATTCTTACCGCGTAACCATTACCGCCGATAAAGACGCCGGAACGATTTGCTTTGCCGATAACGGTATCGGCATGACGAAGGAAGAGGTAGAAAAGTATATCAATCAGGTTGCCTTTTCCGGCGCTGCTGATTTTTTGGAAAAATATGAAGATAGCGGAAGTTCCGCTATTATCGGGCATTTCGGCCTGGGTTTTTACTCGGCTTTTATGGTTGCCGATAAGGTAACCATTGAAACACTTTCTTATCAGGAAGGCGCGGCGCCTGTGCGTTGGGAGAGCGACGGCAGTGATGAATATACTATTTCAGACTGTGAAAAAAAACAGTGCGGAACCGTCATTACGCTGTATTTAAATGAGGATAGCAAGGATTTTGCGCAAAACACCACCGTGCGGGAGATTCTGCAAAAATACTGTGCTTTTATGCCGGTGGAGATTTTTTTAACCGGAGAAAATGATGAAAAGCCGATCAATGATACCGCGCCGCTGTGGCTTAAAGCTCCCGCGGAATGTACGGAGGAAGAGTATAAAACCTTTTATCACAAGGTGTTCACGGATTTCAATGATCCTCTTTTCTGGATCCATCTGAATGTAGACTATCCTTTTAATTTAAAAGGAATTGTTTATTTTCCCAAACTAACGGAAAATCCCGAAAGTATTCAGGGACAGATTAAGCTTTTCAACAATCAGGTTTTTGTGGCGGATAATATTAAAGAGATTATTCCCGAATTTTTAATGCTGCTGAAGGGTGTGATTGATTGCCCGGATATGCCGCTGAACGTTTCCAGAAGCTTTTTGCAGAATGACCGTACCGTAGCCCGCATTAGTGGTCATATTACCAAAAAAATTGCCGATAGATTATGCGGCATGGCTAAGGATGAAAAGGAACTGTATGAAAAATACTGGGACGATATTAATGTATTTATCAAATATGGGTGCATGCGTGATGCGAAATTTGATGAGCGCATGAAAGAAAACATTATTTATAAAACTACTGACGGCGAATATATTACACTTTCAAAATACTTAGAAGGCAGTGAAGACAAAAAAGTTTATTATGCCGCAGATGAAAAGAAGCAGGCTCAATATATTACCATGCTCAAGGAAGTCGGAAAATCCGCTGTTTTGATGGGCGGTATGCTGGACATTCCTTTTATGCAGCATATCGAAATGCAGAATCCCGGCGTACGCTTTGTCCGTGTAGATGCTGAGCTTGCCGGCACTGATTCCAGTGAAAATCATTTATTTGAAAAGCTTTGTGCTTATGCTAAGGAGACCGTAAAAGCGGAAAATACCGAGGTAAAAGCCGAAAAGCTTGCCGGAAGTTTGCCCGCGGTGCTTTTAGCGGATGAATTCGGCCGCCGAATGGAGGAAGCACAGCGTTATTACGGAATGCCTGCTATGGGCGGTATGCTGAAATATACGCTGGTACTCAACACGGCCAGCCCTCTGATTGAAAGCCTCAATACTATGGAGGACGGTACCGTCAAAGAGGAAGCGGTAAAATATGTATACGATCTTGCCCGTCTTGCCTATGGTTCGCTTTCGGCGGAAGATATTACCGGTTTTATTCAAGAAAGCGCTTCCATATTGGAAAAGAACTTAAAAGCGCATTAAATATAGCATAAAAATAACATAAAAGATAAAAAAGCTGTTGACGAAAAATTTTTCGCGCAGCTTTTTTATTGGCTTTGGGAGAAGTTGCTTTTTTATAAGAATAGACAGGATATTTGTTTATAAAACGCTTAATCAAAGTCGTTTTCTCTTTTAAAAGCATCAAAGTAAAAATGAATGCAATAAGTGAATCTGTACAAATCAAAGATTTTATGCTATCATATAGCACACAATTTCAGGTTATTAATGGAAAAGTATTGTTATTATCTTTGTGTTGGGATTAAAAAAGGCGGCCTGTCTGCAGAAAATAAATTTTTCAATATTTTAAAATTACGGGAAAATTTGAGTTAAGCAGAAAAATCGATATCAGTTTGTATTGAGCGGTAGAGGAGAAGGGAAAAATGATTGAACTGAAGAATATCCGCAAAACTTTTAAAGTGGCAAAGCGCAGTGCCGGTTTTTCTGAAGCGGTAAAAGCGCTGTTCAAAAGAGAATATACTTATATAAACGCCTTACAGGATATATCTTTTACGATAGAAGACGGTGAAATGGTCGGGTATATCGGCCCGAACGGCGCCGGTAAAAGCAGCACAATAAAAATTATGAGCGGTATTCTGACACCTGACAGCGGAGAATGTATCATTAACGGGCGCGTACCTTGGAAGGACAGAATTGCGCATGTGCAGGAGATCGGTGTTGTGTTCGGCCAGAGATCACAGCTTTGGTGGGATGTGCCCGTCATGGACAGCTTTGAATTGATTCGCGATATCTACAAGGTGGAATATTCTCGATATAAAAAGACATTATCTCAGCTGGTTGAACTTTTGGCGCTGGGCGAAATCGCAAAAACTCCAGCAAGACAGCTTTCATTAGGACAGCGTATGCGATGTGAAATTGCCGCGTCCTTATTGCATAGTCCGAAAATTCTTTTTTTGGACGAGCCTACGATCGGCCTTGATGCGGTCTCAAAGATTGCGGTGAGGGATTTTATAAAAACGATAAACCGCGAGAATAAAACCACGGTAATTTTAACGACACATGATATGCAGGATATTGAAGCCTTGACAAATCGCATTTTGCTGATCGGGAAAGGAAAAATTCTTCTGGACGGTTCTTTGGCTGAACTGAAAACACGCGATTTCGCGCATAAAACCTTGACGATTGATTATTTGGGGGAGAACATACCGATTACTGAACATATGACCGTTGTTAAGGATTTAAACGGACATGCTGAAATTGTTATAGATACAGAGTTTTTGACGGTATCGCAAGCTGTTTCCTATATCTCTGCTAAAGTGGATGTCAGAGATCTATCGGTTATGGGAGAAACCGTTGACGAAATGGTTGTTTCCTTATATAAGGAATTTGAAATATGAAAAAGTATTTATCCTTTTTTAGAATAAGATTTATCGCAGGCCTTCAATACCGTGCCGCCGCCTGGGCCGGCATCGCTACCCAATTTGCCTGGGGAGGCATGACGCTTCTTATGTTTTGGGCGTTTTATCAAAATAATACAAATAGCTTTCCGATGCCTTTCCCGGCTTTGTCAAATTATATATGGATGCAGCAGGCTTTTCTCGCAATGTTTATGGCTTGGTTTTTTGATACGGAGATCTTGGATAGTATCACGTCGGGGAATATAGCGTATGAGCTGTGCCGGCCTTGTGATATCTATGCAATGTGGTTTACAAAGAATATGGCCATAAGGCTTTCAAGAGTACTGCTTAGATGCTTTCCGATCTTGTTGGCCGCGGTTTTTCTTCCCGCGCCGTTTCATTTAACGCTTCCTCCGGATTGTCTGTCAGGTATTCTCTTCTTGGTTTCCGTTACTCTGGGGTTCCTTGTTTTAATATCGTTTTCCATGCTGATTTACATTTCGGCTTTTTATACCATATCTTCCATAGGAATACGCATCCTGGCAACATCGGTTATTGAGTTTTTTGCAGGTGCGATTATCCCCATTCCGTTTTTTCCGGAAGCATTGCAGCCGATGATGTATGCGCTGCCGTTTGCGTCTATGCAGAATACGCCGTTTTTAATATATACCGGCCAGATAAGCGGGGGAGAAATTTTAAAAAGTATTGTATTACAGCTTATTTGGCTTGCCGTGTTAATCCTAATAGGCCGTTTGCTTATAAAACGGGCATTGAAAAAAGTAATCGTTCAGGGAGGGTAAAAGATGAAACTGTATTTTAAATATATTGCCATACTGTTAAAATCTCAAATGCAGTACAAGGCGTCATTCATTATGACCGCCCTTGGTCAGTTTTTGGTTTCTTTTACCGCTTTTTTGGGAATATATTTTATGTTTTCTCGGTTTCATTCCGTGAACGGATTTACTTTTTCGGAAATTTTGTTATGCTTTTCGATTTTGTTAATATCTTTTTCTGTAACCGAATGCTTTGTTCGAGGTTTTGATGTGTTTCCCAGATTGATTCAAAGCGGAAATTTAGATAGAATTCTGGTTCGGCCGCGCAACGAGATCTTTCAGGTGCTGACCTCAAATATGGATTTTTCTCGTATCGGCCGATTGATTCAGTCGGTATTGATGCTGGCGTACGCTGTTCCCGCAAGCGGTATTGTATGGACTTTTGATAAGATTTTGACTGCTGTTATGATGGCGCTTGGCGGTATGGCGGTATTTGCGGCGTTATTTGTTTTGTATGCGGGGATTAGTTTTTTTACCATCGAAGGTCTGGAATTTATGAATATTTTTACTGACGGCAGCCGTGAATTCGGAAAATATCCTCTTTCCATTTACGGGGAGGGAATACTGAAATTTTTTACTTATGTGATTCCGATCGCGTTGTTTCAGTATTATCCCTTTCTGTATCTTATCGGAAGATCGGATAATATCGGTTTAATATTTCTTCCGTTGGCGGGATGCTGGTTTATGATCCCCTGTTATTGCTTTTTTAAATTCGGTTTAAAAAAATATAAATCCACAGGTTCTTGATCTCCCTGTTTTTATAAAAAGCAACGTTTGCGTTTATGCGTTGAAAGTGTTACAATACCTTTTGTTGTTTTTTCGTTGGGGGATATATCATGTCAAGAATCATTCAATGTTGCGTTTCTTTCTTTAAGAAAGAAATCACGCTGAGCGTTGCCGTTTTATTGGCGGGAATTTCTATGTTTTTTGTTCCGCCCAATCTTTCGTATGTTTCCTATATCGATTGGAATACATTAGCGCTTTTGTTTAGTTTGATGGCCGTTATGAAGGGCTTTCAAAAAATCGGACTATTTGTTTTTTTGGGCAATCAATTGTTAAAGCAAACAAAAACTTTACGAAAGATGCTGTTCATTCTTGTTTTTTTACCGTTTGTAAGCAGCATGGTTATTACAAACGATGTTGCGTTGATTACCTTTGTTCCGTTTGGATTTATTGTTTTACGTATGGCAAAGCAGGAACGCTTGGTGATTCCTCTTGTTGTAATGCAAACCCTCGCGGCGAATCTCGGCAGTATGCTGACGCCTATGGGCAATCCGCAAAATCTCTATTTGTACGGTAAATCCGGTATTGGATTTATACAATTTTGTTTCCTGATGCTGCCGTATGTACTGCTTTCCGGTGTTGGGCTGACGGTACTGATTCTTTTGCAGAAATCTTTTCCTGTTTGTAAAGTCTCCACTTGCGCAAAAATAGAAAGCAAAAAAGGCTTGCTGTGCGGTATTATCGGGCTTTTTTTGTGCTTTTTAGGGCTTTTTGAAGTTGTTTCGCCTCTTGTAATTGCGGCGGTGATCGCGGCTTTCTTGCTTTTTGCGGACAGAAAGCTGCTGGCGCAGATTGATTACGCGCTTTTAGCAACCTTTTTTGCTCTGTTTATTCTAATTGGCAATATCGGCCATATAGAGAGTTTTCAAACATTTATTTCTTCGGCGCTTACAGATCATGTGGAATGGGTATCGATTCTTACAAGTCAGCTCATTAGTAATGTTCCGGCCGCGTTGCTGCTCTCCGGACTTACCTCTGAATGGGAGAATTTAATTGTAGGCTGCAATTTAGGCGGGCTTGGAACGTTAATTGCTTCTATGGCAAGCTTAATTTCCTACAAAATGGTAGCAAAAGAATATCCGAATCAATGTAAAAAATATCTTCTTATCTTTACATTATATAATCTGTGTTTCTTAGGCGTGCTGTTTCTGGTAAGCGTCTTTATCTGAAAAAATATCTTGTGACAAATATTTGATAGAAGGTTTTTTCTTTGTTCGGTTGAAAAAATATGATATAATAAGAATTCAAAAAGCAAAATCCTGCTAAATCAGGATAAAAAATTTTATAGGTTTACGAAAATAATGATAAAAGGAGCAGATTTATGAAAATAAAATATCTTGGTACGGCGGCGGCCGAAGCTGTTCCGGCGCCGTTTTGTGAATGTAATGTTTGTGAGTATGCGAGAAAACAGGGCGGGAAAAATATAAGAACGCGAAGTCAGGCTTTGATTGACGGAAAACTTTTAATTGATTTTCCTGCCGATACCTTTATGCATACGTTAAATGAAAAATTCAAGTTAAGTGATATTTCGGCTTGTATCATCACACACAGTCATTCGGATCATCTATATCCCGCGGAGCTCTTCTGCAGGGAGTCCTGCGCGGCACATATGAAACAGGAACATCCTTTTGTTATGATAGGAACAGAGGACATAATAGAAAGCATACATGCCGATTATCCCAATTCTTATTTGCTGGAAAAAGAAAAATTTCTTGAACTTCATCCGATCGTTCCTTTTGTGCCGTTTGAGGTGGAAGAATATAAAATCACACCGCTTGCGGCGGACCATTCTACAAAACAGCCGGTAATCTATATTATTGAAAAGGATGATAAAGCGATTCTTTATGCGCATGATACCGGTTTTTTCCCGGATAAAACAATGGAATATCTTGCGAAAAGCAGCGTTTGTTTTGATTTGATTTCTTATGATTGCACCAATGGGCTTTTAGAGTGGGAGAACCAAGGACATATGGGACTTATCGGAAATGAGGTTATGCGTGAACGATTAAAGGATTTAGGTAAGTTAAAAGAGAAAACACTTCATGTTGTAAATCATTTTTCACATAATGGCCTTGCCGGATACGACCAGCTTGTTCCTATAGCCGGAGAAAAGAACTTTATTGTTTCATATGATGGGTTAGTGCTTGAATTTTAATAAAAGTTAAGGCAAAAATAAAACAGCTTCGCGCGCAGTTGCGGTGAGGCTGTTTTTTATTGCAGATTTTAAAAAAACTGAAAGTTAAAAAGGCAGTTCTTGATCTTTTGAAAGTTCAATGGTACCATGAGTTGCTTCAAAATCTTCAATACGCCTTTTGATCAGTTGCTCAATTTCTTTATTTTTTGTACGCCCTTCATATTCTGCAATATAGGCAATTTTACTAAGAAGAATTTGAGAAATTCTTAAAGTAAAACGTGGTAAACTATCTTTCACCTTGACTTAGAAGAATTGATTCAAATGGCGGAATCAATAGAAGTTGTTAGCGAAAATGACATAAACGGATATAAATAGAGAAATTTTTTAAAAAATTT
>ULSF01072792.1_pt1 | contig 12487 bp, 8 predicted proteins | sample 1956121 | NCBI WGS metagenome assembly ULSF01 (sample SAMEA4835701, study PRJEB28245) | human gut metagenome | biome: gut microbiome; material: fecal sample | place: Denmark | collected 2008
AAAGCTGAATTTACAGGAGTGTAGTAAACTGAAAGAGTTAGAAGTGAATGCCGGTAAACTGACGGACTTGAAATTACCGGAAAAGATACAAAAAATAACTTTTGAAAATTTACTGCTGACCAGTCTCGATTTAAGTAAATATAACAAACTTGAGGAAGTATATTTTGAGGGAGAGGCACCGAAACTAGAAAAAATAAAATGTGTGAATACATCGTTGAAAATTTTTGACGTGGATCGATTTGAAAAACTTGAGAAACTAAGAGAATTGGATCTGAGCAATAATAAGTATTTAAAAGAGGCTGAATTTGCCGCATATGGCTATGGAACATATGTTGATCCTGTAATTCCTAATATTGAAAGAATCAATCTCAGCAACTGTAAAAGTCTTAAAACGTTTGCATGTCATAAGGCACCAAAATTAAAAACGGTCAACCTGACGGGATGTGTGAATCTCACAGAACTGGATGTTGCATATACAGGGGTTGGAAGCATAGATATATCCAAATTTAAAAAATTAGTTACCTATCGCTGTGCAGGAAATAATCTTACGAAACTGGATGTGACAAAAAATAAAAAGTTGCGTACATTAGACTGCCAGAAAAACAGACTGAAATATTTGGATTTGAGAAAATCTACAAATCTGACCAATATAGAGCTGAACGATAATGAACTTACCAGTTTTGATATTAGTAATATATCAGGGCTGGGATGGTATAAATTTGATAATCAGTATTATACCATTGCAAAGGGAAAAAAGATTGATCTGGCAAAATTGCCGGGATTTGATATGTCAAAGATTGGAAAAGTAACAGGAGGAACCAGAAGTGATGGAGGATATGGTTCTGTTGTTACACTGACGGATAAAAAAACAAACACGGTTTCTTATGAATATGATGTTCAGAATGGCTGGTATCAGACATTTCATATAAAATTTGAAAATCCGGATAATTTAGCCAGCATAAAAAAAGTAAAATGTACACTCAATAAAAATACTTATACATACGATGGCAAAGCGAAGAAGCCGGCTGTGACTGTTACATTGAAAGGGAAAAAATTAAGGCAAGGCACTGATTATACCGTGAAGTATAAAAATAATAAAAAAAGCGGCATTGCAACAGTGATCGTCAGTGGAAAAGGTGCATATATTGGAACAGTCACAAAAACATTTAAAATATTACCGAAAAAAACATCTTTTACGAAAAGTGTTAGCGTAAACGCCGGGGAGATAGAGCTATCCTGGGAAAAAGCAGATAGTGCCACCGGATATGAGATACGTTATAGTACTGATTCAAAGATGAAGAAAAATGTGCAGAAAAAAGTGATCACCAAAAATAAAAACACCACATTAAAAATAAAGAAACTGAAAAATAATGCGGTGTATTATGTACAGATACGAACATATAAGCTGGCAGATGGCAAAAAGGTTTATAGTGCATGGAGTAAGGCTGGCCAGATCAGATTATAAAAGGAATGGATGGCAGCTTACAGTTTTTTCTTACAGATAAACTGCAGTACATGCATACAATATTCTTTCTGCATTTCACTGGAAGCAACAAAATCTTCTGACAGTTCAAAATAACTTTTTTTATCTTTAAACATAAGACGGAATGCCGGTTTTTGTATTTCCTGATACTGGGGAACAAAAATGGCATTCTTTTTTTTATAGCAGGTTCCTGCGGTAGCTTTTTTTCTTCGTTCTTTTGGAATCGAGGCAGCAAGGCTTGAGGGAATGGCGAGATCTTCCTCAGGCAGATACCAGTAATTTTTATAATCAGAAAGAAAATATTTGAGTTCCCCTGTATATAAACGGACACAGAGTGTTGTCTGGTCTGTATCGACAACCAGATGGAAATCCTCATAATGACAGGAAACACGTTTAGGAACCGGAAAAATGTTTTGCATGGAAAAGAGAATCTCCCTGCAGGGTTTGCCGTCATAGGAGACAGATTCATTGGCACAGACGGATGTCACATTAAATGCGCCCTCAAACAGCTTTACATAGGACAGTACGGAGAGAAGCTTTGGCATATCGATAACATCCTCATAATTGTGCTGCTTTAAAAGAGAGATAAGTTTTTTATCTGGATTTTTCTGACATGCCTTGTATACATCTATCAGTTCACCACCGTTATATGCGTCCTCGCGTTCTAAACCAATGAATTGCTCTACCGTTTTCTGCTTTAAATTTGGAAGGGCAAAAAGAAAACGAAAGCCTGAGATCATTTTATAGATGTCAACATATTCATAAGCGGAAAATGGTTCTGGTATTTTGTACTTCTGACATTTGTTTGTCAGGTACGGAATATCAAAACCGATTCCGTTAAACGTGATGATCGTATCAAAATTTTGCAGATAATCCAAAAATGCATGCAGTACATCCGATTCATCTGCCGGAGTTTCTGCAAAAAACTGATCGACAATAAGCAGATTTTCTTTCCGCGCAGCGCATCCGATCAGATAGAGTGATGTGCGTGCAGCTGAAAATCCGGTTGTTTCTATATCAAAAAAAAGAGAATTCTCTGTAAATATCAGTTCTGCCAGTGAATCATCTGCTGTAAAAGGCATTTCTTCGTGCCAGTGTTTCATATAAATCCTCCCTGATTTCCTTCATAATAAACTATTTTATCACATATAAAAAGAAAAAGAAAATGCCATTAATTGATGGAATTATCTCAATAATTGTGAAAATTTTGTCAAAAGGTTCTAAAAAAAATACAAGGAATAGATGGAATATGTATCATTTTGTGGTATAATCAATAGGATAAATGTTCTATGAGACATATCATAGAATAGAATACAATTAAGAGAAAGTGGGGCACGAAAAATGGGTTTAAAGACATTTAAAGGTGGCGTCCATCCTTACGAAGGCAAGGAATTAGCAAAGGATGCGCCGATTGTGGAAGTTTTACCCAAGGGCGACCTGGTGTATCCGTTATCACAGCATATCGGAGCACCTGCAAGTCCGATAGTGGCGAAAGGCGACAGAGTATTAAAGGGACAGAAAATCGCAGAAGCGGGCGGTTTTGTATCATCTCCAATTTATGCATCTGCTTCCGGTACTGTAAAAGCTATTGAACCGCGTCGTGTGGCAGTTGGCGATATGGTCAATTCCATCGTGATCGAAAACGACGGAGCGTTCGAAGAGGTTTCTTATACGCCATGTGAAGATGTGACAGCTTTATCAAAAGAAGAGATCATTGGTAAAGTAAAAGAGGCCGGTGTTGTCGGCATGGGAGGTGCGGGTTTCCCGACTCATGTGAAGTTATCACCAAAAGAACCGGAAAAAATTGAGTATATCATTGCAAACTGTGCAGAGTGTGAACCATATCTGACCGCAGATTATCGGAGAATGTTAGAAAATCCGGAAGAGCTGATCGGAGGTATGAAGATCATTCTTCAGATTTTTGACAAGGCAAAGGGTGTATTCGGTATTGAGAATAACAAACCGGACTGTATTGAAAAACTGCAGGAACTTGTAAAGGATGAACCGCGTATTGAAGTATGTCCATTAGAAACAAAGTATCCGCAGGGTGGTGAGCGTCAGTTGATTTATGCTGTGACAGGACGTTCCATCAATTCCAAAATGCTTCCGGCAGATGCAGGATGCATCGTTGACAACGTTGAGACGATCATTGCCATCTACAATGCAGTTAAACTTGGCAAGCCGGTAACAAACCGTATTTCTACGATCACAGGTGATGCGGTAGAGCATCCAGGTAACTTTTTATATAATATTGGTACGAGTTATCAGGAACTTGTCGATGCGGCAGGTGGATTTAAAGTACAGCCTGAGAAGATTATTTCCGGTGGTCCGATGATGGGATTTGCCATGTTTGGATTAGACGTTCCGACCACAAAGACATCATCCTCCCTGTTATGTATGTCACAGGATGAGGTTGCTGCTGCAGAAAAGTTACAGACAGCATGTATCAACTGTGGACGCTGTGTAGAAGCATGTCCGGAGCAGTTGATTCCGTCGAGACTTGCGAAGTTCTCAGATAAGGGACTTTCCGAAGAATTTGAAAAATGGCATGGCTTAGAGTGTGTTGAGTGCGGAAGCTGCAGTTTTGCATGCCCGGCTAAGAGACAGCTTGCACAGTCTATCAAGACCATGAAAAAACAGGTTCTTGCAGCAAAACGCAAAAAATAATGGAAATATGAAAAATAAATTTTTAAAACTGAAGAAAGAGGTGGATTCCTGTGAGTGATTTATATCATGTTTCATCATCACCACATGTGCGTTCTAAAGATACGACGGAAAGAATCATGCTTTATGTAATTATTGCATTGCTTCCGACAACCTTATTTGGTATTTATAACTTTGGATACAGAGCACTGATTTTAATTTTAGTAACAATCGCATCCTGTGTTGCATCAGAGTGGATCTTCAATAAGATCGTACATAAAAAACAGACGATCAATGATTTAAGTGCTGTTGTAACCGGTCTGCTTTTAGCATTAAACCTTCCGGCTACACTTCCATGGTGGGAAGCAGTACTCGGCGGTGTATTTGCAATCGTGGTTGTAAAATGTATGTTCGGCGGATTAGGACAGAACTTCATGAACCCTGCTCTGGGTGCAAGATGTTTTCTTCTGATTGCATTTGCAGCTAACATGACGAACTTTACGATCGATTCCTATACCGGAGCAACGCCGCTTGCAGCAATGAGAAATGGTGATCCGGTCAATACGATGGATATGCTGATCGGACGTACAGCCGGAACAATCGGTGAGACTTCCGCGATCGCGATTCTGATTGGTGCAATTTTCCTGATTTTAATGGGTGTTATCGATCTTAGAATCCCGGCAAGCTATATTATCACATTTATTGTTTTCATGCTTCTTTTCAGCGGACATGGTGCTGACTGGACTTATATTACAGCACAGCTCTGCGGTGGTGGTCTCATGCTTGGTGCATTCTTTATGGCTACTGATTATGTTACTTCACCGATCACACCAATGGGACAGATCATCTTTGGTATCTGCTGTGGTATCTTTACCGGACTGTTCCGTTGCTTTGGTGCAAATGCAGAAGGTGTTTCTTTTGCAATCATCTTAAGCAATATCTTAGTTCCGATGATCGAGAAATATACAGTTCCGAGAGCATTTGGTATGGTAAAAGAAGCCAAAAAGCAGGAAGGAGGCAAATAAGATGAATAAGAAGATCGTTCATGACGCATTAATTTTATTTGCTTTTACAATCGTACTTGGACTTTTACTTGGAGTTGTGTACGGTGTCACAAAACCTTCAATTGACAAGGTAAATGAAGAAAAAACACAGAATGCCTACAAACAGGTATTTACAGATGCAGATCATTTTACAGATTATGCAGATTTTGATGCAGACGCAGCACAGGCTCTGTTAGATGAAAACGGATATTCCGATGAGATCGAGACAGTAGTTGCAGCACAGGATGCATCCGAAAATACACTTGGTTATGTATTTACGGTAACCGCAAAGGACGGAAGCCAGGGATCTATCACATTCTCCGTAGGTATCCAGAATGATGGAACTGTAAATGGTTATTCCATCACATCTATTTCTGAGACACCTGGTCTTGGTATGAAGGCGCAGGAAGAAGATTTCTACGGTCAGTTTGAAAACAAAAAAGTAGATTCCTTTACCGTTGTTAAGTCAGCTCCGTCAGCCGACAACGAGATCGAAGCAATTTCAGGTTCTACCATTACATCAAAAGCTATGGCTAACGGTGTAAATGCCTGCCTGACATACTTCCAGAATGTTTTAGCGGGAGGTACAAATTAATGAACAAAAATGTAGAACGTTTATATAACGGTATTATCAAGGAGAATCCTACCTTCGTTCTGATGCTTGGTATGTGTCCGACATTGGCGGTTACTTCCTCAGCAATCAATGGACTTGGTATGGGACTTTCCACAACAGTGGTACTTATTTTATCCAATATGCTGATTTCAGCATTCCGTAAAGTGATCCCGGATGGTGTCCGTATGCCGGCATTCATCGTAATCGTTGCATCACTTGTTACCATGGTTCAGTTTATCATGCAGGCATATACACCAAGCCTTTCCGAGTCTTTAGGTGTATATATTCCTCTTATCGTAGTAAACTGTATCATCCTTGGACGTGCAGAAAGTTATGCTTCTAAGAACCCGGTAATCCCGTCTATGTTTGATGGTATTGGTATGGGACTTGGATTTACATTTGGTCTTACCTGCATCGGTTTGATCCGTGAACTTTTAGGAGCAGGTCAGATCTTCGGATTCCAGATCTTATCCTTAAAATGGTTTACACCGATCACAATTTTCGTTATGGCTCCTGGTGCATTCTTAGTATTGTCCTGTCTGGTTGCTATTATGAACATTGTAAGAGCGAAGATGGAAGCAAAAGGAAAACCGTTAGCAGAGCCTGCAGGATGCTTGAGCGGCGACTGCTCCGGCTGCAGCCAGGCTGCACACTGCAGCGGTAAAGCAACTGTAAAAGCAGATGCTGCCGGAAAAAAAGAGTAGGAGGATAGGTACAGATGAAAGAATTACTTTTGATTGCAATCGGTTCTGCGATTGTAAATAACGTTGTATTAAGTCAGTTCCTTGGTATCTGTCCGTTCTTAGGAGTTTCCAAGAAAACAGAGACAGCAGCCGGAATGGGCGGTGCAGTTGTGTTCGTTATCACGATTTCCTCGTTTGTAACAGCACTGATCTATAAATTTATTCTTGCAAACAGCTATCTGATGAGCAAGGGGATCGATCTTACTTATTTACAGACGATCGTATTTATTCTTGTTATCGCAGCATTAGTACAGTTTGTTGAGATGTTCTTAAAGAAATCAATGCCGGCATTGTATCAGAGTTTAGGTGTATACCTTCCTCTTATCACTACAAACTGTGCCGTATTAGGTGTTGCATTAACAAACGTTACAAAAGAATATGGAATCTTAGAGAGTGTTGTAAATGGTTTTGCAACTGCATTCGGATTCCTGATCGCGATCGTTCTGATGGCAGGTCTGCGTGAAAAAATTGAATACAATGATATTCCAAAACCATTTCAGGGTACTGCGATCGTTCTGATCACAGCAGCTTTGATGTCTATCGCGTTTATGGGATTCTCAGGAATGATTTAGGAGGAAAAATAAGATGAACGTTACAGCAATATTAGTTGCAGCCCTTGTTGTGGGCGGCGTAGGTATCTTGATTGGATTTTTCCTTGGTATTTCCGGAGAAAAATTCAAAGTAGAAGTTGATGAGAAGGAAGTTGCCATCTTAGGCGAACTTCCAGGAAATAACTGTGGTGGTTGTGGTTATGCCGGATGTTCCGGACTTGCTGCAGCGATCGCAAAAGGTGAAGCACCAGTCAACCAGTGTCCGGTCGGCGGAGCTCCAGTTGCAGCTAAGATCGGTGCAATCATGGGTGTAGATGCAGGTGCAGGTGAGAAAAAAGTTGCTTTCGTAAAATGTGCAGGAACCTGTGACAAGACACAGAAAGATTACGAGTATACTGGTAATGAGGATTGTGCATCTATGATGTTCGTTCCAAACGGTGGACCAAAGGCATGTAACTATGGATGTTTAGGTTTTGGCTCCTGCGTAAAGGCATGTCCGTTTGATGCAATCCATATCGTAGATGGTATAGCGCTGGTTGATAAAGAAGTATGTAAGGCATGTGGTAAATGTGTGGCTGCCTGCCCGAAACACTTAATCGAGCTGGTTCCTTACTCAGCAAAACATATTGTTCAGTGTAGTTCTAAGGATGTCGGCAAGAATGTAATGAAGGCATGTTCCGTTGGATGTATCGGATGTCATCTCTGTGAGAAGAACTGTCCGAAGGATGCCGTACATGTCATTGACAATGTAGCATATATTGATCAGGAAAAATGTGTCGGATGTGGTATCTGTGCACAGAAATGTCCGAAGAAGATTATTCTTTAATTTAAGTACAATTAGAAGAACAAAAGAACAGGCTGCTCAAAGCGGTCTGTTCTTTTGTATATTATTTTATAAACATTCAAAAAAATAAGTGATAAAAAATTGTTATTAACACAAAAATATGATAAAATATCACTATAACAATATATTTTTTGTGAAAATTATACAAAGCGGGTGGACAAAATGGAACTTATTTACGCAAATGATAATTGTACCGGATGCAACAAATGTGTAAGAGATTGTCCGGTGCTGATCGCCAATGTTGCAACAGATGCAGGAAAGGTAACAGTTGACTCTGAAAAATGTATTGCATGTGGGGCATGTTTTGATGCATGTGAGCATAATGCCAGAGAATATCAGGATGACACAAAATCATTTTTTACAGCATTAGAAGCAGGAAAAAAGATTTCTGTTATTTTAGCTCCTGCATTTTTGGCAAATTATCCGCATGAGTATAAAAAGGTACTTGGATATCTGAAGAAAAAAGGTGTAAATCATATTTACAGTGTTTCTTTCGGTGCAGATATCACGACATGGGGATATTTAAAATATATTACAGAACATCAGTTTCTGGGTGGCATTTCCCAGCCATGTCCGGCAGTTGTCAATTATGTGGAAAAATATATTCCGGAATTACTGCCGAAAATGATGCCGATTCATAGTCCGATGATGTGTATGGCAATTTACATAAAAAAATATTTAAAATGTGATGATGAACTTGCATTTATCAGTCCTTGTATCGCAAAGAAGACAGAGATTACAGATCCAAATTGCTATGGCTATGTAAAATATAATGTGACATTTAAAAAGCTTTTTGAAACGATTGGAAATAAATATCAGGGCTGTAAGGAATATGAGGACGAACTGGAATATGGCATGGGTGCTCTTTATCCGATGCCGGGTGGTTTAAGAGAAAACGTAGAACATTTCCTTGGAAAAGAACAGGTGGTAAGACAGGTAGAAGGCGAAAAGGAAGCCTATCGCTATCTGCATGAGTATTTAGAACGTATCAAAAAGAATAAGAGACAGCCGTTTATGGTCGATATTTTAAACTGCTCTAAGGGATGCATCTATGGAACAGCTACTGAGTTAGAGCGCAATACGGATGATGTTATGCTCACACTCAGTGATATGAGAAACAAAACGGCAAATGCAGGAGCAGACGCGAAAAGAGGATTGTTTGGCAAGAAGACAAAGAATGGTTCACCATGGGACGAATCCGTACCGGAGAAGGATCGTTTGGTAAATCTGATGAAAGCATTTGAAGATTTAGATATCAATGATTTTGTACGCAAATATACAAACAAAAGTGTTGAGATTAAAGAGCCTGCGGAGCATGAAATGCAGGAGATTTTTGCTTCCATGAATAAGACGGATGCTGCCAGCCAGAAAATGAATTGTGAGTCCTGTGGTTATTCTTCCTGTCGCAATATGGCAAGGGCAATTTATAATGGTGTAAATGTCAAGGAAAACTGTGTACATTATGTCAAGAGTGTTGCGGAGAATGAAAAAGAAAAGATCCAGAATCTGATGGAAGAGGAACAGCAGAAACAAGAAATTCATAATCAGAAACTTGCCGATATTACAGAACAGTTTGTATCTTTGAGTGAAAATATTGATCAGCTGGGTGACGCGAATGAAACTTCGGCAAATGAGGCGACCACGCTTGCACAGCATATTCAGGAGATCTCCAATTTCTGTCAGGAGTTAAACAGTTCATTGGCAACGATGTCTGATTTTATCAATATTTATAAAGCAAGCAATGAGGATATTTCTTCCATAGCAGGGCAGACAAATCTTCTTTCCCTGAATGCTTCCATAGAGGCGGCAAGGGCTGGAGAGGCTGGACGTGGATTTGCAGTAGTTGCAAGTGAGATACGTGAATTGTCCGATTCGACGAAAAAACTGATTGTAGAGAACAATGCAAAAGCAGAAGAAATCATTCCTAAGATTAATGCAAGCATTGATTCTATCAAAGATCTGATTGAAAATATCAATGAAATGAATGAGAAGGTGGCAACGATTGCAGCAACATCGGAGGAAATTTCGTCACAGACATCCTGTGTACAGAGTATGGCAGATGAACTGCGTGATGCGGTAGAAAATATTTAAGCAAATAGAATTGGTTTGCATAAAAAGCAGTAAAAAGGTGACATTACGTTTCCTGCCAATATTATATGACATAAAAAACATCCGGCAACTAAAAAAGGTCTGCCGGATGTTTTTTGATCAAATAGATTTAAAACTGATTTTGTGTAAATATTACAAGCTCCTGCATCTTTGAGGCAATAGTATCAAGGATATCTGTATTTTTATTTTCGGCTTCTAATGTTTCGTGTGCATGAGCAGTAAGCTCTTCTGAGATGGCAGAGAGTGTCTGGACGGAATCAGAAATGACCTGGTTTGCATCTTTTAACTCTGTGGTACTTACGGTCAGGTTCTGGATACCACTCTGAATGGAGAGCGTGTTTTCCTGAATCGAGGAGAAACTGTTTGCCGTGTTTTTAGCACTTTCTTTTTCCTGATTGATTCCATCGATCATTTGCTGGATGACTGTGACAACTTCGTTGATAGCTGAAGTAACATTCTGGATCAGTTCCGTGATCTTTACAGTTGCTTCTTTTGTCTGGGAAGCCATTCCGGTAATCTCTGATGCAACCACTGCAAATCCCTTCCCGGCATCTCCGGCTCTTGCAGCTTCAATACTTGCGTTTAATGCAAGCAGACTGGTCTGGGAAGTGATACCGCCGATCAGTTCCACGATAGAATGCATTTCTTCCATGTAATGGTTCAGAGTTTCTAACTTTGATGCGGCATCCACGCTGTTTTGGACAGAGGTATCTACCTGGCTGGCGAGAAGCTGCATGGAACTACTGCCTTCTGTCACGATATCTAAAGTGTGTTTCATGTTTGCATCGATCTGCTGTGTTACATCATTGACGATCACAATCTTATCCTGAATTTCCTGTGTCTGGGAACCCTGTTCCATTACGGCATTCGTTGCTTCGGCAGCACCGCTTGATACTTCCTGCATTGCATGCTGTGTGGTCTGAGCTGCAGTGCTCAATTTATCAAGCTCCTGATGGATGCTGTTGATCTTCTGATTGACGTGGTCTGATAATTCAGAGAGGTTTGCCAGCAGTTTTTCGGACTGTGACTGTGATTCCTCTGCATGCTGTATTTTCTGTGCCATATTGATATTTAATGTCTGTGACGTAAAATAAGAATAAATACCGACCATGATCATGATGACAACCTGGATCACGGCATTGTCCTGTCCGGAGTAGCCAAACTTTCCGGTCTGAGCCCCCATAATTGTAATGATGAGACTTTCGATGACTGTTCCGGTATTGATTATGAGAGAGTATTTGGCATCATTATAAACTGAGATGATTAAGATCATCGGGATAACAAATAAAAATACGAGACCGTTGGTTGCAGTGAAGATTGCAAAACTGTAAAAAACAGCGAAACCGATGGCAACAAGATGCTGGATCGCGGGTGTTTCATGTGACTTATTCCAAAAGAAAAACTCTGCAATAACCGGTCCAAAACCCAAAACTGCGAAGATAATGATATATCCCCAGGTTTGAAGTCCGGAAAGCGCCTGCAGGATACAGAAAAGTGTCATGATACTTGAATCAATCAGATGTGCATACATACAGGTTTTGTTATTTCGTTCAAGATCGCTGAAAGTGGTTTGCTTCATAAATAAAGTCTCCTCTTATATATAGTTATTCAGTAGGAATAGTGAAAAAACTTTGGTTCTATTGTACTACTTTTAAGTGGAAGATACAAGAAACTTACGCTGGGCTATTTGAAAATTCTTCTAAATAGGAAAGATAACGTTCAGACAGCTTTACTTTCGTATAAACTTCTGCATATTCCTTTGGCGGGAGTGTATCAACATAATTTTCGGGAAAATCCTTTTTGATTCCGGCAGCCTTTGCGAGATCTACGGCTTTGTTATATGCCACGGCAGCCTTTTCCTCACTGGAATAAGTGCCGACAAGATAATTGCCATTGATGTGGATCATTGTGCGATATTTTGTGATCCCTTTCACGATATGACGCAAGACACCGTGAAAACGATTGATCACAAGAATATTGGCATAGCGATAGTCGTAAGAATCTCCATTTACAAACTGATAATCTCTTCCGGCAACTGCGTATGGACGGATCCCATAACGTGAAAGAATGGAATACTGCATTCCGTAATCACTGACAAAAAGATGTCCCTGCCGCTTCTGGATCTTATGGCTGGAATAATAAAAAAGATCATCAATATCAAATTTTAATTCCTCATGTTCGGAAAGAAAATAGCTGAAATATCCTTTGCGCAGATAGATCGGATTTTTAAAATAAAGTCCATTGTCCCGGAAATTAAGCAGAATGATGATTTTTTCATGAGGGAGAATATTTTTGTGTGAATAGACATTGTCAATGGTTATGACGGCGTCAGAAAGAGTCTGGGATGCTTCCTTATAAGCCAGATGCGCCATTTCTTCTGAAGCAAAACTTCCAAGGCTGATGTGTTTGCCGGAATAATTGATGCTTGTACGATAGTAGATGGTTCCATCTTTTTTTG
>ULSF01036639.1_pt1 | contig 12476 bp, 8 predicted proteins | sample 1956121 | NCBI WGS metagenome assembly ULSF01 (sample SAMEA4835701, study PRJEB28245) | human gut metagenome | biome: gut microbiome; material: fecal sample | place: Denmark | collected 2008
CAATACGATAAATCATCTTAATCCAATCCTTTTCAAAGCTTTATTTGTATTTATTTTGATAAAATTTTACTTAAGCTCATCTATAGTCAACGCCCAAAGCAGATTCATAACAAATAGTTTTTAATATCGCCAACGAACTGTCCTCCACATCGAGCAAGTTCTCCTAGCACTCTATCAATGCCCTGTTCGGTCTTATGCCAATTCTCTTTCGTAATATTATAACAAACTACAGGACACACAACAAATTCCACTTCCGGAAAAGCCATTTGATAAAGCATCAAACAGCGACGGGCATGAAACGCCTTACAAACTATCATACCGCTTCCGACTTCAATACCGCTTTCATCAGCAGCTTTTCTGGATAAAAAAGCGTTGTCTCTTGTATGCCCCGACTGCTCCTCTCTGATAATGGAATTTTGAGGCACACCGTTTTTAGCAAGCACATCCGAAAAGAATTCACAATCGCTTTTATAATCACCATCATATATATCCGCCTTTGAACGAACTCCCGGCCATTTATCGCGTTTCACGCTGACTCCTCCGGATGGAAAAATCCATTTGGCATATCCCTTTTGATATAGCTGAGCGGCATATTCCGGCTGTTCCGGATGAGAGCCGCCCGGCAAAAAAATGGCATCTACTGTTTTAGGCTCATCAGATATAAATATATAATTTGAAATATCGGTAATTATTCGGCTTTCCATATTTCTGTTCCTTTTCTTATTTATCTTTATGAATCAGTATTTCTCTGCACTCCGGCTTTTCTCGCACTTTCCGAAAAAAGAAAGATAACAAATGACTTTTTTATAGTTCCTCTTAGATAAATTATACAACATCAAAAGCCTAAAGTCACGAAAAAAATACTGAATCTTAATAAAATTTGCAAAAAGCAGTCATTTTTTGAAAGGGAGCTCTGCTCATTCAAGATAAATAAAACCTCTTATGGCACAAAATTCTCGTCCTGTCATAAGAGGTTTTTTATACTTTGTTTTTAAAAAATAATATTATTTTAAAACTATTGATTCATTTTTGCCCAAGTATCCCGCAGCCCTACAATCCGGTTGAATACCGGTTTTTCAAGGCTGTCTTCATCTTTACGAAAATACCCTATACGGATAAACTGAAAAGAATCGCCTATTTTCGCTTCCTCCAGTGATTTCTCCGCTACCCCCTGCTTTACAATTAAAGAGGCCGGATTAACCCTTTCGGAAAAATCCAAATTCTGTCCTTCTCGTTCGTCCAAAAGATAATCATAAAGTCTGAATTCGGCAGGAATACAATGATTGGCATCTATCCAGTGCAGCGTTCCTTTCACTTTTCGGTCCGCACCGGCACAGCCGGATTTTGTTTCGGGATCATATTCACAATGGACCTCACACACACGGCCGTCTTCATCCACCTGATACCCGGTACATTTTACAATATACGCTGATTTCAGTCTTACCTCGCCTCCGACGAAAAGACGGAAGAATTTTTTGGGCGGATCAATCATAAAATCCTCCCGTTCAATATATAATTCCCGTGAAAAACTGATCTCCCGGCTGCCAAAGCTGTCATCACTGTGATTTTCCGTCAAAAGAGTTTCGGTTACTCCTTCAGGATAATTATCAATAATCAAACGAATAGGATCCATCACGGCCATTTTGCGCATAGTTTTTGCCGCAAGATCCTCTCGCACGCAATGTTCCAGCAGCGCGGCTTCCACCACGGAATTGCTTTTCGCTACGCCGATACGATCGCAAAAATCACGGATAGCCTCCGGAGTATATCCACGGCGGCGCAGACCCGCGATGGTAGGCATACGAGGATCATCCCAGCCGCTTACACTTTTTTCTTCTACCAGCTTTTTTAAATAGCGCTTGCTCATAATTGTACGCGTCATATTCAGCCGCGCGAACTCAATCTGGCGGGGTTTGGCCGGTAAATCCACATTGGCAACCACCCAGTCATAAAGCGGACGATGATCTTCAAATTCCAACGTGCAGATCGAATGTGTAACGCACTCTATCATATCTTCCAAAGGATGCGCGTAATCATACATCGGGTAAATACACCAATCGCTGCCCGTTCGGTAATGCTTCATACGCAAAATACGATACAGAATCGGATCACGCATATTGATGTTCGGCGAAGCCATATCAATCTTAGCGCGCAGCACCTTCGCGCCGTCATCAAATTCTCCCGCCCGCATCCGACGGAACAAATCCAGATTCTCTTCTACGCTTCTGTTTCGGTAAGGGCTCTCTTCCCCCGGCTGCGTCAAAGTTCCGCGCTTTTCCTTAATCTGCTCGGCCGTCATATCGCAAACAAAGGCCAGCCCTTTTTTAATAAGCACCTCAGCCTGCTCATACATCTGCTCAAAATAATCCGCTGCATAGCAAAGCTTATCATATTGAAAACCCAACCATTGTACATCACGGGCAATCGCTTCAACGTAAAAATTATCCTCCTTGGCCGGATTCGTATCATCCATGCGCAGATTGCATCTTCCCCCATACTTTTTTGCGATCCCGAAATCGACACAAATCGCTTTTGCGTGCCCGATATGCAAATATCCGTTGGGTTCAGGCGGGAAACGGGTTACAATTTCCATTTTCCCTTGGTTTTCCGCAAGATCCTGCTCTACTATTTCCTGTATAAAATTTCTTTTCAGTTCTTCTGCCATTTTTCTGCACCTTTTTAAAAATTGATATATTTATTGTATCATTATGCCTCTATTTTTGCAATTAGTTTATTGACGTTTTTTTATGATAATACTATAATAAACAAAGAAATACCTACAGGAGGAAATATCATGAAATTTGAAGAGCTTCAAAAAGAAATGATCGCTGCCATGAAGGCCAAGGATAAAACAAAAAAAGATGCGCTTTCCGCGTTAATCGCTGCCGTAAAAAAAGTAGCCATTGATGACGGAGTACGGGAAAACATTCCCGAGGAACTGGTGGATCGCGTAATTTTAAAAGAAGTAAAATCCCTGCAAGAGCAAGTAGATACCTGTCCTCAAGAGCGTACGGATCTTTTAGAGGAATACTCCGCGAAACTGAACATTGTAAAAACTTATGCGCCGGAAATGATGAATGCGGAAGAAATCAAGGCATTTTTAACTGCAAACTGTGCCGATCTTATCCAGCAGAAAAACAAAGGATTGATTATGCGCACGGCTATGGCACAGCTTAAAGGAAAAGCAGACGGCAAGCTGATCAATCAAATTGTTGCCGAATTATGCAAGTAAGCTTTTTATCGTTTTAGAAACCGTGCAAATTTCCGAATTTCACGGTTTTTTTATGTTGTTTTATCGCCATCAAAATTTTTGTTTTCCGCTGTAAAATTTTTAATAATTTCCGATTGTCTTTTTTGGGGCTCATACAAACTGAAAATTCTTTCCTCTCTTTCACCCGTCATGAGAAAAGCTAACAAAAAATGCTATTCAATCTATTTTATTATTATGTGTTCATTTATTCATTTTTATAAAATTGTTGAACTTCTTTATTTTTACAATCCCTATTCGTTTTCGAAAAAACACAGCCTTCTTATAAATAATAAAAAGAACAGCGGGCATCGAATACGGAAGGATACCTCCTTTTCTTACCGAAAAACAGTGTTTTTGTCCATTAAGAAAGAAAGATTCTGCATTGCCCGGTTCCTGCGGAAATGATACAATAACAATATCCAAACCACACAAAAGGAGTGATGATAATGGAAAGAATTTGGAATAAAAGCACCGATAACGGAGCGGTTCACGCAATAGGAAACGGTCGGATTTGTGTTTATGAAATCGGTCCGGAAATTTTACAAGCTTTTGGGTATCCTTACTCAGCAGGCACTTGCTTTTCCCTTTCTTCCGGAGCACAGCATTGTGTTTCTCGGCGAATTCCCGCCACAAACACCTGGGAGCATCAATTAGACAACGGCGCCGTACTTACCGATATTGCCGACAGCGTTACCTATTGCTTTATACGAAAAATTACCGCAACGCAGCCATTTACGCTTACTCTCTCTCTCGCAGAGACAGAAGAAGCCGTTTTAAAGGAAAATACGCTCTGCCTCAGTACGCCAAACGGAAATAACTACTATATTTATAAAGTAAACGTCAATATTAAAAACGTATTTCAATGCGTAAACTGCGTTTTAAAGCAAGTAAAGGAAAAAGAATATGTCATTGAGGTGTTCCCCGGTACTTCCTATATTCTTTTCGGCGAAACAGAAAAGGGCATTCAGGACGCCCTGACTTGCGGCTTTACAGCGGTTCAATCCCGTACAGAGCAAACGTGGAAACAATATCTGAAACAAATGAAACCCTTTCCCCCCGCATTAAAAGACGTATGCGAGAATATTGCCGTGCTGATCAAAGCCCAGCAAGGGGAGGACGGCGGTGTATTGGCCGGGTATAATTATCACCTTGCCTACGTACGCGATCAATACGGCACCGCAAGAGGACTGATAGCAATGGGATTTTTACAGGAAGCAAAGGCTATCATGTACTATTATAAAAAGATATTTGATGAGAAAGGTGAAATACACAATGCCCAGAGTATCGGCGATCACCGTGTGTTCCACATTCACGAGAATGATGCCGTTGAAATTACGGGCTACTTGGTTCTGCTGGCCTTTCAGATCTACGAAGAAACACAGGACGAAATCTTTTTGCGCGATATGCTCCCGCTGATCCGCTGGGCCATACAAAAGCAAAAGGAACAACTGAAGAACGATATGCTTCCGTTTAACGGTGATGAAACCTATATTGCCGGAGGAATGCTTCCGCGCGATACAATTTATGACGGCAGCGCAGAAGCCACCATGCTGTTTTTAACCGCTTTAAGGCACTATCTGACCGTTTTTGCAGATCATGAGCTGCAGCAGCTCTATACTCAGATATTTCAAAATTTCAGTTCCAATTTTATTGAAAAAGAACAGCTTTATACCAATAATCCTGCCAGAATGTCTCCGGAAGAATATCCGCCGACCCGTAACGGCGTATGCGAGGGCTGCGGATCTTTCGGAAAGACTTTAAAGAACGCTCACGGCCGCTACTGCTGTGAAAGATGCCTGACACAAGCAAAGCTTGACCGGCGTATCCCCCAACGTTTTTTACTGCCCGCCGTTTCTCTTGCGCCGGTTTATATCGACGCGGATTGTGTTCCCCTGCAGGTGATACGCAGCATGGTACAGCCGCTGAAAGAGAATTTTCATCGGCATGGTGTAATTTCCGGTTTGGAGGCAGGGGAAGTTGGATATTCCTACGGATTTTTTCTGATGGCGCTGCTCAAGCTGGAAGATCCCATGGCCCAAGAGATTTATGATTATATTCTCAATCTGCTGGACGAAGCTGGTGCTTGGGTTGAATACTATAAAAACGGCGTTGCCTTCAATACGCGCTGCCGCCCATGGGAAAGCGGTATCAATATTGAAGCGCTGATACGTTTTTCAGAATTTAAGCAATCATAATCACAAAATTTTATAAACACTCATTTAGTTCTGCAGCAACGGTTTTTATATAAAACAGTATCACTTTATTCCGTGATATGAGATGATACATTTATCGAAGTGTCAAACCTACAGTAATAATATCGCGTTTACAACATTCATAAGCAGTAAAACGAAGAATGTAATGTGTTCTCTCTTTTAACGATTCCTTTGATGAAGAGGCTCAAAAAAGGCGTTTCTGTTTTTAGAGGAAAATCTCAATTTGCAAAAAAGCCCTGTTTTCACTTCAGAAGACAGGGTTTCATTTTTGTTCTGAGAATAAAACTGCCCAAATTTTTATCCGGGAAAAACACAGACGGATCTTCCTCTTTCAGTTCAGACTTCTTTCCTGCGCACAATATAATAATAGCTTCGGGAAGTAATCAGATACACAATGATATAAAACACAGCAAATACAGCAAAGCATGCGGCCGTGATAATGGCCAGCAGCGTTGTATTGGTAATACCAAACAACAGCATCAGCTGTGAAATCATTTTAAAGGCAAACGCCACATGAATCCCTGCCGCAATCAACGGTAAAAAGAACACGGTAAGAACTTGAGAGTTAATACTGCTTCGGATCTCCTCTCCGGTCATCCCCACCTTCTGTAAAATATCAAACCTTTGCTGATCCTCATATCCCTCGGTAATTTGTTTATAATAAATAATCATTACCGCGGCAACAATAAACACGCCGCCTAAAAAAAGCCCTAAAAAGAAGAACCCGCCGTTCAGTGCCAATGCCTCATCGGTTTTTTCCGCTAAAGAGGCGATTGAATACCCGGGAAACAAAATGTTTTGCTGTTTCGCTTTTTCTTGTAATTTTTCTATTTCCTCAGCAATCTGATTCTTTATTTCCCTCTGTGTATCGTCATTACAGGATAAATCAAAACCATAGTAATACTGAATTTCAGAAGCATTCAATTCATAAGCTGTCTTCTGTGCCTGATAAATTTTTTCAACGGTATTTTCCGAAGCAAAAATATAAAAGCTGGAAACAATATCTCCTGCATTAAAACCGCTTTCCTTAAAAGAATCCGTCTTTTTTACCGCGTACCGGCCACATCCTTCAAAAGCGATGGTATCATACGTATAATCCGTACGCGTACAATAAAGCAAAATCTCCTGTTCTTCCAGTTTTATATCCGTATGCATTACACGGTTATATTCCTCTATCGTTAAAAAAAACAGTTCCCGAACTTTTGTATAATCATTGTTGTTCACACGGTCACGGTCAAAAATTACCTCATCTTCCGCAAGATACGCGCCCACGGGTAAAAAACGGTATGCTACGCTGTTTTCCGGCGATTGTCCGTTCTGTGCGAGTATTTTTTCTATTTCCGTATGAACCGCCTCCGTCTCCTCTTGTCCATCCCCATACAGCCGCAAAGTAATATCTCTAGGATATCTTTTTTGAAGGCTGCTGTCTATTCCCACATATAAACAAGTAGTAGACGAAAGAATGACCAGAACCATGGTACATAAAATGCAAATGGAGGCTAATCCGGCGCCGTTTTTTTTCATGCGGTATACCATGGAAGAAACCGAAACAAAATGATTGGTTTTATAATAATACCGTTTGATTTTCTGCAAAAAGCGGCACAAAGTTACCGAACCGGATATAAACAGTAAATACGTAGCGATAATAACTAAAATTACCGCAATGAAGAAAAAGACAAGAGCATTTACAGGATCATCAATAACAACGGCAATATAATAGGCAACGCTAAGCAGAAGTATTCCCAATACCGCGCCCAGCCAATTTGCCTTAGGTGGTTTTTCGCCTACCGTTTCGCTTTTTATCAGCTCTATAGGCTTGGACAACTGTATCTGACGCAAAGAATTCAGCAAAATCAAGAAAAAAATAATCAAAAATAAAGCAGCTGTGCCCCAGGCCGCGCGCAGTGATACCGCGAAATGAAACGTTACGCTCCAGCCAAGCATCTTCATCATCAAAAGCTCAGCGGCTTTTGAAAGCAGTACGCCAAGAGAAAGTCCCCCTAAAAGAGAAATTCCCGCTACAATACCGCTTTCCCAAAGCAGAATTTTTAAAATATTGCATTTATTCATTCCCAGAACATTATAAAGGCCGAATTCCTTTTTTCTTCTGCGAATCAAAAAAGAATTGGTATAAAACAAAAATATCAAAGAAAACAATCCGATTACGTAAATTCCAAATCCAAAATAACTTTGCAGAATATCTCCCCCACGCATACGCGCAATATTCTCATCAACGGTAAGAAAGGAAACGATATAATGAACCATCACCATAATAATACAGGTAATAATATAAGGAAGATATGTTTTTCGGTTTTTTAAGATCCCGCCGCAGGCTAAACGCGAATAAAATGCCGGTTTCATTGCTTTTCACCGCCTGTCGCCAGAATGGTAAGCGTATCGGATATCTTTTGATAAAGCTCTTGGTTACTGGCGTTCCCCCGATAAATTTGGTGGAATACCCGACCGTCCTTGATAAACAACACCCGTCCCGCATGGCTGGCGGCTTTTACTGAGTGAGTCACCATCAAAATCGTTTGTCCGTCATAATTAATTTCGGAAAACAGCTTTAAAAGCTCATCGGTAGATTTGGAATCCAATGCGCCCGTAGGCTCGTCGGCTAAAATCAGCTTTGGATTCGTAATCAGCGCTCGAGCAACGGCCGCCCTCTGCTTCTGCCCGCCGGAAACCTCATACGGATATTTTTTCATTAATTCGGAAATTCCCAGTTTCGCAGCAATCGGCCGCAAATAACGGTTCATTTCTTCATAAGATTTTCCCGCCAGCACCAAAGGAAGAAAAATATTATCCTGCAGGGTAAACGTATCCAGAAGATTAAATTCCTGAAATACAAAACCTAAATTATCTCTTCGAAAAGAAGCAATCTCCTTCTCTCTAATATTGGAAAGCGACCTTCCCCCAAGGATAACCTCACCCTCCGTGGGTTTATCCAATGCGGCTAAAATATTCAGCAGCGTTGTCTTTCCGCTTCCGGATTCCCCCATAATCGCCACATATTCTCCTTCTTCAACCGAAAAGGAAACTTCCGAAAGTGCCTGAACCTGATTTCCTCCGAATCTGGTGGTATAAATCTTTTTCAGGCTTTTTACTTCTAAAATCGCCATGTTTGATTGACCTCCGCTTTATTTTTGCTTAGTATACCATCAAATTCAAGGAGCAAAAATTCAACCGGCTTACAAATCGCCGCCGAAAAGTGACATTGTTGTAATTTTAAAAAATTACTCAATTTCTATAAAGTGCGGCGTCATATCAATGGTAAACACCGTACCTTTATTTTGAACGGACTCTACTGTTACACAATGTCCCAATTTATCGGCCGCCTTTTTTACAAGATACAGACCGATTCCCGTAGACTTTTTATCCGCCCGGCCGTTGTAGCCGGTAAAACCTTTTTCAAAAATTCTGGGAATATCCTCCGCGGCTATTCCAATGCCGGTATCGGCTATTTTTAAAACCGTATTCTCCGTCCAGATTGTAACACTTCCTTTTTTCGTATATTTTACAGCATTGGAAAGCAGCTGTTCAATGATGAAAGACAGCCATTTTTCATCGGTCAAGGCCGCCGCCTGAGTTCCATGATATTCCAAAGCAATCCGCCGATGCACAAACTGCGCCGCGTACTTACGTATTGCCGCACGGATAATCGGATCCAGCGGATACTCCTTCAACACCAAATCGGAAGCATCCTCCTCTAAGCGAATATAATACAGTGCCATTTCTACATACTGTTCAATACGAAACAATTCTGAAAGCAGTTCTCGATTCTCCTGAGTATCCTTTGCCTGCAAAATCAAGTGCATTACGGCAATAGGCGCTTTAATCTGATGCATCCATGCCGCGTAATATTCTTCTTTTTCTTTTTTCTGCTGACGGTACCAGGTAAGCTTTTGTCGGTTTTCCCTTCCCAGGCATTCAATCAACGCCGTATAATCCTGTTCAATCAACTCCCGTGTTTCAGGCATTTTTTCAGCAAGAATAGAAATATTATTTTTTAAGCTTTCCAATTGTTCATGCTTTTTTACAAACCGAAAAAATCCGAGGAAAAAGAACGCCAGCGAAAACACCGTACACAAAAGCATAGGATACCATACGGCTTTTAAATCAACACCATAAAGAAAAAACAAAGAAAAGAAGATAAGCGTGCAAACCACGCCCCAAAGAAGAAATCCGCGGCAATGCCGCAGATAGTTTAGCAAATTTCTTTTCATTTACTGCTCCCCGCCGACAATATATCCCACGCCGGTCTTGGTAGATATAAAATTTTTAAGGCCAATTCCCTCCAATTTTTTACGCAGTCTGGCCATGTTTACGTTCAATGTATTTTCTTCCACATAACAATCTGTTTCCCATAACCGTATCATTAAAGTATCCCGGCTTACAATCTTTCCTCTGTTTTCCATTAACGTTTTCAAAATACGAAATTCATTTTTACTCAGCTCCAGTTTTTTCCCCTGATAAGTAACACTGGTATCATTTAAATTCAGTACCGCTCCTTTATATTCCAAAACAGGAATTTTTCCGGCCATATCATAACTGCGCCGAAGCAATGCCTGTATTTTCGCCATAAGTACATTGACATCAAACGGCTTGGCAATAAAATCATCCCCGCCCATATTCACGGCCATCACAATATTCATATTATCCGATGCTGATGAAATAAACATAATAGGGATATCGGAAATTTTTCTCAATTCACTGCACCAGTAATAACCATTATAAAAAGGCAGCATGATATCAACTAACACCAAATCCGGATTAAAACGTACAAAAAAAGGAATAATATTTTGAAAATCCGTTACGTATTCGGCCTGATTTTCCCATGCCTCTATCTGCTTTTTCATTGCCTGAGCCATGGAAAGGTCATCTTCTATAATCATAATTTTATACATAAAAATATCCTTTTTTTCCGCAAAGCACTGTTCTGCCGCGTTTTTTATCATTATAGCATGATTATAATGAAAGAGCAACGATGCCGAAATAAAAGTCCTTTAGGGATATGCTATAAAAGTATTGTAATTCTTTTTCGAATATATATAAATAAAATTTTTTCCAAAAGATATCATTAAAAAACACATGAACAAAAGAATCCGATAGGTTAAAGCACACTGCCCATATACCGGCTTCGCAATCTCATTTTGTTTATACGCAAAGTAAAACATCCGTTTTAACCTTTCCGATTGCGTCAGCAAATATTCCCGGGTATCAGCAGTTCTGCCTATTTGGCATATTAAAACATCGATTCCTGTTTTGTACGCCGTATTTTTGCATGTAAAAATTCAATAGTGTTTTTTTTACTTTCATGATATAATAGAACAAATTTATTTTATGTTTGTTTTACAGTAAGGATATACGCAAAATGAAAAGTGATATTGAAATTGCACAATCGATAAAAATGCACCCTATCAGCGAAATTGCGCAAGCGGCGGGAATTGATGAAAAATATATTGAACATTACGGAAAATACAAGGCAAAGATTGACCTTGCTCTGCTGAAAGAAACACCAGCGCGCGCCGGAAAACTGATATTGGTAACCGCCATTACGCCTACCCCTGCGGGCGAGGGAAAAACGACCACCAGTATCGGCCTTACCGATGCTCTGCGGCGCATCGGCAAGCAGGCAGTAGCAGCGCTGCGTGAACCCTCTTTGGGACCGGTTTTTGGTATCAAAGGCGGTGCTGCCGGAGGAGGATACGCGCAGATTGTTCCCATGGAGGACATTAATCTGCACTTTACAGGAGATTTTCATGCGATAGCCGCTGCCAATAATTTACTGGCAGCGATGGTAGACAACCATATCTATCAAGGAAACAACCTGAATATTGATCCACGCAGAATTACGTGGCGGCGATGTATGGATATGAATGACCGGCAACTCCGCTTTATCACCGACGGATTAGGCGGCAGAGTGAACGGTACGCCGCGTGAGGATGGTTTTGATATTACCGCCGCTTCCGAAATTATGGCGGTATTTTGTCTTGCTGAGTCCGTTTCAGATTTAAAAAAGCGCCTTTCCCGTATCATCGTAGGGTACACCTATAACGACGAACCTGTTACCGCGGGAGATCTTCATGCGGAAGGAGCAATGTGCGCGCTGTTAAAGGACGCGCTGAACCCGAATTTGGTACAAACTCTGGAGGGTACGCCGGCATTTGTTCACGGCGGTCCTTTTGCCAATATTGCCCACGGCTGCAATTCCGTACTGGCTACCAAAATGGCTATGCATGTTGCAGACTATACGGTTACCGAGGCCGGCTTCGGCGCTGATCTGGGTGCTGAGAAATTTTTGGATATTAAGTGCCGGCATGCCGGATTAACCCCTTCAGCAGTAGTCCTTGTGGCAACGGTTCGCGCGCTGAAAATGCATGGCGGTTTATCAAAAGAGGCTTTGGATAAAGAGGATCTTAACGCTCTGAACCGAGGCCTGCCTAATCTTTTACGCCATATTTCCAATATAAAAAATGTTTATCACCTGCCCCTGGTGGTAGCAGTCAATCAATTTCCTACCGATACACAGCGTGAAATAGAACAAATTATAAAACAATGCAGGGCACTGAATGTAAACACCATTCTTTCCAATGTATGGGCTCAAGGCAGCCGAGGCGGTGAAGAATTGGCTCATGAAGTAGTTCGTCTTTGTGAGGAACCCAATAATTTTTCTTTTGCCTATGAACTGCAGGGAACCATTGAGCAAAAAATTGAAGCTATCGTCAAAAAGATTTACGGCGGCAGCGGAATCAATCTTTCTCCGCAGGCACAAAAACAAATTGCCACGCTTACGAAGCTGGGCTATGCGCATTTGCCAATATGTATTGCAAAAACGCAATATAGCTTTTCCGATAACGCGCTTTTACCGGGTGCCCCTGAAAATTTTACCGTTACGGTACGCAGTGTAAAAATTTCGGCCGGAGCGGGTTTTCTGGTAGTGCTTACCGGCGATATTATGACCATGCCGGGGCTTCCCAAAATACCGGCGGCCCAACAAATTGACGTAGATG
>ULSF01020126.1_pt1 | contig 12450 bp, 10 predicted proteins | sample 1956121 | NCBI WGS metagenome assembly ULSF01 (sample SAMEA4835701, study PRJEB28245) | human gut metagenome | biome: gut microbiome; material: fecal sample | place: Denmark | collected 2008
GCTACTGTTAAGGAGAAGATGGAACTGTTCGGATCTGTTGGCAAGGCTGAATAATTCTGGAATAAAAATGCAAAAGTCTCTCGCAGCGATGCGGGAGACTTTTTTAATTCATAGGAAATTTCTTCCTATGAATTAAAAACGCTCCGCAGGGATCGCACTGCGGCGGTTATGAAATATGTCGCAAAAGCGACCCGCCGCAGGCGGAGAATCTCGCAAGCGAGATTCTTGTTTATTCCGATTCCGACCATTAAGACAAAAAAATAACTATTCAGAGCTTCATTTGCAAAATAGCATCTGTGATAGTTGAAAAAACCCCTAGAAAGGGAGGATGCCAAGGATCAGGATCCTTGGCATTTATTATGAAAAAGTTTTTTAAACAAGAAACTGTTGTGTGCTTAAGTTTTTGTTTTGTTTGTTTCTATGGTTATAGTATATGAAACAGAAATGTCCAAAACGTGTTATGGAATTGAAGATTCCTTGAAGGATTTGTAAACAAAATATGAACAGCTATTCAGAGGCAAACAAATATGTTCCACTGTACGTCGAATACTTGTATTCGTAAGAACAGTGGAACATATTTATTTGACGAAGTAACCACAGATGAGCAAACAACAAGTAAACTTGTTGTTCAGGAAAGCATCGTAGATGCGATTTTGCGAATGTGGGTCTGAATAGCGGCAGCCCTACGGTTCCAGCATCGACTTTACATAATCTTTTGGTGACAGCTTTGTATATTTCTTGAAGATCTGGCTGAAATACTGGGGATTATTGCCGAAACCGACCATTTCCGCTACCGCATAGGGAGATTCTTCTGAGTGCTCCAGTAAAAGTTTTTTCGCCTCCTGAATGCGGAGCTCTGTTACATAGGCGGAAAATTTGCTGCCAGTCTGTTTGACGAACATTTTGCTGACATAATCCGGATTCATAAAAAGATAATTTTCCGAGATCCATTTCAGTGACAGGTTGCTGTCACTCAGATGCTCTCCGATGTACTTTATGACCTTTTCCACACAGTCCGTGTATTTGTGCTGCGGTTCCACAGAGAAGATCGAGGTCATGATCTGCTCCGCAGATGGAATCAGGTCATTCATGGTGACACAGACGTTGACTGCCATGAGACTGTCTGTGGTCTGCAGTTTGCTGAGCGGGTAATATTCCTTCTTGGAGGCCTCCATTACCAGACGGATCATCTGGGTCTTGGCCAGATCCACATCCTGTTCCCCGGATAATTCTGTGAAAAATCTTCTCTGCAAAAGTTTTTCCGGTGGCATTTCCGTGAGGAACAGCTGTGTCAGCAGGGAATCTACCCGGGAAGCAGTCTTGCTTTTACAGGTTTCCACACAGGATACGATGACCTGTGTGATCTCTGTTTCATTGGAAGGCTTTAACAGATAGTGTTTCACACCATAGCGCATGGCGGTCCGTGCAAATTCAAATTCACCATATCCTGAGAGGATGATAAACTCTGTGTTCAACTGGGCAGCACGGACCTTTTCAATCAGATCCAGCCCGGATAAACCGGGCATCTTGATATCGGTCATGACAATATCCGGGTATTCATCCAGAATACAGTCAAAGGCTTCAATACCGTCTTTGCAGACAGCAGCCACATCAATTCCCAGAGAATTCCAGTCGATCAGGGAATGGATCGTTTCACGTATGATCTTCTCATCATCCACGATAATCATCTTTAACATAAGGTATCTCCATTTTTACTACAGCAAAATCATTTTCGTTATAGAAGTGCAGCCCGTATTGCTGGCCGAACATCAGCTGGATGCGTTCTTCAATATTTAACAACGCAATGCCCAGACCCTGTTCCCGGATCTTATGTGTCCGGAGATTCTCCAATAAATCATCGGGGAATTCAGATCCGCTGTTTTTCACATAAATCTGCATCAGCCCCTGGGAATACACACAGGTGAGATTGATGATACATTCATCCGTGATCTGCTCCAGCGCATAGTGTACGGCATTTTCCAACAACGGCTGAATGGAAAGCTTGGGAACCTGTGCATCCAGACAAGCATCCGGAATGCTTTCCGTAAAATTCAGACGGTTGTCAAAACGAAGCTGCTGTATAGTCATATAATAATGTATAATATCAAGTTCCTGCTTCAACGTAAAGCGTTCTTTTTTGTTCAGCGTCATCCGCAGAAAATGACCCAGGGAGTCTGCAATCTGTGATATTTCCGGCTCTCCGATGGCCTTGGCCCGCCAGTTGATGGCATCCAGCGTGTTATACAGAAAATGCGGATTCATCTGGGATTCCAGGCTTTTTAACTGTGCATCTTTGGTCAGAAGCTGTTGACGATAATTCTCGACCACCAATGTCTGGATCCGTTCCGCCATATGGGTAAATTGCCGGTGTAGGATACCGATTTCATCGGTTCGATCGGTGTAATCGTAGGGAACCGGTGCCAGTACGGTGGAATCTTCACCGAATTGCTGCATGCGATAGAGCAGCAGATCAAAATGCCTGGTGATCTTGCGCACGATTACGTGAACCATCAGAATGGAACACAGGAAACCGCAGGAAAGCATCAGTACATATAGAAATGCGGTCATCTGCTGGGATTTTGCCACTTCGTCATAAGAGATCAGATGCAGATAATTCCATTCGTTGATGTCCATGGTGCCGCGGATGGCAAAATATTTTCTGCCATTCAGGGTGACAACAGCATAACTTTTGATTTTATCATTGATTTTCTGAACTTCCTCTGTATCCAATTCCGGAGAAGAGAACAGCAGCTGGTCTTTCTCATAGATGATCCAGTAGGAATCTTTATATTCATTGCTGATCTTGGACATTTCCGTTACCAGATCTCCCAGATTTACATTGATGATCAATGTTCCGAGATTATCCAGTCGTAAGTTCTTGATCTTTTTGATCTCCCGGACAAGAAATATACCGTGGTCTTCCGCATGGGAAGTTACCCATACCGGGGAGCCTTCCCCGGCCTCTGCCAGAGCTATCAGTTCTTTAGTCAGATCCGCATCCGGCCGACAGGCAATATTTTCATTGGTATAAGTGATGAATCTGGGGCAGGAAATTGCCGCCATTTTCAGGTAGGGCTGGCGGTATTCCAGGTAGTGTTTCTGTAAAGCAGAATAAATATCAGAGTAATAATGTACAGCATAGTCTTCCTGGGGCTGGTAGATTTCATCCAGTGTTGATTGGACGGTAGAATCTGAACGGACGATATTGGTCATGGTCACCAGATCCTCCAGCCGGTTAGTAAATTCATAGGAGACTAACGACGAGGAAGACTGCATGGACTGATACAGCAGCTTATGATAACGCGATGTAATAATGGAAAAGGCAGCTACCAGGAAAAAGAACAGAAAGAGAAGGTCAATCCCTATGGTAGAGAGCAGTAACTTGGTTTCTAACTTCTGATTTGCTATTTTTCTCGAGATATTCTTATTAAAAAACGACATCATATACAAGCCTCCATCAGTTCTTTATTGATTATATACACAACATGCACATGTTTTCAACAATGATATCGGTTTTTTGGTGCAAATAGACGGAAAAGTATATTCCTGGAAAAAATAAGAATTGTTATAATTAGAACATCAAAAAGAAGTAAATCCATAGCGGATTTACCTTTCGATACCAAAAGGAGGGTTATATTAATGAAAAAGAGAGTTTTATCCCTGTTAATGGCATCCGCCATGATCGTCGGACTGACTGCATGTGGTTCTTCCAATGAACCCGCAGCTACCGCTTCCACCGACAGCGGTAATACCGCAGCCACGACTGCTGACAACAGCGGAAGTGCAGCAGCCGGAAATGTATCCATGACATTCACCTGGTGGGGCAACCAGACCAGAAATGAACGTACACAGGCAGCCCTGGATCTGTATTCTGAGCAGAATCCCGGTGTAACCTTTGATACACAGCCTGCAGAGTGGAATGATTACTGGACCAAACTGTCCACCCTGGCAGCAGGTAATTCCCTTCCCGAGTGCCTGCAGATGGACTATTCCTATCTGGCACAGTATGTAGCAGCAGATCTGCTGGTAGACCTGACACCTTATGTAGAAGATGGTACGCTGGATGTATCTAATGTATCTCAGAGTATTCTGGATGCGGGTTCCATTGACGGTAAGTTATATGCAATCTGTGCAGGAATGAATGCACCTTCCCTGTTCTACAACAAGACCTTGCTGGATAGCTTGGGAATCACTGTAAAAGATAACATGACAATTGATGAGTTCGAGGCAGTGGCACGTGAGGTTTATGAGAAGTCCGGTGTTAAGACTGATCTTCCTTACAGTGCAGGTGACAACTATCTGCCCTATGCAATGCGTTCTCACGATGTGGTGAAGCTGTTTAATGAGGATTCCCTCAATGTAACAGATGCAGCAAGTCTGGTACCGGGCTTCCAGATTTATGAAGATGGTGTCAAGGACGGATGGATCATCGGCGCAGATGTTCACGCTGAACTGACTTCCAACTCTGTAGAGCAGAGTCCTCTGGTATACTTCTCTTCCGAAGCAACCCAGTCCTGGTGCGGATTCTTCTGGTCCAACCAGCTGTCCGCTATGGTAGCGGCCGCTCCCGAAGGCATGGAGATCGGTATCACCACATGGCCTTCCGAGAACCCTCAGAAGTCTAACTTCTTAAAGCCCAGCCAGTTCTTTGCAGTATCCAGAGATGCCGGCGAGAATGAGGCTGAAGCTGTTAAGGTTGTAAATTATCTGTTGAACTCTGAAGATGCTAACAAGATTCTTCTTGGTGAGAGAGGTGTGCCTGCTTCTTCCGTAGTAGCATCCGCCATCGCTCCTCTGCAGGATGAGACTGCACAGGTGGTTACCAAGTATGTAAATGACGTAGTAACTCCCAACAGCTCCGCTATCAGCCCTGCGATCCCTGATGGAGCAAATGAAGTATATGATTACTACAACCAGTTGGTTGATAAGATCCTCTATGGTCAGATGACCGCACAGGAGGCAGCAGAAGATCTGTTCAAGATGGGCAACCAGATCATGTCCAGATAAGCTGCCGGGGCTTACATAAGCAGTAGCACAGTATAAGTATTACAACATTTTTAGAAAGACCAAATGGGTACTGTGGAAGATCCCACAGTACCCATTCTGAAAAAAGGCTGCTTCTATGAATGCTGCAGCAACGGAGGTAACGTTATGAAGACAACAAAGCATATGACTATCCGTCAGAAGCTGAATACGGAAAAGGCTGCAGGTATCGTATGTACTATGCCATTTATCGTTGGATTTCTGGCGTTTATGATTATTCCCATGTGTATATCGCTGTACTATTCCTTCTGCGATTACAACATTTTACAGCCCCCTACATTTACCGGCTGGGCGAACTTTAAGAGAATGTTTTCCGATGCAACGTTTTATCAGTCGTTGGTGGTAACTTTCAAATTTGCCATCATTTCGGTTCCGTTACGACTGATCTTCGCATTGATCGTTGCGCTGCTTTTATTTAAGAGTACGAAAATGACAGGCGTTTACCGTGCACTGTATTATCTGCCTTCCATCATCGGCGGATCTGTAGCAGTAGCAATCCTCTGGAAGAGACTGTTTGCGGTAGACGGACTTGTAAATAAACTTTTGATGGTGTTCGGAATGAAAGAGCCGGTAGCCTGGCTGGGAGATACCAGAACCGCAATCTGGACTCTGATCATTCTGGCAGTATGGCAGTTCGGTTCTTCCATGCTGATCTTCCTGTCTGCATTGAAGCAGATTCCTGTCAGTCTCTATGAGGCGGCAAGAGTGGATGGTGCCAACGGATGGCAGCAGTTCTGGAAGATCACACTGAAGCTTCTGACTCCCACGATCCATTTTAACCTGGTAATGCAGATGATCAACGGCTTCCTGGCATTCACACAGTGCCTGATCATCACACAGGGTAAACCCATGAACTCTACTCTGTTTTACACGGTATACATGTACCAGCAGTCCTTCCTCTTCGGAAGTACCGGTTACGGCGCAGCACTGGCATGGATCATGCTGGCATTGATCGCATTTATTACATGGATCCTGTTTGCAACCAAAAAACTGTGGGTATACGATGGCGGTTTATAGAATCGGAAAGGTACGCCGCAATGCGTAAGTGGGTGTTATTATGAAAAGAAAAAAGACAATCAGTAATATTATATATCATGTTTTAGTATGTGCTTTCGGACTGGTAATGATTTACCCTCTGGTATGGATGGTAATGAGCTCCTTTAAGGATACGAACACCATCTTCACTACGGCCACCAGTCTGATCCCGGAGAAGTTCACGTTACAGAACTATGTGAACGGCTGGAAGGGATTTGCCAAGGTAGGATTCGGCACCTTCTTTAAGAACTCCCTGTTTATCTCCATTACCGCCACCATTGGAACTGTACTGTCTTCCTCTGTGGTAGCCTATGGATTTGCCAGATGCAAATTCCCCGGCAGAAAGCTTCTCTTCGCAGCAATGCTGGCATCTATGATGCTGCCCGCACAGGTGCTGATGATCCCTCAGTATCTCTGGTATCAGAAGCTGAACTGGGTTGGAACCAATCTGCCGCTGATCGTGCCTTATTGCTTTGCTATTCAGGGTTTCTTCGTTTATATGATGACAAACTTTATTGAAGGCATTCCCAGAGAACTGGATGAGGCAGCAAAGATTGATGGCTGCTCCTATTATACTATTTTCACCAAGATCATCTTCCCGCTGATGGTTCCTACCATGATCACCGGATGTATCTTCTCCTTTATGTGGAGATGGGATGATTTCCTTGGAGCATTATTGTATGTCAACAAGACAGAGAAATATCCTGTCAGTCTGGCACTGAAAATGTTCTGTGACCCCAGTTCTTCTTCCGACTACGGTGCTATGTTCGCTATGGCAACCTTGTCTATTCTGCCTGCAGTATTGATCTTCTTCTGCCTGCAGAGATATCTGGTAGAAGGAATTTCAACTTCCGGCCTGAAGGGCTAAGAGAGGAGCAGAGAGATGATATACGATGTATTGGAATACGGTGCAAAAGGTGATGGCGTGACGAATGACGCTGCAGCCATCCAGAAGGCGATTGATGCCTGCAGCCAGGCTGGCGGCGGTAAGGTCCTGTTACAGGGAGGACATGTCTTCCGGAGCGGAACTATTTTTCTGAAATCAAATGTAGAATTTCATCTGGAGATGGGGGCTGTCCTGAAAGCCAGTGACCATCTGGAAGATTTCGATATGTTGAAAGTGGGAACGCCGCAGATCAGTAAGGTAGATACTCCGACCTACAATGCCTGTGATTACAATGGAAAACCGACGCTGAATTTTGTATACAGCAAGGATGCCGAAAATGTGGCCATCACCGGATTTGGTAAGATTGACGGCAACGAGAAGATATTCTATGGAAAAGTGACCAAATGGCATATTGACGGATATTTTTATCCAAGAGTACCTTTGCTGTTCCTGGAAAATGTAAGGCATCTGACCATCCAGCAGGTAACCCTGACCGGCAGTGCATTCTGGACCACTCATCTGGTGGGATGTAAGGAAGTATTGATTGAGGGAATCCGTATTATTAATAATCTGCGTCTGGCTAACTGCGATGGCATTGATCCGGATCACTGCAGTAATGTGAGAATCTCCAACTGTCATATTGAATGCGCAGATGACTGTATTGTATTTAAGAATACGGCGGCCGCCATGGAATATGGTCCCTGCGAAAATATTGTAGTGGATAACTGTACCATGATCTCCACCAGTGCCGCTATCAAGTTCGGCACGGAGAGTGAAGCACCTTTTCGGAATATTTCCGTGACCAACTGTAGTATCCAGCGCACCAACCGTGCTATTTCCCTGCAGTTACGTGATAAAGGCTGTATAGAAAATGTCACATTCTCCAATCTGAATATCGATACCCGCCTGTTCTCCAAGGTACATTGGTGGGGCGAGGCAGAACCCATTACCATCACTGCGGTGAAGAGAAATACGGAGACGAATGTGGGATATATCCGGAATGTCCGTTTCCAGAATATCAACTGTGTCGGAGAGAATGGCATCCTGATCTATGGTGACGATTCGAAAAATATCCGGGATATCACATTTGACGGTATTCATGTTCAACTGGAGAAGAAGACGGACTGGCCGAAGAATTGCCATGATCTGCGTCCCAATGAGGGGAATGTGATCCTGGAGGATTCTCTCAGAGTGCTGTATGCCCGCAATGCGGAAAATATTCATTTCCGGAATTTCTCTTATGAGATTACTGAGGAAATGAAGGGCGAAGTGGAAGCTCCTATTTTTATTGAAAATTGTGAAAACGTGGAATATTGATCCACAGATATGAAAACCATAGACATAAAAAGACCTCCGTAGGTCAGAGAACATCTGACTTACGGAGGTTGTTTTTTTGAAATCTTATCTGTCCAGCTTGTTGGGCTCGGGATAGGTCTCGCCGAAGGTATCTACGGTAACGCTTTCCATTACCTGATCCTCCAGGGGACGATCGCTGTAATCGGTGCGGGTCTCAGCAATCTTATTTACCACATCCATACCCTCGATGACTTTACCGAAAGCGGCATAAGAGCCATCCAGATGAGGGCTGGTCTTGTGCATGATGAAGAACTGGCTGCCCGCGGAATCGGGATGCATGGCTCTTGCCATGGACAGAACACCTTCGGTATGCTTCAGATCATTGGTCACACCGTTGGCAGCAAACTCACCCTTGATGCTGTAGCCGGGGCCGCCCATGCCGGTGCCATCGGGACATCCGCCCTGGATCATGAAACCGCGGATGACACGGTGGAAGATCAGACCATCGTAAAAATGCTTGTTGATCAGACTGATAAAATTGTTGACGGATTCGGGGGCAACTTCGGGATAAAGCTCACATTTGATCACACCGCCGTCTTTCATGGTAATGGTAACAATAGGATTCTTTGCCATAATAGTTTCCTTTCTGTCAGAACTTTGTGTATAATATTTGTAACTATTCAGAGCTATGCAAATTCTGTCAAATAAGGATCGGAATGCTTGCATACCAGAGCTTATTTGACAGAATTTATATAGCGAGATAACCACATGAGCAAAAGGAAAGCTGCAAGGTAGCAATTTTGCGAATGGGTTCTGAATAGTTACATTATAACCTTTATTTTAGTTAAAGGTAAAGAGGAGAATTACTGCGGATGTATTTTTTACGGCAGATCATATTAGAAACAAAGGCGATTCCGGAGAAAATTCCAGATCCGCCGGAGAACATGGTGCGCTCGAAGAAACTGAAACAGAATCCGGGAACAGGGAAAGGTGCACTCTGGATCACCGATCAGGGACAGCGGGCACAGGAACTGCTTCGTCAGGGCTGCCCGGTGCTGGCATGGCTTCACGAGGATAACCGGGATCAGGACTTTTCCGGTGTCCGCTATGCCTGTGAAAACCTTGAGGAACTGGACTGGGATTACATGGAGAAGGTGTACCGCAGATATATGGGGATCCCCTGGGATATTCTGACGACAGACCGATGCCTTGTGCGGGAGACCTGTGCGGAGGATCTGGATGCATTTTATGAGATTTATGCAGAAACCTCGGTGACGAAGTATACGGAAGGACTGTATCCGGAACGAGCACAGGAAGAAGCATACCTTCAGGACTATACGGAAAATATGTATTATTTTTACAATTACGGTGTATGGACGATCTGTGATAAAATTACCGGGCAGGTCATCGGCAGAGCGGGATTCTCCAACCGCGAGGGTTACGAGGATCCGGAGCTGGGCTTCGTCATCGGTGTCCCGTGGCAGCGGCAGGGGTATGCCACGGAAGTATGCAAGGCATTATTAAAATACGGGAAAGAAGAATTGGGATTTGAGCGAGTGCAGATGTTAGTGATGCCAGAGAACGAAATATCCCTGCACCTTGCGGAAAGACTGGGATTTTCCCAACTGGATCAGGTCACCTGGGAAGGAACTTGCTATGAGCGACTTCTTATGGAACTGTAAAAATATAAAGAAAATATAAAAAACATGTTGACACTCTAAAACCACGGTGCTATACTCTCAACATAGCAAAGGCGCTACAGAATAAAACTGTAGCGCCCTTTTTGTTATGGCGACGAGGAAAGTGAACATCGTGCTGGCACGAATGGTCACTTGACGACCGCTAATCATACCGGGATGTATATCCCGGGTATTGTCCGGCAGTATCACAACGCGCGTGGCCGGACAAAAATAGCGTAAGGGTATGTGGAAAACAGTTTAACTGCTATACCCTAAGGATGCGATGCAATGGGGCTTCGAAGGATGAGACCATAGTATCGCATATTTTTTTACACCGGTGAAATATTGTGGAAGATATTTCACGAAGAGTGAGGAGGAAAATGTTATGACAGAAGAAATCTTAAGCGCAGTAGATGGTCAATTATTTGCAGTCTGGTTTCTGATCGGTGCGGCCCTGGTGTTCTGGATGCAGGCAGGATTCGCAATGGTGGAGACCGGATTTACCAGAGCCAAAAATGCCGGTAATATTCTGATGAAGAATCTGATGGATTTCTGTATCGGTACTGTAGTATTTATTTTGATTGGCTTTGGATTGTTACTTGGTGAAGATGTAGTAGGTCTGATCGGCAAGCCGGGACTGGACATCTTTACTGCCTATGAGAATTTTGATTATTCAAAGTTTGTATTTAATCTGGTGTTCTGTGCTACCACAGCTACCATCGTATCCGGCGCTATGGCAGAGAGAACCAAGTTCTTATCCTATTGTATTTATTCCGGTGTGATCTCCGCATTGATCTATCCCATTGAAGCTCACTGGATCTGGGGCGGCGGCTGGCTTTCACAGCTTGGCTTCCATGATTTCGCAGGTTCCTGCGCAATTCACATGGTAGGCGGTATCTCTGCTTTGATCGGAGCAAAGCTTTTAGGTCCCCGTATTGGTAAGTTTGAAAAGGACAAGAGTGGTAAGATTGTAAAAGTAAATGCATTCCCCGGACATAACCTTCCGATTGGATGCCTTGGTGTATTTATCCTGTGGCTTGGCTGGTACGGATTCAACGGTGCCGCTTGTACTTCCGTAGAGCAGTTAGGCTCCGTGTTCCTTACCACCACTGTAGCTCCTGCAATCGCAACTGTAGTATGTATGGTATTTACCTGGATCAAATATGGCAAACCTGATGTATCTATGTGTCTGAATGCATCTCTGGCAGGTCTGGTAGCAATTACCGCTCCTTGTGATGTGACTGACTGCTTCGGCGCTATCGTAATCGGTGCAGTAGCAGGACTTCTGGTAGTATTTGGTGTATGGCTTCTGGATTATAAGCTTCATATTGATGATCCTGTAGGTGCAGTTGCAGTACATTGCCTGAATGGTATCTGGGGTACTATTGCAACCGGTTTATTTGCAACCACTTCCGCACCCGGCAATGACAGTGTGGTAGGCCTGTTCTATGGCGGCGGCTTCAAGCAGCTTGGTCTGCAGCTGTTAGGTTTTGTAAGTGTAGCGGCATGGACTGCAGTAACGATTACTATTGCTTTCCTGATCATCAAGGCTACCGTAGGCTTACGTGTATCTGAGGAAGAAGAGATTGTTGGTCTGGACTCCTGTGAGCATGGTCTTCCTTCCGCATATGCAGGCTTTAGCATTATGGATATTTCCAACACTATGACCATGGAGGTAAATGAAAACACCAGCCTTGGCGTAAGTGATTATGACACAGCTTCCGCAGCCATGAAGGAAGCAGCAGTAAAGGTAGAGACAGTTCCGGCAGCAATTCCTGCAACCGGTATCTACAAGGTAGTTGTGATTGCAAAGCTTGCAAGATTTGAAGTTTTGAAGAAAGCGCTGAATGATCTGGGCGTAACCGGTATGACCATGACACAGGTCATGGGCTGCGGTGTCCAGAAGGGTGCCGGCGAGATGTATCGTGGAGTGGAAATGGATGCGACCCTGCTGCCTAAGGTGAAGGTAGAAGTCGTAGTCAGCAAGATCCCTGTAGCAACTGTGATCGAGGCTGCCAAGAAAGCTCTGTACACCGGACATATCGGCGATGGCAAGATCTTCGTATACAACGTTGACAAAGTAGTAAAGGTTCGTACCGGCGAAGAAGACTTTGCAGCTCTGCAAGACGTGGAGTAATAATGCCAAGGTTATAATCCCTAAGACACGACGTGCCTGCACGGGAGTGGCTTGCCCCTAACTTAGCTTTTATCTAATCCCTCAATTTGGTATATACAGGGCTGTGCCCGGATGCTGCGACTCATCCGGGTGCAGATAGGATCCCCGGGTGCTTCCACCACCCGGGGATTTTCCTGCTCGGAATTGTGGATAAGATTGCCCTCTTGAAAAGGTTCTGTGGAAATGATACTATCATCGTAGAAGTACAGATTTTCAAAGGGCATGATTTATATGGAAGAAAATACAAAGAAAACACAAAAGCAGACAGAAAATGTTATAGAGAAAGAGAACAAGATCGTAACGGGAGTCATCTGGCAGCAGCTGCTCCTGTTCTT
>ULSF01045036.1_pt1 | contig 12417 bp, 12 predicted proteins | sample 1956121 | NCBI WGS metagenome assembly ULSF01 (sample SAMEA4835701, study PRJEB28245) | human gut metagenome | biome: gut microbiome; material: fecal sample | place: Denmark | collected 2008
TTTACGGAGGTAAAAATCATGTATCAGTTATTTTGCGATACAAACTCGGAAATTCCTTTTCAATGGGCCGAAGAGTTGGGATTGGGCATTATTCGTATGCCGTATGTAATCGGAGGAAAGGAATATCTCTATGACCTGGGAAAACAAACCAATTTCAAAGCGTTTTTCGACCGTGTACGGAAAGGAGAAATGCCTCAGACCCAAGGGCTGAACGAACAGAATTATACGGAAGCGTTCCGCCCCAGTTTGGAAGAGGGAAAGGATATTTTAATGATTTCTTTTTCCACGGCGCTTTCCAGTACGCATCAGTTTCTGGAAAAAGCACGTCAGGCTCTTTTAGAGGAGTTTCCGCAGCGGCGCTTTGAGGTGGTAAATACCCTTTCGATTTCCATGGGGGCGGGAATCCTGGTATTAAAAGCCGCCCGCATGTGGAAAGATGGTTCGGATTTGGATACGGTAAAAAAATGGGTAGAAGACAATCGGCAAAAATCGCAAGCCTGGTTCACGGTTGACGATTTGAATCACTTAAAACGCGGAGCAAGGCTTTCCGCGGCTGCGGCCACTATGGGAACACTTTTAGATTTGAAACCGGTATTAACGGTTAGCCGTGAGGGGAAATTGGTGGTCGATCAAAAGGTAAAGGGAAGAAAACGAGCGCTTCGGGCATTGGCGGAAGCCTTTGATACCTACGCGCAGGATACAAAGAACAATGTGGTGTCTATTCTTCACGCGGATGCTATTGAAGACGCACAATTGCTTGCGGATATGCTGAAGGAAAAGCATGAAATCGGTACGCTTCGCATTGATTTTGTCGGTCCGGTAGTAGGAACCCATTGCGGGCCGGGTACAATCGGTCTGTGCTTTATGGGACTGGAACGTAAAAGCTGAAAAAACACAAGCAGGCACGGCATTTCTATCTGTGCCTGTTTTCATTCTTTAAGAAAGGGGAATTTTGTATGTTTGTGAATTATGCGCATCGAGGAGCATCGGCCTATGCGCCGGACAGTACTGTCGCAGCGTTTGATCTGGGCATTGCCATGAAGGCTAATGGTATAGAAACCGATTTGCAAAAGACCAAAGACGGAAAAATTGTTCTTTTTCATAACGAAATGCTTGACGGACGCTCCAGCGGCAGAGGTAAACTTGCGGAGTATACGTACAAGGAATTGCTTGCCATGGATTTCGGCGGCTGGTTCAGTGAGAAATATAAGGGAGAGAAGATCGTTCTTTTTGAGGATTTCGCTCAAAAATATTTCCATCTTGATCTCACGTTTGCCCTTGAATTGAAAGTCAGGGGAATTGAAAAAGAAGTTTTGGAAATCATTAAGAAATATGATGCAATGGATAAAGTATATATCTCCTCTTTCTTTTTTGACGCGTTGGAAGCCATGCGTGGAATCGACGGCAAAATCAGGCTTTCCTGGTTGTTAAATAAAATTACGCCCGATGCCGTCGAGCGCTTGAAAAAGATCGGCGGCAGTCAGATATGTCCGCAGGCGGCGTTGGTTACTCCGGAGGAGATTGCCGTTGCCCGGGAGAACGGCTTAGGGGTAAGACTTTGGGGCGTGACAGATGAAGCGCTTATGAAAAAAGTGTATCCTCTTGCAACCGAAGGAATGACCGTAAATTTTCCGGATAAACTTTACGCGCTTATGCGGGATTAAAAGGAGGACCTCTTGTGATACAAAATGTATTGCTTGATTTGGATGATACCCTGCTGGATTTTCATAAAGCGGAAGCAGCGGCTTTAAAAAAGACTTTGCAGCGGCTGGATATTGTTCCTAAGGAAGCTACGGTTACACGCTACAGCCAGATCAATGACGCTCAGTGGAAGCTGTTAGAGCAGGGGAAGCTTACGCGGCCGGAGATCTTAGTGCGAAGATTTTCTTTGCTGTTTGAGGAGCTTGGCGTAATACGTGACGCTGAACTTGCCAACACGTTATATAAAAGTTTTTTGGCACAGGGACACTATTTTATCGACGGCGCGCCGGAGCTGCTGGAAATACTTGCGCCGAAATATAAGCTTTATTTGGTATCTAACGGCAATGCCGCCGTGCAGGACAGCCGGATTCAAAGCGCGGGAATCACGAAATATTTTCAGCAGATTTTTATTTCACAGCGTATAGGCTTCGATAAGCCGGCCCGTGAATTTTTTATGCGTTGCTTTGAGAAAATGCCCGGTTTTACGGAAGCCAATACCATTATTGTGGGCGACAGCCTGACTTCGGACATGCAGGGAGGCAATAACGCGGGGATTCATACCTGCTGGTTTAACCCTATGAAAAAAACGCATCCGGCGGATATTAGGATTGACGGTGAGATTACGCGCCTTGAAGAACTTCCGCTGCTTTTGGAATCGTTATGAAATACGGCCGCGTTGAAAAAGGCATATTTCTGGATCGTCCCAACCGTTTTACCGTATGGGCCGAGGTTGAGGGAAAGAAACAGCTTTGTCATGTGAAAAATACCGCGCGGCTTAAGGAGCTTCTGATTCCCGGCGCTGAAATTTACGTAACAGCGGCGGAAAAAGAAGACAGAAAGACGGCATGGGATTTGATTGCGGTAAAAAAAGCGCAAACGCTTGTCAATATAGATTCCCAGGCTCCGAATTGGGTAGCAGCTGAGTTTTTACAAAAACAGTACCCTTCCGCCCGGATTCGGCGTGAAGTAACTTTTGAAGATTCCCGTTTTGATTTTTTTATTGAAGGTTTTGATTTTTATCGCTTTGTTGAGGTAAAAGGCGTTACGCTTGAAAAGAATGGTATCGCCATGTTTCCGGATGCGCCTACTCTGAGGGGAAGGAAACATCTGCAGGGACTGATTCGCGCTAAGCGGCAGGGCTGCGAGGCGTGTGTTCTTTTTGTGGTGCAGATGAAAGGTGTTTCCGGTTTTACACCTAACCGTATTTGTGACGCGGCCTTTGCCGCCGCGCTGGAACAGGCTGCGCAAAACGGCGTTGATATCCTGGCCTATGATTGCCTGGTCGGTACCGATTTTATTAAAATCGATAAGCCTATAAGAGTGGAGGGCATATGTTTGGATTTGTAATTGCAAGCAAGGAAGGCTTGACCCCGGAAGAAGAGCGGATTTATCGGGCTTATTATTGCGGGCTTTGCCGTGAGCTTTCAAAAATTGCGGGATTTAAAGGCCGAATCACTCTTAATTTTGATATGACGTTTCTGGCATTGTTTTTAAGCGCGTATTATCATTTACCGGAAGAAGTATGTACGGAAAAATGTTTAGTACACCCTATCAAAGCACATTCTTTTATTGTCAACCGCTTTACCGAATACGCGGCGCAGATGAATCTTTTGCTTTCTTATTTTAAATTTGACGACGATTGGAAAGATGATAAAAGCATCAAAGCGCTTGCCGCAAAAAGCAGTCTGCAGAAAGCGGTGGAAAAAATTCAGCGGCAGTATCCCCAAAAGACAGAACGAATTCAAGGATATCTAAAGGATCTTGCTTCTATTGAGGCAAGCGGAGAACACAATCCGGATATTCCCGCCAACTGCTTCGGCAGGCTGATGGCACAGCTGTTTGATGTGCAGGGAGAAGACTCCGCTTTATCGGAATTTGGTTTCCGGCTGGGAAAGGCCATTTATATTATGGATGCATGTGTTGATTTAAAAAAAGATGTCAGAAAATGCAGATATAATCCAATGATAGAAGTATCTTCGCATGATTTTCAGAAAATTTTAACAATTTTATTAAGTGATTGTACGGATATCTATGATACAATGAATATAATACAAAATAAAGGCATTATTGAAAATATTCTGTTCTCCGGCATCTGGACCAGATTCCGGAAGGAAGGAAAATAAGTGACAAAGGATCCTTATCAGGTTTTGGGTGTGCCGCGCGGCGCGACACAGGACGAGATTTCAAAGGCCTATAAAAAGTTGGCCAAGAAATATCATCCCGATTTGCACCCCAATGACGCGGCGGCAGAGGTAAAGATGCGCGAGGTAAACGAAGCGTATAATAAGCTGCGCGGCGGTTCGGGTGATTATAGTGCCGATTACGGACGGGCGTATGAAGAAAGCAGCTATCATACGTATGGCAACTACGGCGGTTATGACACCTATTACGGCCAAAACCGGAATTATGACGGCGGTATGTATAAAAATGTGCGCGACGCGATTCGCATGGGACGCAACAGCGAGGCTTTAAGAATGCTGGAACAGATGAATACACGGGATGGACAGTGGTATTATCTGTGCGCGGTAGCCAATTATAATTTAGGGAATAAAGCCAGTGCAATCAGCTATGCGGCTATGGCTGTGCAGCATGATCCTGCGAATGCCGAATATGTAAACTTTTTTAATTATATATCTGCTGAGGGCGGACGATATCAGCAGCGAAGCTCCTCTTTGAATGTTCCCATGGGACGAATGTGTTCCTATTGTACTTCATTGGCTATCTGTATGTGTTTCGGTGGCCGCTGTATTCCTTTCTGTTGGTAGCTAAAATTTTACCGGACAAAGCGTCCGGTTTTTTTGTGCCCGTCTGTTTCAGTTGGGCTTTTATTTATATGTGCAGGCTTTTTAAGAGCGTTGTGCCTGTTCTTGAAAAAAATGAGCATCAGGGTAATTATCGGTAAAGGGTTTGCTGCCGTTACTTTACAGTCGGCCGCGGAGTGAAATCAGCGAAGGACTTTGCAATCAGCATAAAATACTTTGTTTTTTATATTTCCTCGCGCTATGAAGTGACCGGTTTGTTGGATATCGGATGTGTTAAAAGGGGATAAGACAATAATAAATTGCAAGATCAAATAAAACAGAGAAAAGTTTATCAGAAGAATGATCATGAAAGATTTTGCAGGGTAAATGGTTGATTTTCAAAAAACAGAACGGTTTTGTCAGAAACATGAGCAAACCTTCTGCCTTTTTAAAAAAACGGCGGATAAGAGAATTTTTTGCTTGTGCTATGATCTCATGCTCTATATGAATGGAAATTTGTTGGATCAGTATCCGTTTCGTTCGTTAAAAATCCAGTATTGATGCAGGTCCCCGCAGTTCGAAAAAACGAATATTTTGCCGTTTTTCCGTCAGTTCTTTCCCAAAGTCTTTTCTTTGCAAAAAAATATCAGGAAAATGACGGACTACAATATGCGAAAACGTATGGAAGCGGTCAGCGAGCCTGACTTGAAATCATACATCTTTGTTTCCTCAAACAGATTTGACAAGGCTACGAGCTCTCTGCCGTTGCCGCCGGCAATTGCACGAAAAACTGTTGACCATCGATATCCAACCGTTCTCGAATTTGTTTGAGCCCTTCTGTCACCGCTTCTACAATCATCTTGACAAGATGACGTTTGCGTGTCATATGCTCATCCGGTATCAGAAAAACTTCAGAAGAATCAGAACGCCCGATCACTGTATCAATCTCCCCATGAACAAACTTTTTGCGGGTTTCAAACTCTGAATGGCGCTTCTCAATGCTTTCCCCGTACAGCCATCAATTTTTGCGCGTGTGATTGCTTTTTGGCTTTCTGCCTTAGCTGCATAAAAAATAGCGCAGCAGCCTTAATACCACTACGCTATTAAAAGTCTAATTTTGAGGGGCACATCAAAAATCAGGATTTTTACTCTTCATTTTGTTCACTGATAACGGTTATTGTGGCAAATTCTTCATCGATTTTGGGCATTGAGTTGCTTATGATAATATTTCCTACAGAAAGATTATTTTTTAGTTCATTATATTCAGGCAGCGTAAAATTCTCAAATAGCCAAAGGCCTTCGTCCTCCGGCAAATACAAATAATTTCCGTTTTGCAGGCCAAATCGAATAGTTTGGCCACCTAAATGACTGCTCCAGTTTCCGGCAAGAACCATTTCCAGCGTCGCGTCTACCGCTTCGGTAATTCCCTTCATGGCACTGGTCATAAAAGGATTGTAATCAAAATTACTGCCCAAATAGGATTGATCAATATTGGTGCCTACCAGATAACAGAAATTTTTTACGGCAAGCTCGGCAGCGCTTTGTACAAAGCTGTCATTGGCGCTTACCATGGCAATTTCGGTGCCGGAAGCAAACCACTGATCCAATCCGGCAAGGGCTTCCTCGGGGCTGCTGTAATCTGAGGCGTAACCGAAAGTAACATCTATATGCGTATTCATCTCCGCAGCGGCTTTATAGGCGCCCTCTACAAAACCGTAACCGTAATTGGAATAGTTTTCCGTTTCAAATTCACCTAAAAATCCAAGTTTGGTAAAACCGTCCTTTACTACGGCGTACCCTGCCATATAGCCTGCCTGTTCCTGCCGGAACAAAACACAATGTGTGTTTTCCGCCAACTGACCGATACTGGCTTCGGGGATATCAATACCGATAAATTTTACATCAGGATATTTTTCCTGTGCTTTGGCTAAAGCTCCGGCAAACAAACTTCCCTTGCATACAATAACTTTGGCGCCTTCGCTTACGGCAAGATCAAATTGCGCCGAGATAGCGTCAACGGTCGCCTGTTCGGGGCGGTAACTCGCATATTCAATAGCGTTAGCGTCGCCACAGTTAACAATTCCCTGCCATACGGCAGCGGTATGAAAGTCCTCTTCCAATTCAAGGACATCTGTAATCAGAGCAATTTTACTAATCGGATCCTGAATTCCGTTTTGTTCGTTTATATTTTCCTTACAGCCGCCTGCGCATAACAGCATAATCGCGCACAGCAGACCTGCAATAAATTTCTTTTTATCAGCCATTTAATTTCTTTACCTTTACCGCAACCCAAATATCCATAAGACCTTCAACCATCAGCATAATACCGGCAATAAGCGCCAGTGACTGCATTGCCGTGTTCTGCAGCACAATAAGTACAATGCCTGCGGCCAGCGTTATCAAAGATATAATCAGTGCGACCCACCAATATAAATATTTTGCTTTAGCCATGGCAACAGTGTTTTGCAAATCAATGATGCCATGAAAAATAATAACAATTCCCAGCACAATAGCAACCATATTCTGCAAAAAGACAGGATTGCATATAATATAGATACCGATAGCACAGAAAATAAGACTCATCAGCATAATATACTGACTGCCCGCCGGCGCTTTAAAATATTTGAACATGCTGATAATACCGATCAGCACTGCGATCACACCCAGTAAAATACATACCACATCCATTGCTACCCGATAAAATATGGTAATGACAAGTCCTGCAAGAACCGTTATAACGGCAGAGAGCACATAATCCATCCAAAGTTTTTGAAAAAACTCTTTCATACATTTTTCCCTCCTTATTTATGTATAAAATCGATCCTCCATTTCTATTATAACATTATCTTTATGGTTTTTCAACAAAAAAACTCTATTTTCTGCATACGGGGCACAAACCTTCAAATACAAGGGTATAGTCCAATAGGCAGTAACTCTTAAAATCTCCTTGAAATTCCTTCATATTTTTTATATTTATATTTTCTATATTTACATCTTCTACTTTTCCGCAGTTTATACACCGTATATGAAAATGCCTATTCAGCGTTTTGTCATATCGGACCGCACTGTCGGGTATTTTGATTTTCAGCAGTTTGTTTTGATAAGCAAGATTATTAAGAATACGGTAAACCGTAGCTCGGCTGATAGAAGGCTGCTCTTTTGCTACTTTGCAATACACTTCTTCGGCAGTGGGATGATCCAAGGCAAAAGCGGCTTCATATACCAGTTTCTTTTGCACGGTGTTTCTTACAGAAGTCATAACAAACGTGTATTCTCCTAAAGTTCTTATTGATATTATAACGTGGGAAACAGTGATTTGTCAAACAGTTTGTAATACTTTTGTAATAATTTTAATATCTATTTACAGCTGTATTCAGTATGAACGGCGCCCAAAGGAGTTATGCTAAAATATTTTTATATTTTTCTTGAAAATCCCCGAAAAAAATTGTACAATACCAGTAATAATATTGATTGGGAGGACTTTTATAATGGTAAAGTTATACCGGCGTACGGACATTCTTTTAACGACGCAAAAAGAATATGAAAATCCGTTTTTAGATGTAAATATCGATGCTGTATTCACGCACGAAAGCGGTGAAAAAATTGCTTTGCCCGGATTTTGGAAAGGAGAAAACCAATACTGCGTTCGTTTTTCACCGGTAAAAACGGGAAAGTGGGAATACGTTATTGAAAGCAATGAGCCCTCCCTATGTGCCCGCGGAAGTTTGTTATGCTGTGAAAATGACGCGGCTACCGAAATAGATCGCCACGGTTTTGTTACGATGTCTTCGGATAAACGGTATTTTTTCTATCAAGACGGAACACCGTTTTTTTGGCTGGGAGATACCCACTGGCAAGCACCGGATTTGGAGCGTTTGGAGGAATGCAATTGTCCCGGATGCCATTGCGGAAGTCAATTCAAACATATGGTGGATTATCGGCGCCGGCAGGGGTATAACGTCTATCAGACCTATCCCTCCGCCGCGGACAATGACGGCGGGGGCGGCAAGCGCCGGAATTGGTGGAAGAAAAAATATACCCTCATTGATCCCCAAGCTTTTAATGAAAATTTTGATAAAAAGATGGATTATTTAGCCGACAGCGGTTTTACCATTGTTATGGGCTTGGGTGTACATTCGGTCACGACTGCCGCGATGGGAGAAGCACTGACGGATTTTGCAAAATATATGGTAGCTCGCTACGCGGCTTATCCCATCATTTGGATTACCGGTCAAGAGATCGATATGGGCTTTGTACAGGGGAAGCTGGAAAATTACATGCCGTATATTCACGCTGCCGAAATCATCAGTAAGTACGACGGGTATCATCATCCTTTGGGTACGCATATGCTGGCGTTGGAATATGCCGCGCCTCATTCAGCCAGTCCGGATCTCGATGCCAGGCCTTGGCATAAATTCTGGGCTTTGCAGGCCGGCCATCGGCGGGATCTGAAAAAAGGAGATATGCGGCCTAAATCCAAGTACTATGATTATTATATTAAAGGAAAGCTTTTTATGGAAACCGAGGCTTTTTATGAAGATTTGCGGCGTTCTGTCAGCAGTACCGTCAATCCCATGACTTGCTCTAACGGATATGAGGAAGCCCGCAACGCCGCATGGAAGGCCATCCTTTGCGGAAGTTATGGATTTACCTATGGCGTTCATGGAATTTGGGGTATGCGCTGGAGCAAGGATCCCGCCGACGGCGGCTGGGCTACAACCTATAACGGTGAACCTTGGTTTATGGGACTGTATAAACCTGCGGGACAATAAATGCGCTTTGTAAAAGAATTTTTTGAAGCCGTTGATTTTCCTTCGCTGGTTCCTGTGTTTTATGATACGCAATACGGTGAATTTTCAAGCAAAGAAAACGCGGTATTAGCCCATGATGAAAATAAAACCTATGTGCTGTATCTTTACGGCCATGAACCGATTACCGGGAAATTAAAACAAATGCAGGCGGATCGTTTGTATCATATATGGTGGTTTAATGTCCGTACCGGCGCTTATATCGAAGCCGGTACCGTATTCGGACAAACGGAGTATTCCGTTCCGCCGCGTCTGGATCAAAACGATTGGATACTTTTGATCACAAACAAACCGTTTGTTCCCGCGCGGCTGGAGATTTTTACACCGCCGGTACGGCTTGCGCAGTGCGATGGCCGTGAAATCACTTTTACTGCGTCGACGGTGTTTACCGATGATACTACCTCGCCCGAGGCGCTTTCCCGCGGGGAATTATGGCGGCCGTTCTGTCCTGCGGCAAGCAATATCATTGAAATTGATTTGGGGCAGGAAACACCGCTTTCCTGCATCGGGCTTGAATTTGAAAAGGATACCGATGGTTTGTACGCTTACCGTGTAGACGGAATTCAAAACGGAGAAATCCATATTTTATGCGATCGTATCGCCGAGCCTTCGCGGCAGCGAGTCAATATTGAAAAACTGGAGGGAACTTTCCGTTATCTGCGTTTGAATCTATTCTCTGACGAAGGATATATCGACGAAGAGAAAAAAATCGTATCGGGAATTGAGAAAATTCAAATTTTTAAAAAGGAAAAAACTGCTGAACAGCAGAAATAAAGAGTATGGCAAAATATTTCAGATGTAATTTGAACAAACCGGCTTTGAGCTATCAAGCGGGAGAACCGATGCTGTTTTTACTTTCGGCCGCTGAGGACGGAAAGGAAATCTCCTGTAAAAAATTCAAATGGACTCTTCGCGGGGATGACGGTCAGATTCACGAAGGAATCGGTCAATGCGAAAAAGGCAAGAATTTTGTACTGCGGACGGAGTGCTTTCGTCCGGGCTTTGTACATCTCACGTGTATCGCTCTTTCAGAAGACGGAACGACGGATCAAAACTTTGACGTATGTGATGCCGGCGCCGGAGCTGATGTGCAAAAGTTAAGGTATCATGATACCGTTCCCTCGGATTTCGATGCCTATTGGGGTGAAATTGAAGCGATGATTGACGGCTTTACCCCGCGGCTTCTTGAAAAAACTCCGTATACCTGTGATGTTCCCGAGGGCTTTGATTGTTTTGACGTTAAAATATCAACTCCGCTGGAGACTCCCGCATCGGGATATTTGTCCCTTCCCAAAGGAATGGGGCCTTTCCCGCTGATAATTTCTTTCAGAGGATACAGCGTCGTCGGCGCGCAGCCTTCTTTTACAAAGAACGCCATTCATCTGAATCTCAATGCCCATGGAATCGAAAACGGTTTGAAAAGCGAGGAATATGCGCTGAAATATCCGCAGCTTGCAGAGTATGGCTTCCGTATGGAGGAAAACACATCCCCCTACACCACCTATTGGCGAAACATGATGATCCGAAATCTTACCGCGCTAAAGTTTTTAAAAACTTTGCCGGAGTGGAACAAAAAAGATTTGGAAGCTCATGGCGGAAGTCAGGGAGCTTTGCAGGCAACAACCTGTGCCGCCCATGATAAAGATGTAACATTCTTGGATATTTTAGTCCCCTGGTTTTGTGATTTAAATGCCGAAAGCGACGGCTATATGCAGGGATGGCGTCCTTCTTTTGCGCGAGGGCTGCGGTATTTTGATACCGCGGCGCAGGCTACACGGGTAAAATGTCCGGTGCGGATCAGCGCTCGTCTGGGGGATTATGTCTGTCCGCCTGCTACGGTTATGACTCTTTATCATAACTTTTATGTAAAAAAATCTATTGAGTTTATTCAAAGCGGCACACATGGATATCTGCCGCCTGAAATTGAAAAATTTACGCTCTTCCATGATCCGGCAAAGCCGGAGGAAGAAATTTTGCCCGGCAGGTATCGGCACTTTAAGGGAAAGGAATATCAAGTGCTTTTTACCGCCAAAAACAGTGAAACGCTGGAAAATATGGTGGTTTATAAGGCACTATACGGCACCGGAGATATCTGGGTGCGGCCGGCGTCCATGTGGAATGAGCTAGTATCGTTGGGGGACAGACAGGTTTATCGTTTTACTTTTTTATCGGAAACCTAAAAAGCCTTTCGGCAAAAGTTCCGTTTTTTCTTGGCGCAATACAAAAAAATTATTCTATAGGGGAATACACTTAAACTTTGTTTTTTTGCGGTGGTAACGCCGCATTTTATTTTTTTCAATCGGCGCGATAAAAAACGTTTTATAGAGAAAATGTCATAAAACAAGATTCCTTTTAAGAGCATCAAAACGGTATTGGCGGGAATAAGGCACGGTCCCCAATTTTTAATTCTTGAAAAAGAAACTTTTCGTCCGAATCCCCGTTCACTTTTCGGCCGGCTTATCCTATAGAGCAACTTTTTGCATCGTTTATATTTTTCAGTTTCTTATATCTCATAAAGCCGTCATCGTGAAGAAAAGAAGCTCCGCGGGGCTGTAAATGACCTTTTATATTTATAGAAAAAAAGAAACCGAAAAATACGGGATTGTTTTTATAAAAAAATCGGAATAGGCACGGCTTATTCCCATGTGTAAAAAGAGAGAGTAAAAAAATATCGTGCTTTACTGCGTGCATCTTTGCTTAGGCAAAAGTAAAAGCCCGGAGCGCGATTTGGCTCCGGGCTTTTGCCTGGCGGAGAGAAGGGGATTCGAACCCCTGAACGGGTATTAGCCGTTACACGATTTCCAATCGTGCGCCTTAGACCAGCTCAGCCATCTCTCCAAACACGTGTATAGTATAAAGGCAGGTGCCGGTTTTGTCAATGGGTTTTGGACAATATTTCTTGTTTTAATGTTTCTCAGAATTACAAAATCTTTCATGATCATTCTTCTGATGAACTTTTTCTCTCTGTCCTATTGGATCTTGCAAATTAAAAAATAAAAAATTTTAAAATTTTGGAATATTTCTCTTGACAATTTTATTTTTTTGTTTATAATACATAATGACATACTTAATTCGCCACTGCATTTATGACTTTCCGGTCAGCAGTGGTTTCTTTATTTACCGATTTTTCCATGTAAAAAGCAAATAATAGATTTTTTCAAAAGCCG
>ULSF01006824.1_pt1 | contig 12371 bp, 5 predicted proteins | sample 1956121 | NCBI WGS metagenome assembly ULSF01 (sample SAMEA4835701, study PRJEB28245) | human gut metagenome | biome: gut microbiome; material: fecal sample | place: Denmark | collected 2008
GTGCTTGAGCCGTTAGGCGGGAATTGTGCGGTATTGCCTTAGAACCCCCAGTGCAGAAAATCAGCATCTTGCACGATTATTTGAAATATTTTTTGTGAATACTCTTGACAGAGCGTGGTTTATCCGCTATTATAATAAATGCGTGAGTTAAGGGGTCAAGTGCGGCCAAAATGGAAGCACAACCCCCGCAAAAAACTGCGCGGAATAATCAAGAAAGGAGAAAAGAAATGCCTACTTTTAACCAGCTCGTACGCAAAGGCCGTGAGGTCCTGGTAACCAAGAGCACTGCTCCTGCCCTTCAGAAGAGCTACAACTCCCAGAAGAAGCAGTACACCACCATGAACAGCCCCCAGAAGCGTGGTGTTTGCACCGCTGTTCGTACCATGACCCCCAAAAAGCCCAACTCTGCTCTGCGTAAAGTTGCCCGTGTCCGCCTCACGAATGGTATCGAGGTCACCTCCTACATTCCTGGTATCGGCCATAACCTGCAGGAGCACAGCGTTGTCCTGATCCGTGGCGGTCGTGTTAAGGACCTGCCCGGTGTCCGTTACCACATCATCCGTGGTACTCTGGATACTCAGGGTGTTGCAAACCGTAACCAGGCTCGCAGCAAATACGGCGCAAAGCGTCCCAAGGCCGGTGCCAAGAAGTAAGGAAACATCTTTTCGCCATAAAATGGTCAGCTGACCCTTTTGTGGCATAACGGGAGTTTTCTTTAACTTTCGAGTACCGATGATATCATTAATGTGAAGGAGGGAAGAAAGATGCCCAGAAGAGGTAAAATCGCAAAGCGCGAAGTTCTGGCTGATCCTATTTACAATTCCAAGCTCGTCACCCGTCTGGTCAACAGCATCATGCTGGATGGCAAGAAGGGCGTCGCTCAGAAGATCGTTTACGAAGCTTTTGAGACTGTCAAAGAGAAGACCGGCAACGATCCTCTCGAAATGTTCGAGAAGGCCATGGAAAACATCATGCCCAGCCTCGAAGTTAAGGCCCGCCGTGTCGGCGGCTCCACCTACCAGGTCCCCCTGGAGGTCAGCCCCGCCCGCCGCGAGACCCTCGGCCTGCGCTGGCTGACTCTGTACAGCCGCAGCCGTGGTGAAAAGACCATGTCCGCTCGCCTGGCCGCCGAGATCATCGACGCTACCAACAACGTTGGCGGCGCCGTCAAGAAGCGCGAAGATACCCACAAGATGGCAGAAGCCAACAAGGCTTTCGCGCATTACCGTTATTGATCTGCTTACTGAGGAGGTTTAAGCCATGGCAACGCCGAGAGACGTATCCCTGCAAATGACCCGAAATATCGGTATCATGGCCCACATCGACGCAGGCAAGACCACCACCACCGAGCGCATTCTGTACTACACCGGTATTAACCATAAGATCGGTGAAGTTCATGACGGCGCTGCTACGATGGACTGGATGGAGCAGGAACAGGAACGTGGTATTACCATCACTTCCGCTGCAACCACCTGCTACTGGAGCCACACCGAGACCCAGCACGATCCGGCTCTGTTCAAAAAGAACCGTCATCGTATCAACATCATCGACACCCCGGGCCACGTTGACTTTACTGTTGAAGTTCAGCGTTCTCTGCGTGTTCTGGACGGTTCTGTTACCGTTCTGGCCGCAAAGGGTGGCGTTGAGCCTCAGTCTGAAACCGTTTGGCGCCAGGCTGACGAGTACAAGGTTCCCCGCATGGTTTACGTCAACAAGATGGATACCATGGGTGCTGACTTCTTCCGCTGCGTACAGATGATGCATGATCGTCTGCATGCCAACGGTGTGCCTATCCAGCTGCCTGTCGGCCAGGAAGACACTTTCCGCGGCATCATCGATCTGATCGACATGAAAGCCGATATCTACTATGATGATATGGGCAATGATGTGCGCGTTGAGGAAATTCCTGAAGACCTGAAAGAACAGGCTCAGGAATATCATGACAAGCTGATCGAAGCTGTTGCTGAGACCGACGAAGAGCTGATGATGAAGTACCTGGACGGCGAAGAGCTGACCAAGGGAGAAATCAAGGCTGCTCTGCGTAAGGCTACTATTTCCAACGAGATCGTTCCTGTTGTCTGCGGCTCTTCTTACAAGAACCGTGGCGTTCAGAAACTGTTGGATGCAATCGTTGATTATATGCCCGCTCCGACCGACGTTGCGGCCATCAAGGGCACCAACCCGGAGACTGGCGAGGAAGAAGATCGCACTTCTTCCGATGATCAGCCGTTCTCTGCACTGGCATTCAAGATTATGACTGACCCGTATGTCGGTAAGCTGTGCTTCTTCCGCGTGTACTCTGGTACCGTTGAGGCTGGCACCACTGTTTACAACTCTGTTAAGGATCAGGACGAGCGTATCGGCCGTATCCTGCAGATGCATGCAAACAACCGTAAGGATATCGACATCTGCTACGCTGGCGATATCGCCGCTGCTGTTGGTCTGAAGAACACCACCACTGGTGATACCCTGTGCGATGAGAAGCATCCCATCATCCTCGAGTCCATGAACTTCCCCGAGCCGGTTATCCGCGTTGCCATTGAGCCCAAGACCAAGGCTGGCAGCGAGAAGATGGGTATTGCCCTGTCTAAGCTGGCTGAAGAGGACCCGACTTTCCGTACCTGGACCGATGAAGAAACCGGTCAGACCATCATCGCCGGCATGGGCGAGCTCCACCTGGAAATCATCGTGGACCGTCTGCTCCGCGAGTTTAAGGTCGAAGCTAACGTTGGCGCACCTCAGGTTGCCTACCGTGAAACCATCCGCAAGGATGCTAACCAGGAAACCAAGTACGCACGTCAGTCCGGTGGTAAGGGCCAGTATGGTCACGTTAAGATCAAGATTGAGCCCAACCCGGGTAAGGGTTATGAGTTTGTCAACGGTATTGTTGGCGGCGCTATCCCGAAGGAATACATCCCCGCTGTTGACAACGGTATCCAGGGCGCGATGAAGTCCGGCATTCTGGCTGGCTATCCCGTCGTGGATGTCAAGGTCACTCTGTGGGACGGCTCCTATCATGAAGTTGACTCCTCTGAAATGGCGTTCTCCATCGCCGGCTCCATGGCATTCAAGGATGCTATGAAGAAGGCTGATCCCGTCATTATGGAGCCCATCATGAAGGTTGACGTTGTTGTTCCTGACGAGTATATGGGCAACGTCATTGGCGACTTGAACAGCCGCCGCGGCGCGATCCAGAACCAGGAATCCACCGATGGCACTGCCCGTGTCACCGCTATGGTTCCTCTGTCCGAGATGTTCGGTTACGCTACTGACCTGCGTTCCAAGACCCAGGGCCGTGGCCAGTACTCCATGGAGCCGGCTGATTACCAGCAGGTTCCCAAGAGTGTTGCAGATAAGATCATGACCGAGCGCAATAAGGGCTGATTCTGCACAAATTCGCGCAAAATACTTGATTTTTCTTGAAAAATCTAGTATGATAGCCTTACAACAGGCTATTTTATCTGTTTGAATTAAAGGAGGATACTTCCAATGGCTGAAAAGGAAAAATTTGACCGCTCTTTGGAGCACGTCAACATTGGCACCATCGGTCACGTTGACCACGGCAAGACCACTCTGACCGCTGCTATCACCAAGGTTCTGGCTCTGAAGGGCGACGCCGATTTCATGGATTACTCCAGCATCGATAAGGCTCCTGAAGAGAAGGCTCGTGGTATCACGATCAACACCGCTCACGTTGAGTACCACACTGCGAAGCGTCACTATGCCCACGTTGACTGCCCGGGCCATGCTGACTACATCAAGAACATGATCACCGGTGCTGCTCAGATGGACGGCGCTATCCTGGTTGTTGCTGCAACCGATGGCCCGATGCCGCAGACCCGTGAGCACATCCTGCTGGCTCGTCAGGTTGGCGTGCCCAAGATCGTTGTGTTCCTGAACAAGTGCGATATGGTTGACGACGAAGAGCTGCTCGACCTGGTCGAAATGGAAGTTCGCGAACTGCTGGACAGCCAGGATTTCGACGGCGACAACACCCCGATCATCCGTGGTTCCGCTCTGAAGGCTCTGGAGAGCACTTCCAAGGATCCCGATGCTCCGGAATACAAGTGCATTTGGGAGCTGATGGACGCTGTTGACAGCTACATCCCGACCCCGGACCGTGCTGCTGATAAGCCGTTCCTGATGCCCGTTGAGGACGTTATGACCATCTCCGGCCGTGGCACCGTTGCTACCGGTCGTGTTGAGCGTGGTACTGCTCATGTCGGCGATCAGATGGAAATCGTTGGTCTGAAGGAAGAGAAGCTGACCACCACCATCACTGGTCTGGAAATGTTCCGCAAGAGCCTCGAGTTCGCTCAGGCTGGCGACAACATCGGCGCTCTGCTGCGTGGTATTGACCGTGACCAGATCGAGCGTGGCCAGGTTCTGGCTGTTCCCGGCTCTGTTCATCCCCACACCACTTTCGATGGCCATGTTTACGTCCTGAAGAAGGAAGAAGGCGGCCGTCATACCCCGTTCTTCAACAACTATCGTCCTCAGTTCTACTTCCGTACCACCGACGTTACCGGCATCATCACCCTGCCCGAAGGCACTGAGATGTGCATGCCCGGCGACAACGTTGATATGCACGTTGAGCTGATCACCCCGGTTGCCATGGAAGAAGGCATGCGTTTCGCTATCCGCGAAGGCGGCCACACTGTTGGTTCCGGCGTTGTTTCCAAGATCGAGAAGTAATTTTCGGCTTGTGATATAGCTTTCAAGGCTCCTGCTGTTAAGGCAGGGGCCTTTTTGTTGTGTACGACTTATGGGACGGGGAGGGGGCAAAGGCCGGGTGTGGAAGACCAAGGAAGGCATCATGAAAACATCAGGAATTGTAGATAGGGGAGAGGACACCATTCGGAACTTTGAAAAAGTGGAGCAGGAGGGGGCACTCACACCGCCCTACCTTGGGAAGGTGTATTTCAGGTCGCGGTTAAGGGGCAAGGGTTGATCTATCCCTAAGTTTTCGGAACGGTCAGGAACGCTCTCTACAGTACAATTTATAATGGGCAATTCTCAACCTCCAATTTTCCCTTCAAGTTTCCTCCAATCTCTGCCAAATCTCTCAACAACAAGCCAAACCGAAATGGCAAAAAATGCGCGATCACAATACCGGGTGATTGTATTAAGAGATTGCAAAGAACATTATCGGGGTAAATGTTTAATCATTTGATAAAATCAGGAATAAACCATTCAAAAATGTTAATAAATACCGCCAAAGGGTCACCGCACCGCAACGCAAATAATGTGCGAAAAACAGGTTTCAGTTGATTCAAGGACAAAAATTTACCTAGAAACCGCTCTAATGAACTATGCAAATTCTGGCAACTGTGATATAATGTATATACCTAGATGTGTCGGAAAGGTTATCATTTGCGGGATCAAGGCATGCAGCCGGTACAACGTTTTGTCAGCCGCTGTGCCGGGGCCAAAAGCCCCAAAAGCAGGCCGCAGCCCGGCAAGGGATCGCCAGACCGAGGGGGCATAACCAGGCGTTTTGCAATCAACACCTGCAAAGTGCCGCACATCTGCCGTACCACTTTTCACACAAAAGGGGAAAGTAGTAACACTTAAGGGAGGATAAAACTATGAAGAAAAACCTTCAGCGTTTTGGTGCATCCGTGCTGGCAGCAGCCATGGTTGCCCAGAGCGTGGCGCTTCCCGCAGCAGCCGAAACTACCAAGATTGATTCTTCGGTAGCGCAGTCTGTTGCAGCTAGCGCAGCAAGCGCGGCCAGCGCTGTGCAGTCCCTGCCCAAGTTCACCAGCACCGCAGACCTGATCAAGCAGACAGCTCAAACGCTGGCTGCCCAGGGCGAAGTGCATGAACTGGAGCAGGATGATGCCAAGCTGGAAGCGACTGCACAGAGCAAGGCGGGCATGAGCCTTGCAGCGTTGGAAAATGCACTGGCCGATGCCATGTACGCCAACGCCGCAGCCGGCAAGATCAACACCGAAGCCTATGGCCTGAACAAGGACGAGATGGCATCGGTGATGGCTGCCACCATCAAAACGTATCATCTGTCCAGCGCCGTTACCGACCTGGGCTATGAGACGAACGCCGCAGGCGTTGTGACCGCCGTTACCTTTACCGGCAGCTCCGGCATGACCTCTGCGATGGAGTCCATGACCAACAGCGATGATGAAGTGATTGCGCAGCAGGCTGACAGCTACGCACAGGCTTACGTTGCTGAAAACTCCGATACCTTTGCGGCCAGCGCCGCTGCAGACGGCCATACCTATGGCGAGCCGAAATGGTACTGGAATGACACCAACCCGGAGGATGGCCACACCCATACCTGGAAGGAAACCCCCGATGGTTACTGGACCAAGACCGATGACGGCTGGGCTTACACCGCTGTGTATACCTGTGAAAAGGACGATGCCTACCAGAAGGTAGAAGGCACCGTAACCAAGGATACCACCGAGGCAAAGCCCGGCGTTGCCGGCAAGACCGTTTACTCTGCCAGCGTGCCCGCTGACAAGAGCCCGGTTAAGAAGGAATACAAGGAACCCACCACCCGCACCGATGACATTGCCGCCCTGCCCTGCCAGAACCATGCCGTGTCCAAGGATGCAGATGGCAACTTTGTTGCTACCTTCAACTGGGAAATGAAGAAGGTCGAGGGCAAGCTGGCCGATGACTACAGCAACGCCCAGCTGTTCTATGACAGCGAAACCGGCAAAATTTCTGCCGGCGCTCCCGTTACCATTGACTGGGAATGCACCGGCATCACCTTCAAGTGCGCTGTCTGCGGCGAAGAAATCAGCACCAAGCCGATGCAGACCATGCCGGTCAGCGTTGTGGTAGACCAGAATGACAATTCCGTCTACATCAACGTGGGCGGCACCCCGACCCTGGATACCACCTCCGGCGGCACCGGCGTTACCCTGGTGTCCGCAATGGACGGCGGCAGCTGGTACGATATGCAGAACAACCCGGTTGACGCAAGCAAGGTGAACTTCACCTATCAGAGCGGCGACAACAAGGGCAAGAACAGCCTGCTGCTGTACGACAGCCAGAAGACTGCCGTGTATGTGGACGACCAGGGCAACCAGGTCACCAATACTTACGATGTCTCGACTGCGCAGATGAACTACTACTACTTCCAGCTGTCGCAGTTCAACCAGGACGAAGCAGAGTACTTCGGCGTGGTTGCCCCGTTCTGGACCTCCAAGGGCGTTCAGAAGCAGGGCGAGGATGGCAGCATCACCGGCACCATGGGCGCAATCAAGGTATTGTGCAGCATTGATCCGAACGATGATGTCCCGCCGACCACCATGGCATTCATGCTGAACATGCTGCCGCAGGCGTTCATGTCTTACGTCATGAACTATGGCGAAGCTCTGAAAGACATCCGTGATGCAGGCTTGGCACAGGTTGCCGAGCTGGGTGACAGCGCTGACTATGTTACCAAGCTGCTGATCCTGCACGACTGGATCTCCCAGGTTGCAGAATTCGATATGGGCTCCATGGGCGATATCACCGGCGGCGGCAACAACGACCCCATCCAGACGACTGCTTTCGGTGCCCTGCTGGGCGGCGAGATCGGCGCTAAGGGCGTTGAGTATGGCTGCATCTGCCTGGGCTATGCATCTGCATTTAACTACATGGTCCAGAATTTGCCTGACAACAAGAGCATCTATAAGAATGATGACGGCAGCTGGAAGACCCCCGATGAAGTAGGCGATAACGCTGTTGTTGACTTTGCCCAGATCCTGTATTACTGCGATACTTCTGATACCAGTGTTGCCGGTAATGCGTTCGGCGGCGGCATGTTCAACAACGTCCACTACTTCAACGCAGTCAAGGTCAACAAACTGCAGGGTGACAGCAACTCTGCTACGATGACCACCGGCGAAGCCAACAAGAACTGGTACTATGTTGACGTCTGCTATGACGACGTGAACACCGAGTGCATGGCCCAGACCCGCGTTGAGAACGCAGGCGACCTGCGCCATGTCAACTTCCTGGTTTCTCCCTCCGGTCTGGAAGGCCGTTACAGCAAGTACTATGATTACATTGACTCGCTGTACGATGGCTACACCTACACCAAGAACAAGAATCCCGATGTGGATAAAGACGGCAATGTTGTGCTGAACAACGGCAAGCCGCATTACTCTTACACCAAGACGGATAACAAGAACGAGACCCGTTACACCGATACCTGCTACGAGGATACCTGGTTCACCTCTATCTGCAGCCCCATCTACTTCGACAATAATTACTTCTATTACGTTGATACCACGACCAACCAGAACCTGTATAACAACATGCGCCGCCAGCAGGCCGAGAACGGCAACAGCGGCAGCTCTGGTTCCGGCAGCTCTGGTAACAACTCCCAGATGCAGCAGTTCATGAAGAAGATGCAGAGCCAGGGCCCCGATACTCTGGAAGCACGTCCGCGTAATGCGAACTACTATATCCGCAAAGAGGATTCCAGCAGCAGACCCGGCGGCTTCAGCATGAGCAGCTTTACCAAGACGGATGACCCGTTTGATATCATCCTGATGTACTACAACGATCTGAAGGAAACCAGCAGCAACTTCAATGATGACGACAGCAATGCCAAGGTCCTGGCCGAAGCTGGCACCATCTATAAGATCGATACCAGTGCAAAAGATAAGCATACCAAGGTTGAAAACAACCTGAACACCGAGTGCCTGGCAGACGCTGCTGCAAAGCGGATCTACCCCGCACTGGTACACTCTACCGCACTGTATGATGGCAAGCTGTACTTCAACGTCAACAACGCCATCTACCGTATGGACCCGACCACCGGCACAGTGGAAGAAGTGAAGGAATACAACACCGTCTATGGCGGCATTAAGCTGACCAAGGATAAGGACGGCAACATGGTTCCCGATACCCACTTTCCCGGCATGAGCATGGTTATCATGGACAGCGCCCAGGATACCAGCAGTGTGAAGTATCTGAACACCTTCAAGAACCATCCTCTGGCGGGCCTGACCCTGCGTGACAGCTACAGCTTTGCTACCACCACCCAGCAGGGCCAGACTGTGATCACCGGCATCAACACCACCAAGGATCAGCTGGTCGTTTCTGTCGGCACCAACCTGTCCAACACCTATAAGGAACTGGTGGACGGCAAGGCAGAAGTCAAGACCGATGCCTCCGGCACTTCTTATGCAAACCGTAAGAGCTACAAGACCGAGTCCTGGAACTACAACCCGAGTTACAACCAGAACATGGGCAGCTCTGACGAGAAGAACAAGAACGAAGAGTTCATGTGGTGCGCTAACCTGGTTGAAACCATGCCGATGTCCGACATGGTCAGCGACCTGAGCAGCGGCGCAACCACCGATGTTTCCGTTGAAGCATGGTGTGATACCCCCGCTTACACCCAGGCCCGCACCAACAAGTACGGCCTGACCAAGGGTGAAAAGAAGTACGCTGACGGCGCACTGCCCAAGGGCCATACCTGGGCTCTGGACGAGCTGGAAACCAAGTCCGTTGGCAACAATGTGTACCTGTGCTCTGATTGCCATACCGCAACCGAAAGCACCCCCCACACCGTTACCCTGCCCGATGCAGTTGAAGGCGTTACCCTGACCCTGGGCACCACCAGCAAAACCTACATCAAGGACGATACCGTTACCCTGACCGTAGAAAAGGAAGGCACCGATATCGTTACCGTTACCGCAAAGAACGGCGATACCGATGTTGCTCTGACTGAAGTTCAGGAAGCAGCGCAGGACGAAGCCGCAGCCCAGGCTACCACCGAAAAGGCTAAGACGGTTTACACCTTCACCATGCCGGACGGCGATGTGACCATCAGTGTTACCAAAGCCGCTAAGACCTATGCGGTCAAGGTGGCCGATGCTAACAAGGATACGTTGAAGATCACCAGCCCCGAAGCTGACCTGGATAAGGTTGCTGAGGGCACCAGCGTTACCGTTGTGGCTACCCCGAAGGATGGCTATACCCTGACGGCTGACGGTGTGGTGGTTACTTACGGCGACAATCAGACCCTGAAAGCAACTCCTGACACAGAAAAGGCCAACACTTACACCTTTGCAATGCCCGCTGGCGATGCAACTGTCAGCGCAGCGTTTGAAGAGGTTAAGAAGTATAACGTTACTGTGGCGGGTACTGTTGAAAACGGCACTGTGGGCGTAGAGCCGAAAACCGCAGCTGCGAAGGATGTTGTTACTGTTACCGTTACCCCGAATACCAACTTTAAGTACACGGACGGCAGCCTGAAAGCTACTTATACGGATGGCGGAACGAAGAAAGAAATTAACGACTTTAAGGCAGTAGACGGTAAGGAAAACACCTACACCTTCGAGATGCCCGCTGCCGATGTTACCGTTAGCGCTGCGTTTGAGAAAATTGCGACCGAGACTTACACAGTAACTGTTGACAAGGGCGGCGACGGCAAAGTTACGGTCAATGGACAGGAAACTGAAAAGCTTGAGGGTCTGAAGTCTGGTGATCCTGTTACACTGAAGATTGACCCGATAGATACGGATACTTTGCTGACTAAGCTGGCAGGTGTAACGGTTACATCTGGCAAAGTTGAGGTCTCCACCACAAAGGTAGATGAAAATACCTATACTTTCACAATGCCGGACGGCAATGTAAATGTCAGCGTAAAGTTTACGACCTTTGAGTATGGCATTGAAGTTAAGATGCTGGGCGAAGGCGAAGGCACTATCACATTTACTGATGGTAAGACCCGCTTCGCGGCAGGTACAAATGTTACAGCTACCATCACGCCGAATGGTACCACCTACGAATTGACCAAGGTGATGTATGATGATGGCAGTGAGAACAAAGAGGTTACGAGTGAGTTGAAGAACGGTTGCGAGTATACCTTCACTATGCCTGCAAACCATGTGAAGATTGAAGCAACCTTTGGAGCGGCACCGTCTACTGAACCCGAAACGCGCACCGTTCATGGCGCTGCTGAAAAGACCACCATTACCGCAATGGCTGTCTTTACCTGCACCGATAAGAACTGCGCAAGTGCACAGTTCGTGGATGCAACTGTAAAGCAGACCAGCGGCGTTACCACCGCTGCTGTCACCTTCAACGGCAAGGACTACACCGCCAAGTACGGCGAGAAGAACGGCTGGGTTGAAGAAAACGGCAAGAAGTACTGGTACGAAAAGGGCGTGAAGCAGGGTACCACCGGCCGCGGCAAAGAGATCTATGATCCCGATTCCGACGCTTGGTACTGGCTGGATGCTGTCCAGGGCGGCGCAATGACCGTCAGCAAGGACGTTTACCAGGAATCCGCCGCCGGCCAGTGGGCTGATAAGCCCGATGGCACCGGCAAGTGGGTCCGTTACGATGAGAACGGCCACATGGTCAAGGGCTGGCAGACGACCGATAAGGGCACCTACTACTTTGACCTGATCACCGGCGCTATGGCTAAGGGCGCAGGCGATATTGACGGTGTACCTTGCGCATTTGACGAGTACACCGGTATCGCTCTGGACGGCCAGTGGCTGACCATCAAAGGCGCTGACTTCTGGTACGAAAAGGGCGTTCGCCAGGGCCTGGATGGCCGCGGCAAGGAAATCTATGACCCGGCTTCCGATGCTTGGTACTGGCTGGACGCCGTTGACCAGGGCAAGAAAGCCACCAGCAAGGATGTCTATCAGGAATCCGAAGCTGGCCAGTGGGCAGACCGCGCCGATGGTACCGGCAAGTGGGTCCGTTACGATGCACAGGGCCACATGATCAAGGGCTGGAGCGCTGACAAGCGTTACTATTTCGACCCGATCTATGGCACCATGGCTAAGGGCGATGCAGTCATCGACGGCCGTACTTATCACTTTGATAAGAACACCGGCGTTCTGCAGTAATCCCACAGCCGAACAATGAGCTGTAACCAGCCCATTAACCTCTAAATAAAAATGCCGCAGCAGATGTAATAGTCTGCTGCGGCATTTTTGTATTTGTGGGCATAGGTTCGGTGAAATATTTGCCAGGCCAGTAGGGCGGGGGACCCCATGCTTGTGGTGGCTCCCCTGGGGGGGAGCTGGACGCGAAGCGGCCTGAGGGGTGGTTCCTTGCCGCAAACCTAAAGCAATCGAATCCAACGCCTTGGAACAGTCACTGCGCCCACAGGCACCTTGCCCTGCCACAAATCCCATCACGACCAATCGGACAAGGCCTCGGAACGGTCAAGACCGTTCCCTACAGAACAAATTATAATGGGCAGCACACCCTTAAACAATCAGTAGGGCGGGGTGACCCCACCCAATAGTACACGATTAAAAAATCGCAATTTACCTTACCCGCATAATAAAGGCAACACACAAAAACATGGCGAACACATCAGGCCGGTGCAAGGGCAAAACCTACTAAAAAGCTGCGGCTAAATTTGGCAAATATGGCGC
>ULSF01021740.1_pt1 | contig 12211 bp, 10 predicted proteins | sample 1956121 | NCBI WGS metagenome assembly ULSF01 (sample SAMEA4835701, study PRJEB28245) | human gut metagenome | biome: gut microbiome; material: fecal sample | place: Denmark | collected 2008
GAGATGATGGGTCTGATCGGCATGGGCAACAACCCGATGGTAGGTGCTACCGTAGCTGTTGCTGTATCCATTGAGGAAGCTGCTAAGGCTGGTAAGTTCTAAAACATAAAATCAGATAAATCAAGGATTTCAAGGCTCCCGACATTGTTCGGGAGTCTTTTTTTCCACAAAATTACTTTGTAATCGAACATGCATTCTGCTATAATCATTTATAGAAAGTGTTTGAAAGGAGGCAGCAATGGAATCACAATCCCATACTTATATTGCCATGGATCTGAAGTCTTTTTATGCCTCCGTGGAGTGCGTTGACAGAGGGCTGGATCCTTTGAATACGAATCTGGTGGTGGCGGATGCTTCCCGGACGCAGAAGACCATCTGCCTGGCGGTATCTCCCTCTCTGAAATCCTATGGAATCCCGGGACGAGCAAGACTGTTCGAAGTGATCTCCAAAGTAAGAGAAGTAAATGCCATGCGGAAAGTGCGGTCCCCTGGCGGCAGATTTTTGGGAAAAAGCACCTTTGCGGATGAATTGCAGAGGCATCCGGAACTGGAAGTTGGTTTTGTGACCGCCACGCCCCGGATGGCGAGATATCTGGAATATAGTACCCAGATCTATAATATTTATTTGAAATATATCGCACCGGAAGATATTCATGTCTATTCTATTGATGAAGTGTTTCTGGATGTGACACAATACCTGAAGACCTATGGTATGACAGCGAGAGAACTAGCATCCAGAATTGCAACAGAGATTCTGGAGAAAAAAGGGCTGACCGCCACAGCAGGAATCGGAACCAATCTGTACCTGTGCAAGATTGCCATGGATATTGTAGCAAAGCATATGGAACCGGATGATAACGGAGTCCGGATCGCCGAATTGGATGAGATCAGCTATCGGGAACTTTTGTGGGATCACAGGCCGTTGACGGATTTCTGGAGAGTCGGCGCCGGATACCGCAAGAAGCTGGAAGCCGCCGGAATGTTTACCATGGGCGATGTGGCCAGATGCTCTATCGGAGGACCGGGAGATTACTATAACGAAGATTTGCTGTACCGGATGTTCGGCATCAATGCGGAGCTTTTGATCGATCATGCCTGGGGGTATGAGCCGGTGACCATGGACCTGATCAAATCCTATCGACCGGAGACTAACTGTATCAGCTCCGGTCAGGTACTGCATTGCGCCACGGATTTTATGCAGGCCAAGATCGTAGTCCGGGAAATGGCAGAACAGCTGGCAATGGATCTGGTGGAAAAAAAGCTGGTCACAGATCAGATCGTGCTGACTGTTGGCTATGATATTGACAACCTGAAGATTCCGGAGATCGCAGATCATTATCATGGTGAAATCACGGTAGATCGTTATGGCAGAAGCGTGCCGAAGCATGCCCACGGCACTGGAAACCTTGATGCAATGACTGCGTCAGTCAGCAGGATTACAGAGACAACAATGGGATTATATGAACGGATTGTAGATCCCATGCTGCTGACCCGAAGAATCACTCTGGCGGCCAATCATCTAAAGGATGCGGACAGCGTAAAGGAAGAGCCGTTCTACGAACAGCTGGATCTGTTCTCCGGAGGCTTTTTGCAAACGGGGCAGAAGGAAACTTCCCGGGAAACAAAGCAGCTGGAAAAGGAACGGCTGGAAAAAGAAAAACACTTGCAGGAAGCAATGCTAAGCGTAAAATCAAAGTATGGAAAGAATGCGATTCTGAAGGCTGCCGATCTGCAGGAGGGAGCCACAACCATAGACAGGAACCGTCAGATTGGCGGACATAAGGCATAATATTTATCGGACCACAAAATCCGATAACAGGAAAAGAGTAAAAAGATGAATGAAAAATATAAGGACATGCTCCATCTGCCTCACCCGGTGTCAGCCACCCATCCCCGAATGGCTTTACAGGACCGTGCTGCACAGTTTTCACCGTTTGCAGCATTGGCGGGATATGATGACGCTCTGAGAGAAACGGCCCGCCGGACAGACCGTTTTGTGGAACTGGATGAGGACAGGAAGCAGGAGATCGACCGCCAGATTTCTTATTTGCAACAGCATCTGCTGGACACAGTACCGGTGAAAATTATTTATTTTGTGCCGGATGAGAAAAAGGACGGCGGCAGTTATACTGCCGTAGAAGGCTGTGTCCGCAAAATCGATGAGAACACAAAAAGCCTTCGGATACAGGGAACAGAAATTCCGGTAGAGAGGATCTACGAGATTGATTTTCTGTAGTTACATTGTAAATAGTTCAGAGAAATGCTAAAATATTACCAATAGTATTTTGAGAACAAGAATGGAAAGGAATTTCTGACAATGAAGAAAAAATGTATCAGTACAGCAACACTGTCAGTGCTTTTGCTTGTACTGTTTCTTCCTGTTTTCTATTATATAGTATTCTACGGGACCAATATGAACTACAACGAAATGCATAAGATCATTACCGTGGAGGGAAATAAAGTACTATCCCTGTGCGCGGTGATCGGAGTGGCTGTACTGGGGGCAGCGTACTATTTTCTGCGAAAGATTCCTTACACCGGACGCATAGCAGTCTGGTTTACCGGGATCACACTGGCAGTCTGTATTCTGTTCTGTCTTGTGAATATAAAAATATCCAAATGCATTGCATTTTACGGTGGCTGGGATTGCGGCATGGTGGCCAATTCCGCCCGCTGGCTTTATGAGGGCCAGACACTGGGGTATGACGATTACTATACGATCTACAGTAATAATATTCCCGTTACATGGCTTTTGTATCAGTTGTATTCTTTTGCCTCAGGACTTAAGGGGTATCCCTACAATCCGGAATTTATCTGGATCCAGTTCCAGTGCGTCATGCTGTCACTGGCGGTATTCTGTTCGGTACTTCTGGTCCTTCAGGTCAGCAGGAACCTTGGAATTTCCGTGATTGCCCTGGTCTTTCAGAGCATCTTTCTGGGAATCTCTCCCTGGAAGATCATTCCCTATACGGACGGAAGCACCATTGCCATGCCAATCCTGATTCTTCTACTGTATTCATTGTTCCGGAAGAATGGGAGAAAACGGAAATACCTTTTATGGTTTTTGATAATGTTTCTGGGGTGCCTTGGCGGAATCATGAAAGCCACCTGCTATGTCACATTGATTGCGGTAGTACTGGTGGATCTGGTATGGTCCGCCTGGGAAGAGGTGCCAATGCGTAAGCGGCTGCAGAAGATCGGCTTAAAAATCTTGCTTCTGATAGCGGCTTTCGGACTTGGGGCTTTCTGTAAGCATGGAATCTACTGTTCCGTACAGTATGATTATAATGCGGATATGGAGATCGGCTGGAGTAATTATATGTATAACGGCCTCAATGAGGATACTACCGGGGCCTGTTCCGGAGAGGGACTTGAGATCGTACGATCTTTTGCTGGTACGGATAAAAATACCCGGATACAATATGAGATGGAAGGAATCCGCAAAAAAATCGGTGATCGTGGTATTTGGGGTACAATCCGGTTCTGGCTGCGTAAGCAGGTCATGAATTTTAACGACGGGACGTTCAGCTGGTATCAGGAAGGGTATTTTCAGGCGTGGGAATATCCGTTGAACATAGACAGCTCCTGGAAAGAACCTCTGAGGGCTTTTTACTGGCAGGACGGCAGCAATTATATCTGGTTTACGACGATCAGCCAGGGATTATGGCTTTTTGTACTGTTGGGAGTCATAACAGAGGCCGGTATGCTTTTGTGGACGGCGGTGTCAACAATCCGCAGACCCAAATACCGGACAGAAGAGAACCTGTCTGACCGGCTGTGTCTTTCTACTGTGATGATCGTTACATTTATCGGTATGTTTTTATTTGTTATGTTATTCGAGGCAAGAGCCAGATATCTATATAATACCATTCCGGTATTCTCTGTCATGGCAGTTTTTGGATATTACGAATTGTATCGGAAATTATTCATATTTTGTGACAAAAGACGGAAATAACTTCGTTTTCCGGTAGAAATTGCACGTTATGAGAGCCTATAATGTGAAAATAGCACTGGTAAAATATACAAACATCCTGTATAATGTACAGTAATGACTGAGAAATGAGTCAGGAACAAAAAAGAGGGAGGAAGAATAAATGTACTTTTGTAAGAATTGCGGCGAGCCTTATATGACAGACGAAGCTGTGATGTGCGTAAAGTGCGGTGTGGCCAAGGGACAGGGGAATAATTACTGCCATAACTGCGGTAAGCCTTTAGCTCCGGATGCTGCAGTATGTTTAAACTGTGGCGTAGCCAATAAGCAGGCACCGGCACCGGATGCAAAATCCAAACTGGTAGCCGGTCTGTTGGCAATTTTCCTTGGTACGTTCGGCGTACATAATTTCTATCTGGGCTATACCGGTAAGGCAGTTACCCAATTGGTACTTTCCATCGTGGGAATCCTTTTATGCTGTGTGGTAGTCGGCGTATTCATTGTTATGGGTGTAGGTATCTGGGGACTGGTAGAAGGTATCATGATCCTGACCGGCAAGATTGACACAGACGGCAAGGGTAATCCCCTGGCAGATTAATATCAGGCCTTTTCCAGGCCAGAAAGAGGAGAAAATGGACGGACAGAATTTTGAAAATGAAAACAATGTTACAGTAGATACTACTGCAACAGAAGTAAGCTCCGCAGCAGAAACTGTACAGGAGACCCCGGTAACAGAACAGCCTGTGAACAATTATCAGGATTATACCGCAAATGTACAGCCTCAGGCAGCTACAACAGCTCCTGTACAGCAGCCGGAGAACAAAGAAACCAATGTACTGGCTATTGTCAGCCTGGTACTGGGTATCCTTTCCATCATACTTGGATGCTGCACCGGATGGATCGGCGCACTGTTTGGAATCGGTGGTATCATTTGCGCAGTATTTGCCAACAAGCAGGGCAAGACCGGCCTGGCAAAGGCTGGACTGATCTGTTCTATCATTGGTATTGTACTGGGAATTATCATTACAATCTTAGCTGCAGTATTTTCTGTAGCATTTATGAGTGAACTTACAAACTACTAAAAACCAGCGGAGCCTGGAAGATCAGCTTTATATTGCAGGATGGATATTTCTGCTGGTCGGAAGCATCGGAAGCTTTCTGTATCTTCATATAATCGTTCCGAGACTGCAGGGATATACCTGCGTGGTCTATCGATTATTTGGGATTTACTGTCCCGGCTGTGGTGGAACGAGAGCGGTAAGTGCACTGCTTACTGGACATCCGCTACTGGCCACCTGGTATCATCCACTGGTTACGTATACTGTTGTTATCTTTGGAGGTTTTATGCTAAGTCAGACCCTTGCCAGATTACATATTGGCAGGATCAAAGGCTGGCGCTTTCATGAATGGCATCTGTATGCGGCGGTAGGGATCATGATAGGGAACTTTATTCTGAAGAATATTTTGCTTCTGAAGTTTCACATTACATTATGACTGTATTTGCATTTTTTACATATACAGAATATTTTATCGCACAAAAGTGCAGAGGGAGAAAACATGAATAAAAAAACTACGGGTATCATTGCTTACATTACCTGGATCGGCTGGATCGTTGCTTTTTGCGCAGGTGACAAAGAGGGTGCTAAGTTCCATCTGAATCAGGCTCTGGTTATTCTGATCGGCCAGATCGTTGCAGCAGTAATCAACTACATTCCTTATGTAGGTGGTATTGTTGGCACTATCTTAAGCATCTTTCTGTTTGTATGCTGGATCATGGGTCTGATTTATGCTTGCCAGGAGCAGGAGAAGGAAGTTCCTCTGATTGGTCAGATCAAGATTTTAAAATAATAAAAATGACAATAAGTCATAAAAAGAATCCCCGGTGTTCATTACATCGGGGATTCTTTTTATGGGTGCGCCTGGCAACGCACGTTTCTGTGATTATTAAAAAATTGTAACTATTCTGCAGCAGAAGCAGCCGCTGTTTCCTCTGCAGTGGTCAGATTCACATCTTCGGGCTGTTCACCGTGCAGGAAAGTGATGATGATCTGGATCCGCTTGTAAGCTCTGGCATAATTTTCCTTTGCATAGTCTGCGGTCAGCTGATTGTAACCACCGTTATCATAGGCATCGTGGTAACTCTCTACCGCAGTGGTCATATATTCGCTTGCTTCATCGGCAAGAGATTCCAGATAATCAAATTCAGTAGGAAAATCCAACGCTGCAAAATCCTGAAAAGCGCTGTCCAGCTGATCCAGATAACCGAGAAGTTCATCGGTGGCATTTTCGGATGTCGCGTCTACGTTGTTGATCTCGGTATCTATATCGGAGATCTCGGTACAAAAAGAATCTATTTCCTCCTTAAACTGTGTCAGCGCAGGATCCTTTCCGCAGGCGGTAAGCGTAAGTGCGGTCAGCAGTCCGGCCGTAAGGGCAAGTATTTTTTTCTTCAAAATTATATCCTCCAAATCATTTGATCCATCTAAAAATTTATCATATTCTGCAGTTTTACGCAACCTTATAATGTTAAAACGTCCCCTTTACGAATAAAAGGACATTGTGGTATGATTAAAAGAATCAAGATACAGGAAAAGAGAGCTATGACAAGAGAAGAATTTATTACGTTAAGTAAAGACCATATTTTATATCTGGACGGCGCTACAGGATCCAATCTGGTGAAGGCAGGAATGCCTTCCGGCATCTGCCCGGAGCAGTGGATCCTGGAGCATCAGGATGTCATGCTGCAATTACAGAAGGATTACGTGCAGGCGGGAACCAATATCCTGTATGCCCCTACCTTTACTGCCAATCGCGTCAAACTGGCGGAATATCATCTGGAAAAAAATATGACTTCCATGATTCGTGATCTGGTGGCTATTTCGAAGAAAGCGGCAGAGAGTACTCCGGGACATCCGGTTTATGTGGCCGGTGATCTCACAATGACTGGTGAACAGTTAAAGCCCATGGGAAAAATGGAGCTGGAAACACTGATCGATATTTATAAAGAGCAGATTCTTTGTCTGGTGGATGCCGGGGCGGATCTTCTGGTGGTGGAGACCATGATGAGCCTGGCGGAGACCAGAGCGGCACTGATCGCGGCGAAAGAAGTCTGTGATTTGCCGGTAATCGCTACACTGACCTTTGAAGCGGATGGAAGAACTTTGTTCGGTACGGATGCGAAAACGGCGGCCATTGTGTTGGAAAGCCTGGGGGCCAGTGCTATCGGTGCCAACTGTTCCACAGGTCCGGCTCAGATGGAGAACATTATTTCGGAGATGGTATCCCATACCAGAATTCCTGTAATTGCAAAACCCAATGCCGGACTTCCTTTTCTGGATGAAAACGGAACTACCTGCTACAACATGGAAGCAGAAGAGTTTGCAGAAGAGATGGAAGTACTGGTCAATGCCGGAGCTACGATTCTTGGCGGCTGTTGTGGTACCACTCCGGAATTCATAAGACAGATCCATGAACGATTTGGTACAGATGCGAAGGTTGCAGCATCCCGAAGACCGGATGGAATTCGGTATCTGACCTCCGAACGTATTACCCACAGCTTTGGTCTGGATGACGGCTTTTTCGTTGTGGGAGAACGTATCAATCCTACCGGCAAGAAAGCACTTCAGGCACAGCTTCGTGAGGGCAGCTTTGAAAAGGTGATACAGTTTGCCGAAGAACAGGAAGCCTGCGGTGCCAAGGTACTGGATATCAATATGGGCATGAGCGGTATCGACGAGAAAGCCAGCATGCTTCGGGCTCTGGAGGAAGTCAGCGGTGTCACGAACCTGCCTCTTTCCCTGGATTCCAGCTACGTGGAAGTCTTAGAAGCTGCACTGCGTAATTATCCCGGACGTGCTCTGGTCAATTCTGTATCTCTGGAGACGGAAAAATTTGAAAAACTACTTCCCATTGTAGCCAAATACGGTGCTATGTTTATCCTGCTTCCTTTGTCGGATGCGGGACTGCCCAAGGATATAGAAGAGAAGAAAGAGATTATTCACAAGATTTATGACCGGGCACTTTCTCTGGGAATGTGCAAAGAAGATATCGTGGTGGACGGCCTGGTGGCAACGGTAGGTGCCAATCCGAAAGCTGCACTGGAAACGTTGGAGACCATCCGCTATTGCAAAGAGAACGGTTTTGCCACGATCTGCGGTCTGTCCAACATTTCCTTCGCCATGCCGGAGAGAAGTTTTGTTAATACCGCATTCCTGACGCTGGCAATTCAGGCGGGACTGACCATGGCTATTGCCAATCCTTCCCAGGAACTTCTGATGAGCTGTGCTTTGGCTGCGGATCTGCTGTTGAACAAAGAAGAAGCCGCTCTTCGCTATATCGAGTACGCCGGTGGCGTCAGGGAGCGCAGAGAAGAGAAAGAAGCGGAACTGGCAAAAAAACTGGCACTGCTGGAAAATCAGGGAACAACCGCCAAGACAGGCACTGCCGGCAATGCCGCCAAAGAAGCGACTGCTGATAACGGTCCGCAGATCAATGAAATGCAGGACAAGCTGAAGACGGCGGTACTGAAAGGCAACCGTAACGGCATTGTAAAGATCACGAAGGAAGCATTAGAAAGCGGAGAGAAACCTGCGGAGCTATTGAATCAGGTACTGCTTCCTGCCATTAATCAGGTAGGTGAATTCTTTGATCAGGGCAAGTATTTTCTGCCGCAGCTGATTGCCAGTGCGGAAGCCATGAAGAATTCCATCGAGGTGTTGGAACCGTTGCTGCAGACCGGAGGCACCGGAGAAGAAATGCCGGTGGTGGTCATTGCCACGGTGGAAGGAGATATCCATGATATCGGCAAGAATCTGGTGGCACTGATGTTAAAAAACCACGGATTCCATGTGATCGATCTTGGCAAGGATGTGCCGCAGGCGAAAATTCTGGAGTCGGCGAAAGAACATCATGCGGAATTTATTGCCCTGTCAGCACTGATGACCACCACCATGCAGAGAATGCGGGAGATCGTGGCAGCCGCAAAAGAAGAAGGCATCACCGCCAAGATCATCATCGGCGGCGCTGTCATTACGCAGGAATATGCGGATGAGATCGGTGCCGACGGCTATTCCAAGGATGCGGCGGATGCCGTGAAACTGGCCAAAAGCCTGATGTAAAAGAGTCTGAAACAACAGAAATAATGGAGTATAGATAAAGGAGCAAAGCAAAATGATTGGAGCAGATGCGATTATTAAATGTCTGGAAGCAGAGGGGGTAAGTACTGTTTTCGGATATCCCGGTGTTGCCATATGTCCTTTTTTCAACAGCATTCTGGATTCTGACATCAAAACGGTGTTGATCCGTACAGAACAGAACGCGGCCCATGCGGCCAGCGGTGTTGCCCGTATGACCGGAAGACCCGGTGTATGTGCGGTGACCTCCGGCCCCGGTGCCACCAATGTGATCACCGGTATTGCCACGGCATTTGCTGACAGTATCCCCATGATCTGCATTACCGGTCAGGTCAACAGTGAACTGCTGGGCAGTGATGTGTTCCAGGAGGCGGATATTACCGGCGCCGTGGAATCTTTTGTAAAATACAGCTATCTGGTGAAAAATGTAAATGATATTCCCAGAGTGTTCAAGGAAGCATTTTATATTGCCAATACCGGTAGAAAAGGGCCGGTATTGATCGATATTCCCATTGATATCCAGAATGCAACGATCAAAAATTTCCATTATCCGGAAGAAGTGAATCTACGTACCTACAAGCCTACCGTCAAAGGACATGCCGTGCAGATCAAGAAGGTTATCAAAGAGCTGGAGCGGGCGAAACGTCCCATTATCTGTGCCGGAGGAGGAGTCCTGCTCAGTGAGGCCGAGGAGGAGCTGCGCAGCTTTGCGGAAGAACACGGTATTCCCGTGGTGTCCACCATGATGGGTATCGGTGTTATGCCTACCGAACATCCGCTTTATTATGGAATGGTGGGCAATAACGGTAAGACTTATGCCAACCGTGCCATGAACGAATCGGATCTGCTGATCATGGTGGGAGCCAGAGTGGCAGATCGCGCGGTCAGTCAGCCGGATCTCATCACAAGAAACAAAGTTCTGGTGCACATTGACGTGGATCCTGCGGAGATCGGCAAAAATGCGGGTCCTTCCATTCCACTGGTAGGTGATGCAAAACACATCTTCCAGGATTTTCAGAAAGAAGAATTTGACTGTAACTACGAGGAATGGCTCACTACATTGAATGAATATCGTTCTACCATGGAGAAGAAGAGAACCCCCAATCCCGATTATGTGGATCCTGCAGCATTTATCACAAGACTTTCCGAGAAGATGCAGGAGGACGGTGTCTATGTGGCGGACGTGGGACAGAATCAGATCTGGTCCTGCGGCTATCACATTGTGAAAAAAGGCAAATTCCTGACCTCCGGCGGTATGGGAACCATGGGTTATTCTATTCCGGCAGCCATGGGAGCCAAGACAGCGGCCATGGATAAGCAGGTTATTGCGGTATGCGGTGACGGTTCCTTTCAGATGTCCATGATGGAGCTGGCTACGATCAGACAGCACAATATCCCGGTAAAGATCATCGTGCTAAAGAACAATTATCTGGGTATGGTAAGGGAATACCAGCACTATACCTACAAAGATCATTATTCTGTCGTGGATCTGTCCGGAAGCCCGGATCTGGAGAAATTATCTGCGGCCTATGATATTCCGTATCTGCGATTGAACAACATGGAACACGTGGATGAAATTCTGGACGCTTTTCTGGCGGAAGACAATACCATGCTGTTAGAATGTCTGATCGATCCGATGGATCTGGTAAAATAACGGAAGGGAGCTGTACTTAAAATGAAGAGAATATATTCCGTATTGGTAGAGAACCGTTCCGGTGTTCTGTGCAAGGTAGCCGGTCTGTTCTCCAGAAGATGTTTTAATATTGACAGCCTTGCCGTGGGAGAGACCGATGACCATGCAGTTTCCTGTATGACCATTGTAAGCTCCGGTGATGAGCGTACCCTAGAGCAGATTGAAAAGCAGCTGAATAAGAAACTGGATGTCATCAAAGTGAAGACTTTGTCCCAGGAACAGTGCTATACCCGGGAATTAATGTTATTAAAAGTTAAATATAACAAGAATAATCGTAGGGATATCATAGAAATCTGTGACATTATGAAAACAGAGATCGTAGATATGTCAAAACACTTTATGATGCTGCAGATTTGCGATGCTCCGGAGAAAATCGACACTCTGATCAAGATGCTTCAGACCATCAGTATTGTGGAAGTAGCTCGAACAGGAACCTTGGCATTATCAAAATGCACGGAAAATGATGATTAAAATACATCAATCATAATGTTAAATTCACTAATTGACATTCTGCAGTCATCTTGCTATATTAAGAATACAGTTGCTGCTCCGTCAGGGAGGACGGCTGTAGAAATACGAAAGGTATGGTAGATATTCATGCAGAAAAAAGTATTTCAGCTGTTGGTTGACAACACTTCAGGTGTGTTGAGCCGTATTGCCGGATTGTTTTCCCGTCGCGGTTACAACATCGAAAGTATTACGGCAGGTGTGCCCGCCGATTCCCGTTTTACCAGAATCACCATTGTGACATCGGGAGATGACGATATTCTGGAACAGATCGAGAAGCAGGTGGGAAAGCTTGTGGATGTCCGGGATATTAAGGAACTGGACCCGGATGACAGCGTGTACCGCGAACTGGTACTGGTCAAGGTGAAAGTAGATCCCGAAAAGCGTCTGGAGATTCGCCAGGGGGTAGAATTCCTTGCCAACAATTTCCGTGCGAAGATCATTGATGTAGGTGCGGAGAATCTGATCGTTGAATTTACCGGTAATCACAGCAAGGTCAATGCGCTGATCCAGCGTTTTACGGAAGAGTACGAAGTGCTGGAGCTTGCCAGAACCGGTATCACAGGTCTGGGAAGAGGTATCGAGAACGTTACCTATATTGAAGATTGAGGACTGACAGGTGTAAGACCTCACACTTTATGTTAGCTCTAGGGAAGATCCCTATCAGTTATAAATTTTATGTCTCATAACGGAGGAGAAGAAAATGGCTAAGATTTTTTATCAGGAAGATTGTAATCTCTCTTTATTAGAGGGTAAGACTATCGCAATTATCGGCTACGGTAGCCAGGGTCATGCACATGCACTGAACCTGAAGGATTCCGGATGTCATGTTATCATCGGTCTGTACGAGGGTTCCAAGTCCTGGGCAAAGGCTGAGGCACAGGGGTTCGAAGTATTTACCGCTGCAGAAGCTGCAAAGCGTGCTGACATCATCATGATCCTGATCAA
>ULSF01023892.1_pt1 | contig 12156 bp, 14 predicted proteins | sample 1956121 | NCBI WGS metagenome assembly ULSF01 (sample SAMEA4835701, study PRJEB28245) | human gut metagenome | biome: gut microbiome; material: fecal sample | place: Denmark | collected 2008
ACGCATGCGCTGCGGCAGCATCTGGCTGCGCGCGGTATCGGAGCTGTGGATGAGGACATTCTGGTCGTCAACGGCAGCCAGCAGGGCATCGACCTCATCTGCAAGGCGCTTGTCGGCAAGAACACGGTCGTGCTCGCAGAGGACCCCAGCTATTCGGTCGCGCTGCATTGTTTCCAGCGCGCCGGTGCGCGGGTGGTGACCGTACCGCTGCTGGCGGACGGGCCGGATATGGACGCGATTCGTGCCGTGGTTGACCAGACACCCATTGATTTTTACTACACGATGACGCACTTTCAATGTCCGTCGAATGTCTGCTGGAGCGAGCGCAAACGTCGGGAGATGCTGGCGCTGGCACAGGCAAACAGTTTTACGATCGTTGAGGATGACTGCCTTGGTGATCTGGCGTTTAACGGCCGTCCGCGCCAGACACTGCGTGGACTGGACAGCGGCAACACCGTGCTGTATTTAAATTCATTTTCCAAGTCGCTCGTGCCGGGGCTGCGCCTCGGCTGCCTGCTCGTTCCGGGACGGTATGAAAAGCGGCTGATCCTTGCAAAGTTCAATGCCGATATTGCGAACCCCGCGCTCCTGCGGGAGATGCTGGCGCTGTATCTTCAGCACGGGCTGTATGCGGCGCATCTGGAGCGGCTGGTCGCGCAGTATGCGTCCAAGCGCCACTGCATGTCGCAGGCGATCCGGGCGTCAAAGCATCTGTCCCTGCCATATCCGGAGCAGGCGGGCGGTGTGTTTTTCTGGGCGCAGATCCCGGACGCCGTTGATGCCGTCCTGCTCTGGAAGCGGCTGCGTCTGCAGGGGGTCAAGCTCATGCCGGGCACGGTGTTCAGCCTGACAGGCAGCACACAGCGTTTTCTGCGCCTGAGCTATGTCGGCTGCCCGCTGGAGATGATCCCGGAGGGCATTCACTGTATTGACCGGGAAATCGACTGGCTGCTGCAAAACGGGGCAGCGCATGTTGGTGATTCATTTTGTGACATCGCTTTGCCACAGCAGTGATTCACCCGCTTTGGCGCAGTGAATTGCAGTGACACGGTTTCACGAGCACCGTGCCATGCTGCCGTGCCAACGCACTATGTTGAGAATTTGCATCAAACGGAGGAAGATCAGGTGCAGAAGAAAACAAACACCCTATATTATGTGACCGCAGTGATCTTGGCTGTGCTGCTTTTTTTACTTTTTCGCATTTTTCCACTCACGGGTGACGATTGGTTCCGGGAGGGGCTGGGCGCGTCTCTGCACAGCGTTCAGGATCTGGTGCGGACGGTCGCGCAGAAATGGAGCACCTCCAACGGGCGTATTCTCGGAAACGTCCTTGCTTACACCGCCGGGAGCCGGCCCATCGTGCGCGACGTGCTGCGTGCAGGCATTCTTTTGCTCCTTGTGGTCTGGCTTTCCCGTATCACGAAACAGTGGACCGCTTCCGGGCTGCTGCTGTGCACTGCTCTGGTGCTGTTTCTGCCCAGCACCATGTTCCGGGAAGTCTACCCGTGGGCAGCCGGATATTTCAACTATGTTCCTCCCGTTGCGTTGGCTTTGCTTGCGCTGTGCCTGATCCCGGAGCTCTGGGCCGGGAAGCCCGCGGGCAACTCCATAAAGCGCAGCATTGCATTATTTTTCGTTGCATTTTCCGCGCAGCTGTTTGTGGAGAACGTTACGTTTTACGTGGTATGCTCCGCCGCTGCGCTCAACATTTATCAATGCGTTCGGTACAGAAAGGGCTCGGCTGAGCTGCTTTGCTATCTCATCGGTTCCATCATGGGAGCGGCGCTGCTGCTCGCATCACCGTCTTATCTGGACATCTTTTTCCGGGGGGAAAACTACCAGATCGGTGCTACCCACGGTCTGCGCGGACTGCTCACGTCGGCACGCAATAACTGCGGGACTGTGTTTCACGCCTTGCTGGCGGATTGCCCGGTCCTCTATCTGTCCATCACCGCCTTGCTCGGCGCATACCTTCTGCGCGCGCAGAAGCCGACCGTGGCAGAGAAAATCGGATTTGTTCTTTTTGTTGGCTGCTGCGCTGCTTTTTTATTCAGAACGTGGTCTGATCGGGTGACCGTGGGCATCAGTCTGCTGTGGTTTTTGCTCGTTGCGGTCGCTGTTTTCCGTCTTCGAAAAGCCATCGGCGGCAAAGCGTTCTATTTTTTGCTGTCAGCGCTTTGCGCGGCTTTTCCACTGCTGTTTGTAAACCCCATCGGACCGCGGTGCTTATATATTTCCTATGTATTTCTTCTGGCCGTTGCTCTGGAGCTGCTGTCGGGGCTCAAGCTGAACTTCAAGTTTGCTTTCCCGGTTTGTGCCGTTTTATGTGCGGCCGTTATCGTCTTTAACTGGTCCGTTTATTACCCGCTCCATCAGGTCGATGTGCAGCAGCGCAGTGCCATTGAAGACGCGGTTGCCCGGGGCGAACGCTCGGTAGAGGTGCAGGCCTATCCAAGCGACCGCTGGCTTTGGGAACCGGACACGCCCAAAATGCAGTATGCCTACTACTATCAGACCCCAAACGACTTTACGATCACGTTCGTCCCCCAGGAGACGTCAAAATGATGCCGGATAATGATGGATTTTCTAAAGGGGTAATATCATGAAAGATTACATCCGCCTTTTGCGGCCCAAACATTATTTGAAGAATGTTCTGGTGCTGCTGCCGCTCTTTTTCAGCGGGCGATTTTTTGAACGCGAGATGTTCTGCAGCGGCCTTGCGGGCTTTGCGGCATTTTGCTTTCTTTCGTCGCTGGTATACATTATCAATGACATCCGGGACATCGATTCCGACAGGCAGCACCCAACGAAGTGTCTGCGCCCGCTCGCCAGCGGCGCGGTCAGCATTCCCGCTGCGCTGATCATGGCTGCGATTCTTGCGGCTGCGATCCTTGTCATCGGCATCGGTATACGGTTCCCGTTGAGCGGCTGGCTCTGCATGATTATTTATCTGGCAGTCAACATCGGATACAGTTTCGGGTTAAAAAACGTTCCGATTCTGGACGTCGCGCTGCTGGTCTCCGGCTTTCTGCTGCGCGTGCTTTTTGGGTCCGCGATCACCGGCGTTGTGATTTCAAATTGGCTCTATCTCACTGTCGTTTCGATCTCCTTTTATCTGGCGCTGAGTAAGCGCCGCGGTGAATTGCGCCGGCAGCGAAACACGACCCGAAAAGTGCTGAAATACTATAACGATGATTTCCTGAACAAGAACATGAACATGTGCCTGACGCTTGCGATCGTGTTTTACTCTCTCTGGAGTGCAGACTCGGCAAATACATACATGATCTGGACAGTTCCTCTTGTTATCTGCCTGTGTCTTAAATACTTCCTGACCATTGACGGCAATTCCGACGGTGACCCCGTTGAGGTCATTTTTCGGGATAAAACGCTTTTGCGCCTGATTGCGGCGTTTGCGCTCATAATCGGCGCTCTCATTTATTTGGTGTGATACTATGAAACGATCTGATTCTACGCGGCCGATTCTGCGCGGCGTTCTGCTCATGCTCATTTCTTCCTTTTCCACTTGCGTTGGGCAGCTTTTCTGGAAACTATCCGCGACCGGTTCCGTTCTGTTTCTTCTCGCAGGGTTCGCTCTTTATGGCGTCGGCGCGCTGCTTATGCTCCTTGCCATGAACTATGGGGATCTTTCCGTTCTCCACCCGATGCTCGGCGCCGGATATGTGCTGTCCTTTGTGCTTGGGCGTATTTTCCTGCAGGAATCCATTTCGGTTATGAAGATGATCGGCCTTCTTGCCATCCTTCTTGGCCTGATCCTGATTGTACGCAGCGGGGTGAAAGAACCATGAAATTTTTCTTCTGCGTCCTTATCATGACGCTGTGCGGTGCGCTCGGCGCGCTCTTTTTGAAAACCGGGGCCGTGAGAATCACCGGGATCCGTTCTGTTTTCACGACACCGAAAATTTGGCTCGGCGGCTGTTTTTATCTTGCGGGTGCATTGATGAACATCGCGCTTTTGCACCACTATGCCTATTCGATCGTCTACCCGCTGACAGCAATCACTTATGTATGGTCTTTGATTTTTTCTGCGCTGCTGCTCCATGAACGCATCACCGTGGAAAAATGTCTCGGGATCGCGGCGATTTGTATCGGTGCCTTTTTGCTGGTGCAATAACCGTTTCACTCGCGGCTTTGCGGGCTGCTCAGCCTGCCAAAGGCGTGCTGTTTTGTAAAAATCACATATTTTGTGAACAAATATGGCGCCTTTTATGAATGTTGGCACTCTCTTCTTGACAGTGCTAAAAAGCGTGCTATGATGAAGACGATCGATGAGGGAGGACCTTCAGAGGACCTCCGGAGATCGGGCATTGTTGTACAAACGGTAACAGAGTTCGCCAACGCGTGGAGTTTTTCCCCAGCGCCTACGAAAGGTTTGAATGGAGGAATGACTTATGTTGCCGAGCATTTTTGGTGAAAACCTGTTTGATGATTCGTTGTCCGATTTCTTTGATTTCGGCCGCTTGATGCCGCAGGTCAGCAGTGAACTGTATGGTAAGCATGCCAGAAATCTGATGAAGACCGATGTCCGCGAACTGGACGGCTCTTACGAGCTGGATGTGGATCTGCCGGGCTTCAAGAAGGATGAAGTGACGGTAGATCTGCAGGATGGTTACCTGACGATCAGCGCTGCCAAGGGCTTGGACAAGGACGAGCCCGATAAGAAGGGCAAGTTCCTGCGTCAGGAGCGTTACGCTGGTTCCATGAGCCGCAGCTTCTACGTCGGTGCCGATGTGAAATCCGCAGATGTCTCCGCGAAGTTCGAGGATGGCATTCTGAAGATCAGCGTCCCGAAGGCGGCGCCGAAGGAGCTTCCAAAGCACACCACCATCGCGATCGAGTAACACACAGCAATGCGCAAGCGCCCCGGCCGTTTCGGCCGGAGCGCTTGGCGCTTTAAAAGGGGGATCCCCTCCGTGACCTGAAAGGGCGACGGCGGGGATCTGTCTGTTATAAATGCCTTCAGCTATGCTTGCTGCGCAGTTCTTTGACTTTGATCTTGGCAGCGCGCTTGATTATGTATGGGAGGATGGCCTTCATCTTGTCCTCGGAGCGGATCATTTTGGTTGCCTCCGGGTGGTCGCGGCGGCGGTTTCAGATGTGGCCGCAGACGGTGGGGAAGGGGTTCTCTTTTTTGATGAGCTTGAGCGCATCCATGTAGCGGCCTTCGGCTGCCATGCGGATATAGCCCTGAACGGCAATGTGTGCCGGACAGTTGCTCTTGCAGGGGGCTGTGCCGGTGTCGTAGCAGTTGGCGGACGGATTGTCGTCGCGATAATTTTCGTTCCACATCTCCGGGCCCCATTTGGTCTCATCCGGCAGTACCTGTTTCGGATAGACGATCGGGCCATCCTTCGTGCACAGCTTCTGTCCGAGCTTGGCGGCGCCCGCCGGGCATACCTCGGCACACTGGCCGCAGGCAACGCATTTTTCCGGATCGACGTGCGCGCGGTAAGCGGAAGCGGACATGTTCGGCGTGTTGAACAGCTGGCTGGTGCGCAGCGCATAGCAGGAGCAGACGCAGCAGTTGCAGATACCGAGGATCTTATCCTTACCGTCAATGTTCGTGATCTGATGTACAAAGCCGTTGTCCTCAGCACGCTGCAGGATCTCCATGACTTCTTCGCGCGTTGCAGGACGGGCCTTGTTGGTCTCAATGGCGTAGGTCGCCATGTCGCCGACGGCAATGCACATATCCTCTTCCAAATGGCCGCAGCCCTCGCCGCGGAGCCGGCGGGAACGGCGGCAGGAGCAGGCACCGACTGCATACTTGCCGTCGTACTTATCCAGCCAGTGCGACAGATGCTCCAGATCGACCGATTTCTGTTCCGATGGGATCGCTTTTTCGACCGGGACGACGTGCATGCCGATGCCGGCACCTCCGGGCGGCACCATGGGCGTGATCTTTTCCAGCGGCAGGCGGGACATCCGCTCGAACATCGTCGCCACTTCCGGGTGCGCCGTGACCGTGTCCAGATTCATATTCATATATTCTGCGCTGCCGGGTACGAACATGGGCAGCACGTACTGCTTGTGATGATCTTCGTTTTCCCAGTTGTATTCAATCACACCGCGCAGAGCCAGCTCTTCCAGCAGCTCTTCCGTGCGTGCGAGCGGTTTGCCGCACTTTTTGGTGACTTCTGCTGCCGCGATCGGTACGCGCTTGTCCATGATGACGGCGACTTCCGCCATTTCATCCGTCACGACGTTTTTCAGCCCTAGATATTCCGGGAATTCCTCCGTTACCTTTTCCAGACCCAGCGCGACCGGCATGCGGTCCGTGATCTTTTTGCACAGAAGCTTCAGTGCTTTTCTTTCAGCCATGTCCTTCCTTCCCTGATTGACTTCCCTGTAGATTGCCTGTAAAATTGGTTGACAAAATTTAAATGAAACGACGAAACTCAGAAGATGTCAATTCAAACATCGGCATTCTTTGGAATTTCAGAGCAGAGCCGGAATTCCACGCATATTCTGGTAAAGTTGAATACGGAAAAATAAAATTGGTCTTGGTTCGACCAATTTCAACGGAGGAAACACGATACATGATTTTGGGAAGATCGTTGCGCCGACGATGTGTGAACTGTTTGTGCGGCGTCTGGCGGGTATGATCCTGTCGGGGGAATTGCGGGTCGGCGAGCGTCTGCCGCCGGAGCGGCAGCTGGCAGAGCAGATGGGCGTGAGCAAATCCGTGGCGCACTCCGGCCTTGCGGAGCTCGCACGCATCGGGCTTGTGACGATCAAGCCGCAGAGCGGAACATATGTTGCGGATTACATGGTGACCGGCAGTCTCGAGACGTTCAATGCAATCGTGCGCTTCAACGGCAACCACCTCGACGCAGATACGGTCGCGGCGATTTTCGATTTCCGTCTTGCGGTAGAAGGCTTTGCGCTCCGGCGGCTTGCAAAATGCCGGACGCAGGCGGATGTTGCCGCGCTGCGGGCAGACATAGAGCGGATTGGTGACGATATTGCATCCGGTGCAATGACCTACACCGGGTTAGCAGAACGTTTTCAGCAGTTCCATCTGCGGATCTGTCAATGCAGCCGCAGCGCAATGTTGCCGCTCACGATGAACGCGGTGCGCGAAGGGTCGATCGCCCTCTGGGAACGGCATCTGCGCACTGCCGGACTGGAGTCTGCGGTGAATCTGCTGACGCAGTTTGCCGATGCGATCGAACGGCAGGACGGCGATGCTGCCTATGTGCTGCTGGAGCAGGGGCTGGATCGGCAGCTGGCCTATTATCAGGCATAGATAAAACCGGACGTTTAACCTTCGCTTAAATCCCGGGTGCAACATTCTGACATGATGTTGTTGAGAGCGCCAGTTCAGTGCACGTCATGACGCTCTCTGATTTTTGCATTCTCTGGTTTGTGCTCGGCGTTGCCGTGGTGCTGGGGCTGGAAATACTGGAAAATCATATGCAGAAAGCAACGATCCACTAACACGCAAATCTGCCGGGAACGCTTGACTTGATGCGGCAATCTGTTAGAATAAGTAGGCAATCCAAACAGAAAGGCAAGCAGACTATGTTTCAACTGATTTGCAAAGACGGCCATGCGCGCCGCGGCACGTTTACAACGCCGCACGGTACGGTCCAAACGCCGGTGTTTATGAATGTCGGCACGCAGGCGGCCATCAAGGGCGCGCTCTCGGCGGAGGATCTGGAGACAATCGGCTGTCAGGTCGAGCTGTCCAACACCTATCATCTGCACGTGCGTCCCGGTGATGAGCTGATCCGCGACTTGGGCGGCCTGCACAAGTTCATGACCTGGGAAAAACCGATCCTGACCGACAGCGGCGGATTCCAGATTTTTTCTCTGGCGCAGCTGCGGAAGATCACGGAGGAGGGTGTGGCCTTCAACTGCCATGTGGACGGCCGGCACATCTTCATGGGGCCGGAGGAGAGCATGCGCATTCAGGCAAACCTCGGCTCTGACATTGCGATGGCATTTGACGAGTGCATCAAGATCCCGTCGCCCTATGATTACGTGAAAAACTCCTGCGACCGGACGTATCGCTGGCTGCAGCGCTGCAAGACGGCGCTCGCGGATTATACCGGCCGCGACGATGCAGTCAACCCCGGTCAGGTGCTCTTCGGCATCAATCAGGGCACGATTTTTCAGGATCTGCGCATCGAGCACATGAAGAAGATCGCGGACCTCGATCTGGCTGGTTATGCGATCGGCGGCCTTGCGGTGGGGGAGACGACGCAGGAGATGTATGACACCATCGCCGCCGTCGAGCCCTATATGCCGGCGGACAAACCGCGCTACCTGATGGGCGTCGGCACGCCGGGGAACATCATTGAATCCGTCGCGCGCGGCGTGGACTTTTTCGACTGTGTCATGCCGGCACGCAACGGCCGCCACGGACACCTGTTCACGTGGTCTGGCGTGATCAATATCAAAAATGAGAAGTATCAGCGCGATGAGCAGCCGATCGACCCGCAGTGCGACTGCCCGGTCTGCCGGCGATATTCCCGCGCCTATCTGCGCCATTTGTTCAAAGCGGAAGAGATGCTGGCCATGCGCTTTTCCGTGATGCATAATTTGTATTTTTATAATACGCTCATGCAGCGCATCCGCACGGCGATCGAGGCGGGGGAGTACGAGACGTTTCGGAAAAATTACTCATCCGTACTGGATATGCGCATTTAATGCTTGCATTTGCATAGCAAAACAGATATAATATCTTTATCTTTATACGGAGGTAAAACCATGGGAAGCTCTGGCGGATATTCATCCATTATCATGATCGTTCTGATGCTTGTCATCTTCTATCTGTTCCTGATCCTTCCGGAGAACAAGAAGAAGAAAAAGCTCAATGAAATGCGTTCCAATCTGAAAGTCGGTGACGATATCGTCACGATCGGCGGTATGATGGGCAAAGTCGTCCACGTCACGGACGACAGCGTGACCTTCGAGACCAGCGAAGATCAGGTTCGCATCCAGGTTGCCAAGTGGGCCATTTCCACGAATGCCCGCGCTGAGGCACAGGCTGCCAAGGAAGCGCAGGAGCGCAAGGCTGCCAAGCAGAAAGCGAAAGAAACGAAAAAGGAAGAGCCGAAGCACGAGGAGCCGAAGGGCCCCGAGGTGTAAAGCTGCTTTCGGAATGATTCACCCCCTGCGGGAATATGCTGTGATGCATATGTTCTGCAGGGGGTGTTTTTTTGAATACGGAACAAAAATGGTTGCCGATGCTCTCGCGCACGGCGGCAGCTGCCCTGACCGGACTTGGGCTCACGCTGCTGTTGAGCTGGCTGGCTGCGTTTGCGATGAACTGCGAACTGCTGCCGGAGGTAGAGGCGCGGCTTGTGGCGCTCATTTGCTGTGCGCTCGCGTGCTTGGCGGCTGGCGCATTCGCGCCGCGGCCGGAGCAGGGGAGGGCGCTTGGTGGAGCCATGACGTGGGCAATGTGGGCGATCGGATATCTCATTCTGAAAGCGGCTGTCGGAGCGCAGATTTTTTGCGCCGCTACCGGCGTTACGCTGCTGACCACGCTGGCTGCTGCAATCGCTGGTTCGTGCATTTTTCATAAAAAGTTACGAAATAGAACAAAGAAGAAAAAACGGAAACAGAAGAGAAATTACGCATTGTAATCAGGCAGCTGGTTTACATAATTATAACGTGATTACCTATATATTGCGTATCTGGCGCTGCGATTACCGAAATATAGTCATACACTGCTGAAAGCACTGAGCACCTCGCCCTGCTCAGTTACAAGGTTTACATAATATTGTTAACATAATTTCTTGTCATAATAAACAAAAATGAACAAATTCTGACGAACTACTTGATAACATTTTTGATTTGTATTATATTATGTCTACAACGCGTTATGTAAATTGTCATGTTATGAGTGCACTTTCATAAGCTGTCAGTGGTGATGAATGTGCGACATAACAGATTGCATGTGCGCCGGAAACCGGCCGCATCTCACTTTCCGCTGCCGCCGCTGATCGCGATTGGTATGGCGGCAGGTTATGTGATTGGCTGCTGCTTCGGCGCCAACGCTGCGCTGCCGGAGCCGTCGAATCCGGTTCTTTCGTTTTTGAGCAGCAGCGGCGCGGGCGGGACGCTGTACGGTGGTTTGCTGCCGGAATTGTGTGTCTCGTGTGCCTATGGTTTTGCGTTTTTGCTGCTGTCTACATCTTATCTTGGTTTTTTGCTGATACCGGCCGTTTTCGGCGTTAAAGGCTTTTTGTCCGCGTGTACGGCGGCTGCCTTCCTGAATTCCGGCTGCGACCATGCGTTTTGGCTCTCATGCGTTGCGGTCGGGCTGCCTGGCGTTTTTCTTGTGCCGGCGCTGTTTCTGCTCGGCACGCTTTGCGCGCAGATGTCTGTGCGTTTGCTCGAGCAGCGGCGCGGTCTGCCAGCCCCCGTGATATCCGAGCGGTATTCTCGGGAGCTGGCGCTTGTGTTCTGCCTGCTGCTGGCGGCCGCGGCCGCTGCGTGCTATGCGGTGCCATTTTTCACACGGCTTATTCTGTGACCTGTGGTCACTGTGGATGAAATCTGATTGGAAAGGGGGAAGTCGTCATGCGGGATTCCGACGGAATGGAATTGTTCGAATCCTATCTGCGCGACGTTAAGCGCTCCTCGCAAAACACGATTTCCTCATACCTGCGGGATATCCGCCAACTCAGCGAATACCTGCATGCACACACGGACGCCGACCTCGGCTCTGCGGAAGAGGAAGAGCTGTGTGAATATATCGACTGGATGCGCAGCAACGGCAAGTCTGTTGCCACGGTTTCCCGGGCAATCGCATCGCTGAAAAATTTCTATGGGTTTCTGCTCAATAATCACTATGTGCAGCATAATCCGACCGGAAAGCTCGTGCCGGACAAGGCCAAGCAGAAGCTGCCGCAGATCCTCTCGAGCAAGGAAGTCGAGCTGCTGCTGGCGCAGCCGGAATGTACGGACGCCAAGGGCTACCGCGACCGCGCCATGCTCGAGCTGCTGTATGCGACCGGCATCCGCGTCAGCGAGCTGATCTCGCTGAACATCACGGACGTGAACCTTTCTGCAGGCGTTATCCGCTGCCAGGGCCGCGACAAATCGCGTATGATCCCTATGTATCCGGCGGCCGTGCGTGCCCTTACGGAATACATCAACTTCATCCGCCCGCAGATGATCGCTGCGCCGGATGAACAGGCACTGTTTGTCAATGTCAGCGGGGAACGGATGTCGCGTCAGGGCTTCTGGAAGCTCATCAAGAACTATCAGACCAAGGCCGGCATCGAAAAGACGATCACACCGCACACGCTGCGGCATTCCTTCGCGGCGCATCTGCTGGAAAATGGTGCGGATATCCACGCCATTCAGGAAATGCTCGGCCATGCGGACATCTCCTCCACGCAGATCTATTCACATCTTGTCAGCAAGCAGCTCAAGGATGTTTACAACAAAGCGCACCCGCGTGCATAAATTGTGTGTTTTCAAGCGCTTCGGAAAGCTCCGGGGCGCTTTTTCTTTGCCCGGTGGTTGCCTACAAGACAAATAAATGCTATACTTATGAAGTTATCCAAAATGCACAATTTAATTGGGTATTTAATTGGAGTGATACATATGCGGATCCTTGGCGTTGACCCCGGCATTGCCACGGTCGGCTTCGCGGTGCTGGATGCGGAAAAGCGCAGCCAGCGGCTGCTGACCTGCGGCGTGATCACGACGCCGGCCAAAACGCAGCTGTCGAGCAGGCTCGACCAGATCTACCGCGACCTGAACGAACTCATCGCGCAGTTCCACCCGGAAGTGATGGCGGTCGAGGAGCTGTTTTTCAATACGAATATCACGACCGGCATCGCCGTTGCCCACGGCCGCGGCATCATTCTGCTCTCGGGCCATCAGGCCGGGCTGCAGATCTATGAATACACGCCGCTGCAGGTCAAGCAGGCGGTCGTTGGATACGGCCGCGCGGACAAAAAGCAGGTCATGGACATGGTGCGCCGCATCCTGTCTCTGCAGGCGGTGCCGCGGCCGGACGACGCGGCGGACGCTGTCGCCATTGCGCTGTGCCATGCGCGCAGCGCCACATCTTTGATCCATCAACAGGAGAGATTTGACCCATGTTCTACCACATAAACGGTGCCGTTACCGATATCGAACCGAATCTGGTCGTGCTGGAGTGCGGCGGGG
>ULSF01062985.1_pt1 | contig 12152 bp, 5 predicted proteins | sample 1956121 | NCBI WGS metagenome assembly ULSF01 (sample SAMEA4835701, study PRJEB28245) | human gut metagenome | biome: gut microbiome; material: fecal sample | place: Denmark | collected 2008
GCGATCTGGTCGGGTTGCAGGCCGTGGCGCGAGAGTATGCCCGAGAGCATGTTGGGATCGGGTTTGCCGAGCGTGATGTCGGGCCGCCGTCCCGTGGCATGTTCGATGCAAGCGCAAATGGAACCGCAGTCGACCAGTACCGTCGGCTGGTCGGTGGGGCATACCCGGTCGGGGTTGGTAGCGATGTAGGGCACGCCCTGCGACACCCACCATGCGGCGCGGCACAGGCGGTCATACTGCAGCGTCATGTCGAACGCCGCGACCACCACGTCCGGCACGTCGTCCGCCGAATCCGCGGCCGATTCGAAACCTGCTGCCTCGAATTCCGAGATCATGCTCGGCGTGCCGAGCAGGAAAAGCCGTTTGGCCGCAGGGTAGTGCTCGCGGATGTAGTCGATCGTCGCAAGGGCGGTGGTGTACATTTCCTCGCGTGTGGCGTGTATGCCCAGCACGTCGAGCTTGTGCAGGTAGTCGGCGATCGACTTCGACGGATTGTTGGTCAGGAACGAATAGCCGATGCCCATCTCCTTGAGCCCCGCGAGGAACGGCTTGGTGTAGGGAAAGAGCGACATGCCCATGTAGATCGTGCCGTCCATGTCGAGTGCCACGTGCCGGATGCGGCGCAGGCGTTCCATCAGCTCGTCGTGCGTGTAGACCGAGCGGTATTTTTCGAATGCAGCCATTTGTTTACTTGCGGTTGAGATCGAGGTTCTGGAATAAGTAGGGGTAGTCGGTTTCGATGACGTCGCAACCCGTCGGGATTTCGAGCTCGTAGCCCTGTATTTTCTGCGCGTCGGTGGCCCTGCGGTCGTGCGTCGGGGCGAGCGAGATCATGCACATCACTCCGTTGCGGTGCAGGTTGTCGTAAAGCTCCTGCTGGTCGGGCAGCATCATCGTGCCGACGTAGGCCATCACCTGCGACCAGGGAATCCGCTCCCCGACATACTCGTTGAACTCCTTCATGTTCTTGCACCAGCACGAGAACATCGCCTGCGGGTCGCGGTCGAGATACGTGCGCGCCTGTTTGGCGTTGCGCACGGTATACATCACGTTGGCCGGTGCCAGGCGGTTGATGAATTGCGACATCACTTCGAGCGGGACGTCCTTGATGTCGAGGTTGAGGATCGTCTTGCCCTGGCTCCAGGCGATGCACTCCTCGAGGGTGGGGATCTTGTAGGTCGTGACGTTACCTTCGCGATCCTTGAGGAAGAACTGCTGCAACTCCGCGTAGGTGTAGTCCGAAACCTTGCCCGTGCCGGTCGTGGTACGGTCGATCGTGGCGTCGTGCATCAGCACGATCACGCTGTCTTTGGTCATGCGCGGGTCGATCTCGAAGAACGAGGGCATCATCGTGAGCGTCTTCTCGAACGACTCGATGCAGTTTTCGGGGAATCCCGTCACCATGCCGCCGCGGTGGCCGCTGATGACGACCGGCCGCTCGGGCGAATAGCGGAACCACTCGTGCAGCTGTGTGCGGTCTTTGATGTCGATGTAGTAGGGCCCTTCGGCCTTTTGCCCGCCCGGGGCGCATCCGAGCAGCAGGGCGGCGGTGGCGAAGGCGGTCAGTAGTCTGGATGTTTTCATATTGCGTTTTGTTGGTTCTCTGCGGTTTGTTCCAAGAGCAAAGGCGCCCGGAAGCGCCTTTGTCCCTGTTCTGTTTCCTTTCAGGCGGTTACTTGTCGATCCGGTGGCGTTTGATGACCTCGCCGCCCGTGTTCACGACGTCGATGTCGATTCCCCTGCGGTCGGCCTTCACCACGAGCTTGTCCCGGTTCGAATTTACGAGGATCGGGAAGTTCGTGCCCCGGCTCCCGTCGTCGATCCACTGGTAGCGGTGGTAGTGCCCGCATAGCATGATGTCGACCGAAGCTTCGTTGAGGATCGGTACGAGCAGCCTGCGGAGTTCCTGTTCGCCGTGCCAGCTGCTTTTCCCGCCCGGGATCATGTGCAGCACGACGATGTGCAGGGGTGCCGAGCGGTATTCCTCGCTTTCGACCACGCCCTTCAGCCAGCGGGCTTCCTGTTCGCGGTAGGCGTCGGTAGTCGACAACCCGTAGTAGCGGATGTCGCTGTCGGGCTTGTCCTCGCCGCAGTCCAGCACGACGAAATAGGCCGGGCCCTGCCGGAACGTGTAGTATACCTCGCCCGTGGAGGTCGGGAAGTAGTCGAGGAATCTCGGGGAGAAGGAGCCGCGGTTCTCGTGGTTGCCGCGCGTTGCGAAGATCGGGATTCCCGCGGGTGTCAGCAATTCGGCCGCCGAATTGAGATAACCCTCGAAAAGCTGTTTCTCGGACTCCATCGAACTGAGCATGTCGCCGTTGAAGCAGACGAAATCGGGTTTGGCCTTCCCGACGCCTTCCAGCAGCAACCGGAAGATCGAATCCTGGGCGTGAATGTCGTTCACGACCCAGAATTCGGTTTGATCCTTCTTTTCGTCGAGCGTAGTGGCCGTATAGGGCTTGTGTTTGAGGATGTCGCTCCCGTAACCTTCGCCCAGGACTACCCGCTTGTTGCCTTCGTCGCAGAGCACGCCCTGCTGCATGATGCGGTAACGGTAGGTCGTCCCCGGAGCCAGCCCTTCCACGCGTACGCGGTGCAGGCGGCCTATGCGGCGTTTGCCGATGTGCGAATCGTAATATTTCGGCCGCTCGGCGGCATAGAAATGCGATCCGTCGTCAGGGGCTACTTCGACCCACGACGCGGCGTCCATGGTCGTCGTCCATACCACGGTGAAGCCGTCGTCGGTGACCTGTTGCAGGTAGGGCCCGTGGGCAATGCGTACCGAGGGCTGTCCGATGGCAATGCCCCAGGCCGATAGGGCGACGAGTATCGAGATCAGTCGTTTCATTTCGTTTCTGCTTTTGAATCGCAATTCACAAAGTTACGAATTTTTCCGTAATAATCTACTCGCCGACCGGGAAATCCTCGGCAAGGCCCGTAGTGAATTTCGACTGGCTGTAAGTCTGGCCGAATTTATCCGTGGCGCGGACTTCGACCGAAGCTGTGGACGATTGGAGCGTGTAGTAGTACAGGTGGCTCGTGTTGGTGCGGTCGTAGTTGCTCGGGGCGCGTCCCTGTACGCCGCAGTGGTAGCCTGATGCCCATGCGTCGCGTTTGGTAGCATTGCTCTCGTAGGGCTTCATTTCCCCGGTCTTGGTGCCGTTTTCATAGACTTCGATCTTCCAGTCCTTGTCGGCGTTCCAGATGTTGGCCACGATCTGGTCGTCACCCTTGTAATAGAACTGGTACGAAGGCGTATACCCTTCCATGAAGATGTCGCTGCCGCGGTAGAGGCGTATCTGGAAATCGGGGTCGAAGCCCGTGGCCTTATAAACCCAGTTGTCGATCGTCGCGCCCTTGACCTTGTAGATCGCATAGCCGTTGGGCGTTCCGTCGGTATTGATCGTCGAATGCCACCATGCGCCGCAGGCTGCGCCGTGCACGTGTTCGTAGTGGCTGTCGTAGGTGTTGTTCTCGGCATAGTGCGTGTGTCCCGACATGATATGCACCTCGGCGAACGGCTTGAGCAGTTCGAGTACCGCCTGTACGTTCTGGTTGTTGCTGGCGCGCATGGGGATGTGTACGCAGAAGATCACCATTTTGTCTTTCGAAACATAACTCAGATCCTGGCGGAGCCACTCGACCTGGTCGTCGCGGAATCCGAGCGAATAATCCTTGTGGCTCGGGAAAATGATATTGTCCATGGCGACGATGTGCACGTTGCCGCGGTCGAACGAATAGTTTACAGGGCCGAAGATGTATTCGAAATTCCGCTGTGCGGCGATGTCGTGTGCCACGGTATAGTCGTTCTTGCTGACGGCGATCACCTTGTTGTCGTGGTTGCCCATCAGCTGGAAGAGCGGCAGCCCGACCTTGTCCATCTGCATGGCCTTTTTCATCAGCGGGAATACGTCGTTCGTGTAGTCCGTATTCTCGGTGTTCCAGCCTATGTCGCCCAACGTGATGCCGTAACACGGCAGCGTCGAGGCTGCGACCTGCGCGGCGATGTCGGGTACCGTTTCGTTGTTGAAACGTGCGATGTTGGTCGTGTTCTGGCACTGGGGGTCGGCCACGCAGAAGAGGTTGAACTCGTTCTCGGCACCTCCGGCCAGCGGGGTCAGCGTGAAGTCGTAGCGCTTGCGCCCTTCGGTCAGTTTCTGCCAGAAGCAGGGCAGCCCTTCGGACATGGGGACTTCGTATGCCGCGGGGATCGAAAGGTACACCTGATAGGAGAATTCCCCGGCCGTAAGCTGGTAGACGCCGTTCTCGTCGGTGGCTGTGCAGGTATATCCGTCGCTTACGACGATTCCCTGCAGTCTGTTCCCCTGGTTGTCGGTCACCACTCCGTAGATGTCGGTCAGCGGATCTATGGGGGTCTTTACCGGGCGGTCGTCGTCATTCGAGCACCCGGTAAAGATCAGGGCGGTGAGTGCGGCGATGATAAATATGTATCGTTTCATTGTATGCTGAATTAAGGTTTATATCGGGATGCGCGCCCCGGGAAAATCCCGCCCGGGGCGCGTTTCCTCCTTGTTTATCTCCAGTAGTAGTTTTGTCCCAGGTCGGGGTTGATGTTCAGCGCCGTCTTGGGGATGGGGCGCAGGTAGCGCTTCTCCTCGAAGTTGCGGCCCACGGTATAGAGCAGACGTCCGGTCGTGCCGTTCTCCAGCGAATATTTGCTGTCGTCGAGTACGATGTACGTTACGCCGGGTTCGTTGCCGGCTTCGCCCGAAATCACGCAGACGTCGTTGATGCCGTCGCCGTTGAGGTCGTAGGAGGTATCCATGGCCGGGATGTAGATGCCGTACCACTGCTTGTTCAGCAGCTCGCCCGCATGCCAGCGCATCAGGTCATTGTAACGGAACCCTTCCAGCAGCAACTCGATGGCGCGCTCGCGGCGGATCTCCAGCAGGTCGCTGTCGCTCAGCCCGTAGTACTGTTGCAGATAGGGGTCTGCCGACGTCGGGCGCTTACCGTCGACGCCTGCGCGCTCACGCAGCGGTTTGATGGTCTTGTTCCAGATGTCGTCGCTGAATTCGCCCAGCTCGGCCTTTGCCTCGGCGTAGTTGAGCAGTACCTCGGCGTAACGCATGATGGGCAGCGAGTTGTAGGAAACCGATGCCGACTCGTATGCCTTGTCGTCGATGTTGAACTTGATGACCTGGTAGCCGGTCAGCGTCACCGTGAAATCGGGGGGTGTCGCGGTCGAAACGCCGCCCACCAGCTTCGTGTAGCCCGGCGTGATGATGCTCTGCGAGAGACGGTAATCGCGGTTTTCGACTTCGGTCGTGAACTCCTCGCCGGTCGCCGTGTGGCGCGAACCGTCCAAGTTGAGGTAGGTCTTCACGAAATCCTGGTCGAGCGACCAGCGCTGTCCGTAGCTGCCCGACGTGTAACGCCACGTCAGGTCGTGGAACGTGGTCATGCCGACGCTCATCTGGCGTGCCCAGATCACCTCGGTCGTGTTGACGGCCTCCTGCGTGAAGAGTTCCCGGTACTGGGTCTTGACGTTGGCGGGGTTGTTCACGATGCTGTATACGCCGGCCGCCATCAATTCCTCACATGCCTCGGCGCATTCGCGCAGGAATTTCTCCGAAGCCTGCTTGTCTTCCCACGCCTTGCCCGTCGACGGGTCTACCGAATGGTATTTGCGGTAGGTGCCTTCGAACAGGCAGACGCGGGCCTTGTAGGCCAGGGCGATGTACCGGTTGATGCGGGCGCAGTTGATCCAGTCCGACGACGTGTAGCAGTGCTCGCAGGCGAAGTTCAGGTCTTCGAGCACGCGCTCCATGACGTATTCACGGCTGTCGCGCGGTTTGTAGAGCGCCACCATGTCTTCGGGGTCGATCGGTTCGTCGTACCAGGGTACGGCACCGAAGGTCTTGACCTTCTCGAAATACTGCCATGCGCGCCAGAAACGGGCTGTGCCTTCGTAGTGGTTGTAGGTAGCTTCGGAGAGCCCCTTCGCCTCGCGCATGTGCACCAGGAAATAGTTGATGTTGTAGATCGGCGTCCAGTTACTGATCGACCAGCCGCTCTGCAGGTCGGGTGTCCACGAAGCGTTGGTCAGGAACGTGAACGACTTTTCGGTAGCCATGATGTCCGAGTATCCGTCGCCGTAACCCAGGTCTGCTGCGCTGGGGGTGTATTTCTGGATGAACCCGTTGATATAGGTCAGCAGAGAGCCTTCGTCCGTGAAGTAATCCCCGGATCCGACCTTGGCGTCGGGATCCCTGTTAAGGAAATCCTCGCAGGACGTGAGCAGGAAACAGGCCGAAAGTAAAATATATGTTATCTTTTTCATTGTCGTCCGTAATTTAGAAAGTTATGCTCAAACCGATCGTGTACGATTTCATGACGGGATAACCGTCGCCGTCGCCGAAGTTGTCGCTACCGAACTTGTTGGTTCCGTAGTCCGCATCGCCGGCGTAGATACCTTCCGGGTCGTAGTTCTTCGCGTACTTCTTGAGCGGTGAGAAGGTCAGGAGGTTCTCGCCCGACACATAGATCTTGAGTGCCTGGAGGCCGATCTTGTTGACCAGCTCCTTGGGGAAGTTGTAGTCGATGGTGAGGTTCTTCAGGCGGATGTACGAAGCGTCCTGCACGTAGCGCGTGTTGGGCTGCGCGAGGATCAGGCCCGAGTCGCTGGCCGAGTAGCCGACCAGGCGCGGCCAGTAGGCGCCGCGGTTGGTCGGTGACCAGCGGTCGCTGTTATGCCACGGGAGTGCCATGCTGTACGGGCGGCCGTACTGTCCCCAGAAATAACCCGACTCCTTGGCCGGATACCAGTCGCGTTTGCCGACGCCCTGCCACATCATGCTGATGCCGATGCCGTTCCAGCGCACGCCGCCCTGGATGCTGTAACTGTAGCGGGGCGTGGTGTTGCCGATCTTCACCAGGTCGCCGTGGTCGTAGATCGTGTTGTTGCCGTTGTTGACGTATCCGTCGCCGTTCAGGTCGAGGTAGCGCGGGTCGCCGGCCTGCCAGGTCGCCGAACGGTTGGTGAACTTCGAATAGTTGGCCCATGTCTGCGCCTCTTCGTCGCTCTGGAACAGCCCGTCGCACTTGTAGCCCCACATTTCGCCGAGGGTCATCCCCTCGTAATAGTTGATCGAGTAGTTGGTCGGGAGCGTGCCAGTTTTGGCCGTATAGCGGGTGATCTTGCTGGTGTTGTCCCATACGGCGACTTTAATATTGTAGCTCAGGGTCTTGCCCGCAACCTTGTGGCTGTCGCGCCACGAGAGGCTGGCCTCCCAGCCATCGGTGCGCATGTCGGCGTAGTTGCCCTTGGGGGCGCTGTTGCCGAATACGGCAGGCAGCTCTTCGCCCACCACATACATGTCGGTTGTTTTCTTGCGGTAGATGTCGGCCGAGAAGTTCAGGCGGCCGTTGAATGCCTCGAAATCCAGGCCGAGGTCATAGGTCGTGGCCTTTTCCCATGTCAGGCTCTTGGGAATCGGGGAGGGTGCCTGCGTGTAGTTGAACACCGAACCGTTGTTCAGCAGGCTCGACTGTGCGATCGACATCGTGGAGAGGTAGGCGTAGGCATCGCTGATGAGGCCGTTGCCCGCTGAACCGACCGATGCGCGGATCTTCAGGTTGTCGAGCCAGTTGGCGTTTTTCATGAAGTTCTCTTCCGAGATGCGCCATCCCACCGAACCCGAGGGGAAGAATCCCCAACGCTGGTTGGACGGGAACTTGGAGTTGCCGTCGTAACGGCCGCTGGCTTCCAATAGGTATTTCCCTTTGTACGAGTAACTTACGCGGTAGAATGCGCCGACCAGTCCCCAGTCGTAGCTGCCGTTGTCCTTCAGGGTCATCGCTTCGCCTTCCAGCAGGCTGAAATTGGGCTTGCCGGGGATGATGATGCCTTCGCGGCTCATCAGGTTGCTCTTGTAGGTATAATCTTCGATGTTCCAACCGCCCATGATACTCAGCGAGTGGTTGTCGCCCAGGCGGGGCGTGTAGGTCAGCGTGGCGCTCGAAGCGACTTTCTGACGGTTGTAGGAGCGCTCTTCGTAGAGCGAGCCCGAGGGGCGTTCGCCCGAACTGTCGGGCCCCGTGTAGTAGGTGTAGCTGTTCACGGCCTGCCGGCGGTCGGTCTGGTTGAAATAGAAGCTCACGTCGGCGGCGGCGACCAGCACGTCCTTCAACAGGTCGATCGTGACCGCCGTGCGGTTGTTCATGTCGAACTTGCGGTCTTTACGCCACGAGTTGCCCTCGACGAAGCCTGCCCAGCCCGTGTATACGGCCGCTTCCGTCCACGTGCCGTCGGGATTGGTGACCAGGGCTACGGGGTAAGCCTGGTGGTTGAGCATGCGCGATACCGTCATCGGCGTTGTGGAGATGCCCGTGTGGCTCGTCGGCTGGTGCGAATAGCGGTACATGAAGTCGGTGGTGTTCTCCACGCGCAGCCACGGCTTTACGTTGACGATGCCTTTGGCTTTGACGTTGAACTGCTGGTATTTCTCGTCGCCGGCGTTGTAGATGCCGTCCTGCTCGAACATACGGCCCGAGACGTAGTACGATGCCACGTCACCGCCTCCTGTCACGCTGATGTTGTGCTGGTGTCCGGTCGTATAGTCCTTGTAGAATACGTCGTACCAGTTGGTGTTGCCGAAGTATTCGTAGGCGTTGCGGTTGTTGACGCGCCATTTCTCATACGAGGGGTCGCTGTTGCGGCGTGCCAGTTCGTTGTACCAGGTGCGCGAGAATTTGAATACGTTGTTGATGTTCGAGGGATCCTTGCCGAATGCGTTGACGTAGGATTCCAGGAACGAGGTGGTATAATCGTAGCCGTTGGTGACCATCTCGGGTTTGGTGGCGCGCTTGTAGAAGGTAAAGGTGCCGTTGTAAGTCACCTTGGCGCTGCCTTTCTGCGGCTTCTTGGTGGTAAGGAGGATCACGCCGAAGGTACCGCGGGCACCGTATACGGCGGTCGACGAGGCGTCCTTGAGCACCGTGATCGACTCGATGTCGTCCGGGTTCACGGTCGACATGTCGGTTTCGACGCCGTCGACCATCACCAGGGCCGAACCGCCTGAACCGATCGAGTTCTCCGCGCCGCGGATGCGCACCGTCGCGCCGCGGTTGGGCTTACCGTCGGAAAAGGTCATCGTAAGGCCGGGGATGGCGCCCTGCAACGAGCGCGAAATGCTCATCGACGAACCCATGCGCTCTTCGAGGCCCTTTGTCGAAAGGGTTTCGACGGCACCTACGATGTCGCGGCGCTTCTGTACGCCGTAGCCGACGACGACGACCTCTTCGAGGCTGGTGTTGTCTTCGCTCATGGTGACGTCGATGGTGGATTGGTTGTTGACGTGGATTGTCTGGGGTTTGTAGCCCACATAGCTGAAATTCAGGCTCTCTGAATTGTCAGCATTGATCGTGTATGTACCGTTGGCATCGGTAGTCGTGCCTTTCGTGGTACCGGGGACGGTGACGGTGACACCTATGAGTGGATTTCCCGTGTCGTCTTTAACGATACCCGAGACGGCCTTCCCCCCCCTTGTGCCGAGGCCGGGAGCGCAAATGTCACATATAAAAGAATAACCGTCAGGAGCCTGATGTACGAGCGTATTTTGCCCAGTACGTCAAGTCCGGTCAGCGTGTAACATTGTTTCATTTTACATCAGTTTAAGTTATCAATCGGTTCGTTGCCGGATCCCATACCTATTATTATATAAGGCCGGGTTTTTCCGGGGATTTCGGCTGGTTGCAAGTCATTCCCGATATAACTTCTGCTGGAGAGTGTGAAAAAAAGTAGTTAGGTTTTCGCGTGTGTCAGGTTTGTGTGTTTTAATTATTTAATAAATAAGGTTCTTCTAATTTTGCTTTCAAATATATGTTTTTATTTTCTTTCATGCAACTATTTGGTTTGAAAACTTTGCAAAAAGAATAGTAAAAATTATGTAGGTTTGGGGTGTTTTTATATTTATATATTGTAAATACCTTAAAATCAATTATTAGTGTTTGTATTTTGTTAGTCTTGATTCGTGTTGCCTTATTATTGTCTTTTGTGTGGCAAAGCTCGTTTATTGATGTTTCATGCGTGTTAAAAACTATTTAAATAATCACTAAAGGAAACAATTTGTGTTGCAATAGTGTTTTTAAGGTGTGAAAATTTGCAAAAAAGAAAAAATGTGCTTATGTTTGTCCTGCAAGTTGTTCCGACATATCTCTTGAGAGTAAGGACGCGCCCCGAGGCGTATCCGCTTTGCTATTTTCGGTAATAGTTATTACTCTAATCAAAATGTTATGAAACTTATGAAAAATTGGATAAAGACGATGCTCTTCGTGTCGGCCCTCTGTCTGGCGGCTTGCTCCGACGATCCGGATGTGGCTCCGCTCAAACGGGATACCGATGCCGTCGAGCTGACGTACAATTCAGGCGCCACGACCCAGATCTCGGTACGCTATGCCGGTTCGTGGTCGGCGCGTGTCGAGTGTACGGACGGAAGCGGGGCTCCGGTGAACAACTGGTTCTCCGTCTCTCCGGACAATGGTGTCGGTAACGGACGCGATTACCAGTGGGTGACCGTTACGGCCGAGCGTAATCCCGGCGACAAACGTACGGGATACATTTATCTGAAACCGGCCAACGGTGAGGAGATCAAGATCGAGGTCGCACAGGCCGACGGTCATTTCTCGGTGAACGACCCCGTGATTTCGGGGACGCTCAAGTCCAATACGGAATCCGCCGCAATGCTCGAAATCGCCTATGACAAGGCTTTCGGCGAAGAGATGGTGGAAATCGAAGCCACGCTCGACGGCCTTGCCGCCGAGGGGCTCGGCATCAGCAGCCCCTATCAGTCTGTGATCGAGCACGAAGGTAGCGGTACGATTTCGGTGCCTATCACCGGTGTGCCCGTGACGCTGGGTGAGGTGGTGTGCCATGTGACTTTCAAACTCGACGGGGTCGTGAAATTCCAGGGCGATGTTTCGGGGAACGTAAGTTCGTCGAACGAAGTGTTCGGCATGGGCTTCGACCTGTTCAAATGGGGCGGCGATTACCCGAACAACAAGAAGGGCCCCGGCCCGAACGGAAAGGACGGCGCCGGCAAGGAGTTCGATGGCACGGAGCCTGCGGAACCCGATGTGATTTCGGCGGGATCCGACGGTACGAGCGACGTTTTCAACACGATGGGCGAGACCTACCGCATCAACCGCGGCGTTGAAAAGTGGTCGGGCTTGCGTGTATATGAGCACCCGGGTTATGTGAAGCTGGGGGTTACGGCCAATGGCGGCTGGATCATGACGCCGGAGCTCGAAAGCCTTTCGGCGGCACCCGAGACCGTGTCGGTTTCGATCGACTTCCTGCGTTTCGATAACGAAACGGGTACCTACATCGTTTCTGCCGAGGGTGCCGGAGTCGTAACCAACGGCGAAGTGAACAATACCGTGCTCCCGGCACAGACTTCGGCTGCCGGCCGCAAATGGAAGACGCTGACCTTTACCGTTCAGGACGCTACCAACAAGACGCGCATCAAGATCGAGGCGCAGACCTATAACGAAAAGGGGTACCGTATCAATATCGACAATATCGTCGTTATGGCTGCCGACAAGACGGAGGTGACCGAGAAACTGCCGGCCCCCGAGCTTGAAAAGATTACCTATACGCCCGCCAAGACTTCCGTCGCATTTGCGTGGGAAGGCGTGAAGGGGGTGACCTCCTATGAAGCTTCCGTGGCGCAGCAAACGCGTCCCGACTTCAGGAAAACCGTCGAGACGGAGGATTCGAACTGCGAGTTCGCCGATCTGGAACCCGGCCTTTATATCTTTACCGTCAGGGCGCTTTACGCCGGGAATGCGGAATTCAATTCCGACCCGACGCAGAAGGTCGTGGGGACTTTGGGCTTTGCGGCTGAAAAATTAGCGACGCCAACAGAATTGGCGGCTGCCGACGTGACCTCCTCGGGGGCCAAGATCAGCTGGGCCGAAGTGAGCGGCGCCGCCAATTACCGGGTCGTGGTCAAAACGACGTCCGATGGGCAGAAGGTTGCCTCGACGATCGTTGGCGCCACCAGCTATACGGCTGCCGGGCTCAAGGCCGGTACGGATTATGCGGTTTTGGTTCAGGCGCTTGTCGGCGACGGCTCCGTGGCGAATGAATTCGATTCGGACGTGGTGGCGGTTCAGTTCGTGACCACCGA
>ULSF01083884.1_pt1 | contig 12135 bp, 9 predicted proteins | sample 1956121 | NCBI WGS metagenome assembly ULSF01 (sample SAMEA4835701, study PRJEB28245) | human gut metagenome | biome: gut microbiome; material: fecal sample | place: Denmark | collected 2008
CTCGGTAAATATCACCCTCACGGTGACGCATCGGTATATGACGCACTGGTAAGACTTGCACAGGATTTCTCAATGAGATACCCTCTTATCGACGGTCACGGAAACTTCGGTTCGGTAGACGGTGACCCGCCTGCCGCTTACCGTTATACAGAAGCGAGAATGGCAAAGATAGCTTCCGAGCTTCTGAAGGATATAAAGAAAGACACTATCGACTGGGGAAAGAACTACGATGATAAGCTGGACGAGCCTACTGTTCTTCCGGTAAAATTTCCGAATCTTCTTGTGAACGGTTCTGTAGGTATAGCTGTAGGTATGGCTACAAATATACCTCCTCATAACCTTAACGAAGTATGTGACGCTATAGTTGCACGAATGGATAATCCTGAATGCGGCATAGAAGAAATACTTCAGTATATAAAGGGACCCGACTTTCCTACCGGCGGTATAATCATGGGTTACAGCGGAATACGCTCCGCATATTATACAGGTCGTGGCAAGATTACATTAAGAGGTAAAGCAGAGATAGTGGAAGAAGGTAACCATTCAAGAATCATCGTTACCGAGATTCCTTATATGGTAAACAAATCAAAGCTGCTTGAAACTACCGGACAGCTTATGCGTGACAAGCGTATCGAAGGCATTTCAAATCTTCGTGATGAGAGTGACAAGGACGGTATGCGTATTGTCTATGAGCTTAAGAGAGATGTAAATGCGCAGGTGGTTCTTAATAAGCTGTATTCATTCACACAGCTGCAGGATACTGTCGGCGTTATTATGATTGCACTTGTAAACGGCGAGCCTAAGCAGCTGACACTTCTTGAGATACTGGATAACTATATAGCGTTCCAGAAGCAGATAATTACAAGAAGAACAGCATTTGATCTTAAGAAAGCAAGAGAAAGAGCGCATATTTTACAGGGCTTCCTGCTTGCTATTGATAACATTGACGAGGTAATTTCCATCCTGCGTTCAAGTAAGTCTGTACAGGAAGGTAAAGAGCGTCTGATGGAGCGATTCAAGGAAGATGACCTTGCAAAGCTGTTACAGAGGGCTATGGGAGAGAACTATAAGGATGTTCATTTTGAACACGAGATCGGACTTTCCGAAGAACAGGCGGACGCTATTGTTCAGATGAGATTAGGACAGCTGACAGGACTTGAACGTGACAAGGTTATTTCCGAGCTTGCCGAAATTATGGAGAAGATAAATGACTTCCTTGATATACTTTCAAGCGATGAGAGAGTAAAAGAAATAATCAAGGAAGAGATCACAGCTATCAAGGAAAAATACGGCGATGAGAGAAGAACCGCCATTGAGCCGGTAAGCGGAGAAGTGGATATAGAGGACCTTATCCCCGAAGAAGAATGTGTACTTACCTATACTAATATCGGATATATCAAGCGTCAGCCTGTAGATGTATATAATCTGCAGAAGCGTGGCGGTAAGGGCGTATCGGGTATGAAGCAGAGAGAAGAGGACTTCGTTGAGGATATGTTCATAAGCTCTACGCACGACAATATTTTATTTATTACAAATTATGGTAATATGTATAAATTGAAGTGCTATGAAGTACCTGAGGGTTCCAAGCAGAGCAGAGGCACAAACATAGTAAATCTGTTACAGCTTGACGAAGGTGAACGTATTGCGGCAATGATGAAAACAAGTGATTTTGCCGAGAACAAGTATTTCATCTGTGTTACCAAGTACGGAAAAATCAAGAGAACGCCGCTTTATGATTTCAGAAACGTGAGAAAGAACGGTCTGAGAGCGATTACGCTTGCAGAGGGCGATGAAATAGCAGCCGCACATCTTACTGAGGGTGACAGCTCGATTATAGTTGCTACACATCTTGGTATGGCAATACATTTCAGTGAAGATAAAATAAGAAGCATGGGAAGACTTGCCGCAGGTGTAAGAGCAATAAAACTGCGTGAGGACGACTATATTGTTGGTGCCGCCAAGGTATACAGTGATGATATGAGAATACTTACCGTAACAGATAAGGGATACGGCAGGCTCAGTGCGCTGAGTGATTATCGTATGCAGAACAGAGGCGGTAACGGTCTTAAGAACTACAAGATAAGAGATGACAGAGGATATGTCTGCGGTATACGTTCTATACAGGCTGACGATGATGTTATACTTATCAGCACTGACGGTGTTATTATCCGTATCCGTGCAAACGATCTCAGAGTGATGAGAAGAACCGGTTTAGGCGTAAGAGTTATGAAGCTGTCTGATGAGGATAGAGTTGTAACATTTACAAGAACCGAGCATGATGAGACTGCGGATATTGAAGAAGTAGAGCAGGCAAGTGATGAAGAGATAGCTGCGGCTGAAGCAGAGGCAGAAGCTGAAGTTATTGAGGACGAGCCTGAAACAAACGAAGAAGAATAAGTATATCAGCCTGTCGGCAGAAATTCTGTGACAGGCTGATTTTCTGAAAAAATACCTATTGTTCCACATAGAACATTTTTATGATCGGGGTTATTTATGTACGAACTTGATTATTATGACGTTATAGTTGTAGGTGCAGGTCATGCCGGTTGTGAGGCGGCTCTCGCCGCCGCAAGACTTGGATGTAAGACTGCCGTTTTTACTTTAAGTCTTGATGCTATTGCAAATATGCCTTGTAATCCGTGTATTGGAGGTTCTGCCAAAGGTCAGCTTGTAAGAGAGCTTGACTCGCTCGGCGGTGAAATGGGAAGAGCCGCAGACGCTACTTTTATTCAGTCAAGAATGCTCAATAAAGGTAAAGGTCCTGCCGTTCATTCTCTCAGAGTACAAAGCGACAGGGTAAAGTATCATACCTTTATGAAGTCGGTGCTTGAGCATACCGAAAATCTTGATATAAAACAGGCTGAGGTTACAGAAGTGTGTGCCGAAAACGGAAAAATTACCGGTATAAAAACAAGGCTTGGTGCTTTCTATCCTGCCGGCTGTGTCATCATCACCACAGGAACTTATCTCGGCGGTAAGATTCATATCGGTGAGCTGAATTATCAGAGCGGACCGGATAACGTATCTGCGGCTTTACAGCTGACAGAGAGCCTCAGAAATCTCGGTCTTTCTATGAGGAGATTCAAAACCGGTACTCCTGCCAGAGTTCATAAAAGGTCTATAGACTTTTCTGTGATGGAAGAACAGGACGGCGATGAATATATTACTCCGTTCTGCTTTGACAACACATTCAAGCTCGAAAACAAAGTCAAGTGCTACGTTACTTATACTAATGCCGAAACACATAGAATTATACTTGATAACCTTGACAGGTCACCTCTTTACGCAGGAAGAATACAGGGTGTAGGTCCGAGATATTGTCCAAGTATTGAAGATAAGATCGTAAGATTTTCAGATAAGCCAAGGCATCAGCTTTTTGTTGAACCGATGGGTCTTGATACCGATGAATATTATTTACAGGGTATGTCCAGCTCACTGCCGGAAGATGTACAGATAAAGTTTTTAAGAACTATCAAAGGTCTTGAACACGTTGAGATTATGCGACCGGCTTATGCGATTGAGTATGACTGCTGTGATCCTCTTGAATTATATCCTACTCTCGAATTCAAAAAAATCTCCGGATTATTCGGCGCAGGTCAGTTCAACTGCACAAGCGGATATGAGGAAGCCGCCGCACAGGGCGTAATTGCCGGTATGAATGCGGCAATGAAGATAAAAGGCAGAGAACAGTATATTCCTGACAGAACGACTTCTTTTATCGGTACACTTATAGACGATCTTGTTACAAAGGGCTGTGTTGAGCCGTACAGAATGATGACCAGCAGAAGTGAGTACAGGCTTTTATTGCGGCAGGATAACGCTAATGACAGACTTGTGCCGATAGGACATAAATTCGGTCTTATATCGGACGAGCGTTATCAGAGATTTTTAGAGCGGAAGAATATACTTGATAATGAAACCAGCAGAATAAAGAAAGCTACTATCTATCCTTGCGAGGAGCTTAATAAAATGCTTGAAAGTAAAGGTACATCACCTATTACGCAAGGAGTCAAGTTTATAGAGCTTTTAAAACGTCCTCAGATTGATTACAGAGATCTGGCTCAGTTTGATGATAATGCACCTGAGCTTGAACACGATATAATTGATAAGCTTGAAATCAACATTAAATATGAGGGATATATCAAAACCCAGACTGAAAAAATCGAACAGATGAAACGTCTTGAAGAAAAACAGCTTCCTACTGATATTGATTATAAGACTATATCGGGCTTAAGACTTGAGGCACAGGAAAAGCTGAATAAATACAGACCGCTGAATATAGGTCAGGCAGGAAGAATTTCGGGTGTCAATCCTGCCGATGTATCTGTACTTCTGATATGGCTTTCAGGGAGAAAACATGGAGAGAATTGAATTTATAATCAGTGAATTTCAAAAATGCAATATCGAATTATCGCAGGATAAAGCCGATAAGCTGTTAAAGCTGTATGAATTTCTTGTTGAGTACAATCAGAATGTCAATCTGACAGCTATAACAGATTTTGAAGAAGTAGTAGTGAAGCATTTTATAGACAGCGTGTTGCCGTTCAGTATGATTGACATTAAAGAAAACAGCAGTTTTATTGATGTAGGTACAGGAGCGGGATTCCCGTCCATTCCGCTTATGATAGTAAGACCGGATCTTAAAGGCACACTGCTTGAGGCACTTAATAAAAGATGTGTATTTCTTGAAAAAGCGTGCGAGCTTACCGGAGTTGATGCAAAGGTGATTCACGGCAGAGCAGAGGACTACGCAAAAGAAAAGCGTGAAGCATTTGATTTTGCAACGGCAAGGGCTGTTGCGGCTATGCCGGTACTTTGTGAGTATTGTATTCCTTATGTAAAAACGGGCGGCAGGTTCATTGCTCTTAAGTCTGTAAATGAGGATGAAACCCTGTGCGAAAAGGCAGTTAAAGTGCTTGGAGGAAAGATAGCTGAAATAAAAGACTATACAATAACAAATGGCGACAGCAGACGACTATTTATTATAGATAAAGTAAGTCAGAGTCCGACAAAATATCCGAGAAATCCTTCGATGATTAAGAAGAAACCGCTTTAATAAAGTGAAAATATTAAGCAATCCGTCGTTTTTGGCAGATAAACGGCGGATTTTTTTTATTGCCCAAGAAATAAGTTTGATATAAAATTAGGTTGGGGGTGAAATAATGGGGTTATTTACTAAGGATAAGAAAATTACGGGACAAGTTATTACAGTGAATGTCAGAGAAATAGACTTGAACCCGAATCAGCCGAGAAAGTATTTTGATAAAGCAGAATTAGAAAGCCTTGCGATAAGCATAAAAGAGAACGGTCTGTTACAGCCGCTTACAGTGAGAAAAAAATCTGACGGCAGATATGAACTTATAGCGGGAGAAAGGCGGCTAAGAGCGTCCATACTTGCCGGTATAAATGAGGTCAGGGTAATTATTGAGGACAGAAATGAAGAAGAATCTTCTGTGCTTGCAATAATAGAAAACATACAAAGGTGCGATCTTAATTGCATAGAGGAAGCTGTTGCAATGCAAAGGCTTATGAATCATTACGGGTATACTCAGGAAGAACTGGCAAGAAAACTCGGAAAAGCGCAGAGTACGATAGCAAATAAGATAAGGCTTTTGAAGTTATCCGACAAGCTGTTAGCAAAAGCATTGGAGTACGATTTGTGTGAGCGGCAGATAAGAGCATTGATAAGATTACCTGAGGAACAGCGGGAAAAGGCGGAGAAACATATATATAAGTATGGACTGAATGTAAGTGAAACAGAAAAATACATAGACAAATTGCTCGTAAAGAAGAAGGCAGATAAGCCAAAATGGACATTTACTGCCAAACGTCTGTATATAAACAACATCAACAGAACTCTTGAAACAATGAAAAAATCGGGGATTGAGTTTATTTCCGAGAAACACGAGGAAAACGGTTATCTTGAGTATATAATCAGAATTCCTCACGATTGATGTTCATAATGAAGAACGTTCATAAAAATGTTCCATGTGGAACAATTGTGAACGTTTTTTTGTAAAAAGGCTTTATTTTTCTCCCATAGTGTGATATAATGTTATAAGTAACGTTTGAAGGAGGTACTATGGGAGTAATTATTTCTATCGTAAACCAGAAAGGCGGAGTCGGTAAGACAACATCGGCTGTAAATATCAGTGCAGCTCTCGGCGCAAAAGGAAAAAAAGTGCTTTTGGTAGACTTTGATCCGCAGGGAAATGCAACCTCCGGCTACGGAATCTCAAAGAAAAATCTTAAAACAACCTCTTACGATGTCGTAATGTCCAATGTGCGTCCGCAGGAAGCGGTTATCGCTACAAATTGTAAAAATGTAAGCCTTATACCTGCAAACGCTCAGCTTGCAGAGGCTGAAATGCATCTGCTGCAGATTGAACAGAGAAATCACCAGCTTAAAAAAGCTCTGATACAGCTTAAGGATGATTATGATATTATAATCGTTGACTGCCTTCCGTCACTCGGTATACTGGCAATAAACGCCCTCATTGCAAGCGATAAATTTATTGTGCCAATGCAGTGCGAACATTACAGCCTTGAAGGTCTGGCACAGCTGCTTTCAACGGTGAAAAAGGTTAAAAGAACCTCCAACAAGAATCTCTCCCTTATGGGAATCGTATTCACTATGCTGGATAAGCGTCTGTTACAATCAAATGAAATTATGAGGGATATTAAAAGAAACTTCCCGCCGTCATCTATATTCAATACGGTTATACCGAGAAATGTGCGTATCTCCGAAGCACCAAGCCACGGTATGCCCGTTATATATTATGATAAAAGCTCAAAAGGCGCAGAAAGCTATATGAAGCTTGCCGGTGAGATAATAAAGAAACTGAATGATTAAGGAGGGTGTATGGCAAAACGTGGTGTTTTAAATCAAAGGTTTAACAGTATTTTTGATGATAACAGCTTCGATGAAGACGATGAAGGCGTAAGCACACTTAAACTTACCGATATCGAGCCTAATAAATCTCAGCCTAGAAAAAATTTCGATATAACCGCTCTCAATACACTGGCTGACTCGATAAGACAGAACGGCGTCATTCAACCTCTGCTTGTGCGCTCAATGCCCGACGGCACTTATCAGATAGTCGCAGGTGAGCGAAGATGGCGTGCCGCAAAAATGGCAGGTCTTACAGAAGTACCCGTTCTTGTCAAGGAACTTACCGACCTTCAGGCTCAGCAGATTGCCCTCATCGAAAATCTGCAACGTGAAAATCTGAATCCTATCGAAGAAGCAAACGGTTACAAAGAACTTATGGATAAGTTCGGTATGACGCAGGAGGAAGTCGCCAGAGTAGTAGGAAAGGCAAGATCGTCTATAGCAAACTCTCTGCGACTGCTTAATCTGCCTCCTATAATAGCAGAGATGGTTTCAAATAACGAGCTTTCAACAGGTCACTGCAAGGTCCTTCTGGGAGTGAGTGAAACCAAGGATATGGTCGAGCTTGCTCATAAAGCGGCAGGTAAGGACGTTTCGGTGCGTGAAATGGAACGTATGGTAAAGGCTCTTGATAAAAAAGAAAAGCCCGAAAAGAAAAAGGATACATTCTATACGGAGGCAGAAATAAGTCTTGCCAAGGCACTTGAAACTAACGTAAGTATAGTACCCGGCAAGAAAAAAAGCACAATTCAGATAGAATTCTATACCGATGAAGATCTGACCGATATTGTAAATCGGCTTGCAAACAGTAAATAATTTTAAAAGAAAGGCATATCAAATGATAGACATTAAGTTTTTAAGAGAAAATCCCGAGGCTGTAAAGGAAAATATCAAAAAGAAGTTTCAGGATGAAAAAATCGTACTCGTTAACGAGGTTATTGAGCTTGATAAAGAATTAAGAGCCGCTCAGCTGAAGGCTGATAATCTGCGTGGCGACAGAAATAAGCTGTCAAAGCAGATCGGCGGACTTATGGCACAGGGTAAAAAGGATGAGGCTGAGCAGATAAAGGCTCAGGTAAAGCAGTTCTCCGATGAGCTTGAAGAGCTTGAGAAGAAGGAAGAAGAGCTGGGCGAAGAAGTTAAGAAAAGAATGATGATAATCCCCAATATCATCGATCCTTCTGTTCCGATAGGTAAGGATGACAGCGAAAACGTTGAGATAAAGAGATACGGAGAGCCTGTAGTACCCGACTTTGAAGTTCCTTATCATTCTGAGATAATGGAAAGATTCAACGGTATCGATCTTGACAGCGCAAGAAGAGTAGCAGGAAACGGCTTCTATTATCTTATGGGAGATATAGCACGCCTTCATTCCGCAGTTTTGGCATATGCCCGTGACTTTATGATAGACAGAGGATTTACCTACTGCATTCCTCCTTATATGATTCGCAGTAATGTTGTTACAGGCGTTATGTCGTTTGCCGAGATGGATGCAATGATGTACAAGATTGAAGGTGAAGATCTCTATCTTATCGGTACCAGCGAACATTCTATGATAGGTAAGTTCATAGATACAATAAACGAGGAGGAAAAGCTCCCCTATACTCTTACAAGCTATTCACCCTGCTTCCGTAAGGAAAAGGGCGCTCACGGCATAGAAGAAAGAGGCGTTTACAGAATACATCAGTTTGAAAAGCAGGAAATGATAGTTGTCTGCAAGCCCGAAGACAGTGCTATGTGGTTCGATAAGCTGTGGCAGAATACAGTTGACCTGTTCAGATCGATGGATATTCCCGTAAGAACAATTGAGTGCTGCTCAGGCGACCTTGCCGACCTTAAGGTCAAGTCTTACGATGTTGAAGCATGGTCACCCAGACAGAAAAAGTATTTTGAAGTGGGCAGCTGTTCAAACTTAGGCGATGCACAGGCACGCCGTCTTAAGATAAGAGTAAAGAGCAAGGATAAGGGAAACTACTTTGCACATACACTCAACAATACCGTTGTTGCTCCCCCCAGAATGCTTATTGCGTTCCTTGAAAATAACCTTTGCGCCGACGGCAGCGTAAAGATACCAGAGGTTCTCAGAAAGTATATGGGCGGAATCGACAGAATAGTTCCCAACGATAACAAGTAAGCTACAGAGCCACGGATACTCAGGTATTTGTGGCTCGTTTTGTTAACAGAAAGGTCATTATGGATAGCAGAAAGTATACCGTTGAATATATTCCCGAATTTGCCGACTGTGATAAAAAGTACGACATAAAGCCGCAGGTGCTTCTTGCGTGGTGCGCCGAGCTTGCCGGAAATCATCTTCGCAGCAGAAATATAACACGGGAGCAGATGTGGAAGGACGGCCAGGTTTTCCTTCTCACCCGTGCCGCAGTTCATTTTGAAAAAGTACCGCAGTATAATAATAAATTGTATATGACAACGTGGGAGGGCGGAACCAAAGGCTCTCAGTTTACAAGAAAATTCGTTGTCAAAGACACGGACGGAAATATTCTGTGCGATGTCGATACTATGTGGGCGCTTGTAAATCCCCATTCGCATAAAATATGCAGACCATCCGAATATATCTACGAGCAGATTTCCTGCGAAGATGAAGTAGAAGCAAAAGTAATAAAATTCAAGGCGGAAGCTCCAGAGAAAATAAAGGATTATACATTCGTCTACAGCGACATTGACGCCAACGGCCATGTAAATAACGGAGTTTATTTAAGGCTTATGAGCGATATAATACCGCAGGAGCTTACAGACAAGCATTTGAAAACGCTGAGGATAAATTTTATACACGAGTGCAGACAGGGAGAAACTGTCGGACTTTATCTTGAAATAAACGATAAAATCTGCACTGCGGAGGGAAGATTCCCGGACGGCAAGGTCAGCTTTGAGGCACAGGCAGAATTTGTTTGACAAAATTTAGTTAATGTGCTATAATTAATATCAAGGTAAATTTAATTTACCCTTAAAAAAACAGGGAAAGGGCAGAAAAAATGCTTCACATCAAAAATTTGCATAAGAGTTACGGTGCTTTTGAAGTGCTGAGAGGCCTTGAAATGAATGTAAATAAAGGTGATATTTACGGATTTCTCGGTAAAAACGGTTGCGGAAAAACCACAACAATGAACATAGTTTCAAATATTATCCCCAAAGACAGCGGCGAGATAAATTTCGGAAAAGAAAACTGCAAGATAGGCTATCTGCCTGAAACACCGTCAATGTTTACATATATGAACGGCTATGAATATCTTGATTATATCGCTTCGTGCTGCTCCTATAAGGACGACAAGAAAAAACGTATAGATGAGGTTATCAATATAGTAGGAATGGCTGAGGGCGGAAAACGCAGAATTAAAGGCTATTCCAGAGGTATGAATCAAAGGCTCGGCATAGCGGCGGCAATATTTGACCATCCCGACCTGCTTATTCTTGATGAGCCGACCTCCGCACTTGATCCGCAGGGTAGAGCAGAGGTAATGAGCATAATCAAAAATCTTGCTGATATGGGCACTACCATAATTCTTTGCACACATATATTGTCCGATGTTGAAAGAACGGCAAACAGAATAGGAATTGTCCGTGACGGCAGAATGGCTGTCGAAGGAACTATTGCCGAAATCAAGGGGCAGTACGACAAAGCGGGCAAGAAAATAGTAATGGGCATATTCGGCGACCCCACAGCCGCAATACAGCCCGTAAGCACTCTTACCGGCGGCAATTTCTATTTTGACAGACAAAGAGCCGTTTTTGAGATACCTCTTGCCTCCGATATAAACGAGCAGGAAACCGCTCATCGTTTATTTGATTTATTGAATTCTGCCGGGCTTACCGTTTCGCTTTTCGTCATCGAAAATAAGACGCTTGAACAGATTTATATGGAAACTATAGGTTAAGGAGGAAACAGAAAATGATAAAAGCCGGTATAAAAAAAGAGCTGATGCTTTTTACAAGAGGATTCAAGCTGTTAGGCGTTATTATTACTATCGCAGCAATATCGCTTCTGTATCCGTTTACCTATAAGTCAATGGAACTTATGGCAAATCAGATTTCGGATATGGGTCAGCAGATGGGCGGCGAAACGCAGGGACAGATTGAGAATGCGGCATCGTCAATAAACAATATGCTGGGCTCAATCTCTGAAATGTACGGCGGAAGTATGGCGGCGGTAGGCTTCAAAACCGGAGTAAGCTCGCTCACGTCAACAGGCTCTCTTGTAATAATGTTACTGCTTATGTCAGCCGCAGGAGGAGAACAGAAAAAACGCTCGGTAATAATACCTACCTGTGCCGGACTGTCACCCTCCGGCTATGTAATGCCTAAATTTATAGTCTATCCGCTGGTAATAGGTCTAATGTCTTTCATCGGCGGAATGATAACGGGAGGTATAAGTAATCTTATTTATAACAACGAGTTGATTATAAGCGATATTGTATTCTCCTCGGTGTGCGGTGCGATATATATGTTCTTTATTACTGCGGTGTACTTTCTCACAGGACTTTCCACAGGAAGACCCGGTATATCGGTAATAATAGTGTATGCCGGCTCTACGATAGTTCCGCTGATTTTGCAGGCACTTGATATAGATAAGTGTAATCCATTTACCCTGCAGACGCTTCTTATGAGTTCATATAGTGAGGCGGATATGAACAATTTCATTCTCAGCACGGTTGTTTCCGTTGTTTTATCGGTAATATCCTGCCTGTTGACGCTTATGATAACCACGCTCAGAAAGATAGATAACTCTGTCGGAGAAGCAAATCTATAAACAAACTGTAAAGAAAACCGTAGATATAACTATATGTAAAGGAGAAGCGTTGCTTCTCCTTTGTTTTATGTGCAGAAATAATGTTGCCCGATAACCTTTTGCACAGGCCTGCTCATCATAAACTGATTGCTTGTCTTTTTCGGATTATAATAGTAAATACATCCACCGGTAGGATCCCACCCCGATAAAGCGTCACGGGCGGCATCATATGCGGAATCAGCGACAGGCTCATTGAACTGCCCGTCTACAAGAGCAGTGAATGCACCGTTCTCGTAAATTATTCCTGCAAGTGTATCGGGAAATGACGGATGCTCGATCCTGTTCATAATAACAGCCCCGATTGCCACCTGACCGATATAAGGCTCGCCTCTGCCCTCAGCAGAAATGATCCTTGCCAGAAGATTTATATTTGCAGTGGTGGCAGGAGGGATAGAACCTATAGATATACCAAGCCGTTTCAGCGTTGCCTTATCGGCTA
>ULSF01077757.1_pt1 | contig 12121 bp, 12 predicted proteins | sample 1956121 | NCBI WGS metagenome assembly ULSF01 (sample SAMEA4835701, study PRJEB28245) | human gut metagenome | biome: gut microbiome; material: fecal sample | place: Denmark | collected 2008
AATTTAAATTTGTTTTGACATCGAAAAAACTATTAAATAATAAATTTGCAGCTTTTCTGCGGGCGATTCTCTAATTCAGCTCTCTTGTCTTCATATCCCGGCCGTCCCAGCAATGCATAGGTCGCATTTTTTCCTTCTTCCACTCCCGGCTGATCAAACGTATTAATTTCCAGCATAGCGCCACAGTAAGCGGTCTCCAATTCATAGAAGAACATCAATTCACCAATGGTAAAAGCGTTGACCTCCGGCAGCATAATCGTATGATTTAAATGTCCGCTTTTCAGCAGCGCGTATTCCGTAGCAATTCGTTCAGCCGTTATCAATTCATTCATTGTATGACCGCAAAGGAAATTTACCGCCGGTATCTCTTCACACCCTTGAGGAATCACAACCTCCGCGCGGTATTGATCCACGCCCAGTAATGTAATTACTTTATCAAAAGGTCCTTCCGTATACAGCTGTACCTGACTGTGCTGGTCCGTAACACCCAAAGCTTTTACCGGTGTTTGTCCCACATTTACCTGTTTCCCCTCTAAATTATACTTTTTGCCAAGAGACTCTCCCCAAAGCTGACAATACCAATCCGCCATATATTTTAAGCTGTCGGCATAAGGCATCATAACAGAAATATTATATCCTTTCTGCATTGCGAGGTATTGCATCGTTGCAGCCATCAATGCAGAGTTTTTATAAATATCGCCGCTGGCAGCTAATTCATCCATATACGCAGCGCCGTCAAGCATTGCCTGAATATCAATGCCGCACACAGCCGCAGCAACCAGCCCTACCGGGCACATCTCACTGAATCTTCCTCCTACGCCATCAGGAATTACATAGCTTTTAAAGCCTTCCTTCTGCGCAAGTTTAATTAAATTTCCTTTCGCCGCGTCTGTTGTGGCAATTACATGTTCCGCCGCCTGCGCGCCCAACTTTTCTTTCAAAATATCCCAAAGTACAAGATATTGCGTCATAGTTTCGCTGGTACTGCCGGATTTGGAGATAATATTGATACATGTCTTTTCAATATCGATTACATCAAATAATGCGCTCATTCTTTCAGGATCAATATTATCCTCTACATATAATTTGGGACAGCCGTTTCTTTTTTCCTTTGAAAGCTCATTATAGTGCAAATGATTCAGTGCCTGCTGTATAGCAATAGGACCTAACGCGGAACCTCCGATCCCAAGTACTAGAAAAAAATCAAAATTTTCTTGTACTTTTCGCGCGGTTGCTAAAATATCCTGTACAACTGCTTCTTGATTATAAGGAAGTTCCGTCCAGCCCATCATTCCTGTTCCGCGGTTCCGGGCTACATACTGAAACGCTTTTTCAGCCAGAGGAACGGCCTCTTCAAGTTCTTTTTCCGTAAAGCCTTTTTCTCCGATATATTCTGCCATCATGTTGTTCACATCCAACCTAAGCTTAAGTTCTTCTTTACTTTTCATACAAACTACCTCTTTCTCCGCATAAAATATTTTAAACAATTTTCTTTTCTACTTCATCAATATCGCGCGAACATGCATGTTCAATAGGCTTCCACTTCTTTACAGGCTTTACAACTCCCCAAAAGCTGGCGAACATAAACGTTATAAGAAAAATCGGAAATCCCAAAATCCCTTTCCAAACATCTTTCACTTTCTTCTTCTCTAACAAAACGATAAAAATTGCTTCAAAGATCATTGCGATATAACTTAAAAGCAAGGAAAGAACAATTCCGATTAATCCCCATGACATATATTTTCCGGCAGTAAGTACTCCCGCAAAAGAAAACAGGAGCCCTAACATTCCCAATAAGACACTGGGAACCGACATTAAAAACATAAAACCGTCAAGAAAATTTTTAAAATTCTTTTTTCGTCCGTTCCACAACCCCGGTACACAGCTTTTAATACATTTCCAATTGCCCGTTGTCCATCGAACACGCTGATTCCAAGATTGTGAGAATTTAACGGGCTGTTCGTCATAAAATACCGCTTCGGGAACAAAATCAATTTTTTCTCCGTCCGCAATACGATACATGGAAAATTCTACATCCTCACAGATTTCCCAAGCATTCCAGCCCCCGATTCTGCGAAGGATTTCCGTTTTTATCATAAATCCCGTACCGCCTAAAAAACCTGACATATTGAGGTTTCTCCGTGACCGAAGGCAAAACCGCATCAGCGTCCAAAAATAAATGGAATGCGCCCCGCTGATCCAATTATCGCCGGGATTTTTTGAATCCCGATATCCCTGTCCCATAATCGTGCCGCAGCACAGCTGCTGGTTCATTGCTTCTGTAAAATGACTGTCCACAACATTATCCGCGTCAAAAATAAAAACAGCGTCACTATCAAAAGCTTCATCATTCAACAACTGTGAAAACAGCCATTGAAGCGCAAAGCCTTTGGTGGCATGCTCTTTATCATTACGCACATAAACAGCGGCGCCTGCCTGCGCGGCTACCTTTGCCGTATTATCCGTGCAATTATCAGCGATTACAATAATATTCAGCAATTCTGACGGATATTTTTGCTGTTTCAAGCTGGCAACTAATTTTGCAATAACTTTTTCTTCATTTCTTGCCGATATAATTGCCGTAAATTTATGCTGTTTATCAAAAAGCTTTTGTTTAGGTTTTATCGGTTTTAATCCAAAAAGAGCAATGACTACATGATAGATACAATATATCCAGGTAAATATACAAATTGCACCGCTTATCGCGGCAAAAACGGCGGTTACTTGCATAGAATTTCCAATCCAATCATTTTTTCCACCTTATAGTAAAGATGATTATTTTCTGTCTTAAAACACACTGCGCGTTCATTAAGACAACAAAAAAACAAGCTATATTGATTTATATGCCGATTTTATCAATATAGAATTTGAAATATTATATCACAGAACATTCCCGGTTGCAACAGGAAACATATTCCCTTATTTTTCCGGCTTATTCAACAAAAAGGTTTATTCACCCTTGTAAACATATGCATTGACGCCGTTATTCCATAAACGCTCGAGATTATAAAAAATACGATCTTCATCCTTAAAGATATGAACAAGCACATCCCCGTAATCCATAACGATCCATCTTGCTTCTTCATATCCATCAATCTTGGAGGCGTTTGCGCCGTTTTTTTGCAATTTTTCTTCAATATTATCGCAAATTGCTTTTACTTGTGCTTTGGAGTTTCCGCTGCAAATAATAAAATCATCGGCAATCACACTCATTTGGGTGATATCAATTACAACAATATCCGCAGCTTTCTTTTCTGCCGCGGCTTGACAAATATTTTGCACTAAATCTTTTCTTTTCATATCATTTCCCTTTCATTTTTTAAATAATCCATCGCTTCTATTGTAAGCGGATGAACGGCATTTCCCTTTGATTCTACAAAATTCACGGTAGATTTCAAACTTGCCAGCACGCCGTTATCTAGAGAACACTTTGTCTGTTCCCGAATATACGCAACCTCCGGATAATCTCTTCCGTCCTCAATGGCATCGGCCAAAAAAACAATTTTTTCTTCTATCGTCATTTTTGCCTTTCCGGTTGTGTGATATCGTATGGCATCCAGAACCCGAGCATCACGGATCCCGTATTCCTCCTTTGCAATCATCGCACCCAACGGCGCATGAATTACCGAATCATATCCTATAAAATCCCTTAATTCTGCCAAGTGTCTTTCGTCCGGCATCCTCTTTTTGGCGCAATCATGCAGCAGCGACGCCAGAAAAACCACATCACGATCAGCCGTGCTGCCAAGTGAAAGTTCCATGGCCATACAAACGGTTCTTAAGCTGTGCAAATAAGTTTTTTCAGGCAGAGCTGCCTTTAATTTATCTTTTATTGCTTCAATCTCTGTATAATTCATATTTTTGTATAATCTCCAATACTGCGGCCGGTACCATGCCTTTTATGCTTTTTCCCGCCCGTACTCTCTCTTTGATTTCGGTAGAAGAAATATCCGGAGCCGTATATTCCGCTAAATGAAGCTTTGCCCCCATCTTCTGTACCCGTATAAGTCCTTCTGTTATATCAACACCCTTCCGGTCAACCACAATAAATTCGGTAAGCGAAAAAACATCAGACGCGCGGTACCACGTATGCATTGTATTGACCGTATCACCGCCTATGATATAAAAATACTCAGCATCCGTATGCTCCCTCAGCCAGCGCATGGTATCATACGTATAGGTTTTGCCGCTCCTTTCAAGCTCAAGTTGACTGATGAAGCAGCCTTCCAGTCCTGATAAAGCAACTTCCAACATTTTTAAACGCAATTCTTTAGGCGCTATCTTTTTCTTATGCGGAGCGTCCCCCAATGGCAAAAACATCAATTGATCCAATTCAAACTTTTTTCGGCAAAACAGCGCCATCTCAATGTGTCCTTTATGCACCGGATCAAAGCTGCCGCCGATGATTCCTATTTTCATAAACTTTTCCGTATATCCTTTTAGTATTTGAGCAATAATCTAACTGAGGTGAGATCATGATACTTATTTTCAGTATATTATTATATCCTATATTTTTTATTCTGCTCTATGCTGCCGCAGAATATATTTTTCCCACTAGAAACGGAGCAATGATCGTTTCCTTATGCGCGGCCTTTCTTCTTTCTTATTTATATTATACTATCAGAAAAAAAGTTAGTCAATATCAGCAAAAAAAAGCAAAAATAACCCTGGATAAAGAAGTGCTTCGCAGCAAGCTCATGCTTTTGGAAGAAAAAACGTTTTCCGGTTTTTTTGACGGAGAATATACGTTATCCGATAATTCTTTTCAAGGTCTAAATGAAGAAAAACTGCTTTCTGCTTTAAGAAAATACGGTATCGATAAACATTTTGACGTCTATTCTCTAAACGGACTTACCGCCGGCTGCCGTGATCTCGCCGCGCTTTTAGGCATAAAATATACCGAACATAGCCGTGAAGATATTTTTTCCAAAGTGGATCTTTCTATTTTACCCGAAATTGCGTCCGCTGCCCCGGGTACAAAATTTTCCCGTTTAAAAGCAGGTATATTCTCAAAATCTTTTCAAAAATTTGCAATAAAATACGGCGTCATACTTTTGCTGATCAGTATAATAACGCCGTATAAAATCTATTATATTGTATGCGGCTCGCTGCTAACGATTTTTGGGATAATATTGTGGCTATTAAAGCATATCAATCAACAAAATCAAATTCCATCTCCCCAATCCTGACAACAGAGCCGTCTTTCGCACCTTTTTCACGCAAAGCGGCAATCACTCCTTTTTCACGAAGCATACGCTGAAAGTAATCCAAAGAAACCGTATCTTCGAAGTTTACCTTTCGGAAAAGATTTTCTACCAGCGTTCCCTCCACTATAAAAAACTCACCCGAAACTTTTATAATCCTAAATTCGTTGGGATCTTCACGATATGATATCTCTGTCTCTTCGGCAACCGGCTCCGGCGGGGGTAATTCACCAAGTTTTTCTGCCACCGCGCGTAAAAGCGGTATAAAGCCCTTATTCATCGCGGCTGAAACCTCAAATACCGGTATATCCCCTATTTCCGCTCTTAATCGCTCCAAGTTTTCTTTGGCGCCGGGAAGTTCACATTTATTAGCCGCAATAATTTGAGGCCGCAGCGCTAAAACTGAAGAATACTGTTTCAATTCTTCATTGATAATACGATAATCCTGTACCGGATCGCGTCCTTCGCTCCCGGAAATATCCAGCACATGAACAATAATCCGAGTTCGTTCCACGTGGCGTAAAAAAGAATGACCTAACCCCGCTCCTTCTGCGGCTCCTTCTATCAACCCGGGTATATCCGCCGCGACAAAAGTGCAGTCATCAATTTTTACTACGCCTAAATTGGGTTCCAGTGTGGTAAAATGATAATTAGCGATTTTAGGCCTTGCTCGGGAAATGATTGAAAGAATTGTGGATTTTCCCACATTAGGAAAGCCAACCAATCCGACATCAGCAATTGTTTTTAATTCCAGTATAACCTGCCTTTGTTTGGTAATTTCCCCTTCCTGCGCAAAATTAGGCGTATGAAGCTTCGCCGAAGCAAAGCTGGCGTTTCCTCTTCCGCCTTTTCCACCGGACAAAAGAACTTTTTTTTCGCCTGGATGAAACATATCGGCAAGTATCCGTCCGGTTTCCGCGTCTTTTATAATGGTGCCGCGAGGAACACGAATCTCTAAATTTTTCCCTCCGGCACCTGTGCGCAAATTCCCCGCGCCATTCTCACCGTTATCCGCGGTAAAATATTTTTGAAAATGAAAATCCAGTAATGTGCGCATATCAGGATCAGCAACAAAGACAATATCCCCGCCTTTTCCCCCGTTTCCGCCGTCAGGACCGCCTGCCTGCACATATTTCTCCCGATGAAAAGATAAGGCGCCGTTTCCGCCGTTTCCGCTTTTTATATAAATTTTTACCAAATCAATAAACATAAAATTCCCCCTAAAACATGGGGTATTGTATCATATTATTTCTCCTTTGGCAAACAAGCATAATACGCACAGTCCTCAGCAAGAATACAAGTGCTGCATTTGGGTTTCCGCGCGTCACAGCAATATCTTCCATGCCAAATGATTAAATGATGTACTTTTAACCATTGTTCTTTGGGTATCAATTTTTGCAATTGCAATTCGGTATGCAGCTCATCCTTTGCCTTCGTAAGACCAATGCGATTAGAAACCCGAAAAACATGCGTATCTACCGCGATAGCAGGAATCCCAAATCCCACAGCGGCAACTACATTGGCGGTTTTTCTTCCCACTCCCGGCAGCTTCTGAAGGGCTTCCCAGTCACCGGGAACTTCACCGTTATAATTCGATACAAGAATTTGAGACGCGGCCAATATATTTTTTGCTTTATTTTTATAAAAGCCGCAGGAAAAGATCTTTTTTTCCAATTCTTCTTGGGTGAGCGTCAGCATTTTCTCAGGCGTATTATACTCTTTAAAAAGCTCTGCCGTTACCACATTCACTCTTTTATCGGTACACTGAGCTGACAGCATAACCGCTACCAAAAGTTCATAGGTATTATTAAAAATAAGCTGTGTATCCGCCTCCGGATATAAGTTATCTAATTTTTTTATAATTATTTCTGCTTTTTTCTTATTCATATCACAAAAAAGCTGCCCGGAAACGGGCAGCTGGCTTTTTATTTATTTTCGTCTTTTTCTGACTCTTTCTCCGGTTCCTTTTCAGGTTCTTTCTCAGGCTCTGTCTTCTTCGCTTTTTCTGCCGGTTTCTTTTTCTTTGAGGAGGATGCAATAACTACAATTACAACCACAACTACTACAATTATTCCAACAAGAATCGCAATAGAAGAAATCATATCAAGGCCAAACAAACTGAATCCACCAACAGCATTCGTATTTCCCTCTTCTCCAGGGCCAGGTGTTGCCGTCGCTTCCGGGCCATAAGGTGATTCCATTACGGGGAAACCATCAGCAGTACCGTAAAAATACTCTCTCATAGCTTTAAGATAGGAGAATTCATATTCAAACTCTGTATCCGTCTTTGTAGGGCAGAGATAAGCGCCGCCTGCAAAATCATCCCAAGCATATACCATAACCGCGCCGAAATCCTGCGGCTTATTTGTTGTTGCAACCGCTTTCTTCAGATGCTCCACCAGTTCAGCCGGTGTTGCTGCGGCAACATAATCTGACTCCGTTCCCGTTCTTGAATAACGTACCGAAGTGGTTCTATCGGAAGAATACTTCTTCATCGTTACTTCAATAGGATTGGCCGCAAGTACGCGCTTATCAAAGCCTGTTACCACATTGGGGATTACATTGCTCTCCGCGCTTGACCAATTTGCCTCAACCTTTTGCGTCATGGAAGTATACGCCTCGCCGTCAGTTCCGGAGCCCTCATACCAAGAGATCGCATCTGCGCCGGCGGCAATCGCTTCTTCATAGCTGGGGGCGTTCAACGCAACTACATACATGGATTCAATGCTTTCATCAAACAATGTCGCCGGTGCATTTTTCTTGGGGTTATGACCGTCGGCAATAACCTTTGCCAATTTTTTATTTGTAGAAGAAATCTGCGTTGCAATATCATCATTCCAAAGAATAAAGACAACGGGACGGCCGTCGGCAGCTGTTAAATAACCTTTAACAACAATAAATTCATCAATAATAAGATCGGCATCCTTAGCAGCATTAAAATCCTCATCCAACACAAGTGCAAAGTCTACTTCTTTAGAAAAGCCTATATCCTGACCGGCAAGCGTTGAATGCATCTTTAATTGGTTATTCATGAACTGGAGCGTTTTTTTCTGACCGCCTACCGATCCAAAGCCGGGATAATACCGATAAGCAATAAAATCAATTCCCGCAGAAATAGCATACTCTATCTCATATTTAAAGGCCTGCTGTGCCATTCTGTCAAAGAACAGACTTCCGTCCTCATTTTCTCCCGCATAGAAAGGAACACGATTGGTTCCGTCCAATGCTTTAGCAAGTTGATCAGAGATACTCCAATCATATTCAGTTTGATAAGTAGCGCCTCCGGGCAGTGAGCCATAACTGCACTCTCCCTGAAGATAATAAGCGCCAACTAGGCTTTCCACTGTTTTTGTGGCAGTGTTGGTATCGCCGGTATTTTCCGTAGCCGCTTCTTCGGCAAATACCGCAAAGCTAAAACACGAAAAGGCAACACAGATAACCAGTAAGGCTACCAAAAACTTTTTCATAAAAAATCCTCCTAATCTCCATTGGTAATTTGATTATACAACAATCTCCTTTAAAATGCAATAGGAAATTTTTATTTTAGAAACATTTTATTAATTGAATCATTACATACGTACAACATATAGTTGTCCATTCATTTTCTTTCCCCAAAAAACTGCCTTTTTATACTGTGTGAATGTTTTCCTTTGACAGAATGGACTTTTTGTTTATAATGTTATTAGTATGTTAGTTACAGCGGAGGAATGGTTTATGGATATGGAAAAAATTATCGCGCTTTGCAAAGGTAAAGGATTTATATTCCCCGGCTCTGAAATCTACGGGGGCCTGGCAAACACATGGGATTACGGTCCTCTTGGCGTTGAGCTCAAAAACAATGTAAAAAAAGCTTGGTGGCAAAAATTCGTACAGGAAAGTCCATATAATGTTGGCGTTGACTGCGCTATTTTAATGAATCCCCAGGTTTGGGTTGCTTCCGGTCATGTCGGTGGATTTTCTGATCCGCTGATGGACTGCAAAGCTTGCAAATCCCGCAGCCGCGCGGATAAGTTGATTGAAGATTTTAACCACAAGAACGGAAAGGATATGGTGGTTGACGGCTGGAGCAACAGTCAAATGGAAGAATATATTAAAGAGCATCATATCTGCTGTCCCGACTGCGGAAAAGAAGATTGGACGGGAATCCGTCAGTTTAATTTGATGTTTAAAACCTTTCAGGGCGTAACCGAAGACAGCTCTTCTACTGTGTACCTTCGTCCGGAAACAGCCCAGGGTATCTTTGTAAACTTTAAAAATGTACAGCGCACTACACGCAAAAAAGTTCCTTTTGGTATCTGCCAAATAGGAAAATCTTTCCGCAATGAAATCACCCCCGGCAACTTTACGTTCCGTACCCGTGAATTTGAGCAAATGGAATTGGAATTTTTCTGCAAGCCGGGAACCGATTTAGAATGGTTTGAATATTGGCGTTCTTTCTGCAAAAAATGGCTGCTTGACTTAGGCATCAAAGAAGAATCTCTCCGTCTGCGCGATCATAGTCCGGAAGAACTGTCTTTCTATTCCAAAGCCACAACTGATTTTGAATTCTTATTTCCCTTTGGATGGGGCGAACTTTGGGGCATTGCTGATCGGACAGATTATGATTTAAAGAGCCACGCGCAGCACAGCGGCGAAAATATGGAATATCTTGATCCCGTTACTAACGAAAAGTATATTCCTTACTGTGTAGAGCCTTCTTTGGGTGCCGACCGCGTAACCTTGGCGTTTCTCTGCAACGCCTTTGAAGAAGAAACGCTGGAAAACGGAGAAATCCGTAACGTGCTTCATCTTCATCCGGCTCTTGCGCCGTTTAAATGTGCGGTACTGCCGCTGCAAAAGAAGCTTTCGGAAAAAGCCCTGGAAATTCACACTATGCTGGCTAAACATTTCCCCACCGATTATGACGAGGCGGGTTCCATCGGCAAACGCTACCGCCGTCAAGACGAAAACGGCACTCCTTATTGTATCACCGTGGACTTTGATACCATGGAAAAGGGAACCGTTACCGTGCGTGACCGCGATACGATGCAGCAAATAACCCTGCCTGTGGAAAATGTGGTAACCTTTATAAAAGAAAAGCTGATTTTTTAATTCGGAAACAACTGAAGGATTTGCAAATTTATATAACTACTAACGGCAGAGAAAGTGAGGAATCTCTGCCGTTGTTCTTTAGCGGTTCAAAATTTTTATGAAAGCCTGTACGATATAATAGAGGTGTTGCTGTACCGGTTCAACTCAGGGAATATAATTGATTTCTAAAATTTGAGGTGTGTAATAATTATCCCCTGTCGCCATAACGGTATATCCCGGACCGTTATTCTTCAAAACCATTCCCTCTGTTCTTTTGAATCCACCGCTGAACGTAGTTATAAAATCAGTCAATTCAAAGCTCTGATATCCGTTTTCAAAGCTTCCTTCCCGTTTTTGGGAAACAGGCTGAATTTTATTGTTCCACATTGATCCAAAGCTGCAAAAGCGCTCTGTCAAAGGATACGCGGCAGCCGTTCCTTCCAGCTTTCCGTAAACGGGAATATGCAGCCGTACACGACGAATACTGCCTGCTTCCCAATCGCTCAGCCGGGATAAGTCAGGACGGCTATACAGCCATTGCTGTCCGAAAATCTCGGTATTTCCTAAAAAGGTTATCGGTCCGAAGGCATTGTTTTCATAATCCTTATAGCTTTCCACCGTGGTATCCTGAAAAAGTTTTCCTTCATATAAATTCAATTCAAAAAAAATTTCCTCAGCAGCCGTATGAAAAATAAAAATTTGATAATTTCTGTCATCCACTTTCTTTACTTCCATTTGGGTCGGAATGCATCGTCCTGCAGTAAGTCCCGGCAGCAGCCCAAAGGTAGCAAACGGAAGAAATTTTTCACGCATAAAAGCAACATATTTACTGTTACTTCTTATTTCATATACGTTTTCTGTTTGAATATGGAAACTTATTTGTTGTCCGCTCATCCGCTGCTTAAGAGCAATACCGTTCAAGGTAGGAATAATTTGCATATTGGATGAAACCAATGAATGATTTTGAACCGCAAAACTTTGTTGATTAAAAAAAATGCGGATTTTTCCTAATTCATTGGATATTTTTACGTCCTGATCTGTTACTTTCACCATTGCATTGCTTCCTTGATGAATATACGTTCCGTTCATATTGGTAAAATTCAGCTGTACTAATGTCCTCTCCTTCAGTCTGTAAATAGGCGTGCTGAAAAAATAAGCTGTTAAAGACTCACTTTCTCTGATAATAACCGCGTATCTGTTTTTGTTTCTTTGAAAAATTTTCAGGTCTTCTTCTCTTCTTAATTTTTCTATTTCTTTTAACGGCGATTCCTGCATTCTGATCACCAACCTTTAAAATCCGTATCTGTCTTACTCTTTTTAAAAAAGTCTTGTAAAATTTTTATTCGAAGTTCTTCTTCTATTCCGCTTTGCTCTCTCATTATTTCTTCTGTAAAATGAATCATATATTTGTTTTTGTTAACAGACGCATCCACACCGCTAAAAAATTGTTTTTTTCTCATCTTTCTTTCTCCTTATCATCAATTGTTTTTCTGTTATGCAAACGTATTGTAACAGATAATGCGGTCAAATACTGTCCGGATAAAAAAATAAATTCTCCCTTTTTATTGTTTCAATAAATCAAGCAGTTTTTTTATTGAATATCCCAACAATTTGTGGTATACTATAATTATAAAATGCAAAAATAATGAGGTTTATATGGATGTTTTTGAAGCGCTGCAAAATACAACAAAATTTGAAAGAGGCATTGACGGCTTACTGTTTAAAAAGGTAAGCGGATATCTTTACACCATTGCCGTAAACCAACCGTATATAACCGTATGCGTAAATTTGCCGCCTTTAAGCCGATATCAAAGAAAAGAAATCGAATACTATATAAAAAGCAACGC
>ULSF01076612.1_pt1 | contig 12018 bp, 11 predicted proteins | sample 1956121 | NCBI WGS metagenome assembly ULSF01 (sample SAMEA4835701, study PRJEB28245) | human gut metagenome | biome: gut microbiome; material: fecal sample | place: Denmark | collected 2008
GTATTCATTTATATTACTAGTTTTATCAATACATTTCCATTTTTTACATTCTAAAATAGTGAGTGGATCAAGTATCAAAGTATAAGTATATTTTTCATAATATTTTTCTATTACTAAGTATAAGCCATACATTATGAATGAAAATAGTAGTAAAAACATAATAATCATTATTTCAAAATTATTCTTTTTTTCCATAAATTTACCCCTTATCTAAATTTATAACCTATCATGTATACAACTCCTTTATCGCTGTATGTAGGTAATACTGTTTTTCCATTGCTTGCTGGATCTGACATGTAAATTGTGCTTCCACTTACTCCCGTTACATATACCCAGTGTTGATTAGGCTCTGCTTTTACTCTTAAGATTATTTGGTACCCTTGATTTAAATAGTTACTTATAGTTAGAGCTTTTTGTCCAATACTTCCTGTTAAACTTACACCCACTCTGTCAGTATTTCTATCATAACCATTAGCGAGTACTGCGTTTAGTGCACATGTTGCATTTAGATTATTACCGCTTAAACAATGATTAGCATTTATTACATCTATAAATACTCCTGGATTAAAATTATTTACTTTTAACTGAGCACCACTTGCTGCAAGGGCTTTTGCATGTGCAGTTATAAAGCATCCTATGCTAGCCATATTACTACTTCCTACTGTTTTATTACCCCATTGTGGATCACCTTGTCTCCAGTTATCCCAGTCTCCACTTGCAAAAGTACAACTAGGATTTGATAAAGAACTTTCTCCATAAGTTAGACGAAGCATCTCTATATAATCCTTTCCTTCTTTTGCCATTTTATTCCAAGCATGTTGTGTGGTACTTGTATATGGAGTATTTATTGTATTTCCATTATTATCTTGTAAAACTACACCACTTACACTTTTAACAGCTTTTCTAACATATGAATCATTTGGTAAGGGACTTACACTTACACATGTGCTTCCTGGAGGAGTAGTACCACTTTTATATAAACTTACAACACCTCTTTCTCCGATACATCTATCACATCCAGCATCTGGATCACAATAAGTTTGATCATAAGTGGAATTTGTTATTCTAAGTATTTTTTGACCATTTTCTTCCATTAAATGTCCACGATTTAATACATAATTTCTGGCCGCGATTGCTTGAGCTTTAATTGCTTCTTCGGGAGCAGAACCATTTTCTGCATATATAACACCTAAAATATATTTTTCAAAATCAACTAATTCTTGTCCTTCAATTTCATCTCCAGTATTTACTCCTGGAACTGCTGAGTTTTTAGCATGTACTAGTTTTACTTTTATACCACTCATGTTTGTTCCGTTTACTGTATATGTACAATTTGTAGTACTTCCTGAATTTGAATCTGTTACTACAGTATTTGGATAACCTAATACATAATTAGTATAGTCTTGTCTTGATCTAATATATTCCATTATTTCTTCTATATTTCTATTTACTTTGTAATCAAATGGTACTTCGATAAAATCTATTGTATATTCTTTTTTATATTTAGGATATGTTTTATAAATAAATCCATCTTGATATGTATATGTTCCATCATATCTTGGGTAATATGGATTATTTATAACAATTGTAGGTATTTCTTCATCATGTGTTGTTAAATCTAATTTAGTACTATAAATTGCTAGACTAGGTTTGGGTCCTAAATCATTCTCTAATTTTTCTAAACATTCACTACTAGTCATTCCATACGCTTTTATTACATTACTATCTCTTTGGAAAGAACTAGCAACATTACTTCCAAATCTTAAATATGCTTGAAATTTAGTTTCACTTATTTCGTTATAAACGTAATCATTAAATGAGTAACAAGCACCTAGTCCTGTTTTTTCATCAACTATCCATTGGTAATAGTGAACATCTTCTTGTTTAAAGTTATATTCTAATATATAATTATCAAGTAAGTAATCTATATCTTCTTTTTTATATATACCTGTTTCAAAAAGAGTTGCAACTGCATCTAAGTCTGTAGCTTGTACTGTATTATCATCAGGTTGTTTTACTTCTATAAACATATGTCCATCTTTATCAATGTTTTGAGTATCATACGCATAATAGAATGAACTAAAGAAGTAACCTGGTCCTAAAGTACTTATGCCTGGTAATGCTTCTTTCTTTTCAAGAGATTTCCTTATATATAAACATAAATCTTGACTATTAGATAGGTTATATATTCCTACAAAATGTTTTAACTTATTAAACCAGCTAACTGGTCCACATGGGTCAGTTACGTTTTCATCAAATATATCATCTATATCTTCTCTACTTAGGTATTCATTATATTTTTTATTAAATACCTCATATGAATCATTTCCTGTTAAACCAAATTTAATCATTAAGTTTTGTACAACCATTGAAAATACAGTTGCTACTATTATAATTAGGAATACTTTTAAGATGAATCCTCCACTTAAAATAGTACCTAATATTTTAAATTTTTTATTTTTACCAATAAATATATCTTTTAATGTTTTTGTTGTTTTCTTTTTATTATCTTTTTTTAATTTATTAACTAGTTTTTTACCTTCTTTAATAGTGTTAACGCTATTATCAATTGTGTTATTAAGATTTTTAAAAGTTGAAGATTTTTCTTCATCAGTACTAGACATTTTATCCATTAAGTTAGATGTTGCATTTTTAACTGTATTAGCCCCCATACTAGCCATAGATGAACTTAAGTTATTTCTTTTTGTATTATTTATTTTAGAATTTATGTTATTTATATCTTCATTATTGACAGAAGAGCCCACTTTTTTAGGTGAGCTTATGTCTTTATTATTTAAATTTTTATTTTCTTCTGTCATAACAATTACCTCTCTTATAGTCCTCCACCAGAGCCAAATGAATCTAACTCTTCTTGAGTTGCTATTACATTGATTCTCATTCTACGTGATCCACACACAAATAGTGCTTCTCCTTGATTATATCTTTTTATGCTCTCTTTTTCTTGATCATTCAAGTCTATTAATCTACTTAAATCTTCTACAGCTTGTTTCTTTAAGCCCATTACTAAATAGTAACTTGCATTATCAAATATTGCTTTACCATGTACGATTACTTCTGGACTTGCAAAGTCAGTAGGTTGTTGTGTAATAATTATTGTACCTGTGTTATACTTTCTGCTTCTTCTTTGTACTTGTGCTAGGAACTCTGCTCCTAAAGTATTTCTATCAGCTAGAAGTGTGTGTGCTTCATCTACCATAAGTATTGTATTAGTGTCTTTGTCCAAGCATAAACCCCATGCATGCTTTAATATGTTAAAGAATAAAGCATTTCTTATATTAGCATCACTATTCATTAATTCTCTTATATTGAATACTATGAAGTCACTATTAGGCTCTACTGTAGTGTGTCCAGTAAAGTAATATCTTAATTCTTTTGTTAAAGGTCTTACTTTTAACTCAAGTTTTTCCATTACTTCTTTTTCACGAGTAGCTTCTACCATTGATAAAAGTCTTCCTTTAATAGTAGCATATACATCATCAAATGTTGGATAGTCTTCACTTGTAAATTTACTAAAATCTGTTTCATAGTCTATTTTGTATCTTTTATAAGTATCTTGGACTACTTCACTAAATAAGGTAAGTACGTCTTCTTCTATATCAGGACTATAGTACTTCATGAATGCTTTAAGTGACTGAAGTGTTCTAGTTAAAACAGCGTTACCTCCGCCTTCTTCAGCGTCAGAGTCAACTATTACTTCAAGTGGATTTATCATTCCGTATTCTCCACCTAAACCTAGATTAATGAAGTCTCCTCCATAAAGTCTAGTCATGTCTTCTAGTTCTCCTTCTGGGTCTATTGCAACTATTTTATGTCCGTTTCTTATGTTACTTCTTAAAAGTATCTTAGCAGCAGTTGATTTACCACTACCTGATGTACCTAAAATAATCATATTAGCATTATTTCTATTAAATTCTTTCTTAATTTGATATAAGAATTGATTAAATAATATAATACCACCAGAAAAGTCTACACCAAGTAAGCAGGATAATCCAGGGTCCTTGATACTATCAAATACAAATGGATACATTGCACTCATTGTAATGCTTGGAATAGGTGTTCCTATTCTTTCTTCTATATCTGAATTTGGGAATATTGGTAAGCAACTTTTTAATATTTTTTCTTGTTCATACCTTAATACTATTCCTTTCATTCCCATTGCATCTAGATAATTCTTTACTTGAATTTTCTTATTTTCTAACTCTTCTTGACTATCAGCCATTACCATAACATGCATTTGGAAGTCAAATATTCTAGCCTGTGTACTTGTAAGCATTGTAATAAAGTTTTCAATACTTTCATAGTCTTGTCTAATTCTTTCTTGTATTGTTCTATCATGTTCATTTTGATATTTCATTTTCATATCAGCAATTTCTTTATTAAGCATTTTACTTAATACTGAAAAATCTATTGGTATGTGTTTTATTATTATTTTTATTCCAGAATATTGAGTTAGATTTGCAAGATATCCTTCATTTATCATTTTAGGATAACTTATTACAGTTAAGAAACAACAATATTTACCACTTATAACCATATCCCCTGGTCTAAATTCTAGCCCTTTAGGCGCTAATTGACTTTTTAAGTTCATGAACCCATCACCGTCCCAAATTCTGTTTTACTTCCTGCATTTAAAAATCCATCTAGTAAGACTCTCAAATCATCATTAGTAGTTTGAGTAGCCATTAGACCACATGTTGCTAATCCACTTATTAAGTTTTGTATTCTTTTTTGCATTATCTCAGGTCTTCTTTCTCTAAACAAGATATAATACTCAGTATCAGCAACACCTACTTCTTTACTCATAAATAAGTTAGCCTTATTTATGTCTTGCATAACTAATTTTTTAAGTACTGGAGTTTGTACATTATTATATAGTAATTGTAATTGACTTAAGTAAACGTTAATGTCTACTGGTCTATCAGCAACTATAATAGAAAATTCATAATCTAAAGTGTTATATAAGTTTCTTAAGTTATATATAACATTCTTTTGAGTATCATAGTCCATTATAAATATATTTTTTGGTTGTACTTTAACACCAGTTACTTGCATTCCATCATCTAGTTGAATCGCACCATTTAGTATAGATCTAATAGGTAACCAACTTTCAGTATTCTTACTTTTCACTGTACTCACTTCTCACACACCATCCTTTCCAATAATAAACCCTTCTATTAGATAAATATAAGTACATTTCTTTTAGGAAACACATTACATTATGGTAATATGCTACCGGTATTACTAAGAATGAGCAAATACATACGGGTAATAATTTAATTATTAATGCTATTGAAGAGGTTGACTGAATTGCTACAAAGAACAATAGTGATGATCCAAGACCTGCTAAGAAAACAACTAAGTCTATACCTCTAAATATGTTAAATATAAGTTTACCATTCTTAGCATTAGCTGGTATTATATACATATTATTATTCATATTCTTTCTTCCTTTCTAAATCTATTTATTACTTTAATTATTGTTAGTTTTTCTTGGTGGGTGTTTATACTTTTCATCTCTTTGACTTCTTCTCCTATGAGGGTCACTTTCAATAAATTCTTTCTTTCGTTCTTCAATTGCTTTCTTTTCTTTTTCATATTTCGCAATTTCTCTTTGATATTCTCTATTATCGCTTTCTGCTTTAGATTTTGAATTATTATAAGAGTCATAACTAGTAATCTTTCTATCAGTGTATCCATTTTTATCAACAAATTCATTGTAATCACTGATTAAGTCTTTTAAGTTTTGATCGAAATTAGATGTTGGAACACTATCCACTGCAGAGAATGTATCCATTTTTCCTTTAATGTAACTATCTCTTTCTAAGTTATAAGTTTCTGCAAGTTCTTTCTTTCTATTTTCAACTCTATCTATGTCTATTTGACGATATTCTGGGTTGTCATTATAGAATAAGTTATCATTATTTATTCTAACTGCTTCTTGTAATTTACTTAGTTCTGCATCTCTTGACATGAATTCATTAAGTGAACCATGTTCACTAACAAATCCATTTCCTAGAGTATTTTCTATATTATTTCTAAGTTCATTAGCACGATTAGAGTTTTCTAGTTTCTTTTCTGTAGCTGCAATTAACTTATCTTTTTCTTTGATATCACCTTCAAATTTTGCAATAGTTGCCTCATCCCTGCCTTTTCCACCAAAGAAGTTTTCAACGCCACCTAACATAAATGCACCTAGACCACCAGCGCCTGCAACGCGAGCTCCTGTTGCAAGAGCACCTTTTGTATTTCCTACAACAGTTCCAGCAAGTCCTACAGCATTTTTTGCTGCTGCACCTTTTGTCGCACCATTCCATGCACCTGAGAATCCTCCAGCTACTATTCCACCTAGTCCACCAGAAATTCCACCAGCAACTGCTCCAGTCATTAGTCCGAGAGTTCCTCCAACTGAACCCATAAGGACTGACTTAAATCCTTTGCCTGCATCACCTAATCCTAATTTAGTACCAAGTGCTTCTTCAATTAATTTAGGTAGTTCTTTAGCTGATTGAAAGCATGCTATAATAAGTAATATTTCTACTAGGAAAGTTGCATCTAATGAAATGAAACCAGTTGTTGCAGTATCTGTTAACTTCCCTAGTTGTCCAAATATTCCTTCTATTAAATTTAATAATACAAATGCCATATAAACTGTTATAATTCTAATAAATAACGAAATATAAATACCGGAATATGCTTTTGCAAAGTTTGAAAGTTTTTTATTTTGTTTTGGATCTATTGACAATATAATTGGAATTGGAGATATTACTTGTAAAATGAATAATTTAAATAAACGAACTCCAAGTTCTATTGCAAAACTTCCAAAATAGTATATTAGCATAATTCCGACTACTGTTGTTAAAATTGGAATGTAATGAAAGTCTGAAGAATAAGCATAATATGAAAGTGTTAGTATACTCGCTTCACCAGAGGCAACATGACTAACTGCAGCTTTTGCAGCATCACTAGTAAATGTTGTATCATCTCCTCTTTTGAATAGTATTAGGAATACTCCATTTACAAAACTTTTAGATGTTTGTTCTTCACTATAGTCAGGATATTCAGCTTCAGGACCATATATTATTTGTTGTATGGTACCATTATCAATAACTGAAGTAGAAAAATCATATAAAAAGTCAAATATAAATTTGCTTGATGCTAGTAATAATATAGCTATAACTGTATTTTTTACTATTTTGCTTCCGTTTTTGCTAGCATTATCTGCATCTGATGAATTAATTATGTAATTAATTAGTGATATTCCTAGTCTAAATAAAGCATATACTCCACCTAGAACCATTACTCTGTACATAATAGCTTCTACAACATTAGTTCCATTAATTGAGTTAGAATTTATATTAAAGCGTGCTATTTCAAAGAATGCTTGTAAGCAGTACGCTGCTATACTATAGATTAAACTATCGAATAACAAGAGTATATCAAATACTATTGGTATTGCAAAACCGAGTACATTTAATCCTGTTATAATAAAGCTCATAATTTATTCTCCTTTCATATTTATTTGATTCCACATAATATATCTTGTTGTCCTATTATATTACCTATCATATCTATAAATGTTGGTAATAAAAGTAATAAAATAACTATTATTAATCTTCTACCACATTTTTTCGCTGTAGGTATTAAATTGTCTTTATTTGCAGTGATTTGTGAAGCAAAATCTAACATACTAAAAAGTATTACTCCTAATATTGATACTATTTTCATTATAAAAAATGCTTTATTCAAATAATATGCTGGGGTATTTTCAGTACTCGCACTTCCCAAATAGTTAACACAAGCTCCTATTGATGTAGAAGGTTTACCATTATTCCAAGCGTAATTATTGTCTCCGCTAACTGAATAGTTTGTACTTACTTTTATAGATGCTGCGTCTCCTCCACTAACAGGACTTGCTGTTATTAAAAATTTATTATCTTTTGCAGTAACATAGATATCTTTTGTACCGTTTTCAATAGCTGATTTTAAACTCTCCCAATCTTCTTTAGTTATTGCAAACCCTTTTTTATAAGATAAGTTGCCATTACCAGTCCATACGTAGTTCCCACTTGCATTTTCATCAACTAGTGATTTATTACCATCTACACTGACATACCAGTTACCATTAACATCTTTATTTATTATGATATTACTTTGTTGTTTTCCTTTTGCTCTACATTGTTCAGCTGATTTTGTATCACCTATACTATTTAAAGCACATAAGTCAAAACCACCTTTAAATGTAGTACTACCAGAATTTATTTCAGTAGTTGATTTGTCTATTAATAGTTTACCATCACTTATATAACATACTCCTCTTTTAACACTACCATCATCATTCGTTCCAAAACTTTGAGCTGCATTAAAGCCATCAGAGTATGCAATGTAATATCTAGTGCCATTCTTTTCAACATAAGGATAATTTGATACATCAAGGTTTCCATCATTACTATATCTATTAATGCTTTTTCCTTTTACTGTCATTTTAAAATTTCCCAAATAATTATCTCCGTAAAAATTTATTGGTAAAGTTATACTTGATTTATCAGAGTTTTCATTAGTTGTATCATACAAGAATGTACAACTAAGTCCATCTTCAGCGTTAACGTAAGAAGTTATACATATAAAACTTAGTATAAATGTTAAAATAAATGTTAATCCTTTTTTCATAATCTAGAACACACTCCCACTACTTAGTATTATATCATAAAAAAAGCACTTATAAAAGTGCTAATTTCATTTTTAATTACATACCACTAGGAATATCAGTTTTATCAAATCCGCAATTTCCACTAAATGGATTAAAAGCACATTCAACACATGTTTCCCAGTCACCAACAGCTACTAAACCAATTACAACTTTAGTAACAGTTATAACTAAATAAACGATAACTGCTGCAATAACTTTTTTTATTAAAAGATTCTGAGCTTTTTTAATATCATCCTCTTTTTTCTCCATTACTGCTTTAGCCATAGTGATCATACCAGATATGATTAATAATAAAGGTACTACTACTTTAATAGCCCAAATAACGTATCCGAATAAAGTCCATACAACTTTTAATTCTTCACACATTCCTAAAATATACATCATAATTTCTCCCTCTTTCTAAGTTAATTTTAATATAAAACTCTTATAATGTCAAATATTATCTATTATTTTACACTAAAATTTAAACATTCCTAATAATTTACCCTTGCCATCGTCACTGTCTTTTCCAGTACTTTGCTTTACAAAGCCAAGTTTTGCAAGAAGTGTATTTACTTCCCTATTTACTTCTTTTCTTTCATCTAATGCAGGCATATTATAAAATACTTTACATCTTGTTTCATATTCAAATTCGCTCATTTCTCCATTTGATATAAAGCTTTTAACTAAAACTATTTTATCTTTACTATGTTTTTCAAAGACTCTTTTGTCTTTCATAAGAAGTTTATTTAATTTAATTGTAGATGGCTCTACTAAATATAGAACTTCATTACATATATCAGGATCAGCGAATCCATTTAAGTCAACTAATACAACATTATAGTTTCTTTTTTTCATTAGTTCTTTAGCTAAATCTTGATTATTAGTTGAATACATATCTTTGTTATCATTAAAGTAATTAAAGTCTCTTCTATCTACTTCTAGAGCACACACACTATAATTAACTTCTAAATGTTTTTTTAACATATAAACTAGTGTAGTAGCACCAGCACCTTCAGTCAAAGCTTTAACCCCAATAATTCTTGTAATACCACTACCTTCACCTGCTTCATATACAACTGTATTATCAACATTATGAAGATGCGCTACATCTCTATAACTATTAGGATTATCAAGTAAATACTTTATTCCATCTACATTCCTAGTAAAATTATATATACCCATACTAATTAATTTAGAAAGATAATTTTTAGTATTACTTTCTTCACTATTATCTAAAAGTAAAATAACTTTATTCATATCAAAATTAATACTTAATTTTTGTAAATTGTCCAAGTTTTGATAGTTTTTAATAGCTGTTATATCAAGAATCATTCTGTCAAAATAGAAATTAGTAAATTGATCAACTATTTCACTTACTTCAAACTCACCTTCAATAGACTTGATTACTTCTATATCAAGATTCATAAGCATTTCTTTGTATTTATTAGCAATTATAACGTTCATAAGTCCTCCTATTCATTAATATGATATATTACTTTTGTTTCACCTTTTACAGGTACTGTAATATTGACCCATATAACAGGCAATTCTATTTTTACAAATGTTGTTACTTTATAGTATTTACCTTCTCTAGTAGAAATACCCTTAACACAATAACCACCAGCATATAATGTAGTGTCATCTGTATCATCTGGGCATCTACCACTTACTGTTTCTTTATCAATAACGAAGCCTGCTTGTTTCAAGTAGTAATATATCTTATCTTCAGTAGTTTTGCCTTTATTAAGTTCTTCATCTGTTTTATTACGAACATCTCCTACACTTTTGGACATTCCTTCGTTTTGTTCGATTATGTTAATTATTTTATTTTTAGCCTTAAATGCTTTAGTATAGTTTATAGATACAGCTAGGTATGCAGAAAAAAGCACTATGAATAGCGCCACGAATCCAAGTAACCATGAACCACCAAATGCTTCTCTCATACATTAACCTTCTTTCTTATTTTGCAGGATTTGTACCTTTTCCAGGTGGGCAACATTGCCAAGTAGTACCACCAGCATTATCACTTTTTGCTGAAGTACATCCATCAGATGTAGCACCATTTTCAGCTTTTTCTGCTTTCCAGTTAGAACCCATAGTGTTACATGTATTTTGTACAATACTTTGTTGTATCATTGGCCAAACAAATGCATAGAATAATCCAGCAATAGCAGCAATAGCAACTACAGTGATAACTGTCATATTTAATTCTCCAGTTGCTTCTTTCATATTTCATCCTCCTCTATCATATTTTACATTTATTATTATACTTGATTTTTTATAGTTTATCAAGAATTTTAATAACACTTTTATCAAAAAATGACAAATTTACACTATAAATACTAATGTATAATAAATAATAAACAAGAATAACATTATAACCCCTTCAGTTTTAGATATAGTTTTTTTAGTACAAGAAAATATATAAATTATAAGTGCTGATAAAATTAACATTATTAAATCTATAACATTAAAGTTAATTGGTGTAATAGACCCATATATACTAACAGGAACACCTAAAACAATACAAATATTAAAAATATTACTTCCTATAATATTACCAACAAGTAAATCTTGTTCACCTTTCTTTGAAGAAACTATAGTAGTAACTAATTCAGGTAAAGAAGTACCAAATGCAATAATACTAAGAGAAATAACTCTTTCACTAAGTCCTAATAACTTAGCTATAGATGAAGCACTATTAACAACCATATTACTTCCCGCAATAATAGCCATTAACCCAACTATTACTAAAAATATAGATTGACCAATTTTAAACTTTGGTTTTTCTACTTTATCTCTTTTTTGTAAAGCAAGTGTAACGAGATAGTAAATAAAAATTGAAAAAAATAATAATAAAACAATGCCATCAGATCTAGTTATCTGATTACTTAATTGATTAGCTAACTTTATATCTAAAAACACAACAACTAAAAGTGTTGATATCAAAAGAGTTAAAGGTAACTCTTTCTTAACAGTTTCATCTTTTACTTTTATAGGTTTAATAACTGCTGCAATACCTAAAATTAAAAGTATATTTAAAATATTACTACCAATTGCATTACCAAGAACCATATCAGTATTTCCATTAGCAAGTGCACTCATAGATACAGCAAACTCTGGTGCACTAGTACCAAAAGCCACTATTGTAAGTCCAATAAGCATTTTTGGAACTTTAAAATTTTGAGCAGTAGAAGATGCACCATCAACAAATATATCTGCACCTTTAATTAAGAATATAAACCCAACAACTAATAAAATAATATCTAAAATTATAATTACTCTAACCTATATTAATATATTAACAC
>ULSF01012846.1_pt1 | contig 11971 bp, 17 predicted proteins | sample 1956121 | NCBI WGS metagenome assembly ULSF01 (sample SAMEA4835701, study PRJEB28245) | human gut metagenome | biome: gut microbiome; material: fecal sample | place: Denmark | collected 2008
TTTGCAACTCGTTGTTCTCCTTTGCTTGTACTTTTATTACATTTTGGACAACCATGATAATTATTTAAATGCTTTGGTTTTATTTTCCAAATAAAACCACATGGTTTGTGCCGAACAAGAAGTCGAGTATCTCTATTTATAAAATCTTCTAATAATTCATACTCTTCATTCAATCCCGCTTGATATCCTTGAGTATTCATATTCTCTCGACTTTCACAATAAAAGCATTTCGGAATTTCTAAAAAATTTTGAATTGTCTTAGTAAAATTTTGTCCGCATTTTGAACAATAACAAGTTACTTCTGGTTTTCCTGTCGATTTTCTATTTTGAAAACTTACAAATTTTAAATTATCTTTTTTGGAAATCAATTCTAAAACTTGTTGTTGATTATCTAAATGCTTTTTTTGAAGATTATCTTCTCCAAATTGACAAATACAGATTCCACTTTTGGAAGGAGAATAGAAATTACTAAAACTACTATATTTTTTTATTCGTCCACATTTGAGACATTTGATAGAAAAAGGCTGACTAACTTTAGTATATTGAATAATTTCAAAAGGCTGATTAGGCCATTTGTTTTGAATACGATGTTCAATCTCTTCTTTGGTTACAATTTTCAATTTTAGTTCCTCCAGTTGGTGCGGATTGGCCATTCAAAGTAGTTAGGTTTGCACCATATACCATCCTAATGACTTTTTTCTACTTTCGTCGCATCACTAATTTGAGGGAATTAGTTTTAGCGCATTAGGCTTTAGGCGTTTCCCGCTTTTAAGAAAATTTTCGATACTAATTACTTAGTAAAGGGACATATTAAGATTTTATCCACTGATAACAAGTAGAAACAATTCTGTTGATTTCTAAATTTCTGAGTAAATTCTGGATTTTTCTTTGTCCGATATTTAGAAAGCTTCTCAAAATCGAACCAAGACTCTTCACTTCCTCCAGCCCAAGTCCCCATAAATTCTGATGCGAATATCATTTCGTTGTAGGCTGAAGACATTCTCAGTTTCTCAACGTGCTTCTTATCAACCAGTCCATGTTGGGCAGGAATACGATAATCTAGACCCATAACAAATGCTCTTTTTGGGTCAATTATTGCTTGTATCATTGTTTCTATTAAGAGTGAATAAGCATAGGAAGATTTCATACCTGCTGAAGTTCCGGCAATAACCTGCTGATTACAAACTTCATAAGGATTTACTAAACCATTAGCATCACGCCGAGAAACATTTAGCTGAGGAAGTATAACTTCAGAAATAATGTCACCATCAGCATCACGCACCTCATCTAAGAAAGTTGCGTGAAGGCGGAGACCACGTGATGAGTCCGTAGCGCCCTCACAAGTAAACTTAGAGCCATTTTTGAAATAAAGCTCTGCCACATCTTTTGAAAAGTTCATGTGAGGTTTCCCCATAAAAACCTCAAGTTCTTTCTCTAATAAAGGCCAAATCTTGATGATTTCTTCTACTTTTTGCCTCATAATCTTTACACCTTGTGTCTTGACAGGAGCGACGATTGAGCATTTATGATTAGGGATAAAGACGCACTGAAGATAAAGTCCAAGAACGCTTAGGAATGACTTTGAGGCCGCGCGAGTTGCGGTAATATAGATTTGATTATAACGCATAAGCGAGCGCAAAAATAAACGTTGATAAGGAAATAAATCAAATTGGGAGTCAATGGGTTTTATTGTATCTAAATAGATATCAGGATAAACTGTATAAAGTTGAAGCTCCTCTTCCAAAAACTTCTCATTTCGCTCTAAAAAGTCCTCAATTATGACGACTCCTTTTTCTAATTCGACTCCTTCTCTAAAAAGACGATTTTGGGAGTTATAAATTGAAGTGGGGTCGCGCAAAGTAATTACAGCCATTAGAGCGTCCCTCCTGCATCAAACTCCTCACTTTCATCCTCTTTGAAAGCCTCAGCTTCATAGACGTCCGCATCAAAGTTATCTGCTTGAAGGTCATAAAAGTTATCTGATTGAGAGACGTTTTGAAGTGCTTGAAGTCGCGCGGTCACTTCATCTCCGAGGCCACCTTCGTTTATATACAAACGCTGGTTCCAAGCCTCAATATTTTTCAAAGTTTCATCAATAACATCTCTGGTAGTATTGTCATAGAATTTATTTTGATGCCCGCGCTTTTCGAGCCAGAACATTAACTCTCCAATACTATCAAAATCAGTTGCATTTTTGACTGACTTAGGAGTAAAATCTGCTGTCTTTACAATCTTATCATAAGATGAGAGGAATTTGTCGACATCTTTATCACCAGCGCGGATTCGTTTATCTATTTCTAGCGAAAGCTTACAGAGTTTTTGAGCTTGGTCAATAGCTAGCGCGCCAGATACGTTTTGAGAAAGAAGCAAACCTTTGTAGAGGTCCTCTAAGTAATAGAGTTCATCATCGTCGTAATTGCCTCCCCAGCGTCGGCGCAACTCCTCAAAATGTTTCTCCTTTACTAACGGAATCTCATCCTCAATAAGTCCAACCTTTTTTAGTTCAAGATATTGGGAGTTATAACTATCCCATCCCAAGTTCTTATATTCTTCTGTTGCAAAAACTTTTGCATAAACACCCCAAACAGTATCATCAGAATTCAAGTCTCTTAATCTTTCAAACTCCTTCACAATAAAAGGAATGTCGGCCCATTGGCAGATTTTGTCGACCGCGCGCCAACTAAATTCATTCTGTTTAAGGTAGCGAGTAATACAATCATTGCAAATGGGAAGTACCCCATCTGGGTAGAAAATCGAGTGGGTTTTTGTGAAGTCTTCTTCTAATTGCTGTTGCTTACAGCGTGGGCATTGTTTTGTGAGAAATGAACGTTTTTGTTTTGGTATATTTGGTTGTAGTGGCATTACTACTAATCCTCCTTTTATTTGTTGACTTTTTTGAGGATTTTTATGAGCTCGCGTTGACGAGGCCGAGATAGATTCGAAAATTTTTGGAGTAAATCACTAAATAGGTCCGAAAAATCACGGGTTTCGGATTTTTGGGGAGTTTCGTTATTTTGTGTAATAGGCGCGGACTCGCCCTTTTCCTCAACGAGCCGAACACCTAAAAATTTACAAAGGCCCACAAATTCAACGGCCTCTAGTCCTACTAATAGCTCCATAAAAATTTTTGTACGGTTATTTTTGTCCATAGTTTTCTCCTTTAAGTAAGAGGGACTTCACGTCCTTCTCTTTTATATCGTAATAGTCGGTCGCACCTCTTACACCGACAAGAATATCTATCACGAGAACTCTGTCTCCTCATAAAATATTTGGTATCCAAAAGTAAGGTTCTCCCACAATCTTTACAACGTTTGAAATTTTCAGGGAAAAATAAATTTTCAGCATGCTCACGATGAGTTGTGGCGGTCGCGCAAATTTTTAGAAGAGCTTTTTGATGAAAGATGGTGGAGACATAGTTTGAGTTATAGGTTTTGTTATATTTTTTATTGATGTATTCGACGATGGGTTGATTTTGCTGGTGGGCCATCTTTAGTTGGAAGACGTCTTCTTCGAGGGGAGTCAAATCAGCTAGAGACTTATACCAATCAAAAGTTTCGAAGAGCGCGCGCAATGTACTTTCAAGAGGTAAGGAGTCGAGTCCTTCCTCCAAAGAATCCCAAATTTTTACCAAAGCTTGAAGATGGGTCAAGTCCTCAAAATCAAAATAGCGAGAGGAACGGGGAGTCCAAATTTGGGTTGAGAGGGCGCGCTGGTCTTTTTCGTTTTTTAGATCTGAGGGAATTGGGAATCTTCCTTCAGGGAAGAGGGTCCGCGCTAAATTTGAAGGTCCTTTTAGTCCGAGTGGGTAGATGGGAATATCAACGTCGAAGATTGGGGTCTCGAGTGGGTTATAGGTGTGAGGGATAAAGCGTTGGAGTTTTGTCTGGTAGAAGTCTTGGAGAGTGAATTGTTCGCGTCGTTTTTCGATTAGAAGGCGTTTTTGTTTTAGGTAGGAGTAGGGGTTTAGGAGTTTTGATTTTTCTTCGAGGTTTTGGAGTTCAGAAGGAGTAAACTGAGCGCGCAGGTCCTCACGCACATGGTCTTTCTTGCCGGTTTGAACTTCGTAGGTAGAGAGCTGGAAGTCGATTTCATCAATTTCGCGCCAGAGGGGTTCTAATAAAGCTAAAATATGGGGCGGGGCGTTTTTTCGAGCCAATTGGCGCGAAAATTTTTGTTTTGAAGTTTTTATTGGGGTTTCACTTATTGGGCGGATTGAGTCTTCATTGAAGGCAGGACTTTCGCGCAGTTCATCGAGAGAAACTAATGGATGAGATGACCATGTAGACTTTAGTTCGATATTTGCGCTTTTGTCTGAGGAGAGGCCTTCGGAATTTTTGCCCCATAAGAGATAGTCGGCGATTTTTTCTAATTCGGAATTCGTAAGGGGTTTTTCTACGTCGAAATTTTGGATATATGTTTTGACATATTCGGCGCGGGCCTCATCACTTGAAAGTGAGAAGTCGAGATTTAGACGATTCATTAGTACGCTCCTTATGTATAAGCCAAAGTATGGTTGGCTCTTAGTTTCTATTTTTATTATATCATAGGAGAAAGGTTGAAGTCAAATTTTTGGGTAAGAATGAAATTTAATCTCGGTGAGAAAAGGAAATAGAGTTTTTGATTTTTTATTTCGGTGAGAAAATTTGTAAGTTTTGTTTTTGATTTTTAATCTCGGTGAGAAAATTTTCCAGACCCGTTTTGGGCAAGGGATGGCAAAATGCCCAATTTAAGAAAATACCCCCCGGCTATTTTTTGTGCAGTTTATCCCAAAGTCGTCTAAAAAAACTATTGACTTCTCGGGCGGGGTGTGGTAGTATAATAGACACAAGGGAACAACAGAGCGGAGCGGGCCGACTGCTTTAATGCGGTGTGTATCTTGAAAACTGAAACTACAAAACCACAAAGAAAGGAATTTTTTTACTATGAAAAATTTTGCTATTTTGACAAAAGAGGACGCCGTGCGTGCGCAAGATTCGGCCCGTTATAATCCCGCTATTGATAGCGGTTATTTTGGACGTATCACTGAAAATCAGTGCGCAAGGCCAAAAAGCCGTAAAAGGTGTGTAAGCTCTGCCGGAAAAGCTGACATTCATATTAAATATAACGGACGTTATATTCCGGCAGAAGTCAAGACAAATGGCGGACGCATTGACAGTCTCATTGACGGCACGAACAAAAGCAAATTCGTCATCTATGTTATGGAATATGTACAGCGCCATAAGGCCGGGAAAAAAACAGAGGCTTGGGAAGAACGGCGTTCAGTCGGTCCGCTTATTATTCCGACAGCCTTATTTCTGAATTGTGTTCAGGAAGTAAACGCCATAAAGACAGTAAATAAGCATGGCGAATATGACGGGTTTGGAATTCAAGTTAGTTCTAAAAAGCTGTATCAAAGATTACTGCAATGGCCAGTTGAGTATGATCGGACAAGAAACTACACAAGCAAAGACTTTGAAGGGCTGGAATTGTAAATAAAAATAGAAAGCTGTCCTATCGGCTACACGGGGAGAAAGGGGGACGCTATGAATTATCGTTTAATTGTTCGTTGGGGCGCGACAGAAGAAATCACTGAACAATATTTTCCTTCTTTTGGAGATGCTGATACCGTAATCGACTATTTGAAAAGAGCCTTGGAAAATGGGGCAAGGGTAAGCTGGATACTTCAGAAAAAGCAGAAGAACGAACAGGTTGTTGCCCTTGATTCCTATGACCAGGTCGGGGACTGGGAGTATATTTCTTGGATGGCTAACTAATCAAAAAATGCATAAAAGCTGAGCTATCGGCTGGACGGGCAGAAAGGAACTAATAATGATTAAATTAAGATTCTTTGTCCATTGCTCTGGCTGGGCTGATGGTGGCTATGAAAATATAATTTACTTTACAAGCGTTACAGAGGCTCGCCATTGGTTAAGTCAAAAGCCGCATTGTGAAATGATTAGTATTGAAGAAGTGTCAACAAAAGAATTTGCAGAGGACTATATTGGGGAACTGTAAGGTTCCCAAAAAACAAAAAAGAAATGAGGTTACTGAAATGAAAGTTATTCCTTGTATGTACCACAAGAACGGCCATGACTGGCTGTATGCTATTTGCCGCTCTATGAATGCTAAAGCTACTGTAAAGGAAATGAATGACCGGCTTCAGAATGGAGAAAGTAAGTATAATGGCCTTGAGCTAAATGGCATTGATTATTTCTATGCCGGCGAAGCCTATGATGAAGATTTCAGCCTGTATGATTGAAAAAAAGGGGGAGAGCTTCTTCCCCTTTTCTTTTTTCCAAAAACTTTGTGAAAAATTTCACAAAAAATTTTAGACGAAGTAGTCACGAAGATTGTGAAAGATTTCACAAAAAATTTAGACGAATGATTACTTGTGAATTTTTTCACAAAAAAATTAGACGAATTTCGTCTGAACAATATTTTTCTTGACTTTTTTTGAAATTTGGTGTATACTTTAGGTATACTAAAAAGGAATGAGGTTTCTAAAATGATTATTATCGCTGTGCTGGATATTCTGTTCGCTGGGTTAGCATGTGCTGGTATGTTTTTTATGAGTATGTATTCATTTGCAAAAAGCCATGATTGGCGCCACGCTGTGGGAGCTGGTGCATATGCGTTAGGAGCTGTATTTTTCATCGGCTGGATTTTTATTATGAGCTGGTAAGAAAGGAGAAGAACCAATGAAGTTTTTTAAGCGAATCAAGATTTATTTTTTCCTGAAAAATCTTGGAATCAACCATCCTTGGAAAGCAAGTGGAGATAAAAATTTCATTACTTTCGGTTAAAAGATAGCGCTTCGGCGCTATTTTTTTTAGAAAAGAAAATTTAGACGAAATTCGTCTAAATAAAAAAGTTCTTGATATTTATATTTTTATATGGTATACTTTATTTACAAAATAAGAAAGGAAGTAATAAAAATGAAAGCAACAGGTATTATCCGCAGAGTGGACGACTTAGGGTGAGTTGTTATTCCCAAAGAGATTCGCCGGAATCTCGGCATCCGTGAGGGAGACCCTTTGGAAATTTTCCTACATGAAGATAGTGTTTGTTTCAAGAAATACACCACCAATAAACTTGAAAAAGTTTATGACGCTTTCAAGGATTTGGCTGATTTTGCAGAAGAAGAAGATGGCTTCCGTATGCGGACACTGGTTTCTGAACTTCAAGCAGAAGTAGAAGAAAGACTAAAAGAAATTTTTGTCTGATTGAAATTGGCGGGAGAAATTCCCGCCTTTTCTTTATGATTTTTTAGACGAATTTCGTCTAAATAATTTTATACTTGACAAATAGAAAAATTTCTGTTATAATTTAATTACAATAAAAGAAAGGAAAAAATTTATGACTATTTTTCTTGATATGGATGGCACAATCGCCGACCTGTACGGCGCAAAAGACTGGTTGTCTCGTTTGCGGGCTTATGACGCAAAAGTTTATGCGGAAGCTCGGCCCCTCTGCAATATGAACACGCTGGCCCGCAAGCTGAACAAAATCCAGCGAAAGGGCGTAAAGATTGGCGTGATTTCGTGGGGAAGCAAAGACAAAAGTTCCGCTTTTCTTGAAGCTGTAAAAGCTGAAAAAATGCGCTGGTTGCGTCAGCATTTGAGAAGCGTTTCCTTTGATGAAATTCATATTGTAGAATATGGAACAAAGAAAACGAATTTTCGTTCTTCCTCTGACGATATTCTCTTTGATGATGAAACAGGAAATCTGATTGATTGGGGGATGGGTGGCTTTCATCCCGACGCAATGGAAAGTGTTCTAAAAGTTTTGGCGAGATAAAGGGAAGAGATTCCCTTTTTTCTCCAAAGAAAAATTTAGACGAAAATCGTCTAAAAAAATTTATACTTGACAGTAGTTAAAAGAAATGTTATAATGAGTATAACAAAATGAAAGAAGGTAAAGTAATGACTGCGTTTGAAATTCGAGAGGAACTGGCAAACCGATACAATTTAGAAATTCGCAATGTCTGCTGTTATCATTGCAAATACTGGGGCTTTAACTGTGGCAAAGTGTTGAATTCTCAATGCGAAAGTCGTTGTACCAAGAGGATGAAAGACTGGACGTGGGCAAGTCAGTATTGTCGTGGCTTCGTTCCGAAATCAGGAAAGTAAAAGGAATGGCACATTTTGTGCCGTTTCTTTTTCATCTTTTTATTTAGACGAAGTTCGTCTAAAAAATCTTTTCAAATTTTTTTGAAAAAGGTATTGACATTTTCAAGAAATCTGTTATAATAGATAATGTCAAGAGGGAACGGTTTGAGAGGACTTGTTGCTGATTAAGTTTACATCGCGGTCTGAAATCCGAAAAAATTTCAAAAAAATTGAAATTCCCTCTTGACAAACCCCAGCACCTATGATATAATAAGTATGTAATCAAGAGAGGAACGCCTCTTTTGAATATAAAAATGGGTGGCGACCTATCCGCTGTATGAAAGGAGCTTATTATGACCAATCGTGAATTTTTCAATGCTATCATCAATGCTAATGTGAATGACGAGCTGACCCAGTACGCCACCACCGAGCTGGAGAAGCTGGACAAGCGGAACGCCCAGCGCAGTTCCAAGCCCAGCAAGACCCAGCTTGAGAACGAGCCTATCAAAGCCCACCTGCTGGAGATTCTGGCCGTCAAGCCCATGACGGCAAGCGAAATTCATGAGGTTGACGCAGACCTGTCTACCCAAAAGATTAGCTCTCTGTGTCGTCAGCTTGTAGAGGCTGGCAAGCTGACGGCTGAGGAAGTGAAAGTTCCTAAGAAGGGCAAGCAGAAGCAGTATCATCTTGTGACCGAGTGAGGATTAGGGCGGTGAGAAATCACCGCCTTTTTTTTGGGGGAAATTATTTAGACGAATTTCGTCTAAATAAAATCGACTTCAATACTTCATCACATTAAAATACTAAAGAAAATTTGAAATTTAAAAAAATTTTTGTTATAATAATTTTAGAAAATAAGAAAAACTATTGACAAAAAATAAATTTGTGATATACTTTAAGTACAGTAAAGAAAGGAAGTGCTTTGAATGGCAAAGAAAAGTGAAATTGTAAAAATGGACTTTATGCAGAAAATCAAGAACTTTCTCGAAAGTGAGGGTGAGGCCGTTCTCCAGATTAAGAGCGGAACCTTTTCGATTCCGTGGGCGTTAGATGGTGATGAGGGTTATTTGAACCTTACTTTTAGCGTTCCCAAGGGAACGAGGGATGGCGACCTCTTTGATGGTTACGAGGAAGCCGAAAACTATCGCCTTGAAAGTGAAGCTAAAGCCAAAGCCAAAGCGGAAAGGGAAGAAAAAAAGCAGAAGAAGATGGAGAAAGACCGCCTTACACGCGAAAAAGCAAGGGCAAAGAAAGCCGAACGAGAAAATGTAAATAATGAGTAATTAAAAGGGTGGCGAGAAATCGTCACCTTTTTTTCTCATAAAAATTTAGACGAAATTCGTCTAAGAAATTTTATATTTGACAAATTAGAAGATTTATGTTATACTTTATTTATAAAATAAAAGGAGAAATAAAAAATGAAACTACTCATAACTAAAGCCAGCGATATCAATTATATTGATATTAGTAATATATATGATATTTCTACTTTATATCAAAGATATGGAAGGTTTGTTATCGAAAAAAATCTTTGGAAAAATTATGAAATTGAAGCAATTATTCGTTGCTGGAATGTTTCAATTGAGAAAGCAAAGCAAATTTCTAATTGTGATTTTAATCTAATTATTTATGATGACTATATTGAATGAAATGGCGTCAAGTGCGTTATTTCTTTTTATTTTAGACGAAATTCGTCTAATTTTTATTTTTTGAAAAAAGTCCTTGACTTTTCCGGAAAATCTGATATAATAAATAATGTAAGGGAAACGATGGTAAACCCTTATAATAATTTTGATTGGAGATTGAAAAATGAGTATTTGTGTTTTCGACACAGAAACGACTTCCCTTGAAAAACCTTTCTGTTATAATATCGGCTATCTTATTGCCGATAGCGAAAGCGGGGAAATGCTTGTAAAGCGTGAGTTTGTCGTGGAGCAAGTGTGGCACAATCCAATGATTTTCGCGTCTGCTTATTATGCAGACAAGCGCCCTATTTATGTAAAGGCCATGCGTTCCCGTGTTATTGTTATGGACAAATTCGGATATATTATGCAAACAATGGCACGAGACTTTAAGGCGTTCAATGTCGAACGGGCTTTCGCTTACAATTCATCTTTTGATGAAAAAGTATTCAATTTTAATTGTGATTGGTTCAAATGTATAAATCCCTTTGATACCATTCCTATTTCCGATATTCGGGGCTTTGTTCATCATTTTATGATGGATGAAAAATTTTTCAAGTGGGCCGAAGAACACGAAGCATTTACCGAAAGCGGAAACTATTCCACCACCGCCGAAACCATTACACAATACATTAGAAACAATCCCGACTTTTCCGAAAGTCACACCGCCCTTTCTGATACGTTAATTGAAACTGAAATTCTTTTCCATTGTTTGGAAAAAGGGGCAAATATCAACGGAGACTATACCGCCCGCCGTTCCATTCCTCGAAAAGTCAAAAAGATTTTCACGATTGATACCAAAGGCGGGAAATTTACCATTGAGGGCGAAAGCGCAACTTACTACAAAACAAAAAATACTTTCAAGATTCGTTGAATTTAGAGAACTTCACCGTTTTAATGCGGTGAAGTTTTTTTCGGAGAAAAATTTAGACGAATATCGTCTAAATTTTATTTTTTTCAAATTTTCTACGAAAAAAATTTTCTCACTTTAACACACTAAATCGTTAAAGTCAAATTCTCCCTCCTAATTCTTACTCAGCGCCGGCCACTGTCAAATTCTATCCCTTGTCAAATTTTGAGCGCGCAAATAAGCTACAACCTATAAGCTGCAAATAAGCTAGAAGTTGGGTGTCAAATTTTTGGAAAAGAAAAGCTGGGGTTTCACTTTTTAAAAAAACGCATTTTTAGCGACCGTAAATTTGAAATTTTCCCAATTCTACGCTATAATATATATAGAAAGTCAAGGAAGACTAAAAAAATAAAACGCTCCTAAGCTGGGAATAAGCTCCAAAAGAAAACGGCTACGGCACATCAAGCCACCTGTCAAATTTTAGGCCGTAAATTCTTCTGTCTTTATAAAGCAATGAGGAGCAGAAAGAGGTATTTTATGACCAATCGTGAGTTCTATACTGCTATTTCCAACGGTGAGATGAATGATGAGCTGATGGCTAAGGCCACCGAGCTTATCGAGAAGATGGATGAGGCGAATGCGAAGCGGGCCAAGAAGGTTCTGGAGAAGAAGCAGGCAGCTGAGGATGAGAAGGCTCCCGTCCGTGAGGCTCTGCTGAATGCGATGGGCGATGAGGGCATGACTGCCGCCCAGCTTATTGAGGCAGCTGGTCTCACTGATGAGGTAAAGGTAGCCTCTGTTCCCTCTCTGCTGAAGCCTTTCGTACTGGATGGCACTGTGGAGAAGGTCGATATGAAGGTCGAGGGCAAAAAGGGTCCTCAGCGCGGCTACATCAAGGTCAAGTAAGAAGAAAAAGAGGTAAGAAGAAATTCTTACCTCTCTTTTTTTATTTATATCTTGAAAATTTGACAACGCTCTAAAATTTTGGTAAAATAGAATCAAAGAAAAATTTGACACCGCGCTAAATACGCTCTATAAGTACGCATTATAAGTACACATAAGGTACACACATAATATGTACACATAAGATGTACACATTATAAGTACATATTTATTATTTATTATACTTATAAAATTTGCTTACTAATAAAATTTGCACTAAAACATCTTCACTTTCAAAGACACAAAATTCCTTTTACATATACCGATCTACCCCTACCTATTCCTATATGTCGCTCTTGGACGTCCCTTGACAGTACCGTTTTTATATAGCTAGTCTCTTTCTATAACTACGAAACACTTATACGCTCTATAAGTACGCCTTTTTGCTTACCTAATAAGTACGCCTTTTT
>ULSF01029164.1_pt1 | contig 11818 bp, 10 predicted proteins | sample 1956121 | NCBI WGS metagenome assembly ULSF01 (sample SAMEA4835701, study PRJEB28245) | human gut metagenome | biome: gut microbiome; material: fecal sample | place: Denmark | collected 2008
CCGCATCATCCTTAATCTGCTTAAAATCCCATTCCGATTGATCATCATCCAGAAAATATGCCTTACTGCTGTCCTTTTTCATCTGGGCACGCATCTGTTCTTTTATACTGTCAGAAATACGCTTTTTATAATCACTTCCCTCGTGGAATAAATCTTTCAGTGTAATCATCTTTCCGGTCTTCTTGTCAATATTGTATATCTTTGTAAAACTGTCCGAACCTCCCATGGCAATAACCGTATCCACGCGAAGACTAAACAGCCGCTCATTGTTTGTGACAATCCGGTAATCCGAAGTGATTTCCTCATGTCCTTCCTCTCCGTCACTGACAGCTGCCACATCTTTCTTGTACATCTGAATGATTTTGTCCAGATATCCGGATACCGCTGCATTTAACTCCTTTGATTCTCTGGTCAGTGGTTTTCCATCTGTTCCGATGACTTTTACTTCCGGCACCTTGACTGTTGCTTCCATCTGCTTTTTTTCCTGCTTATCCGAATACGTGGTAAAATTCACGATTTTAACAATCGCACCAAATACTGGCACCTGTTCCATTGCATTAGCCACTGTTGGACTGACATTGACACTGATGACCAGCACTGCAGCTGCTGCCGCCACTGCTTCTGCCACGCGGACAAACGGAAGCAGGTGACCTTTCTTTTGATTCCGTTCACTTTTTCCGGCAAACGCTTTGCCGGATTCTTTTTTTTCTCCACACGCATCCTTTTTGCCGCGTTCCATGCTTTGCAACACACGTTCTTTTAATTCCGCCGGCACCTGAATGTTATCATATGCCTCTTTGATATCATCTAATCTGCTCATACCATCTCCGCCTCCACTTTTCCCCTTAATTTTTTCAGGCCGCGATAAAGCATTGATTTCACCGTATTCGGATTTTCATGCAGACAATCCGCAATTTCGCGGATTGTCCACTCTTCAAAAACTTTCAGCATGATCACCTTACGCTCTTTTTCCTCGAGCGTATCAAGCGCAGCCATGATATCCGTGTCCTCATAGCGATCCTCCTGTCCTTCCTCCTGAACCTGATCATCGCTCACGAACCTTGACTGACGCCGGGTTGCATCTACCGCCGTGTTAATCACAATACGCCACAGCCATGTTTTGATATATTTTTTCTCTTTGATCTGACTGGCATTTTTCATGGCTTTGTATACGCTCTCCTGCACAACGTCCATAGCGTCCTGCTCATTTTTCACGTATGAAAATGCAAGCCGGTAAAGTTTATCATAAGAAGCCAGAATTTCCTGTTCGACAGCTTTGCTTATATCCGGATATTTCATGCTCTCTTTTGCCCCTTTCTGTTTATTAGACGTTCGGATGCCCGGAAAAGTTTCAGATTATCTTCTTAAATTACAAATTAAAGTGCAAAAATGCTTTACCAATTTACACACATATGTTTTAATAAAATAAATCTATATGGAAGGGGTGTTTTTTATATCATTTTATGAAACTATGCTTTTGCAACAGAAACAGCTGCAGCAAAAGCTGACAGACATTCAAAAACAGTTACAACAGCTTCCCGAAGGGAAACTGATCTGCACCAGATGTGGTAATCGAACCAAATGGTATCGCAGTGATGGGCATACCAAAACCTATATTCCCAAAGACCAGAAACCTTATGCCTCTCAGCTTGCTATCCGACGTTATCTTCTGGAAAAGCAAAAGGAATATCAAACTAATTTAGATGCTTTAGCTTATTATTTCCGTCATGACAGTTATAACAGTGGCAAAGCAGAACAATTACTCACTTATGATAGTGCTTATCATTCACTGCTGGCAGAACATTTTCAGCCAGTATCCCAGGAACTTCAAACCTGGGAATCATCTCCATATAACAAAAACAAAAATTATCCGGAACAATTAAAACATAAAACATGCAAAAATGAATTTATGCGTTCCAAATCAGAAGCTATGATTGCCATGAGCCTTTATGTGCAAAAAATTCCTTATCGCTATGAGTGTGAATTAAAACTCGGCAGTATTACACTTTTCCCCGATTTTACGATTCGTCACCCTGAAACCGGAGAAATATTTTATTGGGAACACTTTGGAATGATGGATAAATCCGAGTATGTGAAAAATGCATCAGATAAAATTTCTTTGTATATGAAATATGGGATTTATCCAAACGATAAACTGCTTGTGTCCTATGAAACGCAAAAGCAGCCACTTTCCACTGAGCAGATCCAGCGACTATTACAATTTCATTTCGACTGCCAGTTTCAATAACAAATTATTTCTAAAGGTACTGTCGCATTGGGGCATATCAATAGCAACTGAAAATCGGTAATTCATTTCTATCTTTTGCAACATTATCTATATTTGAAGGCACGCTGGTATCTATAGTATTAAAATTACTTGCTCAGGTGACATTTTTGCCTTATTTCACGCTTCAAATCAGATATTTGTCACCTATAGTCTAAAATCACATCAAAAGATACCGCTTTTTGTCCAAAAGCGGTATCTTTTGATGAATTTTTCTAATATAGAGACTAAACGGTATCCTGCTCATCAATTTTTTTACTATAGAGACCACCGTGGTATCTTTTTTCATGTTTTTACTTCTATAGAGACCGCCGTGGTATCTTTTTCATGTTTTTGCTTCTATAGAGACTACCGTGCTATCCTTTTCATGTTTTTACTTCTATAGAAACCACCATGGTATCCTTTTCCATGTTTTTGCTTCTATAAGAGACCACGCAATATCTTACATCATATTTCTGCCTATAGAAACCATGTCTCTAGCTTTCCAGCTCCTCAAGCTGCTGGGAAAGTGCCTCCCAGTTTTCCATATCTGCCATGATTTCTTCCTCGAGCGCATCGATTTCGCCCTGAATCTCTGTCAGCTTGGAATAGCTGGACTGATATTCCGGCCGCAGCAGTTCCTGTTTTAAAGCGTCCAGCTTCTCCTCTTTGACTGCCAGCTCTTCCTCGGCCTTCTTCACTTTTTTTTCAATTTTCGAGCGCTCCTTGCCCGGATTGTAATACGCTTTCTTACCACCGGTTTCCTGTGTGCCTTTGCTCTGCTGACCAGCACCGTTCTGGCTGATTGCACCGCCTAACGCTGCAGGATTTTTACGATAATCATCCCCGGATTCTGCCGCTTCACGATCCAGTTTTTCCTGATATTCTTCGTAACCAAACTGATACAGATGTGTCGTGCCGTCCTCAAAAACAAGCAGACGGTTTGCTACCTTGCGCACAAAATATCGGTCATGCGATACGAAGATCAGCGTGCCGGAGAAATCTTTTAACATACTCTCAAGCGTTTCTTTTCCCACAATATCCATATGGTTGGTTGGCTCATCCAGCACCAGCACATTCGGTCGACGCTTTAAGATCTTACATAGTGCCAGACGCACCTTCTCCCCACCGGAAAGCATATCAATATTTTTAAATACATCCTCCCCGGTAAACATAAAGGCTCCAAGCGCATTCCGTGCTTCTGTCTCGGTCAGATTCGGGAACTCATCCCAGAAATCATCCAGCACCGTCTTTCGGCTCGAATACATCGCCATCTGCTGGTCAAAATAACCAATCTGCACATTTGTTCCAAAATTGTACTCTCCGGCCAATGGGGCAAGCTGTCCCACCAGGGTTTTTAAAAGTGTCGATTTTCCCAGACCATTTCCACCGAGAATTCCCAGCTTTTCCCCTTTTTTCAGATCAAAACTGACCGTAGAAAGCGGATGGTCATATCCAATCGCAAGATTTGTCACCAAAAGCACATCATTTCCGGTCTCTTTGTCCGGCTGGAAATTTGCATGGAATGTCCGGGTATCAAAACGATCCGGAGCTTCGAGTTTTACCATATGTTCAATGGCTTTCTCCTTGGAATGCGCCATGGACACCTTGGTTGGTTTATTTTTAAACCGGTCAACAATGCGCTGCAATCGTGCAATTTCTTTCTGCTGCGCATTGTAATCTTTCATCATCTTATTGTAGTTTTCTTTTTTCCGCTCCATGAAATTGGAGTAATTGCCCGGATAACGGGTCGCTGTGCCGTACTCAATCTCGTACACCACGTCCACCACATTGTCCAGAAACATACGGTCATGTGATACCACGACCACAGCCTTCGGATAATTTTTCAGATACGTCTCCAGCCACTCGATCGTTGTGATATCCAGATGGTTCGTCGGCTCATCCAGAAGCAGAATATCCGGCTTGCTCAAAAGCAGCTTGATAAAGGCAATCTTTGTCTGCTGTCCACCGGAAAACTCGGACAGCGGTTTCTTTCGCTCTTCCTCGGAAAAGCCGAACTTACGGATGATTACATCATACTCTTTTTCAAAATAGTATCCGCCGTCTTCCTTGAATTTTTCTTCCATTGCGGTATAACGTGTCACGGCCTCTTCGGAATAATCAGTCTCAAGTGCCTGTGCCGCAGCTTCCAGTTCTTTTTTCCGGCGCTCCATCGGAGCAAAGACTTTGCGCACTTCCTGCTCAAGCGTAACGGAAGGATCTTCAAACGCAATCTGTTTTAAGTAACCGATCTGCGGATTGCCTGCTTTTGCAATAAAAATATCCTCATCACTGTCTCTTTTGTCCAGCTCCACATCCCCGTGGATCAGCTTTAAGAGCGTGGTTTTGCCGCAGCCGTTCCGCCCGACGACTGCAATTTTTTCCGTATTTCTTATTTCAAAATTGATGTCATGCAGAATCTCTTCATCGGCAAAAGAGACTGCTCCATGGCAGATCTGATATAACATGTTTTCTCCTTTTATTTAAATGCATCCGGCTGGGAAGCAAGATAGCTGACAAACTGCTCTGCCGTACGTCCGGAAATGCCTCCATGACTCAATTCCCACTTGTTGGCCTCTGCACGGAGTTGTTCATCCGGTAAGGTAACCCCTGCACGTCTTGCCAGATGCAAAACAATATCAAAGTATTCTTTCTGTGTCGGCTTCGAGTAATTAATGGTCACACCAAAGCGGTTCACCAGAGAAAGTTTCTCTTCAACCGTATCGGAATGGTGACGATCATTGGAATTATCCTGATCGTTTCGGTCATTCCAGCTCTCTTTGATCAGATGCCGCCGGTTGGAAGTTGCATAAATCAGAATATTTTCCGGTTTGGTTTCCACACCGCCCTCGATAACAGCTTTTAAGAACTTATACTCAATCTCAAATTCCTCGAAAGAAAGATCATCCATATAGATGATAAAACGATAGTTTCGGTTTTTGATCTCTGCAATGATTTCGGACAGATACTTAAACTGATGCTTGTAGATTTCAATCATACGCAGGCCGTCTTTGTAATACTGGTTGACAATGGCCTTGATACTGGTAGATTTACCGGTACCACTGTCACCAAACAGCAATACATTGTTTGCTTTCTTTCCCTGTACAAACGCTTCCGTATTGTCTACCAGCTTCTTTTTCTGAATCTCATATCCGACCAGATCGTCCAGCATAACGGTATCCATATTGTTGATTGCACGGAATGTAAAGCTTCCCTGCGGTGTATCATCAATCCGGAATGCTTTGTTGAGACCAAACATTCCAACACCGTAGTCTTTATAAAAACCAGTCACTGCATCAAAGAATTCTTTTTCATCCTTTGCCGCCTCCAGTTTTTTGCTTAAAGAGCGGACTTTTTCGCTGACATTTTTGTTGTACATCAGATCCTTTTTATGGATGGCCTTATAATTGGAAATCTGGCTGAAACAGTTGATTCCCAGATCTTTTTCGATTGGTCCGAAATCATAGTCAAACAACTCTTTAAAAATACGGAAATCATTTTCCACCAGTTCATTGACACTTCCATCGCTGGCTCCCACCTTTTCACAGGTCATGCTGAAAGGATTTTCACTCATCATAAGGAAAAATGTCAGATAATTATGCCACAGATTATCATCAAATCCATAATCTGTTGCCACTTTTAAAATCCGTTTTACCTGCGTATTGATATCGCGGACAAGTCCGGTTTTATTATATTCACCGGTCTCATATTTCCCGAATACTTCTCCCATCTGTGCAAGGATTGAATCCTCGTCCAAATCTCCATACATCAGTAACTGTGATATTTCCTGATACATTGTATCTCGCCTCTTTCTTTTCTCTTCCTATTTATTTTACCTATATTACACGAAAAAGGGGACTTTGTAAACCAAAGTCCCCTGTATGCAGCTAAAAAGCTACTGTGATCGTTGTTCCTTTTCCCGGCTCACTTTCCAAATGAAGTACCGCATCATGCAGTTCCACAATATGCTTGACGATAGCAAGTCCCAGTCCCGTACCACCGGTCTGTTTGGATCTGCTTTTATCAACACGGTAAAACCGCTCAAAAATACGTTCCTGCTGGTCTTTTGGAATCCCGATACCATTGTCTGCTACAGAAAGCATCGGCTGTCCTTTTTCATAGTACACACGCACGTGCACCTCACCACCTTCATTATTATAGCGGATCGCATTCTGACACAGATTTTCCACAAGTTCCGAAATCATGCCCCTGTCTGCCCGCAACATGCAGGACACGCCTTCATAATACAGCGTTACATTCCGTTTCTGTGCATTCATCTGCAGATTTTTCACACAGGTACCGGCTACCTCATCCAGATCTACCTGTTCAAAACACAGCAGATTATCTTCACCGCTGTCCAGCTCGGAAAGCCGGATGATATCATTGATAAGAGAAAGCAGCCGTGTCGCATTCTGCTGGATTTCCAATGCAAAGCGGGTCTCCTGCTCCGGATCTACCATATGGTTTTCGATCAGCTCCGCATATCCGGAAATTGCAGTAAGCGGTGTCTTCAGTTCATGGGAAACATTTGCCGTGAAATCCTGACGTACTTTTGCTGCCATCAGGATATTTTCATGCTGTTTACGAATCGTATTTACAAATGGCACAAGTTCTTTGTATACAGGTTCTTCTATGGTATCTTCCATGTTTTCAGCAAGCCGTTCAATCGGATGCAGCAATTGTTTGGTCAAAAAATGTGCCAGGACAATACAGATGGAAACAATCAGTATCAGTATCAGCATCACAAATGGGGATGCCGCAAGGAACACACTGTAGACACTGCGTGCCTGTGTTGCCACACGGATAACCGTTCCATTTTCCAGCCGGAGCGCATAATAGTAATTGTCCATCTGCATGGTATCCGACCGCCGGACACTTTCTCCCTCCCCCTGAAACAACGCCTTCTTTACTTCCGGGCGGTTTTTGTGGTTTGGAAGCTGTGAAATATCCAGATCATTATCAAAAAGTACCGTACCATCCTTTGCAATCCAGGTAACACGCAGGTCTTCCCCGACTTCATAATATTCGGAAAGTGAAACATTTGTATTGTCCGGATCATCAAACAATCCCGTGTCGGAAAGCAGTCTTGCATTGACCTGCAGATCCTTGCGCACCTGTCCCTGAAACAGTTTATAATAAATACCGGTCATACAGATCATGGTTACAATCACTGCAATACCTGCAATCAGAATCAGCCGTAAATTGATTCGTTTCTTCATAACAGCTCCTTACTCTATCACATATCCCACATTTCGAACGGTACGGATTTTGCTTCCCGCTTCTCCAAGCTTCTGCCGCAGTGTCTTGATATGCATATCAACGGTACGGGATTCCCCTTCAAATTCCGTTCCCCACACATGACGCATAATCACCTCTCTGGACAATACAACACTCGGATTGGTCATCAGCAGACGAAGCAGTTCATATTCCTTAAACGTCAGTTCCACCGGCTTATCATCCACAAAAACCATGTGGCGCTCATGATCCAGTGTAATGTTTTCTACCTGCAGGACTTTAATATCCTCGGTTTCTGTCCTCCGTAACAGTGCCTTTACTCTTGTAATAAGTTCCATAATGGAAAAAGGCTTCTTAATATAATCATCTGCCCCTTCGTCCAGACCTTTGATCATATCCATTTCTGCGGTCTTTGCCGTCACCATAATGACCGGCAATTTCTTTGTCGCAGGATTTTTCCGCAGTTTACGCACGATATCATACCCACTCTCATCCGGAAGCATAACATCCAAAAGCACCAGATCCGGCATAATATCCTCCAGTTTTTTATAAAATGTAGTTGCCTTTTCAAATGCGCAGACCATATAATTGCTGTTTTTCAATGCAATTGTCTCAATCTCCCTGATATTTTCATCATCTTCTACGATATAAATCAATGCCATAACTTTTCCCTCTGTCTATCTTTATATATACCTCTGCAACATCAAGCAGGACGGCCATGCCTGCACAAGACCGCCCTCTCACACGTATTCTATCTGTTTCTTATCATAGCATACGACATGTAAAATCCAAAGTATCGTTTATGTAAAATTTATGTAAAATTCTATCCACTGTCAGGATTCTTTTATTTCTTTTTATCATTCAATGCAAAGATAACCCATTCTGCAATATTGGTCGCGTGGTCTCCGATTCGTTCAAAATATTTTGCAACCATCAGCATATCCGCCGCCTGCTCGCCTTTTTCCGGATCATGCCGGATCAGTTCAATGATATCTGCCTTATTTTTATCAAACAGGTCATCTACAATATCATCATGCCTGATGACTTCCTGTGCCTTATTCATATCCTTTTCCACATATGCTTCGATGCTGCGGATCAACATAATTACGGTTTCACTCGCCATTTTTTTGATGTCATCCAGATTCAGCACATACGGTTCTTTTGAAAGCATGACTGTGATTTCCGAGATATCTGCTGCATGGTCTCCGATTCGTTCCATATCCGTTACCATCTTCATGGCTGCGGAAATCACACGCAGATCCCTTGCAACCGGTTGTTGCTGCATCAGCAGATTAAAACAGATGTTTTCAATTTTCTTCTGTTCATGATCCACATCAGAATCTGAATTCATGATTTTTTCTGCAAGCTGCGCATTCTGATCTATCAATGCTTCTATTGCTTTCTGGATGGAATCCTCGATCATGGTTCCCATATACATCATTTCCTGATTGAGCAGTCTAAGCTGCTCGTCGAACTTTGAGCGCATTAACCAAACCTCCCTGTAATATAATCTTCTGTCCGTTTATCCTTCGGATAAGAAAAAATTGTTTTCGTATCGCCAAACTCAACCATTTCTCCTACAAGGAAAAATGCCGTATCATCCGATACACGCACTGCCTGCTGCATATTATGGGTAACAACAACTACCGTGTATTTCTTTTTCAGATCCTCCATCAGTTCTTCAATCTTTGATGTGGAAATCGGGTCCAGTGCAGATGTCGGCTCATCCATCAGCAGAACCTCAGGCTGTACGGCAAGTGCACGGGCAATACAGATACGCTGCTGCTGTCCACCGGAAAGACCCAGAGCGGATTTCTTTAAACGATCCTTGACCTCATCAAAAATAGCTGCTCCGCGCAGACTTTCTTCTACGATGGCATCCAGTTTTGACTTATCTTTCATTCCATGTACACGCGGACCATATGCAATGTTGTCATAAATACTCATCGGAAACGGGTTCGGCTGCTGAAACACCATGCCAATTCTTTTCCGAAGAACGGTTGTATCTACGCCTTCCGCATAGATATCCTCATCATCCAGTTTCACTTCTCCTGTGATTCTCACGCCATCCACCAGATCATTCATCCGGTTTAATGTTTTTAAGAATGTTGATTTTCCACATCCGGACGGTCCGATAAAAGCGGTCACGCAATTCTCACGAATATTCATGTTTACATCCTTGAGTGCATGGTTTTCACCGTAATACAGGTTCAGATCACGGACAGTAATTTTTGTTCGTTTTTCCATGTTTCTCTCCTCATCTGCAATGGTTTTCTCTCACTGCAATTATCCATTTCTTAGGATTTATGAATATTATAAAGAGAGATTGTAAAATGCACTGGACTGGGAATGTAAAATTTTTGCAAAATCAATGTAATGGATGTAAGTTTTCTTGACACGCCAAATTTGCAGGTTGATGTTTTAAATATAAGAGTTCTCTAAGTGACGTAAGAAGGGGGACATTTCTTCCTGTTGGTTGGAGAAAATATAATTGAACGACATACCGTTAAATCAATTAATGATAAGACCCGGTATCTATAGATGAAAAATTAAAGCCTAAGGTGACGTTTTCCAGAAATTTTAATGCTAGAAATCTGGACATGTCACCTATATAGTAAAAATTACTTCTCCGGATACCGCTTTTTTCATAAAAGTGGTACCTGAAGAAGCAATTTTTGATCTATAGAGACTTTCCGGTATCTAAATATTAAATTTTCGGTATATAGGTACCACAACGGTATCTTTTACATGAATTTTATCGGCATAGAGACCACGACGGTATCTTCCCGATGAATTTACCGGTCCATCTTTTCCACAAACATGAGCAGAAAACTGATCAGAAGCAGTCCGCTCGATACCCAGATCATATGATATCCAAACCGGATAGAGAGATTTCCTCCAATACCAGCCCCGAGTCCGAAAAATAAAATAATGCCAAAATAATACAGTGCCTTTTTTAATTTTTCTGTGTCATGGGTCTGCAGATAACCAGTAAATGCTTCTGTTCCGCTACGAAGATTTCCGATGCACATTGTGCTTGCATAAGAATATCCGCTTACTTTCCGGAACGTCTGTACCTGCATTGCACATGCAAACGATACCAGCACGGTAGCCAGCAGATCCAGGTGTTTTGGCATGAATCCAACAAAAAACAGAATCACAATTTCCATCAAAAGCACACCCTGCCGCCAGTGCAGTTTCTTAGCATATTTAAAGATCACATGAATCTTCTCTGCAAAGAAAACACCCGATGCAAATGCCAGAAGCGGTAATAAGTATCGTAACACATCCAGCCATTCTCCCATCATCAGGTGCGTACTCATCAAAACAATATTTCCCGTCTGTGCGTTGGAAAATACTTCCTCACGCGTAAAGTATGTATACGCATCCTGAAAACCTCCGGACAGTGCCAAAAACACACTTGTGACAAATGCTTCCGACATTTGGACGTCCGCATTTGTCTTAGGATTTCCTAGTTTCATCACTTCACATCCTTCTTTTTAATATATAAACTCTATATATTATAGTGTGCTTTTATACAAAATTCAACCTAAATTATAAGAATGACCGCATATGAATGCTTAATTCTTCTTCCTGTTTTATCAATTTCTTTGCAATATCCTTTGTTTCCTCATCTGCAGCCTGATACTGGTTCAGATAACGGCTTAAAGATTTTACTCCCATGTTACAGCCGTCCGTTATCAGATCTGCGATCGTTGCATCCGATTCATCCATGGCAAGTTTTACATTTGTTTTCATCCAGGACATTCCCTGTGCCATCGGATTTGGATCTTTTCCCGTATCGTGACATTGTTCGAGTTTATTCTGAATTTCTTCTTTCAGTTTTTCATGCCCTTCTTTACATATTTCCAGCAGTTTTTTTAATTTTTCATTGGTGGTTTTTTCGAGGACCTCCCCGATGGATGCCGTTCCCATCTTGATTCCCGCATCACATTCTCTCAATAATTTTATAGTATCCGGTTCCGTCATTTCTTCCTCCTTTATGAAATTGGTTTATTACGGTTTCCGTAATGATTGTCATTCATAAGTATTCCCGGATTTTCTGTTAAATATTTTCAGGCACCTTTTCTTACTATAAATTTCTCATTATATGTTGTTACGGCTTTCAGCCATTCGTTTGCTGCTTTTTTGTCACCGCTTGACTGGGCGATGGCGTAACCGCTTACTAACAGGTCAAGGTAATGCGTGTTGTACTCATCATTCAGGACACGTTTTTTGACCTCGTCCATTTCCCTGGTGGCACCTGGGGCAAGTACCCTTTTAAAACGGGAATTGCCCTGGTAAATACTCCGGAGTACC
>ULSF01017028.1_pt1 | contig 11774 bp, 12 predicted proteins | sample 1956121 | NCBI WGS metagenome assembly ULSF01 (sample SAMEA4835701, study PRJEB28245) | human gut metagenome | biome: gut microbiome; material: fecal sample | place: Denmark | collected 2008
CGTGTTTTTGTCCAAATATACTTTTTCACCAGGCTCAAATTTTATCATACACTTCGGGTCCGTTGCCCACGTGCCATAAACTCTCGAAATGGTTTTTCCGTCAATTCCTGTTGCCGTAGCCGTTTCCAATGTTTTGATTACAGTAAGTTTCTTTTTGCTTGTGTAGTAAGCCGCTGGATACATAGTCAAATACTCCTTTTTATAAATTTATGTAAATTTGAAAACAAGGAGGGAAGTGTTACCGTCCCTCCTTGCCCTCAGGAATGATATAATAAGTGAATACGAAAAGTATTATTCTCCGTCACCACCCGCAGTCGTGCCTTTCGCAAGGTCCCAATACGTTACGGCATTAAGCATGTTCTTATCACCGTTGTACGGGAGCTGAATAAGCGAAACCTGACCCACGAAATATGTGGTGTAGCACGCTTTGTCAACGTTCGGGCCCGTGTAATACAACTGCATGGGGTACGGCTGGTCCATACGCAGGAACTCTTCGTTGTAACGATACGCAACGATACGACCCCCCTCAAGGTCACCAGCACCGTTCAGCCTTGCACGACCCTTAATCTTGATTTTGAAATCGCCTTCGTCCGCCGCCATAGCCTCGTCAATACCCACGTTGTGGTTCATAACGAATTCACGCAGGGTGGCGTTGAGCAACGAACTAAACCGCCCGGACATAATCGCCGCGTCCGCCATCGGCAGAAGGAACGTGTCGGGAATAACGGACAGGTTGTTGTTGGAGTTGGTAAGGTAGTAGCTGAGGATACCGTTGAACACGCCAACGATTTCAGCATCCGTCATAGCCGCAAACCCGTCTTTCGTGGTGTCCTGCGTGCCCGCCGCAAGCGTGAACTGCTGTGCATCCGGGTGATTGAACAAGCCGCCCGAACCGTTTCTGCCCATATACGCGATTTCGTCATTAAACAAATCCCAAGACGCGATGATAGCGTCACGGTAAATGGCTTCAATCGATTTCGTGAACTGAATCTTGTCGAGTTTGTCGATTTCGATAAACTTAATGTCATACGCGATTTCAAAGTTGAACACTTCGACGGCACGATGATTAAGTTTCGCGTTCACGCGCGGTACAATGTTAACATTGTTACCCACAACTGCCTGGTTGGCCAGGGGGTCACCCAGCCAATCCACGGAGTAGTAGTCCACATAGTCAACCATTCCGCCACCCACGTTAATGGGAATGTCCTTCATATACGTTACGTTATATTTGGGCTCCACAACCTTTTCGTGAAGTTTGCTGAGCGCGGTGGTAACGAACGCAAAGTTGGAGTCGTGAATGCGGCGTTTCTGCGGGGTGTTGTACATTTTGTTGTACAGCCCGGGCATTACGTCTTTAAGACTTACGCCAACCTTGTTTTCCGAATATTCGTGCGCGATGTCTCTGTCACGCAGGTCTACCTGTGTTAAAATGTTTCTGGACATTTTTCCGCATCCTCCTCTTAGTACCTAATGTTGACGACGGTAAGGTTTCCTTCCGTGTTACCCGTGAACTCCATGTTCGTGAGTGCCAAGTTGCTGGTGGAAACTGTCGTAAACACGCCGTTAGCAATATCGTAATACACGGGAGCTCCGGGTGTGGGAGCCGTGCCACTAAACTGAACGGCGATTTCGCCTTTGACGGCTCTGCCGCCCGCCTGTCCTCTCAGCCAATTCACGCCCGTTTCGGACTGCGGGAAAACTGTGTCGAGTTTGACGTTCGTCGCAAGCGCAATGCCCGCAACCTTGTTTGCATAATCCGTCGCTGTTTTGAGCGGGTCCGTCGGGACAACAAGGTTAACGTCTCCGTCATAGATGAGGAGCGAGCCAGGAGCGATACCCGCTTCCGGAGCATTGCTGGAAACGGTGAACGGCTTCACATCCATATCATTGATATTAACGGGATAACCTTTTGCGAGCCTCGTAAAACCCGATGTGCCTAAAATGTAGCCCATTAGTTCTTACCTCCAAATTTAGAATATCTATTTTTGAACGCGCTGTTCACCTGCTCGCTCAAATCACCTTTAACAGCGGAGTCCTTAACGCCCGTAAACTTCTGGTACAGTTTCGCCGCTTTGTCCCCCACCTTGGACTCTACTGTATCACAGTCGTCCACTTCGTCCTCTTCCACCTCTTCTTCGGTTTCCACAACCTCTTCCGAAACATCTTCGTCCTCGTCGTACAACGTTGGCTCTTCCTCTTCGGTCATGTCCGTGGTCACGTCTTCATCGGTGGCAAGCTCTTCTACCGCTACTTCCTCTTCGTCGGCAACGGCAGAAGGTTTATCCAAAAGCGAAAGCAATTTGTCAAGTTTGCTTTCAATGCGCGCAAGAACTTCATCGTCATCACGCACGTCTTTCGTCACTGCTTCTTCAACAGCTTCCGCCGGAGCCTCAACGTCAGGCAAGCCGCTTTCATCGATGTCGGTCTCATCTTCAAGTTCCTCGATTTCAACCACGTCTTCGTCATAAAGTTTATTTATGAAAGAATCGCGATTGCGAGGCTTGTAAATGATTTTCTTCGCCATTTCGTTTTTTACTCCTTTACTTATTTTTTTGTTTATAACATCGCTTTGTGCGTTGTCATCTACCGTCGGTTTACTGTCGCGTATTACCGCAACTCCCGCCCTTCCGTTATCCACAAGTGCTAAATGGTTCCCGCGAATTTTCGTCATATAATACTTACCGTCTTCTTTTTGCACGATTTCCGTATTATAACCGAGCGACAATTCCCGTTTACCGTTTTTTATTTCCTGTATAACTTCCGGGTCCATTACGATAATGTCACCCATTAAACAATTTGCGTATTCTCCCGTTCCTCTGTGTACGTCACGTAAAAACCCTACTTGCAAATCCCTGAAATTTTCTGGCGTTACATCGTCGTGCGGGTGTTCGTCACAGAACGGCTTGTTCTCGAAAGACGCTATCGAAACGGGGTCAAATACGTCTTTCGGACTGCGGTACACCTGAATTATTTTCGTTTTATCGCCGTCCGGAAATATTTCGCTTTCCAAATAATTGTAAGAACCGCAACGCGCTAACACGGCATCATGAATAATTAACTGCCCGTTGTTGTCCTCCCAAATATTTTCACTTATTTTGGTTCCGTACGCGCTAAACGCTTTGTCCAAAAGTTTAATACTTGTCTTCATTGCGAATTACCGTTTCAAAAATATTATACACATTAAAACAAATTAGTCTAATGGTTTATAACCCAACTTTTCTGCATAACTCTTTAATTCTTCTAAATCGAAAGAATCTCTGTCATTTGCAGGAGTTTCGGAAAGGAACGTATAAGCATTACCACTTTTAACTATTTGTGCCAAAGACGTGCCGTCATTATCGTGTTTAACGTATTCCTGAATAACGCTGTTTGCGTCCTTTACCGTAATAGCATTTCGCACTTCGTCAGCCGCTTCCGCGCTGTTTATGCTAATAATAGTTACGCTTATGCCGTCTTTGTTCGCAAAATATCTGCGCACTTTATGAGCGGCGTGCTGTTCGTTGGCGGCTACTACATAGCACTTTCCTTCTTCCCGCCCTTCTTTAAGGTAGGACACAAGGTAATTAGCGTCAGCGAGCCTGGCGCGCTTTGCGGTGAATTCGTCCTGATTACGTGCGACAATCGCAACCTTTTTCCCGCTGTCAGTTTCGCCCGCCATCCAACGTTTATATCCTTCTTTTTCGCCGTACTTCTTGTGAAGTTTTTCTATCGTCGCATAATTTTGAGCCGTCTTTTTGGCTTTGTCCAAAGAAAATTCTATCGTTCCGCCGCCATAATACGGGTTTTCACCACGATAATTAAGGACGATAAGGAAAAACTTTCTGCCCTCCATTCCCTTAACTTCCAAAATATCGTAATTACCGACAACACTCGGAACAGTCGCTACCTTGCGCACAACTTCAACGGGCGTGGCGTCACCAAGCCGTTTTTCGCACGAATCAATTACGGGCATTCCGGGTTTAACGTCCGCGCCTTCGCGAATACCGATAAATTTAACGGGTATTTTCTTTTTACCCATATAATCGAGAAATTTATCCTTCGCGTCAGACTCGTTCATAGCCTTTACCGCAATTGCCTGTGTAACACCGTTGTTTGCATAAGATATCGTGAAAATCTTTTCAGCATCTTTTATCATTTCCATCTTTAAACTCCTTGTGCTTTAATAAAATCCAACAGCATTAGGTATATCGCCGCAATAGTTTGAGTTCCTTCTTCAATAACATTGTTCACCTCGCCGTCATTTATCCCGCGGCAAAGTTCACCGAACTCTTCACCTATAAGCGTTATCCACCTGTCCATTGTGTTGTTTTCATTCGGATATTTTTTGTTTATATAGTTTATAGTGTCGTGTACGATTACTTCCAAATCGCTTAAACCCATATTTCTGTTAACTTCGTATTCATCGTTAATGTGGTCAGTACCGAAATTTTCTTTCGTAAATTCTTTCAGCGACACGGGTTTACAATTACTGCCCACCGCACTGCTCTCGTCCATAACCGCATAATTACCGCTGGTTTTCTTAATTACGATGAAATTTTGCTTATAACGCCCGTTAAGTTTTTCCGCAAACTTACGCGCCCTTTCGGGGTCGGACCACACGCCTTCAACAAAAGTTCCGCCGCCGTAACGATTGTAATTATTTTCATTTACAACAATATACGGTTCTTTTACTTCCTCAACCGTTTTGTTCATCGTGTCTTTAACTTGCGTTAAGAACTTATTAGCGGGGATATACTGTTTACCCTTGTACACCACCGCGTCAACCGTTCCTTTCGTTACGTTATACACCATAACCGTGTCAGGAGTAAATTCATAAACGCGCACTTCCTGGTTACTCGGCTGTAAACGTTTTATGTGTTCTTTCCAAGTTTTCTTTCCAGTAAGTTTTGCTAACTTATCCACATAAACATCTTTTTCGGAATCCTTTATTTCGCTTTGCGCGAAAGCAATGGAATCGGGTTTATCCATTTCCGGAAAATTATAGTCCTTCTGTTTCACGGGCGCGTTTACAAACGCAAAATTATCTTTCATTGTTTACTCCTTATTTATTTTCTAAAACATCTATCAATAACGATGTTGAGGGCGCACAACCAAGACTTTTCGCAAGTTGTTTTAACTGCGTATATTCTTTATTCGATACCATATTCTGTATGCGTCTTTTAACATCGTCAATATTGTTATTCGGATACTTTTTTACAAACGATCCTGCAATGTCGTCTATTATTTCACCTTTAATCTTTTTATCACTTTCGTCTTGTACGCGCTGTTTTGCAACAATTTTTTCCTTAACGACACTATTAGGTGCGGATTTTAATATATCTCGCACAATGTTGTTATATTCATTAGGCTGTTCATCGTTTAATCCGAAACCTTTTTCAGTTTGCGTTGTTTCTTCAATGGCTTCTTCCTGTGTTAACGGTTTCGGTTCTTCCACAGGATAATCCGTATCGTCCGAATAATCTTCTCCTCCAACTTGTTCACCCATACTGTTTTGTTCTTCGGGTATATCTGAATTTTTCGCAAGTTCTTCGTCTTTTTCGTTTAAGTTTGTACCAAACCCCGTTACTTTTTGTACCTGCTGTATCTCCTTTAACCCCGTTTCGTGTGTCATAATACCGAGGTCTATTAAAGACTGTACGTTGCTTACGGTGGTATTTAACAATTCAGATTTTTGTCCTTGCGTATTGCTTACAATACTTTCAAATTCATAATCCAAATCTTTCGGTATTTTTACGCCGCTACACGCAAACAACACGGGAAGAAGTTTATCCAAAACGGGTCTTAACATCTCGTCTTGTTTGCCGAGTATAGTACCTGCATAAAACAACAGTTCAGCGGGGCTGTCAGATGTTAACCCCCCTTTCGTGTCCCCGTAAATAAGCACTTTCGGCATTTCTGCCGCGCCTGCTACGGAATCACGCTGTGTTTCCAACAAATCCGAAATGCCCGTAAATGAATACGCGTAATTTTCGTACTCGTTGCCCTTATCCATAAGAACAAGGTTATTCGTTCTAAACTGCTGTATTCCGTAAAGTTGCCCGGACAACATCGCTTGTGATGTGGAACTTCCCGTGGACAAACCCTGCATAACACCACGTAACCCTTCAACTTTAACGATTTCAAGCAACGCTTTTTCAACCAACGCGCTTGCGGCGTTTTTAGCGTTTTCGTGGTTCATAAGTTCTTGAAAAATATGCTCCAATTCGCTTATTCCCCAACCGTTAAGCCGTGAATTCATAATGCGCACGGAACGCCTGTTTACAAACCGTAAAACACGGCTGTGGTGTACACACAACGACGGGTCAGTCTTCGTATCATCCACAAAGAAATTATAGTATTTCGGCGTATTAAAATCTTTACTGCGGTAGTTTGTTACTTTTTCAGTACTCGTGGACATACCGTACCAGCGGTCTGTTCCCCACAACTGTATAGGAGTTCCGGGCTTAATGCCCGCGAGGTTAAGTGGTTTGGACAGGTCATCCGTACCATCATCAACCATCATAAGTGCCGCCGCACCGCCGTATAATCTCGCTTGTTCCGTTACCCAAATTAAATACGAACGCAATCTGGATAACAATTTTTGTACTTGCTTTACGGAATCCGGGTCCGCATCACCCAAAATACTTATCCCGGAACTCCACATATCTTGCGCAACTTTATCTATAATTCTGCGAAATATCCAAGAACCGTGATACACCGCGGTGATTGTCCACCGCTGGAACGTTATCATATCGCCAAGGAATTCCGCAGACATTAAAGACTCATTTGACAACCCGAGTTTTAATACGGGGTTATTAAATGAGCCGTCGTGTATGCGCGTGGATTGACTGAAACTTTTGTTATAAGCCTCGGTCATCCCGTTCAGTATATTTTCAGTTTTTACGGATTGTTTATCACGAATTTTGTTTTCAGACACAACCCCACGAATAACAGAATCCTTTACTTCGGAACTTTTAGATACGTTAGCTGTTAAATTAAAGATATCTGTTTTCGTTACCATAGTTATCCCTTTTCGTAAATTACTCTATAATAGTGCCGCTGATTTCAACAACTCTCGCGCCCGCCTGCGTTTGCATAAACACATAAATAGGCGTAAACCTGTGCGCGGCTCTGTCCTCCGCCGAGAGATAAGACATATTTATCGTACCGACAAAATATCCTACGGGAAGAAGTGCGCCGTTTTTAATAAGCGTTATGGACTGCCCGTTATATCCCGAAACATACGTATCTCCCGCATAATTCGCATTCTGTTGCAAAAATCCGTTTGTTACGTATCTGCTCAACGCATTGTGGATATAACTTACAACGTTGTTTAAGCCGCCATTCGTGAGGTACTGCTTTTTAAGCATTGCGTTAAGCACCGCGAACACAACGTCATTTTCAGCCGCTATCGCGCCAAATTGCGCCGTAATAGACGTACCATTCATAAGGTTTCCGCCAAAATTTACTACTTGGTTAGCAATTTTGTCAACCCAATTACAATTTGCCTGTGTTGCCGCGTCATAGTTGTCGCTCGCTATCGTTACATAATCCGCCGTACCGAACGCCGCGGATTCATCCGTATAACAATAATCCGCTACGGAATTAGTATAATTAAGATTTATATTTGCGTAATACGCGGGGATAGCCATAACCGCTTGCGCATTACCGCCTGTCTGGTTATACAGTTTAACCGCAATCGGATAATTACCAAATTGTGTGAGGTTATCGGGCGGGAAACTGTCCTCACACGCTACGCCAACACACACAATAACGTGGTTGGGCGCGATAAACTTTGTTTCTCCCGTATAAATAGCGTTAAGCATATCCGCATACGGAAAACTTGCGATGAGCGGGTCTATTACTACAAAAATAAAATCTTCCGCCGTACCCGACACCGCTTTTTTAGCGTTAAATATCTGTGTAGCAATAGCGGAACCGTCGGAAGAGTTTGCGAGTTCCAAAACGTTTACTCTGTCCGCGTCCCCGCCCAACTGCGTAAACACAGTTTGAGCCTCCGTCGCGTGGCTGTCGCTTGCCGTGGTTACGTACAAAACGTTTTTATACGAACCTATGGACGCCTGAACGTGCTCTACGTTAAAATCTACAAGAACTACCTTGCTAATGTCAACCATTATACATTACCTCCCGTCATATACTCCTTAGGCAGAACTTCCCCGCACAGGAACGTATATGTTCTTTCACCAGGCGTTGCGCCCATAACTTTTTCGGGAAATGTGTTGGGCAAGCAGTCTTTCGCCTCCATATGCAACACTCCCGAAGAATCCTTAATCGTAATGCCCGCCGCCGCAAGTTCCGGGTTGTCCCTGCACCACAAAATGTATTCGTCCAATACGTCAACTACGGCACTTACCTGGTTTATTGTTATTGTTACCGTACCCGCCTTGGACGCGTTATGCCCGTAAGCATATCCGCCGTCAGCACTTCTTACCTGCGTAAAGATTTCTTCCGCAAACGAATAACCGACACTTCCGAGCAATTTACCACCACCGCCAAACGAAATTACGTCATCGCGGTTGGAGTTGTTTATAGTTATGTTTACCGAGGCCAAAGATAAAACTTTCATTATGATTCTCCGTAAGCTACTTTTAACAATATTATACGCAAAAACCGAAAACACCCAAAAGCTATATGTCATAACTTTCGGGTGTTTATCGTGGAGATATATTTGTGCAGTGCGGACATCGTTGAGGTGGCTATGTCCTATTGCTTTGCTCACTAATATTATACGCATAAATACGAAACGCGTTATCAATTGCTGACAACGCGCTCGTATGAAAAAATTTAATGGTGAGGATAATGTTAATGAAACTTATTCCCGTATGCTCTTAAAAAATCTTGTCTGCTGTACGTCGCTATTCTTCCACTTTGTATTGTCGTGCTATATCCTTTCCCGTGAGTACCTTTTATATATTTGCTTGTTATCGTTAGATTTCCTTCCGCAACTTTAATCGGGAATTTTAAGTCTTGTAAATCAACTACCGCTATCGGGAGACATCGGCAATTCGGAAATTCTCCCGCGTGCCCCGTCATTTTATCGAGTGTTAGTTTGGTATTCCAAAATACTAAAACTCCGTCCATTACTCTGTGGCTTGCTCTTACGCGCTTATCTTCGCTTGTGCTCCATATATATGCGGGTATGCCTAACTTTGCACTTCTTATTTCTGTTATTGCGGTGTTTAACTTTGAACTTTCCGTGCGTATTATGAGTTTTGCTCTCGTACCCATTTTTTCGCGAATATATTTTTCAACTTCCGTTCCGCGAAATTGTACGCCTTGTTTGTAACCCTGTTCCAGCTTTGCCGCTACGTCAAAAGGAAGGTCTTTTATTAGTTTTACATTGCGTTCAAACTGTTCCATTAAAGGCTTGTACATTTTAATGTCAGCCATCATAGATCTGTTTGCCGCGTCCAATTCAAGCCGTTTTTTCTCGTTTGCCGTTTTGTTCGTTGCAAGCGCGTTTATAATCTTTAAGAATCCGTTTCTGTTTTCCCGAAACAAATCCACCGCGTATTTTGAAACGTATTTGTCTATTTTGCTGTAAGGTAATTTGTTTATCGCTTTTCTTACGTCGTAAGGAGTTGCTTTGTTCGGAAGTTTTATGCTGAACAGGTTTAATATTGTTTTCAGCAGTTTGTTTTCCGCGGTGGTGGAAGTCTTTACTTTTTTACGCTGTTTCTTTAAGTTTGTTTTACTTAATTTCGGCATTAGTTAATAAGCAAGTATAAGGCATTGAGCGATACCGCTCGTAAGCCCTCCTTCCTCAAATCTTTTTCTAAAACTTTCACCGCCGAGTTTATTCCAATATTCACTTTGTTTTTTGTACTCGTTGCAGATTTCATATATTACTTCGGGTGTGCTTAAAAAGTTGTGTACCTGGTTTTCGTCTTTGTCTTTTAACGAATTTTTCACCTTTTCGTTTATTGTTTCTCGATACAGTTCAAATTCCGGATTCGTGGCTTTATCTATATGCGAGTACCACTTCTTAAATTTGTTTATCCCTTCAATATATGTTACCGTGCCCATAATAATTACCTTATTTTTGTTTTAGATATTTTATGCAATCCGAATATTTTTTAACACGTTCAATGTCTTTATCCGTAACGTGCGGAAGCCTGTTTAACTTGCTGTTATGCTCCATATCCGCTATTTTTACCTGTGTCGCTAAACTGTTTCGCTTTACGACGTTCATATAATCAGGCATATACGGAACGGATTTATCGTGCGTAATAGCGCGCAACGCGTCTAAAATATCCTGTGTAAAATATCTTCCTAAAATATCATAACCAACATCGGTGTCTTCCAAAACATCGTGCAGATATGCTACTATTTTTGCCTTTTTGCCGCTTACTAAATGCGCCACCTCGTACGGGTGTTTCCAATAAGCCTCCCCTGCGAGATCTTTTTGCCCCGCGTGCGCGCATTTACAAATTAACTGTGCGGTCTTGATACTGTTTTTCATTTTATTTCGTTTCCATTAACATATTGAGAACCGCGGGGAAATTTTCTGGAGCGTTATCGTTTTCAATCCAGCCGATAAGCGTATCCAAATCCTCCGATTCTTCCAATACGCCGATATACCGCTCAAAATCTTCGTCGGTATTAAATTTCGGGTACATGCCGCTGTTTCTCAGAAACTCAATAATTTTTTCCTTTTCCATTACTGCCAATCCTCCCAGGGTATTTCGTTACCACTACCGTCAACACGCTCTACTTTTTTAGCGGGTTCACCAAACGATACCATATTATTATATCTCGTAAAGGAGTCAAAAGGTGCGCTTTCTTTTAACGTATCGTACGTTTTTGCGGGGGATTCTCCTACGGACTCTATATAATCCGGGTCCAAAAACCGTCCTTCTTCAAAGAACCTTGTTGTGGACCTACGTATACTTTCGTCCGGAGTAACTTCATTAAACGACAAATGCACTTTATAACCCGCGTCTTTTAAGTTCTTAAGATACTGCAATGCGGCACGCGGTTTTTTGCCAACAATCGGTATTACCAGGTTTGTGCCTTCTTTACTTCCGCCTTTATAAAATTCGGGTATAATGCGCTTTTCCAAAATATCATCCGCGCTTTCTTTATGCACAATTCCCGCTCCGTTGCCGTCGTCAAATTCGGGCAATAACTTTTTGACTTCGTCACTATCCAAAATAACGGAGCCCGTGTTTTTAGACACTCTGTCAACGATAACGCTGGATTTCCCAGCCGCGGGAGGACCAATAACGATTTCTGCACGGTAATCACGGTTTACGGGTCCGTCAAATACGGTGTGTTTTTTACCCGCTTCATCCTTGTATGTGCGAATACTCCCTCTGGACAGAATTTTTTCCGCCGTTTCCTGCCTGAGTTTTTCGCGCTCTTCGGAATTATCGTTTATTGTTTCGTTTTCACCGATACCGTTAACATTTATCGCGCCAAGTTTTTCGCTTAAATTTTTCTTTGCGCGTTTAATCGCGGGGTGATTGTGTACGTCCTCATACGTTACAGGCGCACCCATTTTTATAAGTTGCCACAATGCCTTGCCCTGCGGTATCGCAAGTTCTTGTTTTGGTTCGGGTATTTCTTTTCCTTCCAAAAACTTACCGAATTTTTGTTTTAATTTATCGTTGTACTCACGCACACTGTCATCAAACTCTTTGTTGCTTTCAAACGTTGTTGCCTGAGCCGCTGTTTCTGCATTACCAGCCGTTTTTTCTTGTTTATGTGTGCTTGTCTTCTGCTGTCCTTTACTCTCCGCTTCTTGCGTGGTACCTGCCGTGGCGGCGGGGTTT
>ULSF01067041.1_pt1 | contig 11760 bp, 8 predicted proteins | sample 1956121 | NCBI WGS metagenome assembly ULSF01 (sample SAMEA4835701, study PRJEB28245) | human gut metagenome | biome: gut microbiome; material: fecal sample | place: Denmark | collected 2008
GAAGCTGTTAATTGCAGAGATGAAGGCTGAGATTGTGGAAGCGCAGCGACTGAAGGATTTGGGCGAGGGCGATGGAAGCCCACCGGAGGAGAAGAAGGGCAAGCGGGGGAAGACTCGGATATGAAAAGAATCACCGACATGGGTACCAAGCCAATGATACCCATGCCGGTGGTAATTCGATATAAAATTTAAGCTATTACCCTAAACGATAGATTGCTTCTTCCAACTGGAATCGATCAATAGATATCATTTTAATTGCAGGTTGACCGTCCTCAGTATAATAAACAACCATGTGGGAAAGAAAACTGTCTTTACAGTTAATAGCCTCGCGTTTCATTTTGAGTTCGTCTGTCGATTTGTTTAACCACACTTTCAGTATACTCTCAGGTAACTGGAACAGGTATTCTTCTTGGTCAGACCTTAAAATCCAGGGTTCCTTAGGATCCTCCCAATGCAGCGAATAATATTCATTAAAATGGATATGTTCGTCTGTCGTGTGGTACAAAAACAGCATTTGGCCGGAGTTTGTAATTGCCACGGCCATGCGCTGACCGATTTTATCCGCCAGTTCAAGTAGCCGATTCTCAGAATCGATCATATCAAAATAAACTCGTCGGGCGTTGAAATGAAAGCCACTGTATCCAACCGTCTGGCAGAATTCATTCCAAAACGGGAGCTTATTGAATTCAATTAGGGGAATTCGATACGCAGCAGCAAACTCTTGCGCTTGCGTCGTAAATCCAGACAATGCTGCAATTGCGACTTGATAGGAATACTGATCAAAAATCGGTGGGAGTACTCGGCGATTTTGGCGGCGGCGAGCTTTCAATTCGGCCATATCGACAATATTGAAATTGTTGATATCTTCTCGCAACCCGAGAGCACTCCTTGCTACATTAAGTCCAATCTTTGTCCGATAATCTTTGCACTCAATAAGAATCCTTGTCTTTGAATAAAAGGGAGTTTGGGCTGGTGGCTCCAGTAATACATCTGCATTGTGGGCCTCACCCAATCCTTGAATCATTTGGCCCGGAGTCCCATCGTAGATATATAATCCATCAGATACAACTTCAGAAAAGCCAATATTAACAAGTATACGCTTAACAAATAATTCGAATGCTTTTCCAGGTCCCATAGGTGATATATCCTTCCTAGTGTAATTTTTTACTCTGTTATAGCAGTGAATTGATAGTCTTAACTTAAATGTGACACCCTCCATTCAACTAAAAATCTTCAAGATAGAAGTAACGCCCTATTTCACTCTCTATTTCTTAATCGCATTACATTGCAAAAAGTATGAAATTTGAAAAACGGAAAACAGATTAATCTTAGTATCTAAGGCAACACAGTCCAAGCATCAACGCTCTGTCTCTTTGTCCTATTTAAATTACTGGATTTCAATGCAGCAGAATTTGTACTTCTTTCCGCTTCCGCATGGGCAGTAGTCGTTTCGCCCTATTTTTCCATGGACCATTTTGTATTGCAAAACCCAGTCCTGTGCCTTCACACACCCTATACGACGGATGCGTTCTATATCGTCCCCCTTCAGGTCTGAAAAGAAACACTTCTTTCCTTCTGCGGAAACTAATTTGTTTTGTCATCGTACTCCAGTGAAATCCACATAACAGGGATTTTTTCGTTTCTGGATGCAGCAGCATAAGCATAATCAATCTGTTCCTGAATTGGATACTGAATTATACCAGGCATAGATATAAAGGCACAATATTTGATTTCCCCGAACGCCGCCAACGGCACAGCGCGCTTCAGTTCTCTTTGGCGTCTAAATGCATATTCAATTTTATCAGCTAATTCTTCTCTTGCATCTGATGCTAGATCCATTAGATAATGCGCAAAGCGGATTTTTTCTGGAGAAATACTACTTCCCAAATATTCAATGATTTCTGAAATTTGATTGGGCATATTCTGAGTTGGTTTTTTAGCTTCTGAAGGATTAGCAAATCGCAAATTAAAGTATTCATCCAAAGGTTTCCAGAGGCCTTTCTAAACGATTTTTTCAACATCGCCATACTAGGACGGGTCTAATGCATATAGATTTCTGTCGATGTAAAGGCCCAAGTGATCAAACTCATCGTACATTTGATATTGGGGAACACGCATTGCGGCTTTCCTCTGTTTCAAATAATGTAAGAAACGGATAGGCTCATCGAAATAACCCGCATACGCTAACAAGTCATCGTAAGAAATAACGATTGTCTCTTCCTTAAGCGAGATGATACTCAATTTTTCTGCTTTTGCGGCGAATTCGTTAAAATTATCAACTGTCACGGAAAAAGTGAATACATCATCGAAAGTATTAGGCCCCGGAAGCAAGAATGTGGGATTCTTTTCGTGATCATAAAACTGAGCAGGAGCGTGATTGGCAATGTATTCTACAGTTCTGCTACATTGAGAGTCGGCTACCTCTGCTAATTTCCGGTACGCTTTTGTATGCGCCTCAAAATCTGTAATTGGTGGAGTAGATGGAAACGATCCTGCTTTCACCTCTATCACAAATAAATTGTTCTGATAAGTAATAATAATATCGTTCTCATTTGTCTTCTTTAAAGAACTTTTAACAGGGTAATAGTTGCTAACATGAGCTTCGGCACCAGGCAATAATTTCAAGAATAACTCTTTAACCATTTCTTCGCTGGCTTGGGTCTGCTTCTCCTTCCAGTCTTCGAGGTATTCCAGCTTTCGCTGCATAATTCCTTTTTGGATATTTCTGTAAATATTATCAAAAAGAGCATAGTACAAGAAAGCGTAAGATATTCCGTCGATTTTAATAAATGGTCTTTTGGTTACTGGCAGTTCTACAATTGGCCAACCGGCGAATTCGCTTTCGCCCCAGAATGTGGAACACTCATTAATACCATAGGACAGCATATCAATAAACCGAGAGTCCCAACCAGTAATGGCCGCAACATTGATCAAATCGCTCCCGTGTAGTTTACCTGCGATTTTTGAAGTTCTTCCTTCGGCGTGTTTGCGTGCATCTTCAGGGCTGATACCTGAGTCAACGGCTTCAACAAAAAGCTCAAATTCTTTGCCAAGTTCCATAATGGCATCCGCATATCCCTGGGAAAGGGAATACCTGAGTTTTTCCAATCCCTCAATTACCTCTGCCGAAGACACTCCGAAAAGTTCCAACAAAACATCGTTGTGAGGCGGAAGCAACGACTTTAGCGGTTCCAATTCAAATATTTGATAGCGGTTTCCACGGACCCAATACATATACTGGGACTCCACGATTTCATTAAGACGAGAATCACCAATCTTCCCCGATTTCTGGATATGAGCCGCCCAGAAATGATAAAAGAATCTGAAATCTTTATACAACTCATCGAAATCGGCTACAATCTGAGCATGGAGCGCCGCTTCCTCATTTGGTTCGGAGGGAACATAGTTGTTTTCTGTAGATACAAAAATGCTTTGGACATACTCCTGCGCGCGGATTATCGCGTTACCGATAGTAATCTCAATCACACAGGGATTTACCTCTATTCTAAGGGCAAAATCATGATTCATTTGACCTTTGACTACAAAACCGATGAAAAATGCACCACACCAGGCCAATATTTGAAGTATCACCGGACATTCCAGGGCCTTTCCACACGAGAACTGGCGGAAAAGGTGGGCATTGTGCCCGCGACGCTGGTTCTGTACGAGAATGACCGGCACCCCATCAAGTACAAGACAGCGGTGGCGCTTGCAAATGCGCTGGGGATTGACCGTAACAGGCTTCTGGACGAATATACCGCCTTTGTAGATTACCCGTATTCCTCTCTTTTGAAAAAGGTACGGCAGGATCTTTCCTTAACTCAAATACAAATGGCTGAGTTGATTGGGATAGGCCAAACGTCTTATTCTGGCTGGGAAAGAGAAATCCGCGTTCCGCGCCGTAAGGAGTACGATAAAATCCTTGCCGCACTGGAAAAGCTAAGGGTAAATGTGGATACATACCTTTGCCAGTCAGCTTCTATCTGAGTGTAAATCGCACATTTGCGGCACTGTTTCCTTACATATATAATAGAAGCACAGAGGAGGAGTGCCAAATGAGAAAGCGGAAATTAAAGATATTTCTTACCCCTACGGAAAACAGCATTGTAATCCAAAGCCTCAACCACCTGCGCAACGCCCTGCTCCGGGAAAACAGGGACACCGGCTGCCTGGACGAACTTCTGCTCAAAGTGATGTGCGCCCCGGTAAAGAAGATGTAAAATTACATATCGCTTCTTGATGAGCCGCTTATTCTTTTCAGAAAGAGTAAGCGGCTTTTTTCATGCCCACCTTTCGGATTTTCCGCATACATAGCCGTCCGTCCTGCCAACGGGCGGCTAAATCTATGAAGAAGGAGGACATGAAAATGCCGGAACAAAGAAGCCGCCCCAGGGATAGCCGCGTGATCGCGCTGGCCAACCAGAAAGGCGGCACGGGCAAGACCACCACGACGGTGAACCTGGGCATTGGCCTGGCGCGTCTGGGGAAAAAAGTCCTGCTCATCGACGCAGACCCCCAGGGCGACCTTACCACCTGCCTGGGCTGGCAAGACCAGGACAGCTTACAGACCACGCTTGCTACCGTCATGGGAAAGATCATCCGCGACGAGCCTTTTACCGCAGACGAGGGTATTTTGCACCACAGCGAAGGCGTAGACCTCATGCCTGCCAATATTGAATTGTCAGATTTGGAGGCCACTCTTGTCAACGCCATGAGCCGGGAGATCACTTTACGCACCTATGTCAATGAAGCAAAGAAAAATTACGACGTGGTGCTCATCGACTGTATGCCGTCCCTGGGTATGATTACGATCAACGCCCTGGCTGCGGCGGACAGCGTGATTATCCCGGTGCAGGCCCACTATCTGCCCGCCAAAGGCATGACCCAGCTTATCAAAAACATCACAAGGGTAAAAAAACGGATTAACCCGGCCCTGAAGGTGGACGGGGTGCTGCTCACTTTGGTAGACGGACGTACCAATCTGGCCCGCCAGACGGCGGAAATCCTGCGGCAGACCTACGGGAACGTATTAAAAATCTATCGTTCCGAGATTCCCGTAGCCATCAAAGCCGCAGAGACCAGCGCAGCGGGCAAGAGTATTTACGCCTACGACAAAGGAAGCAAAGCGGCCCAGGCTTACGCGGAGTTTTCAAAGGAGGTGTTGGCGGATGGCGAAAAGCAACGGGCTAAACTTCAATCTTCCCTCAGTCGATGACCTGTTTTCCACGGAGGAAGAACGGGCCGAGGCAAGGCTTGAAAAAGTCGTCAACCTTTCGCCCTCGGAAATCAGCGACTTCCCGAATCACCCGTTTAAGGTGCGGATGGACGCAGCCATGCAGGAAATGACGGAAAGCGTGAAGCAGTACGGCGTTTTGGTTCCTGCCCTGGTACGACCCAAGCCGGAGGGCGGCTATGAGATGGTGGCCGGGCACCGCAGGAAAACGGCGGCGGATTTGGCGGGGCTTGCGGAAATCCCCTGCATTGTGCGGCAGCTCACCGACGATGAAGCTACGATTATCATGGTGGATTCCAACTTGCAGCGTGAGCAGATCCTGCCATCGGAGAAGGCGTTTGCCTACAAAATGAAGCTGGACGCGATGAAACGGCAGGCTGGTCGGCCAAGAAAAGATAATTCGGCCCCAGTGGGGCCGAATTTAATCGGGACGCGCTCTAATTTGGAATTAGCCGCAGAAAGCCCGGACAGTAAAACACAAATCCAGCGATATATCCGTCTTACCCACCTTATCCCGGAAATCCTGGAGCTGGTAGATAACTCTGTGCTGAAAGACCCGGATATGCTGCAAATTGCCCTGCGCCCAGCGGTGGAACTGTCTTACCTGCGAAAAGAAGAACAGGCCGACTTATTCGCTATCATGGACGAGATGGACTGCACCCCGTCCCACGCCCAGGCCATCAAAATGCGCCGGATGTCCGAAGCCAAGACCGGCGATGAACGGCTGTCCAAGGACGCTATGGCGGTTATCATGGAGGAGGAAAAAGGCAATCAAAAAGAACAGTTCAAAATCCCAAAGGAAAAAATCAGCCGGTTTTTTGCGCCGGGGACGCCCACGCAGAAGATCGAGGACACCATTGTCAAGGCGCTGGAACTCTACCGTAAGCGCCAACGCAGTTTAGAGAGATAACCTTACTGCCAAGGGAGCAGTGCGCCCATTTGCAGGGAACCGGTGTTTTCGCTGTTCCCCCTCTCCACACCTCACCCCCTCATACCACCTAAACAGCCTAAAAAAGAAGATATTTGGGGAGGCTGGTTCTTTCAAGAACCCACAGGGTTATGGATAGAACGGATAAGGCGGAGAACGATTGGCGCGCCTCTCTTTTTTAGAACGTAAACAGAATCCAGCCGCAAGCAGCACATCCAGAGCGATGTGCTTTTTTTGCGGCCATTTCAAGGAGGTAACACGATGAAAGCATTGAGAAAGCCTCTGTCCCTGCTCATGGCCATGCTCATGTGCCTGGGCGTGTTCGTAGGGACAGGAACCACGGCTTTTGCCGCAGGCGAAACCATGACAACGTATATGATCGACCTGCCCCGTGCCAGCGACCCCAACAAGGCCGGATGGGGCCATCCCGCCCTGAATTTCCTGGGTGGCTGGTCCACCGGAGAGAACGACAGCTTTTCCGTCCACACCCAGGACGCCTTCAATGGCAGGGCCATCTACTGCATTGAGCCGGGCGTCGGTGTGAATACCGGCGACCAGTACACGGGCCGGGGCGAAGATTTCTGGGATAACTACCCGTCCAACCTGAACCCCACCATCCCACCGGATACCATCAAGGAATATATCGGGCGGATTATGACCTATGGCTGGCAGGGCAACGCCAGCACTTCATGGATGAGCGGGGACCCGGAGGACGCCAGCAAGATCGCGGGATATATCGCTACCCAGCTTCTTGTTTGGGAAACTGTCGTGGGTGAGCGCGACAGCCAGTTTAACCATGTGGACGCCAATGCCCAGGGCAAAAACAACGTGACGGAATATATCAGCGCCGACCATCCGCTGTACAGCGAGATTTTCAGCCAGTATTCCGCCATTGAGAGCGCGGTCAAGCGCCACACTATGCTCCCCAGCTTTTTCAGCAGCACCGCCGACGCCGGGGCCTATGAGCTGAAATGGGACGGCCAGCAGTATTCCCTCACTCTCACGGATACCAACGGTGTGCTGAGTGACTACACCTTCTCCAGCAGCACCACCGGGCTGAATTTCTCTGTGGACGGCAATCAGCTCACCATCACTTCCGCCCAGGCCATCAAAGGCTCTGTGACCATCAAGGCGGAAAAAATCTCTGCCCAGCGCAGCGGCGTTGTGGTTTGGACGGATGGCATTACCGGCGGCGGCAAGCAGGACTTTGCCACCTACGGGGAAACCGTTTCCGACCAGATGGTAGGCTATCTGAACCTGGAAGTGAAAACCGGCAATATGAAGCTGATTAAGACTTCTGAGGATGGACAGGTAGCCGGGATCAACTTCACCATCACCGGCGAGGGGTACAGCGCCACCAAGACCACCAATGAGGCGGGCGAGATCGACATCTCCGACCTCAACCCCGGCGTTTATACCGTAACCGAGCAGGCCATTGACAAGTATGAACCCCAGGAAACCCAGCGCGTGACCATCGTCAGCGGCCAGACCGCTACCGTGAATTTCAACAACAAGCTGAAGCGCGGCAGCCTGGAAGTGACGAAAACCAGCGAGGACGGACTGGTGGAGGGCATGACCTTCCACTTGTACGGCACATCCCTCTCCGGGCAGCCGGTGGATGAGTATGCTGTGACGGACGGAAACGGCGTGGCGCGTTTTGAAAACGTGCTCATCGGCACGGGCTATGTGCTGGAGGAGGTGGATACCCCCGTCCGTTATGTGGTGCCGGATTCCCAGACAGCCACCATCGAGTGGAACGAAGTTACTCACAAGAGCGTGAATAACGTGCTGAAGAAGTTCCGCGTCACCGTTACCAAGAGCGATGTGGAAACGGGTACGCCCCAAGGCGATGGTTCCCTGGCCGGCGCTGTGTATGGGCTGTATAAGGGAGATACCCTCATCGACAGCTTCACCACGGACGAAAACGGCCAGTTCACCACTGGATATTACGTCTGCGATTCGGATTGGACCGTGCGTGAAATCAGCCCCAGCGAGGGCTACCTGCTGGATTCCACCATCCACAAGGTGGGTGCGGAGCCGGAGCTTTATACCATTGAGCTGAACGACACCGCCAACGACGTGACGGAGCAGATCATCAAAGGCGACATCGCTATTATCAAGCATACCGATGACGTGCGTCCGTAAGGGCGTATTGATAATGCCTAAAGAGGTACTGGATTGGAGAGAAATCCAGTTGGTTAGCCGCCTAACCCGGAATCGAAAGATAAAGGGGACAAGAGCATGGCGGAAAAGCATATACGTTTGAAATCAGTGTATAAGCGGGATATGCGAGACCAAAGGCGTGGCATGGTTAAGGCTAAACTGCTTTAAATCCAGTTTCTTTGCTCTAAGTGTGGAGATGTGCGAAGACTGATTGCGCACATGGACAATTTCTATCAGTGAAACCGTTGTCGTCACTGATACTCTCTGAAAATGTCCCGGCATACAGGAAGTATGTAAAAGGAATGAACGGAAACCTAAACCACACCCAATGTATCAATACGACTAAACGGAGATTGCCTAAACCAGAACGCAGAAATGCTATGTGTAATGCCCTATGGCGATAAATCCCAAGTGTGAAAAGCGAGGGAGATGACACTGAATATCCGGCATGGCAACGGAGCCGCCATAGTAGTCCGAGTGCGGGAAAGCCGCATACATGGCGAAGGGCGGCAGGTCATTCTATTGATAATCGAATGGAGGTATGCGAAATGCAAAAAGCTGAAACGGTATTATCAATACTAAAGCAAAAATCCAAACAAGATGAATCACACCGGTATGACCGTATCTACAGAAATCTTTTCAATGAGGACTTCTTTTTGCGGGCATATCAAAAAATCCATGCTAAGCAAGGCAATATGACGCCCGGAACAGACGGGACAACCATTGACGGTTTTAGCAGGAAGCAAATTTCTCAACTGATAGAACTGCTCAAATGGGAACGCTATCAACCAAAACCTGTCCGAAGGACATATATCCCCAAGAAGAACGGTAAAATGCGACCTTTGGGTATCCCTGCCTTTGCTGACAAGCTGGTACAGGAAGTAGTACGGCAGATTTTAGAGGCAATCTACGAGCCAATTTTCAGCGATAATTCGCACGGTTTTCGGCCTAATAGAAGCTGTCACACCGCACTGTATCAAATTAAAAGCACCTGTAGGGGAACCAACTGGGTAATTGAAGGCGATATCACCGGGTGCTTCGACCATATCGACCATGAAATATTGTTAAAGATACTCTTGAAGAAGATTGATGACGGTAGATTTCTTGAGCTTATTTGGAAATTCCTGAAAGCCGGATATTTGGAATTCAACCAGAAGTACAATTCGCTGTCGGGAACACCGCAGGGCGGCATCATCAGCCCCATTTTGGCCAACATTTATCTGCACGAGTTTGATAAGTTCATGGAAGGAATATCTGCTGAATACACCAAAGGGAAACAGCGGAGACCATATCGTGAATATCAGATTCTCCAATACAAACGAAACCGTGCAAAAAAGAAAGGCAATCAGGAACAAGCGGATGAGTACCTGCGGCAAATGCAGAATATCCCTGCCTTAGACCCTATGGATAAAAACTATCAGCGTGTAAAATATGTGCGCTATGCGGACGATTTTGTGGTCTGTATCATCGGCAGCGAGGCAACAGCGAATGAAATCAAGGAAAGAATTGCAGGTTTCATGCAAAAGGAACTTCATCTTGAATTGAGCCGGGAAAAAACGAAAATCACCAATCTGTCGGATAAACGAGTGCGTTTTCTGGGATACGAAATTACAAAATCTCAAGAGAACACAAAGCAAGTGGTTGATTCAATCGGTCGAAAGAAACGCTCTGTAAACGGTACAATTCAGTTAGTTGTGCCGGGAGATGTTATTCGGGAAAAGCTCAAGCCGTTCATTAAAAAGGGAAAACCCTATCAGGTGGGGGCACGAGTTAATCTGCCCGTGATTGAAATTATCAGTCAGTACAACGCAGAAATCAGAGGGCTTTACAATTACTATTGCTTAGCAACGGATGTCAGCACGAAAATATCCACATTTCAATATTATCACTATTTCAGCATGATTAAGACAATCGCCCGAAAGGAAAAATCATCGGTCAAAAAGGTTATTCAGAAATATGGAATTGATGTTCCCAGAAAAAATAGAACTGGCACCATGCGTATTGTTGGTATCAGATACAATACGAAAGAAGGCCCTAAAACGATGACCTACTTCAATGACAGTCTAAAAAAGGTTAGCCGACCTGCCGGAGAAATCTCCGACCAATTCGGACAGGTATTAAAGGGTGGTCAGTTAATGAAAAGGCTCAACAGTGATGTATGTGAATTATGTGGAGCAGAACATTGTGCCTTGGAGATTCATCATGTAAGGAAGCTTAAGGACATTGTGAAGAAATACCGAAAACGTGGAACGCCTATGCCTAACTGGGTATGGCTGATGAGCTATATGAAGCGCAAAACGCTCGTCTTATGCCATGACTGCCACGTCAATCTTCATAATGGAACTTTGTAAAATGCTTTAGGAATGGCTGGGGAGCCGTATACATCGAAAGGTGTACGTACGGTTCTGAGGGAGGTTCTCGGAAATCCTGTCATAGAAATATGATAAGGCGTCCGGTTCCTACCCTACGGCTCAACGGGAATTGAAACACCGGAAGCCGGCGCGGAGTTCCAGGTGTTTTTGAAAGCTGCGGGCAGCTATGAAAACGCCGAGGAATCCGAGCGCGATGTTCTCGTCTGCGATGAGAATGGCTTTGCACAGTCGAAGAAGCTGCCCTACGGCACCTATATCGTCCGCCAGACCAAGGGCTGGGAAGGCCGCGAGCTGATGGACGACTTTGAAGTGTATATCGCCCAGGACAGCCAGACCTACCGCTACCTTATCAACAACGCTAATTTTGAGAGCTTCATCAAGGTGGTCAAGGTGGACGCGGAAACCGGCGTCACCATTCCCTATGCGGGGGCCGGGTTCCAGATTTACCGCCCGGATGGCAGCAAGGTGGAAATGACGTTCACTTACCCGACGCCGACCACCATTGATACGTTCTACACCAATTCCGAGGGCTACCTTGTCACCCCGGAAAAGCTGGAGTATGGCTCCGGGTACTCTCTGGTGGAGGTCCAGGCCCCCTACGGCTATGTGCTGGACAGCACCCCGGTTTACTTTGATGTGACCGAGGACAATTCCAGCGAAGAAGGCGGCGTGACGGTGATCGAAGTCACCAAGCCCAACATGGCCCAGAAAGGAATCATCAAAGTCAGCAAGACCGGCGAGGTATTTTCCTCTGTGACAGAAAACGAGGGCGTTTACCAGCCGGTGTATGAGGTGCAGGGCCTGCCCGGTGCGGTGTTTGAAATTACCGCCCTGGAGGACGTCTACACCCTGGACGGCACCCTGCGCTGCTCTGCGGGCGAGGTAGTGGACACCATCACCACCGGCGAGGACGGAACGGCCCAGAGCCAGCCCCTCTACCTGGGCAAGTTCCAGGTGAAGGAAATCCAGTTCCCTCACGGCATGGTGGATACCGGCGAGAACGTCACCAACGTGGAGCTGGTGTATCCAGGTCTGTGCATTTTATTTGCCGCGGCTGGATTCAA
>ULSF01007679.1_pt1 | contig 11717 bp, 12 predicted proteins | sample 1956121 | NCBI WGS metagenome assembly ULSF01 (sample SAMEA4835701, study PRJEB28245) | human gut metagenome | biome: gut microbiome; material: fecal sample | place: Denmark | collected 2008
CGTGTTGTATTTTCTTTTTAAGGTTAAGAAAAATTTTAAGTTAATCAAAAAATGATTAAATTTATTGTTGGCTTTTTGTTAATTGCGTGGTATTCTATATTTATAAACGAAAGGAGATGTGCTATGGGATACACAAAATTTGGCGAATTTATGAGAATTAAGCGAATTCAAAACCACGAGGTTATGGGCGATACTGCAAATCTATTAGGTGTAAAGCTTCCTTTTGTATCTACGGTCGAAAGCGGAAAACGAAATGTCCCTGAAGAGTGGATACCGATATTGGTTGAGCATTATGGTTTGAGTAAAGAAGAACAGGCAGAATTATCAGAAGCTGTTGAACAATCAAAAACACAAGTTAAAATCAACCTTATGTCTGCAAACAATTTGCAACGCAGCGTTGCCGTACAAATTCAGCGTTCTTTTGATAAACTTGATAAAGAAACCGCGGAGGCAATCATTGAACTTCTGAACAAGGAAGAAACTTAATGGATTATAAAACAAACCCCACAAGCCGGGAAAAATTACATTATTTAACGGTAGAAATAGCATACTACCATCCCAAAAGGAAACTTACGGGTACATTAAAAATGTTCTTCACATGCATTATTATGATAAAAATCTCAAAAGAACAGATGCTGCATATTTAGACAGAACTACATTTGAAAAATATGAAAAATATCTGAAAGGAATGAAGTGGTATGATAAATGGTAATGCTTCTGAATTTATCAATGAGTTAATTTATCAAGACCATTATGCTAATTATCAAGGACAAAAATATTTTTTTAATGGATGTCAATGCAAATATGATATGAGTGGAAATATTGTAACTGCTACCTTGGAAGTATATAATCTAACATCTAATGAAATTGTTTTTTCAACTACTCAAAATAATACGGTTCAATGTATTGATATATTTGAAAATGCTAAAATTTTCAATGGCAAGACTTTTTGGGAAGTTGAAAAGGATATAGAGTGGGTGGATTTCTGAAATGAAAGGCGGAAATGTATCAAATTTATTGATAAAACAACCCTTCAGGAAGAAACAGTTATGTGTCAAGGAAAAAAGTATTTTTCCCATGGCCTACTATATGCCCCTGTCCAAGAAATTATTATTTTGAAATTCATTTTTGGAATGCTAACGAATGTTATGTTGAAACTGTTTATCAATGCATGGGTGCTTCACAAAACAAATGTTCAGAAAAATTAACGAGCCTATTGTTAACGGCAAAACCTTTTGGGGAGCCGAACCAGATATGGAATGGTAAAACTGCTTTTTGCATGATTAACAGGTGCAACGTCTCGGTGTTGTGCCTGTTTTTTGCTATAATCATGCTTAAATTATTTCAATGGGGAATTTTTATGTCTCTCCATTTACAGCAAAGAATTTTAGGAAGCCGCGATTAAGTTTTACGAGAGGAATCCTACAATCGCCGAAACCTTGCAGGAGTTTGGCATATCCCCAATATTGCTTTTTGAATGAAAAAGAAATAGGAATAACGCCATGATTTTATTATTGACGGAAATATAAAATACAGAAATTTTTGTCAATCGTAAGCGCATTTAAAAAATACAGAGTGTACGTTAGAGGTGATCAGAAAAGCATTTTGCCAGGTAAGTGCTACCAACGATGAAGAAATTGCCGCCATCAAAGAACTTGAGGCGCAACATTTTATCCATGCCTTGTGCGAAGCACTAAATTTTCCACATGGTACTTACTATAATAGAAGGACTGCCGCGATATAGGCAGTCCTTGCGCTTATTTATTTTCTGTATCTTTTTCTGTATCTTCTGTATTTTTATCTTTGGTTTCAGAGGGCTGTTCCGGGGTGCTTTCTTGCGAAAGCTGTGTTTTCTCAGCTTTGAAATCAGCCAGTGTTTTTCCATTATAAATTTCCTCAAATTGTGTGCCGGTGATTTTTTCCATATCTAAAAGTACTTCGGCAAGATTATCTAAGATATGGGATTTGTCTTTTAAAATAGTATAAGCCTGTGCGTCGGCTTTAGAAATAATTTCATGGATCGCCGCGTCCACACGGGAGGAAAATGCCTCTGAATGCGCTTTATGGGCTGAAAAATCCCGTCCTAAGAAAATTTCATCACCGTCACCCTCATCTAAATAGATAGGGCCGATTTCGTCATACATACCGTATTTGGTTACATATCCCTTGGCCAATTCGGTAGCATTGCGTATGTCGGAAGAGGCTCCCGTGGAAATATCACCGATTACCAGTTTTTCTGCCGCGCGGCCGCCAAGGCACATCGTAATGCGGTCTAAAATATAGCCTCTCGAATAGGGACCCTCATCGTCATCGGGGCGGGTCAGCGTATATCCACCGGCACTTCCGCGCGGGATGATGGAAACCTCTGTTACGGGATCGCAGTTTTTCAGACTGCGCGCCACAATTGCGTGACCGGCTTCATGGTAGGCAACCAGACGTTTCATCTGCGGGCCGGTCTTATGAGAACGCTTTTCCGGCCCCATAATCACACGGGTGATGGAGTCTTTGATTTCCTGCATTCCAATCTTTGATTTTCTGCGCCGTACAGCCAAAAGTGCCGCTTCGTTGCACAAATTTTCAATATCGGCGCCAACAAAGCCGGAGGTCAGAAGCGCTACTTCATGAGCCGAAACATCACTGTCAAATGATTTGTTCCGCGCGTGAATCAAAAAGATTTCTTCTCTTCCTTTTGTATCCGGCGGAAGTACGTGAATTTGGCGGTCAAAACGGCCTGAACGCAGCAATGCGGGATCAAGAATATCGGCACGGTTGGTTGCTGCCATAATTATGATGCCCTCATTTACCATAAAGCCGTCCATTTCTACCAGCAACTGATTTAGTGTTTGCTCTCTTTCATCATGTCCGCCGCCGATACCGGAACCACGTCTGCGGCCTACGGCGTCAATCTCATCAATAAAGATAATACACGGGGCATTTTTTTTGGCCTGATTGAACAAATCCCGTACCCGAGCCGCACCGATTCCGACGTATAGTTCTACGAAGTCAGAACCTGTTATAGAGAAGAACGGTACGCCGGCTTCTCCGGCAACGGATTTTGCCAGAAGCGTTTTTCCTGTTCCGGGAGGACCCACCAACAGAACACCTTTGGGAATACGCGCGCCCATCTTCGTATATTTATCCGGTTGCTTTAAGAAGTCCACAATTTCTGCAAGCTCTTCTTTTTCTTCATCGGCACCGGCAACGTCCTTAAAGGTAACTTTCTTTTTAGGGTCATCATACATTTTTGCGGTGGAACGGCCGAATTGCATGGCTTTTCCATTACTCGCGCTTTGAGCATAGATAAAATACATGATCACGCCCGTGATGATCAAAAGGAACAGATAGGGAAGATACTGCAGATACCAGGGCGCTGAGGCAAAATAGGTATCGTATTTAGGAAGACGAAGCGCTTCATCCTCATTTTGAGTAGCGTTGATAAGGGAAGCTTCGAATTCGTCGGTGTAAATAATGGAAGCTTTATAGTCGTAATTTTTTATAACGTCGTTAATTAACTTCTCATTATCCTGCGTCATATCGATTTTATTCGGGTTTTCTTTGGTAACGCAGTATACGGTATTGCTGTTTACTACAAGAACATATTCAAATTCACCTTGATTCAGCATTTGAGTGAATTCGGAAGAGGAAAGCTCTTTTTTAGCAGAGCTTTTGGCCTGCATGCTGTTAAAGGCAAGTACAATTACTAATACAATCAGCCCAACATAAGCAACGGCGTAGAGAAATCGTTTTTTCATTTATGTCTCCTTTCGGCAGGAATCGATTTTCAGTATTATAACATTGAATAGGGTTTATTACAATGAAAACTCTGTGAAACCTGAGTGTAAGTAAAAACATCAAGAATTTTGTTAGTTTACAGGGAATCAATATATTCCCGCTTGATATAGCAAACATCCTCAAGCTGTCGGCCGGATTGATTAAAATCAAGACCATAGCCGATTACGAATTCGTCGGGAATTTCGAAGCAGCAGTAATCCGGCTTGATGTCTACCTTGCGCCGGGACGGCTTATCAAGCATACAGCATATTTTAAAAGATGCCGGTTTTCGGGTAAGCAGAAGAGCCCGAAGAGAAGTAAGCGTGAGACCGGTATCAATGATATCTTCCACAATTAAAACATTCTGGCCGCTGATGGAGGTATCTAAATCCTTGCGTATTTTTACCTCACCGGTGGATTCTGTAGAACCGCCGTAGCTTGAAATCGTCATAAAATCAAATTTTACATCCATATTCAGCTGGCGCACAAGATCGGAAAAAAACAAAACGGCTCCTTTTAGTATGCCCACAACAAGCAAAGATTTTCCCTTGTAATCCTTGTTAATTTGTTCGGCAATTTCTCGGATGCGTTTTTGCATTTGTTCTTTTGAAATCAGTGTTTCCATTTTTTCTTTCGGAATCATAAGCGTTCTCCTTGTGATATTTTTATTATATTTTTGGTTTCATTTTTTATCGCCGCGCGGGAAGAAACCGTGTAACCGATAATTGCTAAAATTTCATTATCCCGAGCAAGAAGAGGAATTTGACTCCGTTTTTGCTGCGGTATTTTTTTATCAATAAAATATTTTTTCAGCGTGCATTTTCCGTTGCTTCCCAAAGGATAGAGAAAATCACCGCTGCGTCTTGTTCGTAGTGTAAGACTTTTGGGAAGAGCGTCAAAATCTAAAAATTCACAGTTTTCATGCGTCCCCGTTTCGGGAACAAAACAACTGGAAATCACGGTGTTGTTATACCAAGGATAACTTTTCTGCGGAAAGAAAGCAAACTCCGCGGAAAACGGATCGGTGTTGAAAGAAAAAAGGATTGACCCATAAGATTTCTGCGCTGTGATTCCTCCGGGAAGCTGAACTTTTTTGCCGGATTGCTTATTCCAAAGCTCCGCTGCACTCTCTAAATGCACACGCTCAATATCCTGTATATTTCCTTTTAAGAGAGAGAGAGCTTGTTTAATTAACTCCAGCTTTATCATATACGGAACATCAGCAAATATGAGTTCAATATTGTTTTCATTCTTTCGGATCAGTTGCTTTGTATATTGTTCCAGTTGCTTATCAATAAGCTGTTTATATCCTGTAAGAAGCTCCGCACAGGAGGTGATCGCCGATATCGCGTCGGGATTTACGTTTTCCATGAGCGGAAGCAGCTGCCGGCGGATTTGATTGCGGGTAAAAGAGATATCGTAGTTGGTAGAATCTTCAATGAACGTAAGATGATTCTCTTTGTTAAAAGCTTCGATCTCCGGTCTTGAAACCTCTAAAAGCGGACGGATCAGATTACCGGAAACCGGAAGCATACCGCACAGCCCCGCCAAACCGCTGCCCCGCAGCAGATGCATCAGAATCGTTTCGGCCTGATCATTTTTGTTGTGCGCCACCGCGAGAGGCGCGCGCAGAGTTTTCGCATACTCCTGCAGAACGCGGTATCGTTCCTGCCTTGCTGCAGTTTCAAGAGAAAGCTTATGTTGTTTGGCAAAGGAGGGAATATCCAAATGCTCTACAAAATATTCAATATTATATTTTTTACAAAAATTTTCGGTAAAAGCTGCGTCCCTCAGTGCTTCGCTGCCGCGGATCCCGTGCTCGATGTGTACTGCCGTGACGGAGTAGCCGAGTTTTTGGAGCAGAAATACCAGCGCCGTAGAATCGGCACCGCCGGAAAAGCCCACAACAACACGGCTGGCGGGGGACAGCATATGATATTTTTCTATATACGCTTTTATTTTTCTCAGCAAAGGGATTCTCTCACTTTCTTGTGCGGATATCGTTTCCGGGAACGCGCAGGATCACGGAAACGCTCCGATCCAACAATCGGGAAGCGATGCGTTCGGTATACCGTTCTTTCAGTTTATCAGCCGTCAGATTTGTAGAAATACAAAGAGGTTTTTTTAGGCGTGTTCTCTCATTGATGAGTAAAAACATATATTCCACCGTGATGTTGTTAAACAGCGGTTCGGTACCTAAATCATCAATCATCAGCAATTCGGTTTCGAGTAATGCGTCAATATCGTTTACTTGGTTTAAGGCGTATTTACGCAGGATATCAAACAGTCGCCCGGCAGAAATAAAAACAGTGCTGAATCCTCTTTCATGAAGGCGGGAAGCGATACAGTTGAGTAAAAAGGTTTTTCCTGTACCGGTATTACCACTTAAAAGAAGATTGCTGTATTTTACTTCAGGAAAAGATTCGGCATATGCTTGGCAGTAATCTTTTATTTTGGTCATTTCCGCGCCGATATCCATTCCCTGTACGGGAGGGTAGATTCCCGCGTCAAATGATTCAAACGTTTGTGTGTTCAGCGCGCAGTCGTTTTTCATTGCCAGTTCGATTAAACGCCGGGTAAAACAGGAACAGCGCTGATTGGTTCGGGGAAGATACCCTGTATCATTGCAGAGTTTACACGAATATTCCGGCTGAGGAATTGTGAGACAGTGATCGGCAAGGTAGCGATCTATGGCAATCTGCAGTTTATTTAATTCAGACTCTTTTTTACTTTTTTCAATTGAAAAATCGCAAATGAGTGCGCGTTTTTTCTTTTCTAATGCCTGGAGCTTCGGATTTTTTGCGTAGAGCTGCTCAAGACGAAGATCGGCGTTTATTTGCGCACTTTGATGTTTTTGTTTCAGTTCACGTTCTACTTGACGTATAGCGGCAATATCCATTTTGTTTATATCTCCAATTGATCAATATCGGTATAGATGTCATCGCCGTAAGATTCCGTTCTGCCGCTGAAAGAAGTATTTTTCTTGTTTGGCGCTGCAGAGGATTGGGAAGCAAAAGTTTGGGAAATTTGCGCGGGCGTAAAAGCTGAAGCGGTTTTCAGCGCGTCAAGCTGCTGAAGATATTTTGAGAAAGAATGAATATTTTTTTCACAGCATAATTTGGCTGCGGCTAAAAGTGCGTCTGCCTGAAAACCGTAGTCTTTATATTCTTTTATTTTTTCAATGTGCGTTGAGGTTATACCGCGCACACGCTCACCAAGCTCAAATAAAATAGCTGAAACAAGCCGTTTTTCTTCATCGGATTCCGTTAAATAGGCTTTGATAGCTTTTTCCTGTGTCAACCCTAAGTTCAGAAGCGTTTCGAGAATGCGATTGATATAGGCGAAAGTAGGATTGTTGGTTTTGGTAGTTTCGCTGCAGGCAGCCAGAATAGCCTTATGACTGAACCCCATGTCTGTCGTCCATTTTTGATAAAGCTTAATTTCTTCAGCGGTGGGAATGCGTTTGATGCCCAGATATAAAAGCAGTTTTGCCGCTTCATGGTGCTTAGCCTGATACATAGTAAGATACTTCTCCGCCGCGTCACTGGTAGTGATGCCGTCATTGGCCCAGGAAAGAGCCACTTTGTCCATATAAGAAAAGCTGATGGATTTATCCTTGCTTTCTATGCAGTGAGCGATCATCATCAATGCTGTTTCTACTGAAAGACCATACAGTTCGATCCAGTCCCGGGCTTTATCATATTCGGAATTGGAGATGCTTCTTCCCGGAAAAAGAGCGCGTATACCGGCGAAGTAATCCGCATATGCTGTAAGTGGAGAGGGGGAATAAGCTCCCTCATTTTTAGCGGCCGCACCGGCGCTGCGTATTTCAAAGGTGAAAGGACGTGAAGTATAGTTTATTAAAAATCTTTTGTTTAAATAATCCATCGCTTCAGAAAATTCTTTTTCGGTACAGCCAACGGCGTTTGCCGCGCCGGTTATGGTATTAATTTTTAATTCACCATGGCGGCAAAGATACAGCAGATAGATATATACTTTTACAAAAAGAGGAGGCATACTGCCCAGAAATTCGGAAATAAAAGCGCCTTCAACAGGAATGATATCCGATAAAGGATTATCTTTTTCATATTTCCCCGCAGGCATTGCGTTCCCCTCCTTCTGCTACAAACGTAAAATATATTATAGCACAATTTTTGCAATCAATAAAGTATAATTTTACAAAATAAGAGATTTATCGCCGGGAGGAATTTATGATAAAAACGTTAAAAATCAGAATCATATCTATTTCTGTCGCGTTATTGCTGTTGATATCAGTAATCGGCGGAATTTGTTTGGCAAGACGAGAAGCGGAAGCTGAGCGCAGTAGCTATCATATTACCGCCGAAGTTGTAGATGAACGGCTTAGCGGGCAGATGGAGTTGGCGTATGTTAATAATAACGCGCATTCAGTGGAAACATTGTATTTTTGCTTATATCCCAATGCTTTTAAGTATGAGGAAAATGTCAATAATGTCGCTGTTGCCGATTTAATGAAGGAAGCCTATCCCAGAGGCTTTGACAGCGGCTGGATTGAAATAAAAAATGTAAGTGTAAACGGCAAAGAAGTGGATTTCTTTCTTGAACAAAATGAACAGATTCTTCGGGTAGAAACCGGGAATATCAAGCAGGGAAAGGGAAAGGACATTAGTATAACTTTTGAAGAGAAACTGCCGTATTCGCCGATGCGCTACGGATATGGCGAAAATACGTTTAATTTTTGCAACTGGTATCCGGTTCTTTGTCCTTTTGAAAACGGCCAGGCCGTTACTTGTACCTATGTAGCTAACGGCGATCCGTTTTATTCCGAATGCGCGGATTATAAGGTAAGTATAACGGCTTCCTCTCTTTGCCGGCTTGCTTGCAGCGGAATGATTATCAGCCAGGATACCTCCAATCCGTTAAGAACAAAATGGAATGTGGAAGGGGAAAATATTCGGGATTTCGCTTTTGTATTATCAGAGGATTTCGCTTTAAAATCCAGACAAGTGGGGGATACGATTGTATATTCGTATTATCTGAAAGGCGATGAGGCAGGCGGAGAAAACGCGCTGAATTATGCCTGCGATTCTGTGAGCTGCTTTAATGAAAAATTCGGGCTCTATCCTTACGCAACGCTTTCGGTGGTTTCCTCGGATTTTTACATAGGCGGAATGGAATATCCTAATATGGTGCTGATTAATCAACAGTTCTATCGCGGGGAGAAAGAGGAAGCTTTGGAAGAAGTGGTTGTACATGAGGTAGCCCATCAATGGTGGTATGGTCTTGTGGGAAATAATGAGATTCGGGAACCATGGCTTGATGAGGGGCTTACGCAATACTCTGTAGCACTTTATTACGAAAATTGTTATGGTGAGGAGTTTTATCAGCGCTTTTTGCATGACAGTGAAACATATTGCAAAGTGATTTTTGATGTAGTGGAAAATGTGAACGGTACGGTTACCAAAAATATTCAGCGGGCGAGTAATGAATTTGAACATTGGCTTTTGTATGATGCCGTTACGTATGATGCTACGGCAATTATGCTGGATGCTTTGCGAAGCACTATAGGTTCGGAGAATTTTGAAAAAGGTTTGAGAAATTATTTTGTATGCAATCAGTATCAAAATGCCACAAAAGAAGACTTTGTCCGTGATTTTACAGCCGGATCGGGAAAGGATATAGCAAGTTTTATTGAACCGTGGCTTAACGGTGAGGTATATTGGGGTTGATTTTTGTTATCATGGTTGCTATAATAAACAAAAGAAATAAAAAGGAAAGGTATTATGAAACAAAATATTCCTGTTTATTTAAAAGTCAAAGAGAATGTTCGGGAAAAAATCCGTAACGGTACCTATCGGAAAGATATGCGGTTGCCGTCGGAGAACGCGCTAAGTACGGAATGGGGAATCAGTCGTATGACGGTGCGCCGCGCGTTGGATGAGCTGACGCGTGAGGGCGTGCTTTATCGAACCAGAGGAAGCGGAACGTATGTAGCGGCTAATCGATTTTCACAATGTGATGTTATGAATTTTTCGGAAATGGTAAAAATGCGGGGATCTGTACCGGAAACACAGGTGCTTGAAAAGGTTTTTATTTGTGATGATGATATAGCCCTTGCCATGCATTTGCCGAGAAATACCGTATTTTATGCGGTAAAACGCTTGCGGAAAGCAGACGGGGAACCGGTAGGAATAGAGCATGTGTTTTTGCCGCTGCAGTTTTGCGAACGGCCTGATAGACTTGATCTTAACGGGTCGCTTTACGAGGGATTAAAAGAGCTTTACGGGTGGACGGTAGCCAGACAGGATATCGCCATAACAGCCCAGAAACCTACGGCAGAGGAAAAGGAAATGCTTAAAATCGGAAAAGGTGAGGCCGTGATGAAAACCGAGGGGGTCAGCCTTGACGGTGAGGGACGCACTTTACTTTATGAGAAAAACGTTTATTCCGGCAGCAGTTATATTATGCATGTAAGTATTAAGAGCAGATGGATTGGTTCTTAACAGCAAAAAGGCGCTATCAGCGCCTTTTTTGCAGCAATGGAGCTTTTGATATCCATATATTTGCAAAAATTCTTTATCTTGTTGAGAATAAAGAAAGAAGAGAGAGTAGCTTTTTTATGATGAAAAGACAGACCTAATTTATAAACGGATAATTGGCGGCCTGCTCATAGGCGGCTTTGAATTTATCGGCGGCCAGCTGATAGATTTTGTTTTCAAATTCACTATATTTTTCTCGTGTTTCTTCGTCCCAGTCAGCATAGGTAACGGGATAGTGGATTTTTACGTCGTTCGGATAATAGTATTGAAAGCTATCGGTAAAAAGCTCAACAATATCGGATCCGTCTTTATAGCAATAAGTGATATCAGGTCCGATTCCTATCAGAGAGTATTCAGGATCATATTGATATTTTTCATTTTTTTTCAGTTTTACTGTTTTTACAAAAGAAAACCATTCATCGATCAGTTCTTTGTCGGTTAAAATTACATCCATATTAAATGACTCTATTTCGGAGAACTCGGGAGGAAGCATTTCGCTTCCCATTAATGAAACATGTAAGAACAAAGCATCCGGTTTCTTTCGTATTAAATTTTCGTGTCTGCGCAGGCAATCTTGATAAATAAATTCATTTAATTCTTCTTCTGTTGCAAAATCTTTGGGTGTTTTTAACACAGCGTCATTTTTAGAATTAAAGTGATAAGTAAAAATGTTTTCAAAAGAGGCTGTTTGTCCTTCGAGAATGGGCGTAGGCATAGGCGTGGGCAACGGGCCGTTGGGGGGAATCGTCCAGGAAAAACTTTGCGTTTGTTCGGGTGTGGAAGTTGCGGCAACGGCATCGGATGTGGCGGTTGCGGCAACGGCGTCGGGGAATGTCGTTGCGTCTGCGGATGGTGAAGAAGAACCTTCATCAGCCGACTGAGAGCAGCCGCCCAAGAGGAGCAGGCATAGAATTAAAGCAATATATTTTTTCATTTTTTACACTTCCTATTTTATTTAATAACTATAAAATCATACATAACACTGAAAAACCTAATTTATAAACGGATAATTGGCGGCCTGCTCATAGGCGGCTTTGAATTTATCGGCGGCCAGCTGATAGATTTTGTTTTCAAATTGTGTGTAAAGATTCTTCGTTCTTTCATCCCAATCAGGAACAGTAACGGGATAATGATAAGGTGTTTCATTCGGGTAATAGTATTTAAAATTATCTTTATAAAGTTCAATAATATCAGGACCCAATTTATAGCAATAGGTAATACTGGGACCCACTCCTGTAAAAAAGTGATCCTTAGAATCATAAAGGTATTTTTCATTCTTTTTCAGCTTTACAGTTTTTACAAAGGAAAGCCATTCATCGATCAGTTCTTTGTTCGTTAAAACTACATCCATCATGATTACCTTTCCCTCTAATTCAGAGGGAAGCCATTCGCCCGTTAAAGTTATATGTAAATATAAAGCGTCTGGTT
>ULSF01013070.1_pt1 | contig 11705 bp, 8 predicted proteins | sample 1956121 | NCBI WGS metagenome assembly ULSF01 (sample SAMEA4835701, study PRJEB28245) | human gut metagenome | biome: gut microbiome; material: fecal sample | place: Denmark | collected 2008
TCTTGTAAATTGAATCTTTTGTCTTCAAAAACCCAGCAGTATGGATAATCATCATTATTCACTGTATGTTGCCAAATATCCTGTTCTGCATTTGCAAATCTTGAATCAAAACTTGGCATTCTCTCCAAATCATATAATCTTTTAAGAAAATCTATTTCTTCAAGGCGACCATAATAATTATAAGTAACGGTTCGGGTTTGAAAAAATTCGTCTATCTCTAATCCATTCTGAAATAAATCTAAAATATCTCGCTTTGTTATTTCTGTAATACGGTTCACTCCATTTTCCTCCTTTCAAGCATGTTCAACACTTATATATTGCTTCCCAAATATTTTAAAGAAAAAGCGTACCACTATTTTTAATGATACGCTCATCATTATTAAATCACTTCAAAATACTTCAATGCATCCTTTATCGCTTCCACTTTCTCCGCTGTCGGATGCTTCCTCGGCTGTTTCAATTCTTCTACCGCATTAGGAGCATCATACATTGGTAAGCCTAAATCTCTCTTTACCTCTGCGATATATGCGATATGTACCTTGAAGCCGTATTTTGCTTCTATGTACTCCTTTATCATTTTGTAGGTCACTCGTTCCCTGGGCTTGTATTCTTCGGCTCTTTTAGCGATATTATCAAGCGGTACTTTTCCCTCACCTTCGCCAAACTCAACTTTTACGTTGATATGTCCGTTTGGCTTTTTGTAGGAAAGCAGTACCACCGTCTCCACATGCTCCGTATGCGGGAACAGATCAAAAGGCTGACATGCCGTAACCTTATATCCACCCTTAACCAGCACCTTTATATCCCTTGCCTGTGTATCAGGTCCGCATGAAATATACACAATCCTGTCTGGTTTAATCTTAAGAAGCGAATTAAGAAATTCCGGTGTGCTTCCACTTCTTGGCGGATCCATGATAACAACATCTGCCTTTGCATTTTTCGCATACTCAACAAGGAAATCTCCTGCGTCAGCATTAACAAATGTGACATTCTTTATATTGTTAATTGAAGCATTTATCTTAGCATCTGATACAGCTTCTGAATTAAGCTCAACTCCTATAACTTTGCCAGCCTTTTTTGAGGCGACTATTCCAATAGTACCAATTCCGCAATATGCATCAATTACAGTGTCATTTTTTGATATATCAGCAAGCTGGATTGCCTTTTTGTACAGCTTTTCAGTCTGCTGGTGGTTAATCTGATAGAATGATGTCGGGCTTATTCTGAATCTGCAGCCACACAACACATCCTCGATATAACCTTTTCCCTTAAGAACAATATTTCTCTTTCCAAGCACCATGCTTGTGCGCCTGTCATTAATATTCTGCACAATTGTAGTAATTTCCGGATGCTTTTCACATAACACCTTGAGAAAATTATTCTTTGATGGAAATGCGACTCCTGCTGTAACAATAACAAGCATAATTTCCTTTGTCGAAAATCCTTTTCTTAAAAGAATGTGTCGGATCATTCCCTTTCCCGCATCTTCGTCATATGGCTGATATTTAAATGAAGCTATTAGTTCTTTAATATCCTTAATAATGTCTGTACACTGTGAATCTTCAATCATACAGTCCGATGTATCAACTATTCTGTGGCTGTTTTCCTCGTAGGTTCCTGCTATTACATTTCTGGAATCATCAAGTCCTACAACTGCATGAACTTTATTGCGGTAATGTATTGGTCTGTACATTCCTACAATATCATCAACTTTTACATATTCGCCAAAAAGTTCTTCAATGTACTTCTGCTTAACTGCAAGTTCATTGTCATATTTCATCCCGGCATAATCACAGCCACCGCATTTTTCTGAAAATGCACAGTGAATCCGTCTTTCTTTCTCATCATATCTATTCGTCATAAAATTTCAAACTCCTCATTTTTTCTCGTAGCTCATACTCCAGAACTTCGTTCTGTCGTTGTCGCGGTGCTCCTCGAATGCAAGCGATAATCACACAATACATGCAAGCATGATTGTGTGATTCCCGCTTGTATTCTCATCACTACTCGCACAAAAGGGCAACCGCCCATACAAGCAGTTGCCCTTAACATCAGTCTTTGTTAATTATAATGAAGTATTCTCGTCTGTACTTCCAAGAATCTTAACCTTACCTTCGTAGAATTCTTTAACTGCGATTGATAATGGCTTGTCTTTCTCTGAACATCTTACAAGAGGAGTTCCAACCTGAAGCTTTCTCTCATCTTCCTTAGAGATTCTCTTCTCCTCAATCTTATCCTTGTCCTTTTCTTTCTCTTTTTCCTTGTTGCTTGCTTCAATTCTTGCCTTGGCAATCTTCTCCTCAACGCTTCTTGCATCGATGATTTCCTTAGCTCTGTTAGCAGTTGCCTTAACAATTGAATATCTGCTCTGTACTAAAGGCTGCTCGCCCTCTTCAACCTCACTGTTAATTACAGCCATTAATTCAGTATACGATGGATGTATCATTATATTATTCTCCTTTCGAATAAACCTTTAATTCTTCTTTAATATTATTAATCAGTCCAAGATTATACTTAGCTTTCATCTTCTCAGATAACACAATATCATGAATACGGCCAACACATAAATTGACTTCATCATTGATAACTATGTAATCATAATCCTCAACACCTTCTGCTTCCTCTGCTGCTCTTGAAAGACGGGCTTTAATTGTCGCCTCATCTTCTGTTCCTCTGCCACGGAGTCTCTTTTCAAGTTCTGCCGCTGACGGTGGTGTTATAAACATAAGCACTGCATCCGGGAACATTCTCTTGATATTCATGGCACCCTGTATCTCAATCTCAAGAATAACATTGTTGCCCTTATCAAGCTGTTCTTCAACATATGCCTTTGGTGTTCCGTAATAATTGCCAACATACTGTGCATGCTCTATTAAAGCATCTTCAGCAATCATCTTCTCGAATTCTTCTACAGTCTTAAAGAAATATTCTCTTCCATCAGCTTCGCCTTCTCTTGGCTTTCTTGTTGTAGCTGATATAGAAAGTGAATACTCATCATGAAGCTCTAAAAGTCGCTTCATAACAGTTCCTTTTCCTGCACCAGAAAATCCTGAAATAACTAATAATAGTCCTTTGCTCATATAATTACCTCATTCTGCACATAAAGTGCACAAGTTATTATACCTAACAAGCCCGAAACAATCAAGTAAATTTAATCAAAACCAATTAAAAATATATTGAAAGCCTACTCAATGTTCTGAATCTGCTCTCTTACCTTCTCAATCTCAGTCTTTAAGTCAATAGCTGCATTAGATATCTCAATGTCATTAGCCTTAGATAGAGTTGTGTTAGCCTCTCTGTTCATCTCCTGTGCAATGAAATCCATCTTTCTTCCAATGCCGCCATCCTCGTTAAGACATTTTCTTGCATGCTCGATATGGCTTCTTAATCTTACAGTTTCTTCGTCAACACATATCTTGTCTGCGTATATAATAACCTCTGTTGCGATTCTGCTCTCATCAATAGTTGTATCGCCAAGAAGCTCTTTTACCTTACTCTCTAACTTGCTGCGGTATTCCTTCATAATCTCAGGACTTCTCTTTTCAACAAATGCGACAAGCTCCTCCATGTGATCTAACTTTCCTAAAAGGTCTTTCTTAAGATTCTCACCTTCCAGAATTCTTGTATTAACAAACTGTTCTAAGGCTGCCTTCATGGCTTCCTCTATAAAATGCCACAGCTCCTCTTCGTCTTCCTGCACTTCATCCATTGTGATAACCTCTGGAAATCTGGCAAGACCTCCAACAGTCATATCATTTTTAAGATTGTATTTTTCGGACATATTATTAAATATAGCCATATATTCATCAGCTATATTCTGGTTGAACTTAAGATTAACCTGACTTTCTGAATCATCCTCATAATTAATAAATATATCAATCTTTCCTCTTGTTGCATACTTCTTAAGTAAGTCTCTCATTCTGCTCTCGAATACATTAAGCTTCTTAGGCATCTTGATACCTGCTTCAAGATATCTGTGATTAACTGACTTAATCTCAACTGAAATCTTTCTGTTACCTTTAACTATTTCACTCCGGCCAAAGCCTGTCATACTTTTAATCATTGTTTCTATCCTTCCATTCGCATATAATGCTTAGGAAAGTATACCAATTTTTGTGAAAGATAACAAGACTTACAGCAATAAGTATGTTAATATAATGCAATAAGATTAATGAATATTAATTAAAGGAGACATTATGGCATTCGATGGAATTACAATATCCAGCATTGTTAATGAATTAAACAACACAATTAACGGCGGAAGACTTTACAAGATATCACAGCCTGAAGCCGATGAAATAATGCTTACAATAAAGACACAATCTGGTCAGTACAGACTTGTTTTATCTGCAAATGCATCGCTTCCTCTTGCATATCTTACAGACGATAACAAGCCATCCCCTGCTACTGCACCGAATTTCTGCATGCTTCTTAGAAAACATTTGAACAACGGAAGAATAATATCTATAACACAGCCAAAATTTGAGCGTGTAATTGATATTGAGGCAGAACATTTAAACGAACTCGGTGACCTGTGCAGAAAGCACATAATCGCAGAATTCATGGGCAAGCACAGCAATATAATATTATGTGACGACAATAATACTATATTAGACAGTATCAAGCATATATCAGCACAGACAAGCTCAGTCAGGGAAGTTTTACCTGGAAGACCTTATTTCATTCCTAATACTTCTGACAAGATTAATCCGCTTGAAGCTGACAGAAAGCATTTTGACGAAACAGTATTTACAAAGCCTGTACCTGTTGTCAAGGCGCTGCTTTCAAGCTATACAGGAATAAGCACATGTATAGCAGAAGAGCTTGCATACCGTGCCGGAGTTGATGGCGGACACCCTGCCAACTGCCTTGATGAGCCTATGAAAGATGCATTATACAACGTATTTGACGCACTTATGTCTGATGTAAGAAATGGTATCTACCACCCCGATATGGTAACTGACAACGGTGTGCCTGCAGAATTTGCCGCTGTGAAGCTTTCTATGTATGACAACCACACAGAATATGATTCTATAAGCAGATTGATTATCGATTATTACAGACAGAAAGAGATTGCAACACGAATCCACCAGAAGTCTGTTGATATAAGAAGAATTGTAACAACACATCTTGAAAGAGCATACAAGAAGCTTGACATTCAGGAAAAGCAGATAAAGGACACTGAGAAAAAAGACAAATACCGTATCTACGGCGAGCTTCTTACAACCTATGCTTACAGTATTCCTGCAGGTTCTAAGGAATATGAAGCACTTAATTACTACGATAATACTACAATTAAGATTCCGCTTGATAACACTCTCACACCAATTGAGAATGCCAACAAATATTTTGCAAGATATAACAAGCTTAAAAGAACCTATGAAGCCGGAATCCGTCTTATTCAGGAGATTACTGAAGAAATAAGTTACCTTGAATCTATTATCAATGCAATTGAGATTTCAGTAACAGAAGCTGATCTTGCTAACATTAAGGAAGAGCTTATTGAAACTGGATATATTAAAAGAACTGTTAAAGGAAAGCACAAAATCACAGCCAACAAGCCGATGCATTTTGTATCAAGCGATGGATTTGACATATACGTTGGAAAGAATAACATACAGAATGACGAACTTACATTCAAGACAGGCAACGGTAATGACTGGTGGTTTCACGCCAAGCAGATGCCAGGTTCTCATGTACTTCTCAAAACAGATGGAAAGGAAGTTCCTGACAGGACATTTGAAGAAGCAGCAAGCCTTGCTGCCTATTACTCTAAAGGCCGTGAGCAGGAAAAAGTTGAAGTCGATTATGTATTAAAGAAGGAAGTTAAAAAGCCTGCCGGTGCCAAACCGGGATTCGTTGTGTATTACACCAACTACTCAATGATTGCAGACACGGACATCAGCAAAATAAAACAGTTATAAAAAATTGGCTGAATCAGAATCTGAGGTGTCACCTCATCTGACTCAGCCATTATTTTTATTTATTCACTGGTTTTAATGCAATACTTACAACTGCCAGTATAACTGACGCACAATCTGCCACAATCCAAGGCATATACTGGATTGCAAGCGAAGATTTACCCGAAACAATAATCATCAGAACTACGCTTATAACGACATTTATAATGAATATAAACGTCAGCTTCCTCATATCGAGAATTCCGCTTATCACAAGATATATTAATATAAATGCAGCTGTCATGCTCACGCAGAATGTTACAAGATACATGTAAAATGCGTTATCAGTCATGTCACATAATGATATATCAAGTGTAAGATATCCAAACAGTGCCGGTGGATTAAATGCATATATAACAGATGGTATTATCGTTACAAGTGCCGGAATACCTATACCTGCCAACATTCCTGCCCTGCCGCTTAATCCCTTGATAACGCCTGATTGTATAATTATACAAATAATGGTTGCTATTAAAAGCATTATCATCCATGACCAGTTAAAGAATATTTTATTGCCAATATAATATGCCGTAAGATATTCATTAATTGTCATTCTTTGTGAATCACAATTTCTTATAATCACAGACAATATATCCTGTCTTATAAAACCAGCCCACGCATAAATTATAAGCGCCGGAACAAGGTAATTTACAGCATTTGTTTTCTTATTCTTAGCGAACATCTTTATGCGCATAATTCCAGAACTTTTCACCATTAATAATTCAAGAATTCCAAGAACTATTAAAAGGATATACAGAACAGGAACTTTATCAAGTAACTGGGTTGTCTCAATCTGTTCTTTCACTACTCCGTCAAGATACACTGAATCAATCATTGCATGCATGGATACTGATGACTCCCATATTCTTGCAAACAACAGCAGCATACCTGTCAATAAATTCAATATTGCAGATACAAATGCAACAATTCCTGTATTACCGATTTTTAAAAGGATTCCTGCCACAGACATTGCCGTAAAAAGAATTGTAAGTGAAAAGAACAACTGATAAACAACATTAAAGCCTGTATAATAATACAGATTATATACTGAATTCTGGCTTTCCGGAATGTTGAGTGCATTATTATTCATTTTACTGATTATCTGAGCAAATTCATTACTTCCTATAGGAACAAGAAGAATAAACAGACTCAGAGTCATAAGAACGGCGAGGCTTAAAAGCCTCACCCTTGTAATCTCATCTTTTTTCATAATCCTTCCTTTTCAGGGAAACAATTAATTAACAGATACTTTAACGAAAGATTTCTTACCCTTCTTAACAACTACTCCGTCTCCTTCGAACATACTCTTAGGGAACTTAGCTGCTATATCTGCTACCTTCTCTCCATCTACAGAAACACCACCCTGCTGGATAGTTCTTCTGGCCTCTGACTTAGTTGTTGCAAGTCCTGCTCCAAACACAAGATTAATTGCATCAATTTCATCATCTGTAAAGCTGTCTGCTTCAAGCTTTGCTGTAGGCATGTTAGCTGCATCCCCACCAGTAAAGATTGCCTTTGCTGTAGCTTCTGCTTTCTTAGCTTCTTCCTCACCATGAACAAGCTTTGTAAGCTCATAAGCAAGAATCTCCTTAGCCTTGTTAAGCTGAGCACCTTCCCAGCTATCCATCTTGTCAATCTCTTCAAGTGGAAGGAATGTGAGCATACGGATGCATTTAAGAACATCTGCATCATCAACATTTCTCCAGTACTGGTAGAAATCGTAAGGACTTGTCTTATCCGGATCAAGCCATACAGCACCTGAAGCTGTCTTACCCATCTTCTTACCCTCTGAGTTAAGAAGAAGTGTGATTGTCATAGCTGAAGCATCCTTATCAAGCTTTCTTCTGATAAGCTCTGTTCCACCTAACATGTTGCTCCACTGGTCATTACCGCCAAACTGTAAATTACAGCCGTATTTCTGGTATAACATATAGAAATCGTATGACTGCATAATCATGTAGTTAAACTCAAGGAAGCTTAATCCCTTTTCCATTCTCTGCTTGTAGCATTCAGCTCTTAACATGTTATTAACTGAGAAGCATGCTCCAACCTCTCTTAAAAGTTCTACATAGTTAAGATTAAGAAGCCAGTCAGCATTATTAACAAGTAATGCCTTGTCATCTGAGAAATCAATGAATCTTGCCATCTGCTTCTTGAAGCAGTCAACATTGTGCTGAATCTGCTCTGGTGTAAGCATTTTTCTCATATCTGTACGTCCTGATGGATCACCAATCATAGCTGTTCCACCGCCAATAAGTGCGATTGGCTTATTTCCTGCCATCTGGAGTCTCTTCATAAGGCAGAGTGCCATAAAGTGTCCTACATGAAGACTGTCTGCTGTTGGATCAAATCCAATGTAAAATGTAGCCTTTCCATTGTTAATAAGGTCTTTGATAAGTGCTTCATCTGTTACCTGTGCAATAAGACCTCTTGCAACTAATTCGTCATAAAGTGTCATTTTTGTTTCCTCTCTTTTCATTTTTCTTATTGCTGCTCGCGCAACTTTGTAAGCCAAGTCTCTCCGCAGCTTTGCTGCTCCCGAGCCTTGATAATTCACAACTTCCGCACTCCGTGCTCCGTTGTTCATTATCTGCATTCGCCATATAAGACAGAATCTGTGCAAGCACATTCTGTCTTGCATAGCTCATTGCTTACAAAAAAGGCTTCCGCCCTTCTTTAAAAGGACGAAAGCCTGAACTTACGTGTTACCACCTTTATTCATGACAGACTCGCATCTGCCACCTCATTAAGTCCACCAGCATGGACTTATGCACTATAACGTGTGCTACTCCGGCTGCCCCTACTTACAAATATGCTTTCAGTTCGCCACTCCGGAATGTATTCAGTTACCCTTACCCTTGCGCCTCTCATCAACCGGCTGCTTTCTGTAAGTTCAGTAATAACCTACTTGTTTCCATCAACGCTTTGTAATATTAATTGTGTATTACTTATAACATAATAGAATATTAAAATCAAGCCTCATTCCGAAACAAATGTATCAAATTAACACTAGATTGTAACTACTCTCATTGTGTTAGTAAGTCCTCTCTTAGATGAAGGATCAGAAGATGTAGCAATACCAGCAGAAACAATTACTGTATCTCCTTCTTCTACGAATCCAGCATGTTCAGAAACTACTAATGCATGCTCAATAATCTTATCAGTAGAAGCTTCTGTAGCAGTCTTAAGAGGTCTTACACCCCAGTAAATCTGCATCTTTCTAAGAACGTTATCGTATGGAGAGCATCCTATAATCTCAGCTTCTGGCTTTAACTTAGATGTAAGTCTTGCTGTAAATCCTGAAATTGTAGGACAGATAATAGCCTTAGCTCCAAGGTTATCTGCTGTCTGAACTGCAGCATTACATACAGCGCTTGAAATGCTTCTCTTGCTGTGAAGATTAGAATATTCTACTGAATGTCCCTTAATCTCCTGCTCAGTTCTTTCTGCAATCTTAACCATCATCTTAACAGCCTCTAATGGGTACTTTCCATTAGCAGTCTCACCACTAAGCATAACAACATCTGTTCCGTCATAGATAGCGTTAGCAACATCAGTAACCTCAGCTCTTGTAGGTCTTGGATTTCTGATCATAGAATCAAGCATCTGTGTAGCTGTGATAACTGGCTTATACTTAGCATTACACTTCTTGATGATTTCCTTCTGAACGTGTGGAACTTCCTCAGCAGGAATCTCAACACCCATATCTCCACGGGCTACCATGATACCATCAGCAACTCTGATGATATCATCTATATTAGCAATACCTTCGGCATTCTCAATCTTAGCAATAACTGGGATATCTGAGCCATGCTCCCAGAGAAGGTGCTTAATTTCCTCGATACATGCTGCATTTCTTACAAATGAAGCTGCGATAAAATCAAATCCCTGCTCAACACCAAAAATGATATCTTCCTTATCTTTCTCTGTGATGCCTGGAAGTCTGATGCTTACGTTAGGAACATTAACACCCTTCTTAGAACCAAGATCACCACCATTAATTACTGTACATTCAATTTCTGTACCTTCAACCTTATCAACCTTAAGCTCGATAAGACCATCATCGATAAGAATAATATTACCTGTAGTAACATCTTCTGGAAGACCTGCATAAGTTACCATATTAATCTTATCATCTGCTGGCACCTGTCTTGTTGTTAATGTATATTTCTGTCCCTCAACAAGTGTAACCTTCTTGTCATCCTTAACAGCACCTGTTCTAATCTCAGGTCCCTTAGTATCAAGAAGAGTTGCAATAGGGATATTAAGTTCTTCTCTTACACTTTTAATTAAGGCAAATCTTCCTGCCTGCTCCTCATGGTCACCATGAGAAAAATTAAATCTTGCAATATCCATTCCTGCTAACGCAAGATCCTTAATAAGGTTTCTGTCGTTAGTATTAGGACCCATTGTGCAAATAATCTTAGTCTTTTTCATTGTTTCCTCCAAAATAATTAAAATCTTTTCAAACACATACCTACAATATAATAACATATTTGCGTGTCAAATCAACTAAGTTTTTTATTTAACAAGCTTTTTAGGGGTAGAAGGATACGCAAAGAGAAACAGGGATGGTGTCAGTATTTCAGATTTCTTCGTTTAGTGGCAGTAAAAGCCAGTTTTTGCTTCGCTTTTTTGTTCAAAAAATCAACGCGCTACGCTTGAACGTGATTTTTTGAACCGCGCTTCGCAAAAACTGGCTTTAACTCCCACACAACTCAGAAAATTCAATTCTGACACCATCCCTGTTTCTCTTTGCTTACACTTCTACCCCGGCTGGTTACTGTTTATCACCAGTTACATGGATGTGGGTATATAAGTGGTCGGAACAGTATTCGTAGTTGCCGACGCATTTTGAGCAGAATCTGAATGTGAGGTTTTCGTCGTCAAGTTCTGTCCTTCCGCATACTGCACATCTGTGCTTCGGCACGCCGCGCTTCGCGTGTTGTGCCTGACTTTGTTGTGCCTGACTATCCTTAGACTTATCTCCATATAATGGCTGACCACCATTGCCCTGAGTGTTGCCACTATTCTGCTGCCAATAGTCTTTTCTGGCATTCTGCTGTGCTTTCTTTGCTGTTCTCATTGCTTTGTCGAAGTTTCTCTGTGTACTGCTCTTTGCCGGGCCTTTCTTGTACAGGAAGAAGAATATTATAAAATTCAGCATTGACACAAGCGCCGCCGTTGCGTTGGCATAACACATAATTGCTGATGGCGCAAGGAAACCTGCTGCATACAGGCTGTACCATACATTTCTTGGAAGAAAAGGCACAAGATATCCGAATACTATAGTAATTCCGAATATTACAGCATCAAGTATTGCCATCCATTTAATCTTGATTGGGATAATGAAGAATAATAAAACCTCCATATCCGGCTGCTCCATAGCGAATGCCATGAACAACGCAAGATTAATATAATTCGTACTTAATTTAAAGCTTAATCCCCATATAAGATAGATAATAAGTGATGCAAGTATATTAAGGATAACTCCTGTAAAGAAGTATACATTAAATCTGAACGAGCCCCATATTCTTTCAAGTACCGAACCAATCAGATAGTAGAAATACAGCACAAATACCACAAATATTATGCTGTTAGAAGGAGGTTGTAATATAAATGTGACGAGTCTCCATACCTGTCCTTTGAAAATCATAGCAAAATCAAGTGAAAAATATGCGTCATATAATCCATTAAAAAATGTATTCATCACAAATCCTATTGCATAAAGGACAATGATATAAA
>ULSF01061800.1_pt1 | contig 11620 bp, 8 predicted proteins | sample 1956121 | NCBI WGS metagenome assembly ULSF01 (sample SAMEA4835701, study PRJEB28245) | human gut metagenome | biome: gut microbiome; material: fecal sample | place: Denmark | collected 2008
CTCGGGTAATCACGGAAAATTGCCCGGCACATGGAAGTGCCGGGCAATTTTGCACCGTATATGCTGCGGATCATTTTATGATCATCGGATTGACGGCATTTTTTTGCTCTGGTATACTCTTGCTCAGAAAATTCCGATGCGGGACGGTATCGGTTCCCGACCTTCGGCGAAAGGAGAAACATATGAAAAAGCGGATATTCAGCTTCCTTCTGGCTGTGCTCATGCTCGCTGCGCTGCTGCCGACGGCGGCGTTCGCGGACGAGAGCACGCGCAAGGCCGTCCCGGTCACGGGCGGTAATATTTATGTGGATATGGAAAAGGGCGAAGTCGTGGACTGCGATGATACTGTCACGGAGATGATCGTCCCGGAGCAGGTCGATGGCGTCACGATCCAGGCGATCAGCGACAGAGCGTTCCAAGAGCGCAAGAATCTGAAGCGTGTCACGCTTCCGGGCACACTGCAGTCTGTTGGATCCTACACATTTTATAAATGTACCAGACTCAAAGAGGTCACGATTGGTGACGGTGTTCCGTCGGTTGAAAACCATGCTTTTTCCGACTGCAGCAACTTGGAGCGCGTACGTTTGCCGAAAGATATGACGATGATCAGTCAATTTACTTTTTATCATTGCGAAAGATTGAAAGAGGTGAACATTCCGGAGAACGTGACATGGATTGGCAAGAGCGCATTTTCTGGCTGTTCTTCGCTCAAGAGCATCACGTTCCCGGACAAACTGGAGACGATCGAGCCGTATGCTTTTTTGGACTGCACGTCGCTGCAGGCAATCGAGATCCCGGACAGTGTTATCAGTATCGGCAACGTTGCATTTGAAAACTGCAAAAATGCGCAGACATTGACATTGGGCAATTCGCTGACAGAGCTTGGCGCCGGGGCGTTTTCCGGCTGTGAGAGCCTGACGCGCGTTGTCTATCCGGCCTCTCTGAAGGCGGTCGGTGGCATGAGCGGCTGTAAGAATCTTACCGAAGTCGTGATCCCGGATACGGCGACGGAGATCATGCAGGCGGCTTTCTCCGGCTGCACGCAGCTGCAGGAACTCAAATTGCCCTCCAGCGTAAAAACGATTGGTAGTTATGCTTTTGATAGCTGCGGTATTCAGGAGCTGACGATTCCGGACGGCGTCGAAATATTGGAAAAAGCTGTTATGCAAAGCTGCGCGAATCTGCAGCGTGTCTCGCTTCCGGACAGCATAACGGAGATCGGTGATTTTGCATTTGCCGCATGCAACGCTCTGAAAACGATCAAGCTGCCGAGTAGCCTGAAAACAATTGGATACGGCGCGTTTATGCTCTCTGGCCTGACAGAGCTGACGATTCCGGACGGTGTTACGGCTCTGCCGGATGGTTTGTTTTACCGCTGTAAGAATCTTACGAGCGTAACAATCCCGGGTACTGTAAAGCAGATTAAAAGTAATGACTTTTTCGAGTGCACAGCGTTGACTTCTATCGTTATTCCGGAGGGAGTCGAATGGATTAGTCAGGACGCCTTTTTGAACTGTACCGCATTGGAGACGGTCTGGCTTCCGCTTTCCCTGAAAGCGATTGAAGGGAGCGCGTTCTTTTTCTGCACGAATCTGAAGACAGTGGAATATGCCGGTTCTCAGGACGACTGGGATCAGGTTGCCTTTGATAAATTCAGGAATGAGTCGCTGGTGAATGCGCAGATGCATTTTGCCAACCTGCTCACGGCTGACAAGTTTTCGGACGTGTCCCACAACTGGGCCTATGACGGCATTAATTATTGCTACATGCACCGCCTCATGCGGGGCATTGACGGTGAACGGTTTGCGCCGAAGGTGACGACAACGCGCGCGCAGATTGTACAGATCCTCTATAATCTGCAGGGTGAGCCGGAAGTTTCAGGTCCTATGCCGTTTGATGATGTCTTCAACCACTGGGCGGAGAAGCCGATTCTCTGGGCCTATCAGACCGGCGTAGTTGCCGGCACGTCCGACACGACATTCGACCCGGATAAGCCGGTCACGCGCGAGCAGATTGCGGTCATCCTCATGGGCTATGTCGATCGGATTCTCAAGCTGGAGCATACCTGGGAACCGGCAGATTTGAGCGGCTATCCGGATGCAGGCAGTGTTTCTGGCTGGGCAAAGGACGCACTGGCCGATGCCGTGGCACTGGGTCTGATCTCCGGTGCAAGCAACGGCGGCCAGACATATCTCGATCCGCAGGGCGGCGCGTCCCGGGAGCAGGTCGCAACAATCCTGATGGAGTTTTGCAAAAACGTTATGAACAAGCAGTGATATGCTTCCCCATGCAAACCGGGCAGAGCCGCAAAAGCGGTTCTGCCCGGTTTGTCTGCTGTGTGCGGTCAACTATTTGCCGCGTCTGCGATGTAGCACTCCTCGGCTTCCTGCTGCGCATGGATCAGCAGCAGCCTTGCCTCCTCATAGTCATGGGTGTTGATGTGTTCCACGGCGTCGCTCAGGGTGTTGAAGAGGGTGAAGTACAATTTTTTAAAGTCCATGGCGATCTCCTTTTTGTTCAGCGTATTTGCAGTTTCCGGCGCGTCTTCCGGTCGCTGCGATGCGCAGTTTAACACAGAATGGAGTAGAAACGTGTCGAATGCTGTAGGTGCCGAAAAAACTTCATAAAATTCAATTTTTTTGTCAGGTATGGAACAATCTTTGCGCTAAGCGATGAAAAATTAAGATCCTGCGCTCCATCAGAGAGCGCAGGATCTTTTATCATCAAAATCTTATAGCAGTTTGATCAGGATTGTGACGGCGCCCAGCAGAATCAGCACGATGCCGACAATTCGATTCAGTCGCCGGATCTCACAACGGTTGGCAAATTTTGCGGAGACGACCGCGCCAAGGAGGCACGAGGCAACGACGATCGCCATGGGCAGCGGAAAGAGCTGCGCACCCAGCGAGACATGGCTGACGGCGCCGGTCAGCGCGACGAGCGACATGATCATCGTGCTGGTGCCGACGGCGACTTTCAGATTATAACCAAGCACCAGCGTAAAAACCGTCAGCATCAGGATGCCGCCGCCGCTGCCGGTAAAGCCGCAGACCCAGCCGATGCCGCAGCCAAGCACCATGGCGAGGATGGTCTTGCCGGTGGATGGGCCGGACGCGGCAGCAGCGTCGTGTCCACCGGTGATCGGCTTGAGCAGAAACTTGAAGCCGAGAAAGACCGTCGTGAGCATGGAGATGTAGCCAAGGCCGTCCGGCGACTGCTGGCTGAAGAGATAGCCGCAGTAGCTGCCGATGATCGTGCCGAGAAAGGCCGTGACCGTGACGAGACTGCCGCGCTTGAGGTCGATGTTCTTATTTTTGTAGTACGTATATGCCGAGAGCAGACTTGCCAGTACGTCGGACGCCAGCGCCACGGTCACGGCGTCATAGCTGGCCCAGCCGCAGAGGCTGACGAGCACGGGCGTGATGACCACGGCGGCGGACAGACCGGCCAGACCGGTTACAACGCCGGCGCCCAGTCCGGCCAAAATATAAAGGATGCATTGCGCGATGTTCATGGGATCACCTGATGTCGTTTTTTCGTTTCTGAGCCACTTATTATAGGCGCTGCATGAAAATCGTCAAGTCCCTGCGCGCGGAGTTTCCAAACTGTACAGAATTGTGGGGGAGGGGAGAAACGAAAAAATCCGCCGAAGCATTTTGCTTCAGCGGATTTTGGTCCGAGTGAGAAGATTCGAACTTCCGGCCTCTTGAACCCCATTCAAGCACGCTACCAACTGCGCTACACCCGGATATCATATTTGCTCAAATAATATAGCATACAGAATACGAAAATGCAAGGGGGAAAATGCGATTTCTGCTCAGAAAGTTTTTCGTTACACTTTTTCTCGCATGTATCAAAAATCCAAATAGATTGATTTTGAAATTGCAATTAATTTTTTAATTAAAATAATTGAGATAATTTGGCTGATTTGTTAACGTGTTCTTAACACCTGTATGCGATGATAGAGTCCCATGCATGCGCGGGCATGCAAGACCAGCGTGGCGAAATGGAAACAAAACAAAGGAGGAAACATCATGACAGGTAAAAAACTGCAGCGGGTGCTGGCGTGCCTGCTGGCGGTCCTGCTTCTGTCGCAGGTCGGGGCGTTCTCACCGGCCGTGTTCGCGGCGGATAGCAGCGGCTACACACTGCATGACGGTACGGCTGTTATTCCGGCCGGAACGTCGGCGGGTGATGTGGACCGCATTCTGGCGGCGGCGCTGGTCGAAGGCTTTGGGCAGATGAGCGGTGAGGAGCAGGATCGTATTCTCACGGGTGAGTGGCAGTATGCGTGTGAGGGCAAGTCTGCAATTTCCACGAAAAACACTGCGTGGGGGCCGGTCACCGGTTTTGATTCTTCGAAAAAATTCGGACTTGTTACCACGAAGTATAGCCATCCTGCGCTGTCGGCGAATGAGGATGCCAGCTATCCGATCCGCCTGAAGCTGGCCGATGGTACGTTGACGAACGAAGTCAAGGTCTATAAGGCACAGAAGCCGGTTTCGTCCATCACGCTCAAGGAAGGCGTTACTGTTACGCTGCCGTACAACGCGGACGTATCGATCAATTTTGACGCGCTGCGCGAGCGCATCTTCGACCAGGTCGTGGAGAGCACCACGCCCGACCTGAAGGTCAACGACGTGACCATTGAGTACTATGCCACTGCGACGACCGGCGCTGCCGTCGGCTTCGGCAAGAACTGGGCTCCTCTGGAGGGCGGCAAGGTCGACCGCCTGAACTATCCCGCCATTTCCGAAGGCGATCAGCAGATCCGCATTTCCTATGCCGGCAACAACACATATGGTGCTGCTTCCGCGGAGGTCACGGTAACCTTTGCCGATCGTGAGGCGTCCAACATCGTTCTTAAGCCTGACCAGCAGGTCGCGCTGCCGTATACGGATGCCACGACCGTCGATTTCGACGTGCTGCGTGCAGCCATTCTCCAGCAGGTCGTTGACGAGGGGACTACCCCGTCTCTGATGGCAGAGAATACGGAGATCAAGTACTATGCCACGGCGACGACTGGCGCTGCCGTCGGCTTCGGCAAGAACTGGGCTCCTCTGGAGGGCGGCAAGGTCGACGGCCTGAACTATCCCGCCATTTCTGCGGGTGACCAGCAGATCCAGATCAGCTTCAAGGGCGACGATGCTTACAAGGCGTCCTCGGCCACGACGACGGTGACCTTCACCGAGCGCCCGGGCATCGAAGTGACGACGAAGGAAAACCCGACGTTCAAGCTCGCCTTCACCGCCGACGGCGCGGCGATCTACGACAACATCCGGCAGCAGGTCTGGGATGCGGTCGTTGTGAGCACGAACCCGACTCTGACCGTGGATGATGTGACCATCGAGTATTATGCGACTGCAACGACTGGCGCTGTTGATAAGCTTGGTCATGCTTGGGTCGCGCTGACGGGTGGAAAAGTCAATGGTCTGACCTATCCCGCCATCGGTGAAGGTACGCAGGAAGTGCGCATCACCTGGGGCGGCAGCAAATACTACGCCGCCTGGCAGTGGCAAGGGAATGTGGCCGTCACCGGCCGCGCGGACGCACCGTTCCGGTTCAAAGAGGGCGTGACCGAGGGCATGACGGTCGCGATGGTCTACAATCGCGATCAGAGCATCAACTATGAGGCGACCGCGCAGGCCCTGCGCGATGCGCTGCTTGAGAGCACGGATCCGAATATCTCTATCGACGACGTGACGGTGCAGTACAACGCCGGTATCAAAAATTATCAGCCCTTGAATTATAGCCCGACGGGCAGCGACTTTATTGACCAGTTTGTTAAATTTGGTCTCGGATCACAGACCATCCACTTCGCGTGGAACGGCAATGCCGACTACAAGCCGCTCAAGCTGGATGACGTCAAGGTCAATATGGAGGATCATCGTATCGCCAGCGCGGTCGTGCTCAAATCCGGCGCTTCCATCACCTACAACATGGATGCCAATGCCATGCTGCAGGCAATCTTTGAAAACCTCATCGACTGGGACGCCTCCACGCTGCCCGAAAAGAGCACGCTGAGTGCGGCTGACTTCACGTTCGAGTACTATGGTGAAAATGTGCTCGGCGAGGAAGACGGCGGCATCAGCGGCGGTGTTCCGAACTGGGCACCGGTTGCCGGCGGTACGGTGAACCTGCTGAATTACCCCCAGATGGGCGCCGGCGAGAACCAAAAGGTCCGCGTGAGCTACAGCGGCAATGACGAGTATCGTCCCTGCAAGAACGTGGAGGGCACCCTCACGGTCAACAAGGCGAAAGTCTCCGTTAAGGTGCACTCGACGAGCATCTACGCCGACGAGGCCAAAGATAAGCTGGGTGAGGGCTTTGTCACTACCGACCCTGCCGATAAGTTCGACATCTACACGATCTATGGCGGCGTGACCAGCGATGTGACGACCAGTGTGTTTGTCCAGCTGCCCGAGCGTATGACAAAGGGCACGATCATCGATCTCATTGACCAGACGCTCAAAGGCCTCCACCAGAAGACGCTCACGGAGATGATGCAGCAGGGCACGACGGTCGGCGAGCTGCGCAAGCTCTTGAGTGACATCGTCGGCAAGGGCGACAAGCTGCCGCAGTCTGTGAAGGATTTGCTCAAGAAGGTCGGCATCGACATTGACACGCTCGTCAAGCTCAACGAGGCGCTCAACAAGTTCCCCGGCCTGCTTGACAATGTCCGCGTGGCCTTCGGCGTGCCGGATCAGGCGGGCATCTACACCGTTTACGCGATCACGAACAACAAGAACTACGAGACCGGCTTCGGTATGGGTGCACTCGTTGTGAAAAAGCACTACTCCGGCGTGAAGCTGCAGTGGAACCAGACTATTCCCAACGGCAAGCTGACCGCTGAGGAAGCGAAGAATTTTGACTTCGGCGTGACGCTGATGTATGACGGTAATCCCGCTGAAAAGCAGACGAATGTGCACTACCTGTATTCCGGCTTCACCAGCAAGTGGAAGCCGTATTCCAGCACCACGACGCCTCCGACCGAGCCCGGCCGCTATGTTGTGACGGTCGTGACTCTGGGCGGCAACTATCAGGCAGCGCCCATCACGCGCGCTTTCCAGATCACAAAGTAATTTTCCCGCGTGTGTCTCCCGGGTGATTTCTGCCCGGGAGACATTTTCATGCCCGGGAAAACCGGCCGCGGCGGAAAAATGAAAAACGCCGAAAATTTTTTCAAAAATTACTTGACACCGGTCGATTCGTCTGGTATATTAAACAAGCGCTGAGGCGACGAGGCCGAGTAGTTCAGTCGGTTAGAACGCTAGCCTGTCACGCTAGAGGTCGAGGGTTCAAGTCCCTTCTCGGTCGCCACCCGCGGGGCGAAAGCTCCGCGGGCTTTGTATGCTGCTATAGCTCAGTCGGTAGAGCGCATCCTTGGTAAGGATGAGGTCCCCGGTCCGAATCCGGGTAGCAGCTCCAAAAAAACCTGTAACCGCAGGCTTAATAGTGATAAGGTACTATTTAGCTTTGCGAGGGGCAGAGAACGGTGTGACCGTAAAGGTCACGCCGTTTTTCTGCGTCCAAGGGTAGATTCTGCGATCATGGGTTCTGCCAGCACGGGGATCTCCACATCGTCCACGAAGTTGAAGAAAATCTCCACCTTCTGTCGGCGCTTGCCGCTGGACTTGTCCGGCGCATGAATGACGATCTTCCTGATATACTCGTTGACAATCGTCTGCGTCAGTTCGGTGACGTCCACATACTTTTTCGTCAGCGCAATGAAGGCGTCCAGATCGTCGCCCATCGCCTGCCGCTGCTCGACCCATTCTTCCGTTGTTTCAATTTCGAGCTTTAACCGTTCCTGCTCTGCTTCATAATCAGCAGTCATCTTCTTGTACTTTTCCTTGCTGATCTCACCGAGGGTATAGTCCTCATAGAGCCGGGATATGACCACATCGAGGGTGGCAAGGCGCTTTTTTGCCTGCTCCATGCGCTTCTGATCTTCCCGGATGTCCCGTTCCTGATCGGCGCGGCGATAATGCAGCCATTCCTCTTGAAAACCCTCCACGTCCTGCCGAATATAGGCATTGACCGCACGGATGCGCTCCAACACCAGTTCCCGCAGTACATCTTCCCGGATATAGTGTGCAGAACAGGTGCCTCGACCGCTTTTGTAGCTGGAGCATGCATAGTGGTCTTGCTTGCCGTCAAAGTTCTTGCAGGTAGCAAAGTGCAGCTTATTCCCGCAATCGGGACAGAACAGAAGCCCGGAGAACAATCCTTGCCGTTCCGCTTTTGTGGGACGGCGTTTGTTTTTTCGCAACTCCTGCACCCTGTCCCACTGAGCCTGAGAAACGATTGCTTCCTGCGTATCAGGGAAGATACACATATCTTCGATGGCATTAGGAATCCGCTTCTTCAGCTTATAGGACTTGGAATAGGTTTTGAAATTGCAGGTACAGCCGGTATACTCCATCCGTTCCAGAATACCCACAACCGATTGACCAATCCAATGATAAGGGCGATCCGGCATCTTCTTGCGCTTTTTCGGATCAGGATGGTTTTCCGACTGTTTGGCATACAGCGCCTTGGTAGTCAACACCTTATCCTGCTCCAGTATACGGGCAATCTGTTCCGGCCCTTTGCCGTCAATCGCCAAGTCAAAGATGCGCTTGACCACTGGGGCGGCATCCTCGTCAATGATCCAATGGTCTTTATCGGCTGGGTCAGTGCGATAGCCATAGGGAGGTTTCCCCAGATGCTTGCCGCTGGTGCCTTTCTGACGGAATACGACCCGGACTTTTTTGCTGGTGTCACGTGGATACCATTCGTTGAATAGGTTACGGATTGCGGCGAATCCATCGCCGTCTCCACGCTGACTGTCCACGCCGTCGTTGACGGCAATGAAGCGAACATCGTAGCTGGGGAAGATGATGTCGGTGTACTGGCCTACGGTCAGATAGTCACGACCAAAGCGGCTGAGGTCTTTGCAGAGCCAGCAGCCCACTAATCCCTGCTTGACGAGTTCAAAGCCCTCCTGTACGCCGGGGCGATTGAAGTTCGTTCCGGTATAACCGTCATCCACCAGAATTTTCAGGTTTGTGTAGCCATGATCTCGTGCGTATTTGGTTAAAAGCTCGCGTTGATTCTGTATCGAATTCGACTCGCCATCCTGCGAATCCTCGTTGCTGAGGCGGCAGTAGAGTATCGTAATTTTTTGCTGATCCCTCATAACGTCCTCCTTCACGTTCGGGTCAGCCGACAGAATCGGTGTGCTTGAAATTATATTACCATAGTTTTGTGTCACTGTCATTAACAAGCCACCTCCCGGTCAGAAAAAATGAGCCGTTTTACCTTGGCGGTAAGCGGCTCAGTTCCGTCACAGACGGTTTCAATGGTATACCATGTGTTTCCAATCTTGCGCTCCACGGTTTTGCAGAAGGGGCTTCTCCTGCTCCAATAGGCCTCGCACTCCTGCAAAAAGGACTCCGGCGGGTCAAAGATCGGATCAAAGTAGCTCTCATGGTCAAAGACCTTGCAAAGCTCAAAGACCAAATCGTCTTTCCCCTCCATTACGGCACGGTTGATTTCGTCAATGCTGATAATTTTTCCCATATACGAGTCCTTTCTCATAATTCTATTTCGTTTTTGCGGCTGCGCAGTTGTGTCTGCTGCCGCTCCTGCTCATGCTGCACTTCATAGATGTTGTAGTGAATGGCCCAGAGCCTTTTGACGTCGGCGTAAAGCGGTGAAAGCTCCGTCTGGATGTCCTTGTACTCCTGCTCCAACCGCTCACGCTCTCTGCGCCATGCGGTGATGGGCATCTTGCCATCCTTGAAATACGGTTTCAGCTTGCGCTCTGCCATGTAGAATGTCCGCAGCGTATCGTCATGCTCCGACTTGTATTTCTGGCGGGATTTTTCAAAACGGGTGCTTCCCAGCTTATCCGCAACCGGTTTTCCATCGACATAATACTGTGCCATGCGCAGCCGCTCATCCAGCTCCTTGATGCGGGATTGCTTTTCCCCGGCAGACGCCTTCATCTCGTTGATGCTGTTCTGCATGGAATGCAGCGCGGCATCCAGATCATCGGTGGTAAAAAGCTGCTTCTCCTGCAAAAAGCGGAACGCATCCGCATACCGCTGTAAGTTGGCTGTCTTGGCCTTTGTGCTGTATGCGCCTTTATTGCGATTATTGTAATAGGTCATCAGCAAATCGTTCAGCATGGGCGGCTGCGGCTTGGAGAGTTCTTCCTTAACCGCTTTCAGCCATTCCAGCAAAGAGGCGATTTTATTTTTTGCTTCCCGCAGCATGGCGTTGGTTTTGCGAACCCAGCGGTTGAAGTCGCCCTTGTCGGTGCGGATGCCCTTCGCTTCCATCGCGCGGACAGACGGTCCCTCATGGACGGTAGGAATCTGTTCAATGCCTTGACGGGCATAGCTGCGGTGGTCGATCCGGACATCAAGTCCTTTTTCTGCAAACTTGGCATTGCAGAGATCAGCCCACGCCTGCCGCCAATGCCCCAAGGTTTCAGGACTGCCCCAGTCGGTGGTGGGGACAGCGTTGAACACATAGTTGCCCGCCTCATCCAGAGTACGTTCTCCATGCTCGTCCAACACGTATTCCCGCCGCTGTTTGTTGCCCCATCTGCCTTGTTCGTCCAAAGGGCGGATTGGACACATGACGTGAAAGTGGGGATTGGAAATGCCGATGTCCTCCTTGTCGGGAGAATGAACAGCAAAATCCACCACCATCCCTCGGCTCACAAAGTTCTCCAACAAAAATTGCCTTGCCAGAGCGATGTTCTCCTGCATGGAAAACTCGTTCTGCAAGGCAATATCAACGCTGTAGGCAAGCTGCGCTTTCTTTCCGCGCTCGGCTTTTTCAACCGCGTTCCAAAGCGTTTCGCGGTCTGCGTATTCCGGCGGTGCGTGGGACGGCAAAAGGATTTCAGAGCAGATCACGCCGCCTTTTCGGGTGTAGTCGCTGTCCTCGCCGTAATACTCGCTGTGCAGCTTTTCCCCGGCACGGTAGGCGGCAGACGCCACGGCAGATTGTCCCGCGCTGCGTTTGATCTGCGTCACATGAAAATGGAATAACGCGATACTCAGCACCCCTCTTTCTGTTCTGCCCGGTTGTGTTCGTTGACCGCTGCCATGAGCAGACCTTTGACCTCTGGCAGGTCAAAGACCATTTCGGCAAAGGCGTAAAATTCGGTTTCGGTCAAGATCTTTGCCAGCGGTGCAACACTCTCGATGGCTGCACCACGGGTGATAAGGTGGTGTGCCCGTTTGCGCCGATCTTCCTTTTCATAGTAGGCGATTCGGTTTTCCAGACGCTGCTTCTTGTGCTGCTCCTGTGCAAGCTGCTGCTCAATTTTTTCTTTCTCGGCATTCAGCTCGGCAAGGTTTTTCTGTTTTGACATTGTGTGACCTCCTTCAAAATTAGTGAAATAGTTGTTCAGACTTTGCGGTGGAAATTGTCTGCGTCAGCAGATTGTTTCCGCTGCGAAGTGCGCTGGGATAGCTGCATAGGCAGCGCAAGGGAGGCACTCCCTTGTACGGAACGAAGTGACGCAAAACAGCCCGGACACGCAACTGCCCGGGCGATAGGCTCCGCAGGACGCACACACTCCCGTCAGGAGAGTATAGAAGTGCGCCCTTAGTCCCGG
>ULSF01021103.1_pt1 | contig 11560 bp, 13 predicted proteins | sample 1956121 | NCBI WGS metagenome assembly ULSF01 (sample SAMEA4835701, study PRJEB28245) | human gut metagenome | biome: gut microbiome; material: fecal sample | place: Denmark | collected 2008
TTCACGCGCAAAGCGGGGAAACCGATATTTTTATCTATCCCGGCTACACTTTTAAAGCCGTTGACGCGCTGATCACCAATTTTCATCTTCCCGAATCCACACTCCTGATGCTTGTCAGCGCGCTTTGCAGCAAAGAAGAAATCATGCGCGTATACGAAGAGGCCAAGCAAAACGGCTATCGTTTCTTTTCTTTCGGCGACGCTATGCTGATTTTATAAAATACCGCTTTTTTAAAAAGCGGTTGATATGAGGTTCATATGAAAACAGACCAATTCTCTTTTGAAGTTATCAAAGAATGCCGGCAAAGCGGCGCAAGAATCACCCGCTTTACCACTCCTCACGGTACCATTGAAACACCGGTGTTTATGCCGGTAGGCACGCAGGCTACCGTAAAAGCAGTTTCTCCTGAAGAATTAAAAGAGGTTCACTCTCAAATTATTCTTTCTAACACCTATCATCTTTATTTGCGTCCCGGACATGAATTAATAAAAAAAATGGGCGGTCTTCACCGTTTTATGCACTGGGATCGTCCCATTCTGACCGACAGCGGAGGATTTCAGGTATTTTCCCTTTCGGAACTGCGCAAAATAAAAGAAGAAGGCGTTTCCTTTTCTTCCCATATTGACGGTTCCAAACATCTGTTCACACCAGAGAAAGTAATAGAAATCGAACAAGCGCTGGGCTCGGATATCATGATGCAACTGGACGTCTGCTCCCCATATCCCTGTGAGTACCTTGACGCGAAGGTTAATATGGAGCGCACTCTGCGCTGGCTGGAGCGCAGTCAACAAGTCTGGACAAATCCCTCCCAGGCGTTGTTCGGAATCGTTCAGGGCAGCATGTACAAGGATCTCCGGCGGGAAAGCGCTGTTGCTACCGCCAGTTTTTCCGATTGCCCCGGAATCGCCATCGGCGGGTTAAGCGTAGGAGAACCTAAAAATATAATGTACGAGATTTTAGAAGATATCATGCCCCTGCTGCCAAAAAACAAGCCGCGTTATTTAATGGGTGTAGGATCTCCCGATTGTTTGGTAGAGGGGTTCACCCGAGGAATCGACATGATGGACTGCGTACTGCCTACCCGAATTGCCCGCAACGGTACCGTCATGACCAGCAGCGGAAAAATTGTAATCCGCAACGCCGAATATAAAGAAGATCCCCGGCCGCTGGACGAGGAATGTGACTGCTATGCCTGCCGGAACTATTCCAGAGCGTATATCCGTCATTTAATGAATACCGGAGAAATTATGGGGGCACGGCTGGCTTCTATTCATAATATCCGCTTTTTGCACAAGCTTACCGAGGATTTGAAAAAAGCCATTTGGGAGGACCGTTCCCTAGATTTTAAAAAAGAATTTTTATCAAAATACGGATATTAAATATTTTTATTAAAATTTCACTTGTAAAAAGAGCAATTCTTTGATAATATATCTTACAGTAAAAGGGAAAGGAATTATCGAACATGATTGAAAATTTTGTACTTTTGGAAGAAACCGTACAGCAAACTTCTTCAAGCGGCGTGTTAGGGGGGCTGGAAAGTTCATTAGGTCTTATTATTATAATGGTAGCCATGATCGCCATTATGTGGTTTTCCGGCCGGAAGCAGAGAAAGCGCCAAAAACTGATGCAGGAAAGAAAAAACAACTTAAAAAACGGTGACCGTGTCATGATGGACTGCGGCATTTACGGGGTAGTAAAAGAGATAAAAGATGATATCGTTACCATTGCCGTAGGACCTGATGAAACGACGCTTATTTTTAATAAAGCAGCCATCGCCGTTGTAGAATATGATGAAGATAAAGTAGACCTCAGCCGTGAAGAGGCAAAGGATATGGAGAAAAAATAACTGCTTTACCGTATGCCGATTACCGCATACGGTTTTTTTCTATCCAAGCCGGAACTTCAGAAAGCGACGGCAAAACCGCTGATGTTTTCGCCGCGAACTCCGATGCGGGATATTTCATATCCGGTATACAAATAACCGGGATTCCCGCGGAAAACGCGGCTTGTATCCCTGCTTCGGAATCCTCAAGCACTAATGCCTCCCGGGGATCACTCTTTGTTTTTTCAAGTGCCTTTAGAAAAATATCCGGTGCAGGTTTACTGGTTTTTACTTCATCACCGCATATTACAGCCTCAAAATAATGATTTATTTTTGCGCATGAGAGAATTTTTTCCACTCTCTTCCGACTGCTGGAAGTCGCCACAGCGCATAAAATATTCTGCGCCTTCAAAAAAGATAGCAAAACAAGAAGTCCCGGCTTGAGAGGTACACCGCTGTATGCAATGCTTTCATCAAACTCTTTATGTATATCATTAAGAACCTGCCGGGCATCAAAATTTTTTCCGTAATGTTCCTTCAGCAAATAAACCCCCCTGTTCTCATTAACACCTAAAAGCTGTTTGTAAAATTCAACATCCACCGTAAGACCGCTTTTTTTTAGCGTCCGCTTTAAAATTTCAAAAAGTTTTGTTTCGCTGTCAATCATCAATCCATCCATATCAAAAATAACCGTTTTCAATAAAAATACCGCCTCCTTTGACACCACTATTATAGCTTTTTCCAACAAAAAAGCAACGAAAAAAAACAAAGCAGGGCTTTCAGGCCCTGCTTTATTTTAAGCAATCTAAAATTACTTATTGTTCTGCTCGTACTGTTCAACCATTCTGCGTACCATTTCGCCACCTACACGGCCATTATCCTTTGAGGAAAGATCGCCGTTGTAGCCCTTTTTCATGTTAACACCAAGGCTGTTAGCTACTTCGTACTTCATGTTCTCAAGAGCTGTTTTTGCATCAGACTTTGCCATATTCTTTTCACCTCCCTTTAAGAATCTGTTATTATTCTTAACGGTTTTTGAAAAGTTATACAAAAAATAAAAAAATTTTTTATTTACCAAAATTTAGTTATATGCAACATCCTCCAGTTCTTTATCAAAACGTTCCGTTACATATTGAGCAAGAGGTCTTAATTGCTGCTCGTCCTTTAAAATTTCTTCCTCCAGCACACGCTGGGTTTCCTTTAAAAGCAGCGTATTGGAAAGCGCATAGGAAAATCGTGCCTCGGCAATGCCGCTTTGACGTTTTCCCAAATAATCTCCCGGTCCGCGCAGTTCAAAATCACGCTGAGCGATCTCAAACCCGTTATTTGTTTTTGTCATGATTTCCAAGCGCTGCCGTGTTTCTTCACTGCTGTTTTGGGTAAGAAGAAAACAATAGGATTTTAAATCTCCCCTGCCGACTCGGCCTCGAAGCTGATGCAATTGCGCCAGCCCGAAACGATCGGCACCGTATATGACCATAATCACCGCATTTTTTACATTCACGCCTACTTCAATAACCGTAGTAGAAATTAAAGCCTTAATTTCACCGGCGGCAAAACCGTCCATCACAGCGTTTTTTTCCTCCGCGCTCATTTTTCCATGCATTAGTGCAATAGGGATTTCCTTAAAAATTCCCGAAGAAAGCTCTGCAAATAATTTTTCCGCCGACATCAATACGCTTTCCTCATCCTCTTCGATCAACGGGCACACAAAATATGCTTGTCTGCCTTGCAGCAGTTCTTTTTTTATATATTCCAGCATATCGTTTTCACGTCTCTGCGGAATAATGGAAGTAGAAACTTTTTGTCTTCCCGCCGGCAGCTGATCAATTACCGAAATATCCAAATCACCGAAAACGATCAAGGATAAGGTTCTGGGAATCGGCGTTGCCGACATGACAAGCGTATGCGGCGCGTTGCCCTTAGCAAAAAAACGGGCTCTCTGCGCCACGCCGAAACGGTGCTGTTCATCGGTAATAATAAGCAGCAGACGATTGTATTCCACATTGCGCTGAATCAAGGCGTTTGTTCCCACAATATACACGGCTTCCCCGGTTTCAATCCGTTCCAGTTCCCGTTTATGCCGCGCAGGAGAAAGCGATCCGGACAAAAAGCAAACCTTTTCCTCCCCAAACATTTGGCAAAGCTGCAGATAATGCTGGCGTGCCAGAATATCCGTAGGAGCCATCAACGCGGCTTGTCCTCCGTTTTGAACGGCCATGTCCATAGCCAAAAATGCCACAATCGTTTTTCCGCAGCCTACATCGCCCTGAACAAGTCTGTTCATTGCCTTGCCTGAGGTGACATCCTTTTTAATTTCCGCAAGACATCTTACCTGCGCGGAAGTAAGAGCATACGGCAGGCTTTGAATTATTTTTTCAAGTCTTTCCTCTTGTATGATAAATATTTTACCGGCCTGCATCTCATTTTTCTTTTTTCGCAGCCGAATAAACAGCTGCACCAATAAAAGTTCTTCAAAGCACAAACGCCGCCTTGCCTGAAGCAACGCGCTCTCACTTTGCGGAAAGTGAATATTGGTCACCGCAAAATTTCGTTCCGCCAACTGATGACGTGCACGGAACGCGGAAGAAAAAATCTCTTTTTCCTTAGAAGAGCAATATTCTATCGCCTGACGCATGAACCCGCGCATAGCTTTTTGATGAATGCCGCAAGACGCCGGAAGACGATAGACCGGCATAATTTGCAATTCTTCCTCATGCTCTATGGTAGGATTCATCAATCGCCGTTTTCCTTGCTTGATTTCCACGCGTCCATAAAGATATAATTCTTCTCCATATTCAATATTTTGCGCCATATAAGGCTGATTGAACCATATTGCCTGCGCCCGGCCGGAAATATCCTCAATATCACAGGAAGTGACGGAAAAATTTTTTCTTGGATATCTTACCGTAGGTTTTTGCAGACACCGCACTTTAAATAGCGCCGGTGTATCGGTTCCTATGGCATTCAGTTTAGAAATTACCGTTAAATCCCGATATTTTACGGGAAGATACGCGATCAAATCTTCCAGACAATCGATCTCCAGCTTATGCAGTGCTTCTATTTTTTTCGGTCCCATACCCTTCAGTACGCTCAGCTCCATAATTCCTCCATAACATATACAAAAAGAGCCTGAAAAGAGATTTTTTCAGGCTGCCGTTTTCAGCAATATCAAATCCGAATAAAACGATGGTTCCCGATACAATCACAAAAATAAATTGCCTTCTCTCCCCGTGCGGGAATGGTTAAGCTATTTCTCAATTTAGGCAATTCCACCGTACGAACGGTATAATCTTCGGTAATAAACGTATCCCCTTCTATACGGCCGGCAGACCAATAAGTGATATATTGAGTACCGTCACTGTATTTAGGCAAAATAGCTTGTAAATTAACCATTCTGTATCCGTCAATTGTAACTGTAATCTGACCGGAATACTCCTTATGATGGATCGAGATTCCGGCCCGGTCATCAGAAATCTGCGCATAATAAAAAGTGACCTCCGCATTTTCTTTTTCAGCGATGCGGCGCCGGAAAGATAAAAGACTCAGCGGTGATTGATCAACGCCTATATAACGTCTTCCATGATTATACGCGCTGATCAGTGTCGTTCCGCTCCCGGCAAAAAAATCACCGATAATATCGCCTTTTTCCGAGCAGGAACAAATGATTCGGTCCAATAACTCCAATGGTTTCTGTGTACCGTAACCGGTTCTTTCGGGATGCTTCTGCTGCAGATGCGGAATATCCCATACATCATCATAAAGAATAATATCATCTTCATAATAACGGTATTCTTTTCCGTTGCTTTTGATGGAAAAAAACACTCTGCCATTTTCATCGCTTTGCTTTTTTAAGTGATTTTGTGATACAGCGGTCCGTCTATAGCCCACTGCCGCGGGATTGATCTTAACTCCCGGCCGCTTTCCGTAAAGAAACAAATTATCGTGTTTGGCCGGAAACGCATTTTTGCTGCTTCCTCCCGAACGATAATGCCATATAATTTCATTGATAAACGACGCCTCGCCGAATACTTCATCCAGCAAAACTCTGGCGTATGCGGAAATATGCCTGTCAACGTGCAGGCAAATGACCCCGTTTTCATTCAGCATCTGCTTTGCCGCCTGCAAAATCTGTTTCAGAAAGCTTAAATATTCCTCTTTATTATTCCATTTATCGGAATAAACGGGAATACGGACAAAGGAATCTCTCTTTCCCTGATATCCGTTCTCGCCTACCGGCATGACTGCCTCAAAATCGCGCCCGGTCATAAACGGAGGATCCAAATAGATCAGTTTTATTTTTCCGCTGTACTGTTCAAGCAGCTGAGGCAAAAGTGCACGAATCTCTCCGAGATAGAAAGCCCCTTGTATTGACGAAGCATTCAGCAAATTCCCTTGTGTATTCAATTTTTCACAATATATCGTCATACTTTCACCACGGAACATTATATACGCGCAGCATTTGTTTTATTACTTTTTCCGGTAATGAACAATATTGCTGATAATAAATCCGGCCAAGCACCCCGCCGCAACAAGCACCAATACAAACTTATACCAATTCTCCATCAAAAAAGACGCGTCAATACCATCCAACGCCGAAGGCGCTGTTGTCTCTTCGCCCTCCAAATGCGCGGTTGCCGCGCAAACTTTAAAGCAAAGTAATGACATCATACTTGCCGCAAAAGAAATCCATATGCGAATTTTCCTCATAAAAATCCCCCTTAAGCAGGATAATAGGATATTTTTGCATTATTAGTTTTATTATATCAAATAGCCATCAAAATTTCAAGAATATATTTGCGTTCCCTCCGTTTATTTGATATAATGTATTGGAAAAAATCTCATTCTTTACGGAGGTTATCCCTATGAATATTTTCGGAATTTATTTCAGTCCCGGCACACTGATCGGATGCGGAATCGCTGTCATTGCGATTGCAGCGCTTATTATCGTATCTATCAGAGCAGAAAAAAAGATAAAAGTAGAAGATCCGGATAAACGTGAACAATACGGAGATTTTCACGGTCTTCTCTCTCCGGAAGATTTCGATACCCGATGTGATGACCCGATGCTGGAAGTATATCGTATGCAATGGATTAAAGCAGAACCCGGCGACGAAAAAGATAATTATCTTTTACTCTATCTTGCGCTGAAACAGCTGAATAAAGAACAGGACGAAAGTGAAGAAGAATGGACGCAGGAACAATGCGAAGCCCGCATGGATCAGATCATTGCCGAGCTTTCCGAAAGAACCGGCTTAAAACTTATTGTAAACGAGTTGAATGACACGGAATATGATATCTACTTTAATGAAGATGCCGAAGATACAGAACTCTCAGATACAGATTCGGCCCCATCCGCCGAAGAAACGGAACCAGAAGAAAAAGAATAATAGGCAGTTTCTTAATAGCTGCAAGCACATTTTTACTATATATTTAAAAAATTTTCTATATTATTTAAAGAATACCGCATACTAAAAAATACAAGTTATTAGAAAGGATGCGCTGTTATGAAGATTCGATTAAATGAAGATAAGGAAATCGTAAAGACCATAAAAGAGGGGCTGAAAAAGAAAAACGGTCACTGTCCCTGTGTATTGGAAGTTACGGAAGACACAAAATGCATGTGTAAACAATTCCGTGAACAGATCGCCAATCCTGACTTTGAAGGCTATTGTCATTGTATGCTGTACTATAAAGAAAAGTAAAGCGGCTATAAAAACAATTCTTATCAATAACTTTGCTTTTGAAAAGATTCTTTGCTCTTCCGGCACAGCTTCTTAGTGATAATAACGCGCAGCTTGCAAACGAATTTCCCGTGCCCAAGAAACTTGCCTATATTCTGATCGACAAAACATACTTACGGGCAAAAGACTTTAGCCACCCAATCTTATTTTTTTATTTCGGCTGTTTTCAAGCAGGAGTTTGACCGATTATAGGAATTGTTTTTCACTCAAAAAAATCTTAAAACTTTATTTTAAAAAGGCAACGCAAGCGGTATGAATATCGCTTGCGTTTTTGTCCTTCCTTCGGAATTAAATTCAGGAAAAAATCCCAAAACATTTGCAAAAGACCGGCACAGTCTTCCATAAGCAACGCTTAAAAATTATTTCTATTACTCCGCTTTTTCAAGTTCCGCAAGATATCTTTTTAAAGCATCTCGCCAATCCGGAAGTCTGCAAAATCCGTTCTGCACCAATTTATCCTTATTCATGCGCGAATTATACGGTCTTTTTGCCTTTGCCGGATATTCACTGGATAAGATCGGATGAATTTTCATTCCTAAGTGTGCCTGCTTCATAATTTCCTGTGCGAATTCCGCCCAAGAACAAATCCCCTCGTTTGTAGCATGATAAATACCGTACTTTTCCGTTTGCAGCATATCGCACAAAAGAACGGCTAAATCAAAGGTATACGTGGGAGATCCGATTTGATCGTTCACCACATTTAATTCTTCCTTTTCTTTGCCTAAACGAAGCATTGTTTTTACAAAATTAGCGCCGTTTACACCAAACACCCAAGAAATACGCACAATAAAATATTTATCTAAAAGACGAGTAACTTCATCTTCGCCCAAAGATTTTGTTTCACCGTAATAATTAATCGGCTCTCTTGCGTCTTCCGGAGAAAAAGGCCGCGTTCCCTGGCCGTTAAACACATAATCCGTGCTGATATAAATCATCTTTGCCTCTATCTCACGGCAGGCCATGGCAACATTTCTTGTGCCCAGCACATTGACTTTATAGCAAAGTTCACGGTTTTCCTCCGCCTTATCTACGGCGGTATAAGCCGCGCAATGCACGACAGTATCCGGATGATAGGCACAAATGCCGTTCAATACCGCCACTTCATCGGTTAAGTCAAAATCCTCAATATCCACGCCTTTACATTCAATGTCCAAAGCCTTCAAGCGCTCTACAACGTCATAACCCAGCTGTCCCTTCACTCCGGTAACTAAAACTTTCATACGTTTTTACCTCTTGCTGTACATTCTTTCATAATAATTTTGGTAATCACCCTTTAAAATGTTTTCCCACCAGGCACGGTTTTCTAAATACCACAGCACGGTTTGATGAATACCGTCATCAAACTTTGTGGCCGGAAGCCAACCAAGCTCATTATGAATTTTTGTAGGATCAATCGCGTACCGCATATCATGGCCGGGACGATCGGTAACATAGGTAATCAAAGACTCCGGCTTATTCAGCTCTTTTAAAATCGTCTTTACTACCTGCAAATTGCTCCGTTCATTATGACCGCCGATATTATATACCTCTCCTTCTCTTCCTTTACGGATTACGAGATCAATTGCCGAACAATGATCTTCTACATAGAGCCAGTCACGCACATTTTCACCTTTGCCGTATACGGGAAGACTTTGATTATTCAGCGCGCGGGAAATCATCAGCGGAATCAGCTTTTCCGGGAAATGATACGGGCCATAGTTATTGGAACAGCGTGTAATCGAAACCGGAAGCTTAAACGTACGGTAATATGCCAGTACCAATAAATCAGCCGAGGCCTTGCTGGCTGAATACGGACTGGAAGTATGGATCGGAGTCTCCTCTGTAAAGAACAGATCCGGCCGATCCAACGGCAAATCCCCGTAGACCTCGTCGGTAGAAACCTGATGATAACGCCCGATGCCGTATTTACGGCAAGCATCCATCAGCACCTGCGTTCCCAAAATATTCGTACGTAAAAAAATCTCAGGATTCTCTATGGAACGATCCACATGGCTTTCTGCCGCAAAGTTGACCACAATATCCGGTTTTTCTTCTTCAAACAATTGAAAAACACATTCTCTGTCGGCAATATCGCCCTTTACAAAACGAAAATTCGGATTTTTCATTGCTTCATCCAAGGTCGCTAAATTTCCGGCATAGGTAAGCGCATCAAGACAGATAATTCTGTCTTCCGGATGTTTTTTTAACTCAAAATATACAAAATTGCTGCCGATAAAACCGGCGCCGCCTGTAACGATAATATTCACAGCCCATTCTCCTTATATCTTAAAATTACAATCGCTGTCCTTAAGCAAAGGCGCTTTTGCATCTTTTTCCGAAATAATAGGATCCGCAATCCCCCAATCCACGCCGATTGAAGGATCATCGAATTTGATCGAACGATCACATTCTTTACTATAGTAATTATCACATTTATAAACAAATTCCACATTATCCGTCAAGGCTACAAAGCCATGAGCGAAACCGCGGGGAATAAAGAACTGACGTTTATTTTCCGCAGAAAGCTCTACGCTCACCCATTTTAAATAAGTTGGTGAGTTTTTACGGATATCCACCGCCACATCCAACACCGCGCCGGCCACTACTCGAACAAGCTTTGCCTGTGCCATAGGGTCCATCTGAAAATGCAGCCCCCTCAGCGTCCCCTTTTTGGCGGTAAAGCTCTGATTATCCTGCACAAATTCCGCAAAAATACCAAGCTCCTCCAGTTTCTTCTTTGACCAGGTTTCCATAAACCATCCCCGATGATCCCCAAAAACATCCGGTTCAATAATGACTACCCCCGGAAGGCTTGTCTGTATTGCTTTCATGAGTATTCCTCCTGATATCCAAAAGTTTTTTTGATGCGCACATCAAAACATTTTTATTCTACTACATTTGCCGTTTTTTTGCAAGCGACAATGTGCTGCCGTCATATTACGCCTCAAAAGGACAAATTCTTTGCACGTTTACAAATAACCGCACAAAAAAACACCAACTTAAGAAAAGCGGCGCGTTAGTAAAATATCCGCTCCGCTTACAACAATTCTTGTAACATCAAAATTCTCTATCAAAACAGCTGCCTAGACAAAACCGAATCAAAAAACAACTGCAAAACTTGTTATTCCATCTTCGGTCAAACGTATAAAAAAACTTAACACTATATGCCGCAGTAAATATCTATAGCATGAATTCAAACGCACAACAAATATAACGGTTATACTGCTTATGCTTCCTTTTTTCCGCACTGAACGCTTTCTACTTTTTGATAAATTTTCTCCATTCTATCATCCAATCGGGCACTGATTTCAGCGCATTCATACAATTCTCTCTCTATTTGCTCAGAGGCAACAATATTCTTTTTATATCGAATTTTATGCTCCAGGCTTGCCCACCAATCCATTGAAATGGTACGGAACTGCACTTCCACTTTCATTAAGCGTTTTTGATCGTGCAAAAAAATAGGAATTTCCACAATCAAATGCAAACTTCTGTAACCGCTGTTTTTTGGTTTTTCAATATAATCTTTCCTTTGAATCAAAACAACGTCATCCTGCTTCAGCAACGCTTCTGAGAGCATATAAATATCGGATGGAAACGCACAAATCACCCGAACACCGGCAACATCATAGATATTTTCTTCAATACTCGCCACGGTAATAGGAAGTCCTTTTCGTGAAAGTTTTTCCATAACGCTTTCCGGAGATTTCAGTCTGCTTTTTATTGTTTCAATCGGATTTCGATCATATTGAAGTGAAAGCTCCTCATTCAGCACATTGAATTTAGTGGTAACCTCCATCATTGCGCAGCGATAATAAGCCATCAGTTCCCGATAAGGCTCCGCATAAGTTTGAATCCACTTTTTTATTTTCTCCTTGGGAAGATGAGAAAACAAAACTTGTTCCAGAGGAGCTGCCGGGTTAGAATTTATATAAGCCATAAAATTTTCCTCACAGATAATACATAACGGCACCGAACAAAATGAAAATATTTATTTTCTTTTTAAAAAATCTCC
>ULSF01006637.1_pt1 | contig 11537 bp, 6 predicted proteins | sample 1956121 | NCBI WGS metagenome assembly ULSF01 (sample SAMEA4835701, study PRJEB28245) | human gut metagenome | biome: gut microbiome; material: fecal sample | place: Denmark | collected 2008
GGCGTTGCCGTCGATGACGGCCTGGTCCTGCGCCTGCTCGGCGCGCTTGGCGTCGATCTGCGCCTGTAAATCGGCCCGTTCGGTCTCGTCCTCGGTGTTGTTGAGGGAGTCCTGCAGCGACGCGATCTCCACCTCCAGCGCCTGAATGCGGGCGCTCATGGCCGCATACTGGGCATCTAAGTAGGCCGCAGTCTGCTCCACCGTCATATTCTGCTCCAACAGCCCCTCGTCTGCGGCGCGCTGGCGGATGGCCGCATCCGCGCGGTCGATCGAGTTGACCATCGCGCCCATCTTGTTCAGGTCGCTCTTGGCTTCGGCCAGATTGGCCGGGAGCGCGTCGGCGTTATACTGCGGGTCGTAGGCGGCCAGCACCGTCTTGCAGCTGGCAAACAGTGCATCGTCGATGGGCAGCGTGACCTCGGGCAGGGTCGTGCTGGTATTTTTGGCATTCTCCAGCTTGCGGTTGGCCTCGTCCAGGTCGGTCTGCAGGCTGGCGATCTTCTTTTCCAGCTCGGGGATCTGCTTGTCCAGCTCGGTGATGGCGTCCCGCAGCTGGGTCGTCACGTCGGCCTTCTGGCTGTTCAGCTGGGCCTTGCCTGCGTCCAGCTGGGCCTGGGCGGCGTCCAGTTCCTTCATGCCATCGTTGATTTTTTTCTTGTTGGCATCCAGCTCTTTTTTGGCATCGGCCAGGCGGTCACTGACCTTGACCAGCAGCTTGTCGTTGACAGCGTCGATCTTTTCCTGGTCGAGCGTGATCTGCACCGACTTTTCCACCAGGCCCGTCGTGGACACGCTGGCCACGCCGTCCACGCGCTCGAGCTGGGGCAGCACGTTTTCGCTGACATAGTCGGACAGCTCGTAAATATCCATGCCGTCGTAGTCCACGGCAATGTACTGCGTCGCCATCATGTCCGGGCTGATCTCCATCAGCGTCGGCGTGGACGCCATATCGGGCAGCGCGTCGCCGAGCTGGTTCACGGCGGTGCTGGCCTTGACCATGGCGCTGTCCATATCTGTGTCGTCCTGGTATTCCAGAAAGAGCAGGCTGTAGTTTTCATTGCTCTGGCTCGTCACGTTCTTGACGCCGTTCAGCGTCGAAAGTGCATTTTCCAGCGGCTTGGTCACGTCGGCCTCGACCTGCTCGGGACTGGCGCCGGGGTAGGTCGTGATGACCATCAGGTAGGGCAGGTTCATGGCGGGCAGCAGGTCCGTCTGGATGCCGGTCAGGCTGACAAAGCCCAGCACCAGCACCAGAATGACCGCCACCAGAATGGTAAATGGCTTTTTAACGCTGTATTTCGGCATGGAAGTGTTCCCTTTCTTTTCCGACCGACCGGTCGGTCGGATTTATTATAGCACCCTGACCGCCGGTTGTAAAGGGCTGCGCGTCCAGCGCGCCATGGAGCTGCTAAGGGCGTCGGCATCCGCCCGATGGCCTACAGCCAGGCACTGAAATTTGCATCCTAAAAAAGAACCGACAAAAGCTCGTTGAAGCTTATCGTTTCAACGAGCTTTTGTCGGTTTTGTAGTGTTGTGTGCCAAGGCTCAGAACGGATTTTGTCCCATGCGTACAAAAGTATGCTGCATGGTGCCGACCTGTTCCAAACCCTTTTGGGGGCAGGTTAGTTTTTAATCTGCTCCCCTTCCGGGAAGATGATTTTGTAAATCGGGAAGTAAATCACCATCTGCACACCGCCGTTGATGATGGTGATGAGCACGAGCGCCGCCAGAAACAGCGTGATGGCAAGCGCCGCAAAATAACCCATACCTCCATAGCTCACCTCATGCTTGCGCAGGCACAGTCAGCTCCGCGCTGTATTCGCCGTCGGAAGCAGCAATCGTCATGGCTTCACCGTCCCCCATGCGGACGATGGCAAGAGCCTCGCCGTAGTAGGTATCGGTTTCGCTGTCCAGATAGCTGTGCTTGTTGAAGGGGCAGGCGCTGCCCAGCCCCACCAACGTGCCGCCGCGCACCTGTACCTGAATACTGCCGCGCGCCAGCGGCTTGGTGATGCCGTTTTCATCGGTGTAGCGCAGACGGATGTAGCACAGGTGCCCCGGCTTTACAGTAGGTTCTTCGGCGTCCAGCGTCAGGCGGGTCGTGCTGCCGGCACTTTGCAGCTTGCAGCGACCAATTTCGTGATCGGCAGCGTCATAGCTGACGGCTTCCAGCGTGCCGCTCTCATAGGGAATGCTGAACCTCGCCAAGCAATCATTTTTCAGCGTTTTACTGCCCACCGTGTGACCATTCAGCACCAGCTCCACGCGGGCGGCGCGGGCGTAGACCTCCACGTTGGCCTTGCCCCCCTCGCAGCCGGTCCAGCTCCAGCTGGGCATGGCATTCGTCATCTTCCACGCACTGGGGCTGTGGCGGTCTCCGGTATGGTTGACCGGGCAGACGGCGATATAGGGGCCGTTGTCGGCCTCCAGCGCCACGCGGGTATAGAGGGCTTCGCCCAGCGGCTTGCCGGTCAGGTCGATGCGCCCCGAACCCGCCGACACCCAGCCCGGACCGCCGTCGAACGTTTCGGCGTAGTCGGCGTACTCCCACGAGCCGACCATAACTTCGCCCAGGTAGTCCATGCCCGCCCAGACAAAGTCGCCCACCAAGCGTGGCTCCTGTTTGGCCAGCTCGCGGAATTTATAAGCATCGTTGCAGAAGGTCTCGCTGCCCAAAATCAACCGCTGCGGGTACTTTTTCAGGTCGTGCTTATAGCGGTAGATGCCGTAGTTGTAGCCCGCAATGTCCATGTTGGCAAAGGCGTCACGGGTCTTGACGTCGCAGCCGTGCAGGGTCGCGCCGCGCTTCATGAACTCATCGCCCAGCAGCCCCGCCAGATTGTTGAAGAACTGACTGCCGACTGCCTTTTTCTTGGCGGCCTTCTCGCCGCGCTGTTTGGCTTTCTCGGCGCGCTCGGCTTCTTTTTTTGCCTTTTCGTCGCTGTACACGCCGAAGCCGATGGAGCTTAAAAAGTTGAAGAAGATGTTCACGCCGCAGGTCACCGGGCGGGAATCGTCCAGCCCGTGCAGGAAGTCTGTCATCTCCTTCGTCAGGGCGATGCCGCGCTTCTGGGCAGTCTCGCTGACCTCGTTGCCGGTGGAGTAGAGCACCACGCAGGGGTGATTGTAGTCTTTTTCCACCATGTCGGTCAGATCCTGATGCCACCAGTCGTTGAAATAATCCACGTAGTCATGCTCGGTTTTGTGGATGTACCAATGGTCGATGTACTCGTCCATGACAAGCATGCCCTGCCGGTCACACTCTGCCAGCAGCGCCTTGGAGCAGGGGTTGTGCGCTGAGCGAATGGCGTTGTAGCCGTTCTCTTTCAGCAGGCGTACCTTGCGCGCCACGGCGTCGGGGTCACAAACTGCGCCCAACAAACCATTATCGTGGTGGATGCACGCGCCCTGGATGATGTACCGCTTTCCGTTGAGCAGGAAGCCGTCCGTGCCCCACTCGACCTTGCGAACACCGAACGTTTCGGTCACCTCATCATCGGCAAAGCTGACGCGGCAGGTGTACAGGTTGGGCGTTTCAGGTGTCCAAAGGCGGGCGTTATCAAGGGTCAGGGTAAATACGGCCTCGCCGTCGCTCTCCTGCTGCATGGCGGGCAGGTCGTCCACCGTCAGGCGTACCGTGCCGGGGGCGGTGGTCCTTACGCGCACCTCCACGACGGCGGGGTCAAGCGACAGGGTGCGGATTTTAACGCCGTTCAGTGCGATATGCGCACCCCTTGCCGTCCAAAGCTGCACCGGGCGGTAGATGCCCGCGCCGGAATACCACCGGCTGTTGGGCTGGTCGGCGTTGCGGGCAATGACCCGCAGCTCGTTCTCCCCTGCGTGCAGATACGGCGCACAATCAACATAAAAGTTGGTGTAGCCGTAGGGGCGGAACGCTGCCTTTTGACCGTTGAGCCAGACCTCGGCATTATGGTAGACGCCCTCAAACTCCAGAATGTGGGTGTCCGCCAGCTCGTTTTCCGGCACGGTCAGGGTGCGCCGGTATTCGTAGTCATATCCCTCGTACCAGCCGGTATTGGTGCCGCCCGCGCTCAGGGCAGTGCGGGGTTCAGCCAGCATAGCATCATGGGGCAGGGTCACCGTTTTGCCGGGTGCGGTATCGCCCAGATGACGGCACGTCCAGCCGGTGAGAAGTAGGGTTGGTTTCATTGTATGTTCCTCTTACATAGTCTGTTTTACAGAAATCACGCAGATGCCAATAAAAGGGCTTCCTCCTGGCAGAAACCCGTTGTAGAGGAAACCCTTTTATTGGAGATGCGGCTTTATTCTACGAACACTTTTTGCAGGAAATTATACAAAGCGACATGCCAATTATCTGCTGAATGGTGGCGCAGAGGATAGACAGCAAATGTCGTATTCACGCCGCTTTGCAGTCGGGGTTCGACTGCAAGCAAATTGTTGTAATCCTCGATCTGACCAGGCAGTGCAAAATCGTAGCTGCCTCCGCAAGCGTAAAGATATTTGATGGGAAGCTGTGCAAACTCATCAGACTGGATAGCCGCCCGGAATTCATCCGCAGTGGTTCTGCTGCCGCTGAAGGTTCCGAACCATGCAAAGTAATCCAGCGCCTGACACACGGCAGAATGGTTCGTCGTTACTGCGCCGCGGGAAAGACCCGCAAAGGCACGATGCTCACGGCTGGCAGCGAAACCTGCATCGTCGCAGGTTTCCGCATAGGTCGAATACTGCGCTTCCACCGCAGGCATGAGATCGTTTCGCAATTCCTTGGCAAAGGAGTAAGTCAAGGGATCCAAACCGTCTTTGCAGTCATCTTCCACATAGAAAGTCGGAGTGACAACGATAAGCGGTTCAATTACCTGCTGCTCAATCATCTGATCCAGCATGGTTTTGTTCTCAGGATGCGTCAAAAGCCAGTAGTCTTCATTGTCGCCGGTGCCGTGCATCAGGTATAGAATGTTGTACTGCTTTTCCGGGTCATATCCGTAGGGCAGGTATACGCATGCCTGTTTTTCAACGGTTCTTTCATCGGTAGCGTAGGCTTTCGTCTCGTAGCTTATATGCTCTACGATTCCAGGATGTTCACATTCCTGCTCGTATATCTGCGGAACGGCCCATACGGTTTGCCCAGCGCGGTCTGCCGTGCGCGCTGCATCATAGCTGACTTTACACACGACCATGCAGCCAGCGGTCAGCACCAGCGGCAACGCCAGAAACACCCACCAACGCGGCGCGGCCTGCTTTATATGACGCAGCGCCAGCACAATGCCGCCCAGCGCCCAAAGAATCGCAACGCCTGCTTGCAGGAAGAAGCCGATATGGAACAGCGTTGTTTCCAGATAATTCGTCCATGTTCCCAGCCAGCCGACTGCAAGGCCGACCGGCAGCATCAGAATCGGCAGCTTGCCCTTCCACGCTGCAAAAGCAAAGCTTACAAGGATAAGTTCTGTCACCACCATATAAAGCAACGGCTGAAGCATTCCCAACGCAGCGTAACGCAGCAGGTCAATGACGGCGATTCCGGTGATCAGCGCAAAGGCACATAGGTCTATATGTTTTTTTGCCGTATTCCAAACCTTTCGCAGCAAGGTATACACCCTTTCTTATTTTTTACCCCACACGGTAGACACTGCCGCGCAGATCATGCAGATGACCAGCAGGACCGCACTTGCAATCCAGGAAGTACTTAAACCATCCATATTGATCTTCGACAGAATGTCACCGATCTCATCAAAGGCAAGGTTGATGAACATAGCCACGCTGACGAGTGCTGCGGCAAATGGAGGATACTCGAAATATTTAGGAGCCTTGTCGGATGCGACAAAGAGTTCCAGCAATGCGCCAATCACCAAAAGAGCAATGATAATAGGCGAATTTTCTTTTGCCTTAGCCAGCGCATACACAATGGCAGTAGCTGCCATTCCAACCGCAGTAATCGTGTGCAGAAGGGAGGATTTTTTGAAGAATGTATTCATCTTAGCACCTCACAGCGTTTCTTTACGTTTGGAATTTTTGACCACAAAGAATGCGGCAACGGCATCTGCAATAGACAGCACAGCAATCAGCGCATAGGCAAGCTTTTCCCAGTAAGGTGTAACCGAAACGACATGTGCCGTTGCAGAAAGTCCGTTGATACCGTTGCTGTTTGCTACATTGTACAGGATGACGTGGCAGGCTTCTCGCATATTGGCAAGCAGTTTCGCATCTTTGGGCACCTTATCAACCACATAGCCGTAGAATACACTGCCGGAAGTCGCCCACATCGTGTTGCCGCCTTCCAGACCGCCCACAACGCTCTGCATCGTAGTGTTGATTGCAATATCGGTATCCAGGATTGCGGTAGAGCCCCACTCTGTGCGAACAACGTCTTTCTGTAATCCGCTGTGTGCCCCGGCCCAGGTGCAACCAATGCGGTTGAATGCGCCCATGGAACCCTTGACCTTTCCTTCTGTGAAAGGTTTCTCGAAGGCTTTCAGATAGATTTCGCGGATAGCCTGCTCGTTAGAGAAGGTGCAGATGCCCTGACGGTTGGTTTCCTGATCGTTCAGTGCAAAATGCTTGATGTAGCAGATAACGCCGTGATTCTGCAGACCTTCCACTTCCTGCGTGGCAAGTTCACCAGAAAGGAAGCCATCCTCGGAATAATACTCAAAGTTACGGCCGGCATACGGTGTGCGATGGATATTGACAGCCGGCGTATAAGCGCCTACCGTTTCAGTACGGTACCAGTCCTCACCCATTGCGGTGCCAACTTCATACATCAGGTCACGGTTAAACGAGCAAGCGCGGAGAACTTCACCGCAGAAGCCAGTAGCACTTGTGCCATCCTCCACATATGTGCGGAGCTGGTTGCCCTGCGGGCCGTCCTTCATGAACATGGCCGGATACGCAATGGACGGAATGGTAGACAGTGCCGAGCCGGTGACAATGCGGGTCATCTCCTCGGTGGTAAGCTGGTTCAGGAGCTTATCCCAAGTTTCCGTGTCATCGAAAGGAACGCCGTACATTTTTGCCAGCGTCATCTGGTTGTCCTGACCGGTAATGATAGCGGAAGTATCGCTGCTGCCCGGCTCATAGCTGCCTTCTGCGTCAATGGCCGCCATCATATCCGCCGTGGCCGTCAGGTCAGTATAGCTTTCGGGGAAGGTGCTCCAGTCGCTGCGGGTCAAATAATCCGTATCCTCCCCATAATATTCCAGACTTGCATCATCGAAACGGTTGGTTACTTCGTCCCCGCTGTAAGAAACATTCAGCAGGGTTTTCTTGGCATTGTTCCAGAGATAAACTTTCTCTGCATCACCTTCGGCATCCATGCCATCCTCAACCGTCTTGCCCTGTGCAGCCAGAATATTATTCAGTGCATCATGGGCGCTGTTGCCAATAGCGAAGTGGTAGTCACCGGCATCCAGCACATAGGTCTTGTCGGTCCGGTAATCGTAAGAAGAGAACTCTTTCTTCGGCACTGTGATCGTGACCGTCTCAGACTGACCAGGTTCAAGGATATCCGTCTTGTCAAAGCCAACAAGCTGTACGGCGGATTTCTCAATGCCGCCGCAGGTATACGGCTGCTGTGCGTAAAGTTCCACGACGTTTTTGCCCGCAGCAGTGCCGTTGTTCGTAACTTTGACCTGCATTTCCAGCCCATCATCACTCATCTTGGAAGAAACAACTTCCTGCGCAAACGGAAGCCCATCCTCAGCGCCATAGCTCAGACCGTAGCCGAAGGGATAGCAGACTTCATTGTCATAATTCCACGTATCGCCTACGAAAGCACCCGCAGAGGACAGCGCGTTCGTACCGGCGGGATCCGTCACACCATCGGAATAACGCGTCTCATAATAACGATAGCCGACGTAGATGCCTTCGCGGTACACAACATACTTTGTGCCGTTGTTTGCCTCGCCGATAGAAGAGTTTATTTCATTGGCATTCGTGAAAGTGAAATCGCCAAAGTTCTGCATAGCGGGGGAAGAGAAGGAATCCGCCGCATAGGTATCGGACAGGCGACCGGAGGGGTTCACTTCGCCGTCAAGTACTTTAGCAACCGCACGCGAACCACTCTGCCCAACACCTCCGATCCAGAGGCAGGCATCAATCCCATACTCTTCCTGATCGACCCAGCTCAATTCCATCGCGTTAGAAGTGTTGATCACGGCAATGATCTTATCAAAAGCACCGCTGTTCTTGATTTCCTTCAGCAGAGCTTCTTCCGCAGGCTGTAAAGCAAGGTACTTTTCGCCGTCGCCAAATGCACCAGTCGGCATATCCGAAGCCTCACCGCCTACGCGGGAGAATACCACAATGGCCGCATCATTATAGTCTATGTACGACTGCTTGACCTTATCGGTGTATTCACTTACCGAAACTTCTGCTGTATAGATGTCCTCTGGCTTGGCACCCATATAGCCGCCATTGCTGCGGACATAGCCGTCTTTTCCATCGTAGGTTTTATAGAAATCCCAAATTGTACTGTTGATAGTAAAGCGCCCATCGTCCTCCATCGCCGACTTAAGATCAACCACATAGTCTGTGTTGATATTACCTGCGCCGGTGCCACCGAGAACCAGATCAACAGAAGAACGGCCAAACAATGTCACTTTGGAGCCTTTAGCAAGCGGTAGCGTCTGATTTTGGTTTTTCAGCAGAACAATACCCTCGCTGGTCACATCTTCCACCAACTGGTCAGCGGCTTTCTTCCACTCATCCAGGGACATGCCGTTGTCAGTGCTGGCCTGAAGCGGTTCTGCATTCGCTTTATCAATGGTTTTGTACATGGTACCGCCAATCGTGCTGCAAATCAGCGATCTGTATGAGGTCGCGCCGCAGGTTGTGCCGATGGCTACTGCCAGCAGCACACTGAGCGATGCAGTGGCAATGCGTGCTGCTTTCGGTGATGAATCACGTTTTTTCATGTTTTCCTCCTGTCATTTGTAGGGAGCCACTCGGCCCCCTTTCGATGACAAAACCATACCACATCTCGTTCTTTTTGTGGGAGATTCGCACGTCAACCGTTGTTTTTACAGCGCAAACGGTACGCGCTATTGTCGTTTTTAACAATTGAATGCCGGGGTGCTTTGTGCAGATTGCTTAAAGCAAAAAACAGCCCACCAAAATGGGCTGTCCGGGTTATTTCTGCTTGACGGGAAACAGCACCTTTAATGTAAACTGGTTCTCCTGGGTGCTGATCTCGGCCGTGCCGCCGTATTTTTCGGCGATGTCGTAGATGCTCTTTAATCCATAGCCGTGGTAGCGGGCGTCGGTCTTAGTGGTCTTGGGCAGCGTGCCGTCCACGCGGAAAGCACCGTCGTAGGTGTTTTCGACCCGGATCCACAAAAAGCTCTTTTGCCGTGCCACCACCAGATGAATCAGTCGCTGCTCGCTGTCGGGCAGCTTTTCTACACTCTCGATGGCGTTGTCCAGCGCATTGCCGAACAGCGAGCACAGGTCCATCGTATCCATAAAATCCAGCGCCGCACCGTCTGCCACGCAGGTCAGCGTGATGCCGTGCTGCTGGCAGTACAGGCTTTTGCTGGTCAGAATCGTGTCCAGCACCTCGTTGCCGGTCTTGTTCTGCGCCTCATAGCTGCGGATCTCCTGCTCCATCGCGTCGAGATAGTGGGCTTTTTCCTCTGAGGTCTCGCTGCGCAGCACAGCGATCTGGTGCTTGAGGTCGTGATATTTTTTATTGATAAGGTCAATGCTGTCCTGCGCCGAGCGGTACTGTGCGTACTGCGCCTGCAAGACGTTCTGCAAAGCGTCGCGCTCCTTTTTGCGGCGGTACTCCACCAGCTGCATGTGGTGCGCAAACAGAATGGCCATGCCGCCCAGGTCTACCAGCGTGCGGATGTTGTAAATTTCCGCCGTCATCTTGCCGGAAAACGGCGTGTCCGGGCTTACATAGCTTAAATTGCTTGCCGCATAGACCGCCACACCGATGAACAGTGTGCTGAGAAATTCCTTTTTGTGGACGTGCAGAGACGAGGCAATATCGTTATAATTGCGTTCCAGCGCGAACACCGCGCCATACACTGCGGCATAAACGACCGCCAGAATGCACACACGCACACCCGCGCCCGGCGTGCCATGTTGCCCGACCATATAGTAGTAGAGCTGCCATTCCAGCGAGGCGGCCAGTTCCCCCAAAATAAACGCGCGGACGCAGTAATACCCCGCGCTCCGGGCGGGCACGTCGGCCTGCATTCGGATGTACAGATACATGATCAAGATGGATACCGCAATGCAGGGCAGAAACCAGAATTGCGGCACCTGCCCCGTTGCCTGCATAAAGACGCCGAGCAGCAGCAAAAACACCGCGTGGATCGTATACCGCCGCCAGCCCACCGTGCGTTTGGGCAGGAAGAACAAATATAAAAGGCAGGCCAGCCAGTCCGCCAGCGCGGTATACAGGCGGGGAATGTTGCCCAGAACTTCCGTTTCCATCAGATGGTTTCCCCCATGTAGTGGTTGAGCGCCGCCAAAAATGCCTTGCGCTTGGCGCGGCTGATCTGCACCCGCTCACCGTTGACGATGGCGTCCTCGTCCTGGATGCCGTCCACGTGTTCCAGATTGACAAGGTACGCCTTGCTGCTGCGGAAGAAATTCTCCGGCGGCAGCTTTTGCTCCACATCGCGCATGGAGCCGGTGGAATGCACCTCGCCCTGCTTGGTGTGGAACAGCAGGTCGTGGTCGCAAATTTCTACATAATAAATGTCGGAGACATCGAGCTTTTGCACGCCGCCCGCGCAGGGCACCGTGAGGAAGTGCTTCTGGCGGCGTCCCAGCAGCTCCCGCACATGGTTCATCCGCTGGCAGAAAGCGTAATAACTCAGCGGCTTTAAGATATAGTCCAGCGCCTGCACCGCGTACCCCTTGATGGCATACTGCGGCGAGTTGGTGATAAAGATGATAAGCACCTCCGGGTCGGCGCGGCGGATCTCCTCGGCTGCTGACATACCATCCATAAAGGTCATCTCGATGTCCATCAAAATCAGGTCATAGCCGCCCTTATAGCCCAGCGCGATCTCGTCGCCATCCGAAAAATGCGTGATTTGAAAATGGCAGTTTTTCTCCTGCTGGTATTTTTCCAGATACGAGTCCAGCACTGCCCGATCCTGCGCGCTGTCCTCGACTACTGCGATGTAGTTCACGAAAATTCTCCTTTTGAGAGCAAATGAATGCGTTTATGTGCCGACTGCTATGCCGCTTGCCTTTCATGGCTATAGGCTCTATCTGATAAGTATTATACAGATTCTTTTCCGAATTTTCAATAAATCATGGTTCTGCTTATCCGCCTTGATTGCCCACGCTTTGGGCGGGAAGATGTTTTACATAGCATAGCGTTTGATTACCCACAAACGCATTTCCGGGGTGTCCCATCGAGGAATGCGGACACCCGTCGCACAGGGTTTTCACGCAGGGAAAGCCCGCACAAATAACTAAGGCAGCACCGCACAATTCCCGCCTGGCGGCTTAAGCACCGCTTCGGCACTTAGAATTATGCGGTATTGCCCTGGAACCAGAAAAGCCCCGGCCTTTTCTGGCCGAGGCTTGATGGTTGC
>ULSF01027499.1_pt1 | contig 11532 bp, 4 predicted proteins | sample 1956121 | NCBI WGS metagenome assembly ULSF01 (sample SAMEA4835701, study PRJEB28245) | human gut metagenome | biome: gut microbiome; material: fecal sample | place: Denmark | collected 2008
TCAGCTGCGGCGGAACAGAAACGAGCACATCAAATCTGATGTCGGACTGTGCCGCACGGTAAGCGGCGTCCTGCAAGATCGTATTGACTGTGAAATTTTCGGTAAACTGCGTTTGTGCCAAATGATCGTTTTGCTGTTTTATATCTCCAATCAGCTGTCCCAGCGTCTTATAATCGCCCTTCTGATACAGTGCGTCAAGGGCGATTATTTTATGCTTCATTTCATGGCGAATGGCGGCGCTGTCGGTCACCTTGCTTTCTATCGCATGATAGCTGTTCATGATAAGCTCGTTGCGCAGATGGAGCGTTTTGGCTTCCATCTGCTGTGAAATGATCGAACGTGTTACGGCATAGGCGGAGATGACCGCACATACGGCGACTGTCCAGACGGTGATCCAATACAGAAGTCCTGAATAATCATAAAGTTCCGTGACATCTGAGATCAGTCTGCCGATATATTTTGAAAGGCGGCTGTTTGTGAAAAACGATACCGTGTATGCGACAGCCAACGTAACAGCACTTACGGCAGCTGAAATTCCAAAATATTTCCAGAATTTACGTTGCCTGTTCATCACAAGATAGACTACCAAAAGTGCAAGCAGTAAAATGCCTATTTCCTGCCGATTAAGGAAATCGACCAATCCGTCATCAAGGAAATGATGTCCCATTCCTTTGGTGATCCATTGCATAGTAAGCCCCACAGAGGCAAGGAAAAGCGGTATCAGGCTCCAATCTGTTTTTTTGCGCACAATTCCCAAAAGAAACAGACCTGCAATCATTAGCGATATGAAAGCGGTCGCACCCGCCGGAATGCTGTAATAATTTGCGTAGGCGTAGCTTTCGATTTCTTCCGCATCTACAGGAACAAAGCGAGGAAAAGGCGGGAAAACAATGCTTGTCGTGTCGGTCACCGTACCGATAACGGTTAGTTTGCATTCGGTGTCGAGCGGGAGCGGAATAACCGCCTGTGTCTGTCCTGCCGCTCCCTCAGGCACAAGAGCCGCGGACTGCCACACCGCTTTTTCGTCTATGCTGACAGTCAGATCCATTCCTGCCGTTTCAAATACCAGATTACCGTATTTGCCGCTTGCAGGAATGACTGTTTCAAGCCGAAATCTGTCACCTATTTCGGGTGGTACGGAATAATCAAGCTCGGTGAGCGAATCGTCCTGTCCGATTTTGACGGCAGTTTGCCAGTCTATATATTGTATAGATGTATCAAGCTTAGTGAAATTCTGCAAAAACCATATCATTCCGATGCAAAGGATCGGAAACAGTGCTGTGCATATCCATCGTAAAGATTTTTGTATATTGCTCTCCATTATGACGAGAAACCTCCCGTTTGCAGTAAAATTTGTTGTGCCGATTGTCCGTATACTTATTTTACATTAAAATCCGTCGTTTGACAAGCGATATTTTGTCTGTGTAATTCTCTGCGACGTAAACGACAACAATACAGCGTAAACGACACGCCCGAAATCTCCGCATTATGATATAATATTTAATAAGAGCTATATGACTCAATTTTTTATTTTCTATTCTGCCGCTGTATGCGGTAAACCCGATTTTGAAGGAGTATGAACTATGAACAAGAAATTCATTTTTCGACGAGCGATAAGTGCGGTACTGGCTGTTGCGATGATAGCCGCAAGTCTGCCGTTTTCGTCATTTGCCGAGGACGGCTCTGACAGTCCGACCTTTTCATCTGATGCGGCAAATTCGCTGATGAAAAACACTGTCCCCGCAGGGTACGACAAGACGACTAACCCTTACGGCTACGATGTTGACCGCCCGTTTGCGATGGTGGAGCAAAACGAGCTGATTTACTTTGAGACATATACCGGTCGCACCACAGGCAAAATAGCAGATGTAGGGACAGCGAACAGCCTGCAAAGCTTTATATCCAATAGCAACACCGCCTCGGACGGCTCTCTGCCGGACTTGAGCTTGTCTAGTAGTATTCAACAGCTTTCGTTTATACAGTCGGTAGCATTTGACCCTACAGGTTCTGGAAGAAAAGACTATGTTGTCTATGTCGGGGTTCACAGAACACGCAAACAAGTTTATGCCATTTTGTCCAATACCGTAACGGGTAAGCAGTGCGGCACCTATATTATTAATTTTCCCCTCGACTGGATCGCAGATTCCGACGGAGACTTTCAGGTCAACGGCTATGAGACAAACGCACTTCTTGATGTCGTCGCCGGCGACTTCGATAATGATGGCAAGGAAACCGTTATTGTCTATGTACCCGGCACAAAAAAGTCGGCAACACGGGTTACTACCGACCTTTACCAAGATATAAATAATGTCGGTAGTCTCCTCTGGGAATTGCGTTACGATGCTGACGGCAATAAGTTGACTAGTAATCACAATAATACAACCACAGGTGATGGCAGATCTTTGGGCTATGACCTGCTTCACGACCTCTATATTGAGACATACCAAAGCGGAAAATGGGTAAAAGGTGCAAGAAACGACAGCATCGGCGGCTCAAAACAAGATACATTGTATAACGCCATGCACAAGCTGAGCGTAAAAATGGTGGTCGGTGATTTCAACGGCGACAATATAGATGACCTTGCCGTGCTTTCGTATTTCCATGTAAACTGCATAACGAGCGACAACAAAAATGTATACCGCCCGCAGGTAAAAATTAAATACGGCGGCACTATGCCGAAGGAAGGCTCTTTTATCGATCAGAAAGCAGATGAATCTTTCTATGTCTGCCCCGAGGGCAAGCTCTCCGATGGAGAAGTACAGTCGTCAAGTAGTATGAACGCCTGCAATATAACGGCAGGTGACATCAACAATGACGGTTACGACGACCTTGTTGTTGCAGGTATTAAGGCTGAAATCGAAGGTTACGGTGAAACAGATGAAAGCTATCTTGCCTATACAACGCTTCTGAACAACAAAAACAATGGCTTTATTCAATCTGATTACAAAACCATGTCAACAAACGAGTGGACATATAAAAGCACCGATGGTGAAGACATTGTTTCTCCTTTAGCGGTGGAGGCGGTTGCTTATAACGGAGCCAGTGCCGCAGATTTTATCTTTATCAACGGCACGCTGTATACATACAACACCGCTACCGGCGAATTAAACACGGTTGCCTCCCAGGGCTATAAAATGAGCGGCTTTCAATTTGACGGTGCGCTCGGCGGGCACGAAGAATTCATCCGCTCGGTTGCTGGAGGTAATTTTGACGGCAACAATGCCGGCAGAGAGCAAATCGTATTTGTGACTTCCTGCCGGGACGGAGACGATACTTATTCTTTCAAAAAAGGTTTGATTTCCGCCACTTATAACGATACTGCCGCCGATTACGGCGCGGCTACCGGCTTTAAAACAACACTCTCCGATTGGGGTCCGAACAAAGCAGACGGCGGTTATAAGGGCGGCGGTGCACAGGTACTGCTGACTGCCTGCGACCGTGACCAGGACGGCGTTATCGCACGATATAAGGGCGTGAGCTACGCCTACAGCGACCCCGAGGTCAAGGCAGTTATGCAGGCGGCGCCCTACTTTGCGGCACTGGGCGATTCGGCAAATAACGAGACCGACTATACCATAACCGAAAGCTACGAGTTGGAGCAGTCCTCTTCAAAAAATGTTTCCTACAGCGTGGGTATGTCCTACAGCTACGGCGGACTGTTTGCGCCTTTTGAGTTAGAGATCTCTGCCGGCTATTCTCTTGAATGGAGCAAGAGCTTTTCCGAAGCACTTGAAACCGAATACGCCATGACCGTCAAGGCACAGGCATATAACACGGCACTGGTTGCAAGAACGCCGGTATTTGTCTACTGCTATGAGGTGCTGGACAAAAACGGCGCGTGGTCGGACGAGACGGCAATAAGCCTGTCTATCCCACAGCAGCCGGTGTATCAGCAGATGAGCATTGACGACTACAACAGCTTTGCTGAAGAATACAACTCCTATATGGAGAAAAAGGGCAATCGCGCCATCACCAAGGAGTCGGATAAGACCTCCAAAGATGAAGCCTGCTACTACCGTCTTGAAAAAATCAACGAAGCGGAAAACTGGCTGGACGGCAACGAGGGCAACCCCTATATGTACAATCAGTTGGGCTGGGGCGCATACAGTGAAATCGGCGCAGAGCAGCTCAGCCAGAATACCATCCGCCTCGGCTATGCGGGAGGTCTGAATGAGGTCTCCTATTCCAAGAGCAATATCAAATCGGTCTCCGAGGATATTTCTCACGGATTTTACTTCAACTTCTCCATCAGCTTCGGCGTGTTCGGAGATGGCATACTGTTCTCGCACGATATAGGCTTTGAAACCAGTCTGAGCTATAGCAACGGTTCGGGCGTTTCGACCACCAAAACCTCCTCGCAGGGATGCATCGGTGCGGTAAACGATATTGACGGTCCGGCACTTGCCGAGGAAGGAATCCCCGCAAGTATTTACACACAGTATACCTTTGACTGGACGCTGGGACAGTGGTTCCGTCACCTCTATGGTGAGGAAGGCAACAAGACTGTCTTTATCGGCTACAGCCTGTCAAATGTCAGCACACCCGCTCCTGCGGTAGATGATCTGGAGGCTGAACTGTTCGCAGATGATGCGGTTCGCCTTACCTGGTCTCAGCCCGACAAGACTCCGGGCTGGCCGGAGGTGGAGGGCTACTATGTGTACAGCGTGGAAAACGGCGAGTATACGAAAATTTCCGATCTGCTCTCCGCCGACACGACCTCCTATGACATTGAAAACATAAAAACCAACACCGACTTTAGCTTTGTTGTTACCTCCGTTTGCAAGATGGACGGCAAAGAAAAGGAGAGCGCATGGTCGAATATTGCCGAGGTCACCACGGCAAAGAGAGATTATAAGGTAAACTACTCGGTGGATAACAAAAATGCCGCCGACATCAAGGTGCGCCATCTCGGTAATGTTGAGATCAAGTCGGGAGATGAGATAAGCGAGAGCGAGATCATCAAGGTAAAGGTTACTCCGAAAAGCGGACAGTATGAGCTTGTGTCCCTGACCCTCGACAACGGCGGAGAATCAATGATATTCACGCCGGAAGCAGACGGAACTATTGAATGTGCCTTTACCCTGAACGGTGAAGCCAATATGCGTGTTTCCACCAAGCGAGCAATAAATTCCGCTCAGATCACATTTACCGATACCTACACGGCAGACGGCACGGTGATTGGTACGGTCAGCGCGGCGGTGGGCGATGTTCCTCTGAATGCCCCCGGCGGCACGGTTACCGATAATGTGACCTTTACCGCCGTACCCGGCAAGGGCTACGGACTGAAATCATGGAAAATTACCGACGCAAGTGGCACCACCGAAACTATAGACGCGGCAGGCTCTAACAGCTATACATTGGGGCTTGCTTCCGAAAAATACACAGTCGAGGCAGAATTCGTAAGTCTTTCTGAAATCGGCAGGCTTGTAAAGGTCAATCTCCCGGCAGAGGGCGGTACGGTGGAAATCACCGATGCAAACGGCGACAGCGTTACTCTGAATGAGAATAACAGCGTGTATGTTCCTGTAAATTCCAAGCTGACCTTCACCGTCATGACGGACGCGGGCTGCAAGTTCCGCGCATGGACGGATGACGCCGAGGGACAAAGCGGCGAAAGCTTCACTATGACTATTACAAAGGACACTGAGATCGGTGCAGAATTTGATGTTCCTGTTCGTTTAAAGCTGACCTATTCTGCCGCAAGCGGTGAACAGACCGGTGCCGTGGTGACCAAGCAGGGCTATCAGTCAGGCGCAGGCATTCCCGTCGGCACGAAAATTACTCTTACTGCACAGGCAGCGGAAAATTACCGCGTGCAGAAGCTCGTCATTACCCGTGGCGGCAAGGTTGACACCGTAACGATCGACGACAAGCTGTACAGCCAGTATGATTATGAGCTTGTTGTGGACGCCGAAACCGACATTCAGGTGTATTTCACCGAAATCGAGCAATATACGGTTACGGTGGATAACCCGAAGCACGCAGATATGACAATCAAAAACGGTGACAAAGATTTCGTAAGCGGCAAAACCGTCCGTTACGGCGATGAAATCATCGTAACGGTCAAGCCGAATGAAAACTACCACCTTGCGGACGCGGCTTCTTGGAGCGACAACGGCGACGGCAGCTATACCTATAAAACCGGCGCAATCAAGGCGGATACCAATATCTCGGTGAAAATCGAGGAGATACCGGAATATACGGTCACATTCCCCACAACTATTGATGGCTGTATCCTTTCGGTTAAAAACGATAAAGAAAAGATTTCAAGCGGTGACAAGCTTCGTGAGGGAACACGGCTTACAGCAACCGTGACACTTGACCCGACCTTTATTCTCAAGGGCTGGTACATCGGCGGCGAGCTGCTTTCCGAAACAAACAAAAACGAAATAACATTTACTGTAGACAGCGATATACTCCTTACTGTTATTGTGACAGATGTAAAGGGTGATACAGGCGACCAAGGCGACAAGGGTGATACTGGCGCTACAGGTGTAGGCGTTAAGTCGGTAACTATCGACGAGGACGGAAATCTTATTATCACACTGACCGATGACACCGTGCATAATGCAGGCAAGGTAACAGGAGATAAAGGTGAACAGGGCAATCAAGGCGATAAGGGTGACAAAGGCGACAAGGGAGATACAGGCATAGGCGTTAAGTCGGTAGCGATAGATGATGACGGAAACCTCATAATCACTCTGACTGACGACACTGTGCATAATGCAGGCAAGGTAAACGCAAGCAACGGTGAAAACGGTAGAAACGGTGCTGACGGAGTCGGCATTGAGAATGCTGTTGTTGACGAAAACGGCAACCTTATCATTACACTGTCAGACGGTACTGTACACAACCTCGGCAAAGTCACCGGAGAAAAAGGTGACGCAGGAAAGGACGGTCAAGACGGTTCAAACGGCAACGGAATACAATCGGCTGAAATTGATGCCGACGGCAATCTGATTATCACGTTTACCGATGGCGTTGTTACCAATCTCGGTAAAATCGTCGGCACTGACGGCAAGAACGGTACGGACGGAAAAGACGGTAAGGACGGTGCTGACGGTAAAGACGGCATCGGAATCAAGGGTTGCCGTATTGACGATGACGGCAACCTGATACTGACGCTGACCGACAACACAACGCTGGACGCGGGCAATATTTCCGCGATCAGCGACAGCGTTAATGTTTCCAAGCCGCTTGCCACTGCGGCAGTATCCGTTGCAGGCACATCACTGCTCTGGAATGTCGTGAGCGTTGCAATCAGTATCATAAGAAAGAAAAAATTGGTCTGAGCGTAATTGAGGCTTCCGGTGAAGCAGCATATCGTGTACGATAAGAAAATATGAAGGAACACCGCCGCACAGAGAGTAGCTTCTCTATGCGGCGGTGTTTACTGTTTGATTTTATTGAGATGGCATTGATTTTTAGTAGAGCGATCGTTTTATTGCCTCACTTTAACCTTAGTACCATTGTAGAATTCAAAGGTTATCTCGCTGTTCCTGTGTACGATTGCTTTCTCTACCATCACAGTCCATAAGGTGTCGTTCCACTCGCTCAATACGGTCGGTTGTTTTTTCAGGGTTCGTATGTAAAGTGCCATCGCCTTATCTTTTTGACTGCGGAGAGTACGGAGGTTTTGCAGGCGTTCCAGTTCCGCTGCCGCTGTTTCGTACCGTTTAGTAAGTGCTTCATACTTTTTCAAGTACGCTTCCTGCGATTGTGCGGTGACTGCATTATCCTTAACTGCAGCCTTGACAAGTTCGGCAACAATCTGCGTTTCCTCAAACTGACGCTCAATATCAGCGTCAAGCGACTTGAAATCGGTCAGCTTTTTACGCATTATTTCGCAGTCCTCGATGATTTGCTTTCTATTTCCCATCATCTGGTTATAGGCTTTTATGAAGAGCTGCTGTACGGTTTCCGTATCCACAGTTGGCGTCAGACAGCGTTCACCGCCTTTGAATTTATTGTTGCACTGCCAAACGGTGCGACGGTAGCAATCTGTGGAATGCCAGACCTTTGAGCCAAAGAATCCGCCGCAGTCCTCACAGACTAGCTTTGCCGAGAAAATGCTCTTCCCGCTGTATGCGTTGCCGAGTGCTTTTCGTCTGGCAAATTCAGCTTGAACATGATCCCACTCGTCTGGTTCAATAATGGCGGGGTGGCTGCTCTCAACATAATACTGCGGCACCTCGCCTTCATTTTGCTTTGTTTTCTTTTGCAGAAAATCTACTGTAAAAGACTTTTGGAGAAGTGCGTCACCCTTGTATTTTTCATTTGTCAGAATACTGGTAACTGTGGTTTTGCTCCACTTTGCCTTACCGCTTGGTGACGGTATTTCCAAGTCCTCAAGATACCTGCAAATTCCTGCTTGGGTTTTGCCGTCAAGAAATAATCTGTAAATTAGCCTGACAACGGAGGCTTCTTCCTCGACAATGGCAGGGCGTCCGTCCTCGCCCTTTTTATAACCGAGGAAATGCTTATATGCCAAATGAATCTTGCCGTCAGCGAAACTCTTGCGCTGACCCCAAGTAATGTTTTCGGAAATACTGCGGCTTTCTTCCTGCGCCAGTGAGGACATAATGGTTATGAGCAGTTCGCCCTTGCCGTCGAAGGTGTAAATACCCTCCTTTTCAAAATAACACTCAACGCCGTTTTCTTTCAGCTTTCGGATAGTTACAAGGCTGTCAACCGTGTTTCGAGCAAATCTGCTGACCGACTTTGTAACAATAAGGTCGATTTTGCCTGCTAATGCATCGGAAATCATCTCCTTGAAGCCATCGCGATGCTTGGTATTTGTTCCGGAAATTCCTTCATCGGTATAGACCTTTACAAATTCCCACTCTGGCTTTGACTGAATGTATCGGGTGTAGTAGTCCACCTGCGCTTCATAGCTTGTGAACTGCTCATCACTGTCAGTTGAAACTCGGGCATATCCGGCAACCCTCCTTTTCTGCACGGCTGCCTTTGGCAGGTGCGTCAAGGGATTTACAGTCGCCGGTATAATCGTAACTTTAGGCATTATGCTTGCTCCTCTCTAATGTTTTCTGACGGGCGGCTTCTTTCATCTCGTCCGTCCAACTTTGACTGCGTGAACGGTCTTTCCAAATTCGTGTAATTTCAGAACCGTCATTGAAACAGAAAATCAGAGCATTATCATTGCAGACACGAATATGCTGAATTCGGTCGCAAAGCCACTCGTGCGTAAAATCATTCTGACCCAGGACATCAGCAGTGACTTGCTGTAGGGTAAACTCCGGTATCTGTTTAGACGCACAGACCGCTTTACCAAGTGAATTGAATGTTCCGCACACCCAGGCTGCGCCTGTTTTTGTGACCTTGCGACGATAGTTCTTTCCGCAGTTGTCACACACCAAAAGACCGGTAAACGGATATATTTTCTTTGTACTAGGCTTTTTGATGAATTGAGATGCTCGGCGTTCTTTTTCTTTCTGAACCGCCTGAAAAGTTTCCATGTCTATAATGGCTTCATGTGCGTCCTCTGCGTGGTATTTTGGAAGTTCACCGGTATTGAACATCTTTCTTTTTGTAATGTGGTTTTCACTGAAGGTTTTCTGCAAGAGCAGATTGCCCGTATATGTGTAGTTACTAAGAACCCTTGAAACGGCAGACTGATTCCATTTTCCGCCGAACCGTGACAGAATCCCCTCATCATTCAGCATTTTAGCAATTGAATTATAGCCGCTGCCGGAAAGGTATTCATTATATATACGGCGGACAATTTCAGCTTCCTTTGGAACAATAATATAATGATCATTTTCCATTCGATACCCCAGTAAAGTTCTGTCCCAAGGAATACCGGCTTCAAAATTACGTTTGACGCGCCATTTCTGATTTTCGCTTGCCGAACGGCTTTCTTCCTGCGCATAAGACGCAAGAATCGTCATCATCAATTCTCCGTCACCGCTCATTGTATGAATGTTCTGCTCTTCAAAATAAATATCCACCCCCAGGGCTTTGAATTCACGGACAGTCTGTAACAACGTGACTGTGTTTCGTGCAAAACGGGAGATGGATTTTGTAATCACCATATCGATTTTACTGGCACGGCATTCTGCTACCAAATTCTGAAAACCTGCTCTTGAATCCTTGGTGCCTGTCTTGGCTTCATCTGCATATACTCCTGCATAAAGCCATTCGCCGTGGCTTTGGATAAGGTCGCTGTAATAGCTGACCTGCGCTGACAGCGAGTGAAGCATAGCGTCTTTCCCACTGGAAACACGGGCATAAGCGGCAACTCTCTTTTTCCGCTCCAATTTTGGTGGTTTTGATACGATGGTTATTTTTTTTGACATTACGTCACCTCCTTGCAGTGTGACATATTACCTCTAAAACCATCATATATCAAGTCGATTCCGCAATATAAACTACACGAAGATATACCGTATTTTTCGGTCATAATTGTATCAATAGCGGTATAATCTTCCGGGGTTATAATCCCCATCGACAGCATTCGTTTTGCCTGGAGCATGGAAACAAGGTAGCTTTCCAACCGATTTCTGTAATTGTCATTCATCAGAAATATGCCCATTTCTGAAACGGTCTGTTATGTAGCAGGCATGAGAACAGTATTTTCTGTGATCGTTTCCATAAGCGGTGAAATTCCGTTCGCAACAGGCGCAGGTATATTCATAATTTGCTTTTCGGTTGACGCAATCCCGGTGTTCGTTCCACCATGTATTTCGACAGGCATCAGAGCAGAATTTTTTCGGTTTCTGCTTAGGAATGATTTTTATCAGCTTTCCGCACTGTTTACAAGCCACGGCATTCTTTGATTTGTCACCCAGACCGTTGCGGCGGCAGAATGAGCGTACAGTATTGTCTGATATGCCGAGGGCTTTTCCTATTTTAATATAGCCGACACCTTGCAGGCGCATTGTTCGTAGTTGTTCTTTTTGCTGATTTGTCATAAAATTTTCCTCCAGTCTGAGATTACCTCAGTATCAACTGGAAGAAACTCAGCTTTCCGGTCCGCAAAAAATAATGCCCACCAAGGAAATCTATCCAAGGTGGGCATTGCTGCTGTATAGAATTAAGTTTTATCAGAGCATTTCGTTTACACGCTTCTGCACAGCAAAATAGTCATATCCTGCCGCAGTGAGTTTCTCCTTGCGTTCAGCGCCGTTGCCCCATTCGCCACGAATAACCTCGTTTGCAATCTCGTCAACGGTTTTCTTGTATAGCTTTTCGTTGACTCTTTTCTGAACAGCGTTATAATCATATCCAGCGGCGGTGAGCAGCCTTTCACGCTCCGCACCGTTATCCCACTTGCCGGCAAGAACCTCGTCAGCAAGCTGATCTACGGTTTTCTCGAAAGGCTTTTTCTTGCCATAATCGGTAAAGCAGATATCACCGTCAACGTTGTATCTGCCTATTCTGTCAAGTCCCCACTGCCACATAGTCTGACCATAGTTGTACTTTGACTGGCAATTGGGGCTGTTAGTCCAGTGGGCAAGCCATATGTCGTACCTGCCGACAATCCTGCTCTTGTCGTAATAGTTCTCCATGAAA
>ULSF01052824.1_pt1 | contig 11364 bp, 7 predicted proteins | sample 1956121 | NCBI WGS metagenome assembly ULSF01 (sample SAMEA4835701, study PRJEB28245) | human gut metagenome | biome: gut microbiome; material: fecal sample | place: Denmark | collected 2008
TTTTTGTTTCGGAGCTTTTGGAAGAGCCCTCCTATATTATGGAATTTATTTCCCGCTTTTCGGATTTTTTGAAATACGTAAACATTCTTTTCACCAGGGATATAAATGAATTTATTGTAAATAAAGATCATATGTATATTCTGCCACCCACGGAAAAAGCAATATATGCAGATAATATTTCACAACATTCGGTTGAAGAAATTCTACAAGATGTTTCTGTTGCGCAAGAAAAGACAAATTTATCAGATAAAGATGTTCCCGCTTCTTTTGAAGAAGAATACAGTTCCGAGCTTTTAGAAAAGAAGCCAAAGAAAATTTCTCTTTTTCTTCAACGATTTTCTCCCACTCTGCTTATGTTTTTGGCAATGCTGATTTTTTCTCTGCTCTTTGGGCTTTTATGTGTTTTTCTTCCGCAGGTCGCTGCCGCCGCCGGTTATCTTATAGGCAGTATCGGTACTTATCTTTACCTGAAAGCCACACAAAGCAGAGACAAGCTTTTTCTAAAGGCTTCCCTTATTTCTTTAGCTCTGTTGATTTTTTTCGGCTCTGCCGCATTTTTATATCTCTTTTTATCACAATTAGAATTTTATACAATATTTGAATATGTTGAAAAAACACTCACCTTACAATATTGTATATTCAATATCGTATTAGGTTATCTTTTAGCTTTATTCGGCATTTATTCCACTTTGCCCGCAAAAGCAAAAAAGAAGGCAAATAAAGGAATGACTTCTCAAGACGTTTCTGTTACGGAACCGGATGATTTTAACTCCTGAACCCAATCTGATATTTTAATCTTCTCCCTTGCTTTTTAAAGCAAGGGAATTTTTAAATCAATAATGAGCCATAAAGTTAAAATTAAACTTTACGACACTCCGTCGAATTTTTCACCAATACGTACAAGGAAAAATAATCCGATAGGCAAAAAGACCTATAGTAAGTGTTTTTGGGGTATCGGAATAAAAACATAGTCACAAAATCTTTAAATTTTGAATGAAAATATTTTTTATCAGAGCCATATAGGCTTTTTTCATAAACTGAATTTTCTATAACACAAAAAGTTTTATGTTTTTTTCCACCTTTCTTTTGCAACTTTTACAGTGGCGACGCATATACTAGAAGCGTCAGGAGGGTTCATTTATGGCTAATTGTACAAACTGTTCCAATTCATCATCAAACATCGCTTCAAGCTGCGGAATTTGTGATAACCGTTCCAATACCTGTATACTGGCAAACAGAATTTTTGATAATGTGCGTATGGATCTTGATCGGGATCCTTTTATAATAAACACGCAAATTTCTCAAGCGCCGGAGACAGTCACGCCTCTTTACGCAGGGGGAACCGGAACAATAGTTCCGTCTTCTCTTACAGTAACACCTCATTTTAATGATTCGTATGCTGATATATGCGGGAACTTAGAATTACCGGGTTCTGTCACGTATCTTTTTGAAGGAACGCGCTATACCGCCTCATGCACTCTGATAGTACCTTTGTGCCTGCAAATGAAAATTCCCGGTGATTCCGTATGGCCATTCGAGGTAACCGTGCATTTTTCTTACTTTGCCGATTCCCTCACCTATCAGAATGATAATTCTTATTCCGCTGCTGTAGACGGAGTTGTGATTGTTTATATCACAGCTTGTATGCCTGTTTGCCTTTCCTCTGCGGGGCAGATTTCTTTTAATACGGTAGCGCAGCGTAGCGTACCTACGCAAAATGCATTTATAGGTACGGCTTTTTATCCTTCAGCATCTACTGAGATAATATTGTAATAAAAACAGGTTTTATAACTTTATTCTAACCTTATAAAACCAGCAATATTTGCTTTCCGTGTATTTATTCTCAACATTTTTACCTCTCATGCTGTTGGCTATTTATAACAAAAAGGTCACCGATCGGTGACCTTTTTAACAGCTTAAAATATCGTATTCTATATTACAGCTTATTAGGATATTTCTTTATTTTTGCTTCCGTCTTCCAAGTTTCAATCATAGCTGCCCATTCTTCTTCTTTCTTTGCCTCGGTAAGATATTCTTTAATCTCATCTTTCACATCATCATACGGAACCTTACCCTCATCCAATTTCTTTATACAACGGATGATATGATAGCCGTAATAAGTAGCTACCGGCTCACCGACTTCCCCGGCTTCCAAAGATTGCCCCATCTGTGAAAACTCTTCCGCCATGCCGTCCTCGGGACCTACAAGGTATCCTTTTTTTGCCGTAGCTTCATCCTGCATACCGGTATCTCCGGTCTTTTCCAACATAACGGAAATAAAGGTATCTTCATCCGCATCTTTTACAGAAGCATAAACCTCATCCGTCTCCTGTTGTATCTTTGCCTCCGCAGCTTTTAACGCCTCTTCATACAGCTGTTGATATTTTGCCTGATCTTCCTGTGCCTGAGCCAAAGATTGCTGATACTCGGCTTTTTTCGTTTCATCTGTTTCTTCCTCTATATTGGTAGTATAATCATTAATTTCCTCATCATACTCGGCAATGGTTTCAGCGTACCCCTGCAATATCTTCTGGTCTTCTTCCTCAAAGCTGATCAGAATATGCTGCACCAAGGAGTAACCGGCCCGATAATAAACCAATGTTTGATAGGTAGTACCGTTCCAAGCAGATACAAAATCCGCATCCGTTGAAAGTTCCTCAAGCTGTGTATTATACTGCTCATCGTATTCAGTAATTACATCGGAATCCAGAACCGTTACATCCTCCATCATTTCCTCTTGAAATTTCTCAAGAGCGGCCGTTTTCAGTTGTTCCTGAATCATTTCTTCTTCGGAAGTGCCGTTATCCTCAAGATTTTTATAATATTTCTGCTCGGCAATACGTTTAAAATAATCGTCATCGCTTTCGCCTTCATTTTTTCCTTTTACTTCCTGGCCTTCAAACGCGCTTTTATATTGCTCAACAAGGCTGTCAATATACGTTTGCTTGTCCTCATTGATTACAGCGGCCGCAGCGTCGCGATCCTCCTGTGTATAATTTAAAAAGCCCTGTTCCTGTGCCTTTTGTGTAATCAACTCTTCTTCAATCAACTGCTCCAGAATATCGCTGCTCATTTCCTCCAACGATTGCTGTGCCTGCTCAGCGGTATATCCGTAAGAATTCAAAAGGTAATAATACCAATAATTATAAATCTCATTATAATCACTTTTTAATATAGAAACACCGTTCACCGTAGCAATAACTACATTGCCGTCATCCGATTCCACAAGATTACAGCCTGAGAATACACCCACTGCCGTTAAAAGAGCAAGTGCCGCTGCCAGAATTTTTTTCATAGATAAAACCTCCAAATTACAATCACCATATTATTATATAAGAAATGCCCTTTTCTATCAAGTCCTTTTTCCCTATTTCATCATTTTTTCATTCATATTTTAATTATTTTTATCCACATATTCCAAAAATTCCTTAATCCATAAAAGGCGTTCCGTTACATCGATTCCTCTTGTCTTAAACACAACCACAAAGGCCCTTCCTGCAGTCACTACACAACGGGAAGAAAAAGCATTCACTGCATCGGATATCTTTTTCAGGTCCGGAGTGGGTAAAATAAAAACAATATTTCCCCCCTCTTCACGAATAACCGTTATCCCATGACGGCCTGCCATCGCCCGTATATACGCAATATTCAGTAAATTTTCCACACTCGACGGAATATCGCCGAAACGGTCAAAAAGCTCATCACGAATATCCAGCATATCATCCCTATTTTTAATATCCGATATTTTCCGGTAAAAAGCAAACTTGAGCGCCTCATTAGGAACATAATCGTCACTTATATAGGCATCTATTTTCATTTCCACCGAAGCTTTCGGTTCCTCTTCATCTTTCTTGCCCAAAGATTCATCTACCGTTTCCTTAATCATCTTACAGTATAAATCATATCCGATGCGCGACATATGACCGTGCTGTTCGCCGCCTAATAAATTTCCGGCTCCGCGTATTTCCAAATCACGCATGGCAACCTTAAATCCAGAGCCCATCTGCGTAAATTCCTCTATGGCATTCAGCCGTTTAACCGCGTCCTCACCGATTGCTCTGGCCGCGGGAACCGTAAAATAAGCATAAGCCAATCGATTGGATCTTCCGACTCTGCCCCGCAGCTGATAGAGCTGAGAAAGGCCGAAACGCTCAGCATTCTGCACAATAATCGTGTTGGCACCGGGGATATCCACACCGTTTTCTATGATCGTTGTGCACAAAAGCACATCATATTCTCCGTTACAAAAATCCATCATGACCTTTTCAAGCTGGCGTTCTTCCATCTGCCCATGGCCAATGGCGATCCGTGCCTGAGGGACCAATTCCTGCAGATTCTGTGCAAATAAATCAATTCCCTGTACACGATTATACAAATAATATACCTGACCGCCCCGCTGCATTTCCCGAAGGATCGCATCCCGTACAATAGCGTCAGAGTATTCCACAACATAGGTCTGTACCGGATATCGCTCCAACGGCGGTGTTTCGATCAAGCTCATGTCCCGAATGCCGGAAAGCGCCATATTTAGTGTGCGGGGTATCGGTGTGGCGGAAAGCGTTAACACATCAATATTGGCTTTCAACTGCTTAATCTTCTCTTTATGCGCAACCCCAAAACGCTGTTCCTCATCGACGACCAATAGACCCAAGTCGTGAAAAGTTACATCTTTTGCCAAAATACGATGTGTTCCTACTACAATATCCACCTTGCCTTCAGCAAGATCCGCTATAATTTTTTTCTGTTCCTTTGCCGTCTTAAAGCGGCTCAGCTCTTCTACCCGCACAGCTTGAAAATTAAGCAAGCGTGTTTTTAATGTATTATAATGCTGCTGTGCAAGGATTGTAGTGGGCGCAAGAATAGCCGCCTGCTTTCCGCTCATAACCGCTTTAAATACGGCTCGGAGAGCTACCTCCGTTTTTCCATACCCTACGTCGCCGCACAGAAGCCGATCCATCACCCGCGGCGATTCCATATCCGCTTTAATCTCCGCGATACAGCGCAGCTGATCCGGCGTTTCCTCATAGGGGAAATCCTCTTCAAATTCCCTCTGCCAAGGAGTATCCGGCAAAAAAGCGATTCCTGCTGCCGCTTCACGCGCGCGATAAAGTGAAAGCAGCTTTTCGGTCATATCCTCAATGGATTTTTTAACTCTTGCCTTCGTCTTGTTCCATTCGGAAGACCCCAGTTTACTCAAACGAGGCTTGGTATCATCCGGCGCGATATATTTCTGTACCCGGTTCATCTGCTCCACGGGAACATAGAGCTTATCCTCATCGCGATACTTTAAAAACAGATAATCTCTTTTTACACCGTCTGTTTCAATTTTTACAATTCCTTGATAGATTCCGATACCATTGGTTTCGTGTACGACAGCATCCCCTATTTTTAACTCTACGAAGGTATCCATAGCATTTTTGCGGCTTGCTCGTACCGGCTTATGCGTCTGCTTGACATTGGCAAAAATATCATTTTCGGCAATCACAACCAATTTACAGCCCGGATACTCAAATCCTTTGGCAACAGAGCCGCAAATCAATGCAATTTGACCGGATGCGATCGTACTTTCCGCTCTTTTAAGAGGAATAACCCCCACTCCGGCCTCAGAAAATTCTTCTTCCAGCCGCTTTTCCCGTGCCTCACTTCCGGCACACAGAATGATTTGATAATCCGCATTCTGATACAGCTTAACCTCCTGAATTAAAAATTCAGGTTTGCCGTGAAAAGACTGCATTACTCTGCCGTCAAAATGAAAGATCGCCTTTGCATCCGTCTCTGGAAGTGCTCCGCTGATTGTCTGCATTGCGATTACTTGTTTTTGTAATGCCTGTTTCCAAAAACGCAAAAAGCCTCCGAAAACATTCGCATGCCGCTGAAGCACCTTTCCCTCTGCCATTAAATCCGCTATATTCTTCCCGAACTCAAGTTCTGCGTTATCACTGTGCTCCTTTTGTATCCGTACCTCGTCAAAAATAACCAAGGTATTTGGGGGCATATAATCTAAAAGAGAAGTATATTCCGGATAAATATATGCCGTTAACTGATCTGCCCAAGAAGAATAAATTCCGCTTTTCAATTTTTCGGCCACAAGAGAAAACGTATCAGTAGCTTTTGTCACCGCGTCGCGATCTCGACAGGTTTTATTAAATTTAATCAATTCCTGCAATAATACTTCCGCCGCTTTTGCGCATTTTTCTTCCCCCGCACAGCTCTCTCTTAAAGGTAAAATTTCTACTCGGGAAATCCGCTCTATGGAACGCTGTGAGACCGGATCCACCAAACGAATGGAATCTACCTCATCATCAAAAAAGTCAAGTCTTACACAAAATTCCGAATCTGCGGGGAAAATATCCACAATCCCGCCATGGATAAAAAACTCTCCTTTTCCGCTGATCTGCGAAACCGCGCAATATCCGCAGCGCACCAATTTTTGAGCGATTTCATCGATACTGTACCGTTTTTTCAGTTCAACGGTAAGCTTCAGTTCCCGCAAACTATCCGGCGGCATAATCGTAAACAATATCGCGTCCACCGGCGCTATCACAGTCTTGGCTCCGCCTAAAACAGCATCCAGTGCTTTGATCCGCTGCTGCTGAACCTCTCCGCTTTCAAACTGCGCTTGCATCAAATATTCCCTTGCGGGAAAGAGAACCGCCTTTCTGCCGGTATAAAATTCAAAATCATTTTTTACTTTTTCGGCACTGTTAAAGCCCTGCGTTACAATCAAAACCGGCCGATCCTCACAAAGCGCCGCCGCAAGATGCGTTTTTTGCCCGTCAGAAACGCCGAAAACCGAGATGGGGCTTACCCCCTCCCGGACATTTTTTTCAAGGCCGATATAGTCAACGCTTTTTGTCAGTGCGTTTTTATATAGCTGAAACATGATCTACCCCGATATATTATATTTTTGCATAGCGGCTTCGCATCCGTTTTTCATCAATTCCATTGCCGCATCCCCCGCTAAGCATATCGCCTTATGTACAGTATCCGCCGCTTCAGAGGAAAACTTTCCAAGCACAAAATCCGCAAGATCCATCTGTTTCATCTCCGGTCTGCCGATTCCGATACGGATACGGGAAAAATTCTCACTTTTTAATAACGAAACGATAGAACGCATGCCGTTATGCGTGCCCGGACCGCCCTTCGCGCGAATACGGACTTTTCCCTCGGGTAAATCAATATCATCATAGATAACCGTCAAGGCCGAAAGTTCCAATTTATAAAATTGCATCAATTCCTGCAGGCAGCGGCCGCTTTCATTCATATAAGTCTGTGGCTTTACCAGCAGTACTTTTTTCCCTGCCATATTTGCCGTAAAAACCAACCCGTTAAATTTTTCTTTAGGCATGGAAGCCTTTAGTTCCGCCGTAAGAAAATCGATCACTCGAAATCCAATATTATGCCTTGTTTGGATATATTGAGGGCCGGGATTTCCCAGCCCTGCGAGTACCAAAATATCATTTCCAGTTTTTATTTTGAAGCACCCAGCCTTTCTTTACACACTGCCTGGCACGAGCAATACAGAGGTCATTTTCTCCCACATCCTCCGTAACCGTGGATCCGGCCGCTATAAACGCGTTATTTCCGATATTTACCGGGGCAACCAAATTCGTATTACAGCCGATAAACACATGATCTCCCACCCGCGTATGATGCTTATTGGCACCGTCGTAATTGACAAATACCGTACCACAGCCTACATTACAATTTTCTCCCATCTCAGCATCCCCCACATAGGTTAGATGGCTGACTTTGCTCCCATTGCCGATAGTAGAATTTTTTACCTCTACAAAATCGCCAATACGAACTCTGTCGCCGATAACCGACTGAGGACGCAAATAGGCATTCGGGCCGATTTTCGTCTCACTGCCCACTCTGGCCTCCAGCACTACCGAGGCCTGTATTTCACATCGATTGCCGATTTCCGAATTTTCAATTCGGCTGCCGGGGAACAGGACACATTCCTCACCGATTCTTGAACCTTTTCCGATGAAATTATTCGGATAAATCACGGTATCCCGCCCGATTTCCACATCGGCCTCTATATAAGTGTTTTCGGGATCAATCAGCGTTACACCGCCGCGCATCATCGTTTCATTGATTCTGCGGCGCATCGCCTTTTCCGCCTGTGAAAGCTGCACGCGGTCATTGATTCCCATAGCCTCAACCGCGTTTTCAACAATATACCCGCCTATCTTCTTGCCTTCAGCCTTTAAAATGGCAAGCGTATCCGTTAAATAAAGCTCCCCCTGCGCATTATCATTTTTAACTTTAGCCAGTGCGTCCAACAAGGAACTGATTTTAAAACAATAAATTGAAGTATTGATTTCACGAATTTTTTTCTGTTCTTGGCTGGCATCACGATGTTCTACAATTCCGCTGACGTTGCCATAGTCATCTCGAAGAATTCTGCCATACCCGTCGGCATTTTCTACAACCGCGGTAAGAACACAGGCATCCAGCTGCTGGGAAACCGTTTTCTCCAAAAGCATTTGAAACGTTTTTTCTGTAATAAGCGGCATATCCCCCGCCGTAATCGTTACATAGCCCTCAAGCCCGGTCAAATATTCTTTGGCGCACAGTACGGCATGAGCGGTTCCCCGACGTTCGGCTTGAACGGCAAAACGCGCCTTTCCCTTTAATAACGCTTCAATCAGTTCGCCCTTATTTCCCGTAACCACCACCGGCGCGTCATCAGACACTTCTTTTACGGCGTTCCACACATGGGCAACCAGTTCTTTTCCGCATACTTTATGCATTACCTTCGGAAGTTCCGATTTCATTCGTTTTCCGTCGCCGGCGGCAAGTATAACCGCTGTTTTATACATAAAATCCTCCCAAATCCACATAAGAAAACAAGGCCGACGGCCCTGTTTTCCGTTAATTATTCATTTTCCTGTGAAAACTTTTCGAGCACAATGTTTGATATTTTTTCGCGAAGCTCCGTTTTGATAGGATGTGCCACATCCCTGAATTCCCCGCTGGCATTCTTTACGCTTGGCATCGCCACAAAAAGTGAATTGTTTCCTTCAATCACCTTGATGTCATGCACAACAAATTCATCATCAAAGGTAATGGATGCCACGGCTTTCAGTTTGCCGGCCGTTTCTACTTTGCGAAGTCTTACATCTGTGATCTTCATGATTTCTCCTCCCATAGTAACGAAAACACATACGTATTTTACATTATTTAAAGTATTTTGGCAAATACTTATTCTTCATTCTCTTTAACGCCCGCGGCAGCGGCAATTTTTGCCGCAATATGCGCCGGTACCTCTTCATACCGGGCAAAAGCCATTTGATAGGATCCCCGCCCCTGCGTCATAGATCGAAGATCCGTTGCATAATAAAACATTTCCGCCAACGGTACTTCGCCGTCAATACGCTGTCCGCCGGAAACAGGAGTCATTCCCAAAATTCTTCCCCTGCGTTTGTTAATATCGCCGATAATATCGCCCATATAATCATCCGGCACAGTAATTTCCACTGTATAGATCGGTTCCAGCAAAACAGGACCCGCATTTTTACAGCCCGTTTTATAGGCAATAGACGCCGCCGCCTTAAAGGCCATTTCCGAGGAATCTACCGGATGATAGGAGCCATCGTATAATGTGCAGCTGATTCCCGTAACCGGATATCCGGCCAGTACCCCTTTCTGCATACACTCAAGCAATCCCTTTTCTACCGCGGGAATATAGGAACGAGGAACCGCGCCCCCTACCACCTTATCAATAAACTCAAAATCTTTGTCGCTGGGATTGAATTCTATCCAGCAATCGCCGTACTGCCCGTGACCGCCGGATTGCTTTTTATATTTTCCCTGCGCTTTTACCGATTTTCTTATTGTTTCCCGATAGGGCACCACCGGCGTGCGCAGTTCAGCTTCGGCATTGAACTTATTTTTGAGTTTTTCGATAGCAACATCCAAATGGACATCTCCCAGGCCTTTTAACAGCATTTCATTGGTTTGAGCGTTTTTTTCAAGACTCAGAGTAATATCCTCCTCCGCTAAGCGGCGAAGTCCCGAAAATACTTTGTCTTCATCACCCTGTTTTTTGGGATATACCGCAAGGCTGATTCCCTGCCAAGGTGTTTGCATAGCCGGATACGTTATTTTTTTACCCGAATACAGTGTATGTCCGGTCAAAGTTACCTGCAAGCGTCCTATCGCGCCGATATCGCCCGCGTACAGTTTTTGCACGGGAATCTGCTGTTTTCCTTTTAAAATATATAGATTTCCTGTTTTTTCCTGTTTGTCCTCGTTCGCATTATAAAGGGGCGTATCCCCCGTAAGAACACCGGAACGCACCATAAACAGAGAAAGTTTCCCTGCGAAAGGATCCGATATTGTTTTAAACACATAGGCAGAAAACGGGTCCTCTTCCCTGCAAACGCGAATATCCTCCTCCCCTGCAAATTCTTTGTTTTCAGGGGAAGGAATAAAGCGAATCAGCGTATCCTGCAAAAGGCGAACGCCTTTTCCCTCCAGAGCGCTGCCGCACAAAACCGGCACAGCGGAAGAATCCGCGATTCCTATGGAAAGGCCTTTTACAATTTCCTCCGGCGTAAGTTCTTCTTCCATAATAACTTTTTCCATCAATTCCTCATCGTTTTCCGCGGCCGTCTCCATCAACGCGGCACGCTCCAGCATAACGGTTTCCGCAAGCTCCGAAGGAATTTCCGTCTTTCCCCGTTTTTGGCCGTTGAAATGATACGCCTGGTTTTCAATTAAATCAACAAACCCGGTCATAACGTCTTGCTGCATAATCGGCAGCAAAAGCGGAACAATACAGCTGCCGTATTTTTGTTTTAATTGCGCAACCGTTTTTGTAAAGGAAGCGTGTTCTTTATCCATCTGATTGATAAACAACACTCTGGGCAATTTTTGCTTTTTGGTAATATCCATTGCTTTTTCCGTGCCCACATCAATTCCCGATACCGCCGACATCACAATAACCGCGCCGTCTGCCACGGAAAGCGCGCTGATTACACTGCCTTCAAAATCAAAATATCCGGGGCAATCCATAATGTTTATCTTATAACCGTCAAATTCAACGGGAGCCATTGAAAGCGATATGGAAATATGACGTTTGATCTCTTCCGGATCATAATCGCATACGGTATTGCCTTCTTCATTTTTTCCCATACGTTCTATATTTCCATTCAAAAACAACAAGGCCTCTGTAAGGGCGGTTTTTCCGTCACCCCCATGGCCGATAAACGCAACATTCCTTATCTTTGAAGCATGATAATCCATTTTGTAAAACCCCTTTCCTCCGATCCGCCGGAAAATATATGCAAAATATTCTTCTGCTTATTTCTATTATACATTTTTACATTCGGTATTTCAAGATAAATATTTATT
>ULSF01065133.1_pt1 | contig 11336 bp, 10 predicted proteins | sample 1956121 | NCBI WGS metagenome assembly ULSF01 (sample SAMEA4835701, study PRJEB28245) | human gut metagenome | biome: gut microbiome; material: fecal sample | place: Denmark | collected 2008
TCCGAAGGATCCCGCGGCGCAAGAAGTTCTTTTAATTCTTTTTCGGTTTTCTCCAGCAAAAGCTGTGTATCGGAAATTTCCTGCTGAGCCAGCTGCGCGATTTCTTCCTCTTCGGACTCAGCCAGCTCCCGGGCGTCGTCAAGCTGTTTCGTCAATTTCTTATATTCTTCATATTTGCTCATGATCTGGGCTAAAAAAGAATGTTCCTTGGCAAGCTTTTGCCAAAGCTCACGGTCGGCAATGATATCCGGCTCACTGAGTTTTTGATTCAGTTCCTCATAGCGCACAGCCATTTCTTCCAGTTTTTTTATCATGATTCATCCTCTTTAAAACAATGTATGATTCGTTCGATTCCTGAATAGTCATTGGTAACGGTGATGTCGCAAAATCCGGCTTTTATCATCAGATATTCAATCACTTCACGTTGACCGGCACCCATTTCAAACATTAACATACCGCCGGAATTCAGATGTCGGGAGGCTTGGGCGATAATTTCCCGATAAAAATCCAATCCGTCGGCGCCGCCGTCAAGTGCGTTCTGCGGCTCAAAAGAAAGTTCTTTTTCTAATTTTTCTAAATCGCGCTGAGCAATATACGGAGGGTTGGATAAAATGCAATCAAATGTTCTTGATTCAAGGCGGGCAAACAAATCGCTTTCCTGCCATTCCACAGCCAGCCCTAATTTTTGGGCGTTTTCTTTGGCCAAAGATAACGCGTCTGCGCTGATATCGGAGGCACATACCGAAAGATACGGCAGATTATATTTGCATGCCAAGGCAATAGCGCCGGAACCGGTACAAAGATCCAGCATGCTCTGATACTTCTTTTGCGTAATGATTGAAAGAGCCAGCTCGGTCAAAATAGCCGTTTCGTCCCGCGGAATCAGCGCGCGGCTGTCAGTTTTCAGTTCGATATTCAAAAAGGGAAGCCGGCCGAAGATATATTGCAGAGGCTCCCGCTTCGCGCGCCGCGCTAATATTCGGCATAAGGTGTTCTGCTGCTGCTGTGTCAGTTCCATGGCCTTTTCCAGCTGAAGGCGGCTTCGGCTGAGTCCGGATACCCAGCCTACAATCCAGGCCGCGTCCACATCGCGGTCGGGAACGTCCTTTAAAACCTGCCGCGCATAAAGCAGCGCCTCACCTACCGTCATAATGCCTCCGCTGAAGATGAAGTCGTTTCCGTACCGTCTTCCGCGGCTGTTTCAACAGGGTCTTTTGCTTCTTCCGTATTCTCTTCCTGAGGCTCTTTCATAACACCGTCCATATACAGTACATTTTTAAAACTGGTAATGGAAACCTCCAGCATGCTGTCATCCGGCTGGCGAGTGGAAAGCTTTTGCAGCAGCATACCAGGGGAGCGCAGAATTCGAAATACGACATTATCGTTCATAGCCAACAGTTTTAAAATTTCATAGGATATACCGGCAATCAGCGGAAGCAGCAAAAGCTTTACCCCAAGGCGAATCACCATGGCGGCCGGTGTTGCCGTACTTAAACCGAAAAGATGATCTGCCATGGCGGTTACCAGAATTCCAATCACCATAATAATAAAAATGAAAGAGGTTCCGCAGCGCGGATGGGACGTGGAATATTTTTTTGCGTTTTCTACGGTGAGTTCTTCTCCGTGCTCATAGCAGGAAATGACTTTATGTTCGGCGCCGTGATACATAAACAGGCGCTTAATATCTTTCATAAAAGCAATTGCAACGATATAACCTACAAAGATCAGAATTTTAATGATTCCCTCCAAGATATCCAGCGCCAGCTTCACGCCCAAGGTCGCGTTTTCAGCCGTTATTCCATAAGAAGCGCCCAATATGCTCCAAACGGCCTTTGAAACTAAGGAAGGAAGAAAAATAAACAGTGCAAAAGAAAGCGCCAGGCCAAAAACAATACCCAGAACAATAGCAATGGTCTCTATTTTTACATGAAGAGTTTTAGAGAGCCACTTTTCAAATTTTGTAGGTTCCAAATCTTTTGTAGCGTCTTCGCCGTACATTTCGGCGGAATGAGAGGTAAGTTTCATTCCTTGAATCAGGGAATCCACAAAAGCTACGACTCCCCGTACAATAGGAATTTTGGCAACGGTTTTGCGCCATTTCGCTTGGCTGAGCTTTGTTTTTTCTACAACAATGGAACCGTCACTGCGGCGTACAGACATGACCATGGAAGAAGAGGAACGCATCATGACGCCTTCCATTACCGCCTGTCCGCCTATTTTTGTATATTTCATTTTACGTCCTTTCCCGAGCAGAAATATTACTCTTAAAATAACTGAATTATTATTATAGTATAATATAAAACGCGGTTGAAGGCAAGCAAACAAACGGAAAAAATAGAGCAGCAATTATTTTGGTGAAATAAACCATAAAAAATTTTTTAAATTAGCTTGCCAATCATTGCAGAAACCAATATAATAAACAAAAATACTTTAAAGGTTACGGAGGTTTTTTATAATGGATGATTTATTATATTTTCAGGATGATGCGGGCAATCAAATCGGGCTGATGATGATAGAACGGTTTTCTTTTGAAGGAAAAAATTACGCCCTTTTAGCAACCCCCGAGGATGCTGAAGATGACGGGATATATGTTATGCGCATGGAAGAAAAAGAGGGGGAATTTTCTTTTGCCATGCCCGATGATGATGAAATGGAAAAAATCACGCCGTTTATTATGGAATTATTAGAGCATGCCCAAGGCGGATGCACGCATGATTGCTGCAGCTGCGGCGGCTGTCACGAAGAAGACAGCGATGACGATTGCTGCTGTGATGATTGCTGCTGCGAGTATTGAAAAGAACGGAGCTTAAGCATATTGCTGACGGCTCCGTTTTTGTTTTTCCGGAAACATAGTACGAAAAGTGGTTAAAGAATCTTCCTTAAACAGGGAATATCAAGCATCTTTCAAAATCATATCATATTTCTTAGAAGAAATTGTTTGATTCTGGGGGATGTTTTATTTTTTTGCGCGGAAGTCTGCTGCGTTTAGCATGTCTTTTCCTCTTTATTTTTGATCCGGCACTGTGAAACGGAAAAATCAAAAAACTATTTGTTTACAAATATTCAATAAAATATTTATCAGATCTTGTCAAATGAAAATGAAGATGGTATAATATTTTTGTATATAATGTAAATAGATGTGTTTTATGTAAGGAGTTTGTTGATTGTGCCTGAATTTCTTGCGCATATCGCCTTGGACGGGCGCAGACAGTCGGTGCGGGAGCATCTGATCGGGACCGAAACAAGAGCAGCGTCTTTTGCAGCTGCTTTTGACGCGGAAGAGCAGGGACAGCTTGCCGGATGGGCGCACGATCTCGGCAAATATTCAGATGCATTTCAACGGCGAATACGGGGCTCTGCCGAGCGAGTTGATCATGCGACAGCAGGCGCGGCGGAATGTATAAAACAAAACCAAATCTACGCGGCTTTTTCAATCATGGGACATCACGGGGGGCTTCCCGATGGCGGAAGCCGAACAGACAACTCGGATTCTGCCACATTTTTAGGGCGCTTGCAGCGCGTGGGAAAGGGAAAACTTGAAGATTATTCTCCGTGGCAAACGGAAATAAACCTTCCCCAAGCAAAAGCACCGTCCATCAATCATGGAAATCCGGAAGATGTGATGTTTTTTATACGAATGTTATATTCTTGCTTGACGGATGCAGATTTTTTGGATACAGAAGAATTTATGCAAGGGGAAAAATCAGAAAACCAAGCGGATTCCATTGCGGCTTTGACGGACAGGCTGGATCATTTTTGTGAAGGATGGTTCCCGCCTCAGACACCGCTGAATCGAAACCGTTGTGAAATTCTTCGCTGTTGTCAAAAACAGGGGGATCGGATGGCTCCGGGATTATTCACTTTGACGATTCCGACAGGAGGGGGGAAAACAGTCTCCTCGTTAGCTTTTGCTTTGCATCATGCTAAAACACAAGGATTTCAACGGGTCATTTATGTGGTTCCGTATACCTCTATTATTGAGCAAAACGCCGCGGTGTTTCGAAATATTTTGGGAGAAAAAAATGTTTTGGAGCATCATTCGGGCGTTTTATATGAGATTGGAGAAGAAGCCACTCCGGATATCGTTCGGATGGCGAAAGCCGCAGAAAACTGGGATATTCCTATTATCGTTACCACCGCAGTTGAATTTTTTGAGTCTCTTTTTTCCAATCGATCTTCTCAGTGCCGCAAGCTGCATAATTTAGCGCAGAGCGTCATTATTTTTGATGAAGCCCAGATGCTGCCGATACCGTATTTGCAGCCATGCATATATGCGATTTCTCAGTTGATTCGTTTTTATCATGTATCCGCTGTATTGTGTACGGCTACGCAACCGGCGCTGGGAAATCTTTTTAAAAAATTTTTGCCCGAATATCCGCAGACAGAAATCTGTTCGGAAGGGATTGTTTGTCAAGAGAATTTCCGCCGCACGTGCTTTCAGAAAGCGGGAACGCTCAGCTGGAGAGAATTGGCAGACAAAATGCAGGAGAAAAAACAGGTACTCTGTATTGTAAATACACGGAAAAGCGCACGGATTATTTGGGAGCAGCTGGAACCGGAAGGGGCTTATCATCTTTCCACTTTAATGTATCCGGCGCATCGCCGGGCCATATTGGAACAAATCCGTTTTCGCCTGCAAAACGGACTTGCCTGCAGGGTGGTTTCCACTTCCTTAATTGAGGCGGGAGTGGATGTAGACTTTCCTACTGTTTTTCGGGAGGAAGCCGGGCTGGATTCAATCTTGCAGGCTGCCGGACGATGCAACCGGGAGGGAAAACGGCAACCCATTGAGTCTGTTGTTACTGTTTTCAGAGGCCCGGATGCGCCTCCGCCGCTTTTTTCAATTCCGATTGCTGCGGGAAGGCGGACCATTTCCCAATTTGAAGAATTGGATAGCAAACAAGCCATTTTCAACTATTTTCATGAATTGTTGGATTTAAAAGGAGAAGCCGCGCAGGATCAAAAGAAAATTCTTCAGCTGATCCGGAATTCTGCGATGCCGTTTCGAACGATCGCGGAGCAATTTCATTTGATTGAAAGCAACACACGCACGGTTTATATTCCGTTAAACGAGGGCGCCGCACTTGTAGATCGGCTGCGCGGGGGAGAACACAGTCGACAGCTGTTTCGCCGATTGCAGCAGTATGGCGTTTCCGTTTATGAACAGCATTTTCGGGCGTTATATCACGCGGGCGATTTGGATTTGCCGGACGGAGAAACAGCGATTTTAACAAATTTGAATCTGTATCATGAGGCAACCGGTCTTTCGCTGGAGGCGGACAGCGGAAAGGCGGAATTTATTTAGAGAAGGGAAGTGAACAATATGGCCGTTCAATTGGAAGTATGGGGGGATTACGCGCTTTTCACCCGACCCGAGATGAAAGCGGAACGAGTAAGTTATGATATTATAACGCCTTCAGCGGCACGGGGGATTTTGGAAGCGATTTACTGGCATCCGGGCATGAAATGGATCGTAGATCGTATTTTTGTTTGTGCGCCGATCCGATTCTTCAATCTGCGCCGCAATGAAGTAAAGGAAAAAATTTCGGTGCGGACAGCGCGGACTGTCATGAAGAACGGTAAGGGTGAATTGTGGCTTTCTGCTGCGGATGAAATTCAGCAGCGTGCGGCATTGCTGCTGCGGGATGTGCGGTATGTCATTGAAGCGCACTTTGAATTAACCGATCAGGCCGCTCCCGGCGATAATCCCGGTAAATTTCAGGATATCATCAAACGACGGATACGAAAGGGACAATTTTATCATCAGCCGTATTTCGGGTGCCGCGAATTTCCTGTAAATTTTACGCTATGCGGTGAAATTCCTCCGTGTCCTGCCGAGTTGACGGGGCAGAGGGATCTGGGATGGATGCTGTGGGATATGGATTATTCCGATCCGCAGGATATCAAGCCGTGTTTTTTCCGTGCCGTTATGCGCGACGGCGTTCTGGAAATTCCTGCGTGGAACAGTAAGGAGGTGAGAAGATGATTTTACAGGCTTTGGTTTCCTGCTATGAAACGTTACGGTCGGATGGAAAAATACCGCCTCGGGGATGGGCGCCTATAAAAGTGAGCGCTGCGCTTGACTTGACGGAAGATGGGGAAATCGAGCAGGCGTTTTCCCTAAAAGAAGAACAGGAAAAAGGAAAAAAGAAGGTGCTGGTTCCGCGAATCTTTGAACTTCCGGCTCCGACAACACGTACGGCCGGAATAGGAGCGAATTTTCTTTGCGATCATTCGGGCTATGTGCTGGGCTTTGATCAAAAAGGAAATCCACAGCGCAGCTTAGAGTGTTTTGCCGCTTGTAAGGCTTTGCATGAAAAGCTTCTTAGCTCGGCAGATTCCCCGGCAGCCAGAGCATTATTGGCCTTTTTTCAAAAATGGGAACCGGAAAAAACGCAGGAACATCCCGCCCTGCAGAATTGTATGGATGAGATTCTATCCGGTGAGAATCTGATATTTCGCTATCAAGGGCAATTTATTCATGAGGATCACGCTGTTCGGGAAGCGTGGCAGCGCTATTATGATGCCGGTGGAAACGGTTCGGAAATGATTTGTCTGGTGACGGGAGAAAAGGTTCCCATAGAGAATATTCATCCGGCTGTAAAAGGTGTACGGGGAGCGCAATCCAGCGGAGCCGCTTTGGTGTCTTTTAATGCTCCGGCTTTTTGTTCCTACGGAAAAGAGCAGAATTTTAATGCGCCTACCGGAAAATACGCCGCTTTCGCTTATACGTCCGCGCTGAATTATCTGATTTCTAACCGGGAATATAACTGCTATATTGGAGATACCACCGTGCTATTTTGGGCAAAAAACGGCAAGCCGGCGTATTCCGGTATATTCGGCATGGGAATGTTTGGGAAAGAGCTTCCTTATACCGAACAAGAACTGCAGAGTATGCTGCAGAATCTTTGCCGGGGAAATTCCGTTACCTATGAAGAAACACTGCTGGATCCCGATATGGATTTTTATATTCTGGGATTGGCGCCCAACGCGGGGCGTCTTTCGGTACGGTTTTTCCTGCATAATAATTTCGGCGGTATTCTGCGGAACGTACAGGCGCATCAGGAACGGCTGAAGATTATAAAGCCGTCGTTTTATCCGTTTGAAACTTTTCCTTTATGGAAAATCCTTTCGGAAACCGTCAATAAAAATTCACGGGATCAGGATCCGGCTCCGGAATTAGCGGGAGAAACTTTACGGGCAATTCTTAATAATATTCGGTATCCGGCAACACTTCTCAACGCAGTGGAACTGCGAATTCGGGCGGAGCGGGAGATAACTCCCGGTCGTGCCGCCGTGATCAAAGCGTTTTATTTGCAGAATTCTAATCCAAATGTACCAAAGGAGGTTTTATCTGTGTCTCTGAATCCCCAAAGCACCAACTTGTATTACACGCTGGGACGGCTTTTTTCTGTGCTGGAAGCTATTCAATCCGCAGCCAATCCCGGCATCAATGCTACCATAAAGGATCGGTATTTCAATTCAGCTTCCGCGACACCGTCTATTGTTTTCCCGGTCCTGCTTAATCTGGCACAAAAACATTTGAAAAAGCTGAGCGACGGACAGCGGATTTTCTTTGAAAAGCAGATAACCGAACTGCTGGCTGTTCTGGGAGAAGAATTTCCGGTTTATATGAATCTTCAGCAGCAGGGTGTATTTCAGCTGGGTTATTATCATCAGTTACAGCAGCGATATCAAAAAAAGGAGGAGAATTAATATGAGCCAAACCATTCGCAACCGTTATGAATTTGTTATTTTATTTGATGTGGAAAACGGAAATCCCAACGGCGATCCTGACGCTGGCAATATGCCTCGCGTGGATCCGGAAACCGGATTAGGACTGGTTTCCGATGTTTGCTTGAAAAGAAAAATCCGTAATTATGTAGAAACCGTTAAAGAAGACAGTGCGGGATATCGAATTTATGTAAAGGACGGAGTGCCTCTGAACCGCAGCGATAACGAAGGGTTTCTGGCGGCGGATATTTCCGATGCTTCCGCGCAGAAACCGGAAGAGCTTAAAAAGGCAGTGAAAAGAAAGAAAGCCGAAGGCGTGGATGTAGACGCGGTGGTACGTGATTGGATGTGCAAAAACTTTTTTGATATTCGTACTTTCGGTGCTGTGATGACGACCATGGTAAAAGGCGCTCTGAACTGCGGTCAGGTTCGGGGACCGGTACAGCTTGGCTTTGCTAAAAGTGTGGAACCGATAGTTCCGCAGGAGGTGACCATTACACGAATGGCCATTACTACGGAAGCGGATGCAGAAAAGAAAGATACCGAAATGGGCAAAAAATATATTGTTCCCTATGCCCTTTACCGGTGTGAAGGATATATTTCGGCTAACCTGGCCAGAAAAACCACCGGATTTTCCGAGGAAGATCTGGCGCTTTTATGGCAGGCCATTCTCAATATGTTTGAATATGACCGTTCTGCCGCCCGGGGGAAAATGGCGGTGCGGGAATTGATTATCTTCCGGCATGATTCCGAACTGGGCTGCGCGCCGGCTTGGAAACTTTTTGATACCGTAAAAATTGCGCGCAAAATTCCGCAGGATTCTTCTCCTGCCCGAAGCTATGATGATTATGTTGTTACCGTTTCAGAAGAATCTCTGCCTCAAGGCGTTACCTGTCGCAGAATAGAATGATGCAGGAAGAATATCTCCAGCTTTCGGGACTGCAGCATTTCGCATTCTGCCCAAGGCAATGGGCTTTGATTCATATTGAAAAGCAATGGAATGAAAATCTTCGGACGGTGGAAGGGGAGTTGTTTCACAAACGCGCGCATGATGAACAGGAACGGGAGCGGCGGGGAGATCTATTGATATTACGGGGACTGCCGATCGTTTCTCATACCCTGAAACTTTCCGGGCAATGTGATGTAGTAGAGTTCCATGCTTCCGGGGAAGGAATTTCGCTGCGCGGGGAAGATGGGCTTTGGGATCCCTTCCCGGTAGAGTATAAAAAAGGAGCACCTAAAGAAAATTCCGCTGACGAATTGCAGCTTTGCGCTCAGGCTGTTTGCCTGGAAGAAATGCTGTGCTGTTCTATTACAAAGGGAGCGTTGTTTTACGGTGAAATAAGGCGCAGGAGTGAAGTGCTGTTTACCGATCAGCTGCGTAAAAGAGTGCAGGATTGCGCGGAAGAAATGCATCAGCTGTTCCGGCGAGGGCATACCCCTAAAGTAAAACCGGCAAAATTCTGTAATGCCTGTTCCTTAAAAGACCTGTGTTTGCCCGGGTTGATGCGAAAGAGAGATGTCGCGGAATATCTGAAACAGGCATTGGAGAAAGAATTATGAGAAAACTTCTGAACACTCTGTTTGTTACTTCAGAGGATATTTATTTGACACTGGATGGAGAAAATGTGGTAGCGAATCAGCAAAAACAAATTTTAGCTCGTTATCCGCTGCATACTCTTTCGGGAATTTTATGTTTTTCTTATCCGGGAGCTTCTCCCGCTTTGATGGGGGCCTGCGCCGAACGGGGAATTTCTCTTTCTTTCTGTACACCGGGCGGTAAATTTTTGGCAAGAATCAGCGGAGAAAGCAACGGAAATGTTTTGCTGCGCCGTGCGCAGTACCGGATGGCGGATCATTGGGAACAAAGTTGCCGAATTGCCAGAAATATGATTTTTGGAAAGTTATATAATACCCGCTGGAGTATTGAACGTACCCGCCGGGATCATGCAATGCGTTTGAATGTGCAAATGTTGGAAGAGGTTTCTCAAAAAATACAAAATCTTCTTCCCAATGTTTTGAAAGAAACGGATCTTAATAGTTTGCGGGGATTGGAGGGAACGGGCGCAACAGCTTATTTCGGCGTGTTTAATGAGATGATTCTCAATAAAAAAGAAGAGTTTTGTTTTCGCGGCCGTAACCGCCGTCCGCCGCTCGATCCGGTCAATGCGATGCTTTCCTTTGCGTATGCTTTACTTTCCAATGATTGCGCTGCTGCCTTGGAAAGTGTAGGATTAGATTCGTATGTAGGATTCCTGCATCGGGATCGTCCCGGGCGGAGCTCTCTGGCGCTGGATTTGATGGAAGAACTGCGTCCTTGTATGGCGGATCGCTTTGTGCTGACCATAATTAATAATCGAATGCTGAAGGAAACGGATTTTATCTGGCGGGAAAACGGAAGTGTTTCATTAACAGATCAGGCAAGACGGCTTTTTCTTAAAAACTGGCAGGAGAAAAAGCGGGATATTATTACACATCCTTATCTGGCAGAAAAATCCCATGGGGATTGGTAGCGTATGTGCAGGCATTACTGCTTGCCCGGACACTTCGCGGTGATTTAAATGAATATCCGCCTTTTTTGTGGAAGTGAAAAAATGTTGGTTTTGATTACTTATGATGTGAATACGGAAACGGCTTGCGGCAGGACACGCTTGCGGAAAATTGCAAAACAGTGTGTGAATTATGGGCAACGGGTACAAAATTCGGTTTTTGAATGCCTGCTGGATCCTTCGCAATGCCGCCTGCTTCAGGAAAAGCTTTGCTCAATTATGGATCCGGAAAAAGATAGCCTGCGTTTTTATTATTTAGGAAATCAGTATAAGAAAAAGATCGAGCATTTCGGATGTAAAAATACTTATTCACCGGAAGATGCTATCATCTTATGAGGGTGCGAAGAGGAAGCTTTCATGAACTTTCCGGAAAGTTCGCACTGATTGGATATAAAAATCAGGCAAAAAACAAAGGAAAAAGACAGCTTAATTTATGCGATGATGTTGTTTCTTTTAAATGATATAGTTTATTTTTCTTTACTGTAAGGATTACCTTAGAAATTCCTGCCGTCGCTCCCCGTGCGGGAGCGTGGATTGAAATGTGACAAATGACACGGCAGCTGTTTTAGAATTCGTCGCTCCCCGTGCGGGAGCGTGGATTGAAATTGATATTTTTGCCAATTGTATCGAGTTTCATCTCGTCGTTCCCCATGAGGGAATATGGATTGAAACGGAAAATGGGGAGGGATTCCTACCGGGCTTACGCAGAGTCGCTCTCTAACGAGAGCGTGTGGATTGAAATGTCCGTGCCTGTGTTCACTATGCACTGTTTGAGTGTCGCTCCCCGTGTGGGAGCGTGGATTGAAATTGAAGTCCCACAAGGTTTTGGAACACACAGTTCATGTCGCTCCCTATGAGGGAGTGAGGACTGAAATGTGGAAGGTATTCAAGTATTATCGTACCGAGAAGGGGTGTTCTCGGTACCGAGTGTGAATTAAAATATTTTAGAATTTTTTAGTTTTGATTGTTATTATTCGTAGAAAAATATTGCAGTATTATAAAATGTTTTAAATTAGAATAATAATAAGCATAGATTTATTTGAATAAGATATT
>ULSF01078157.1_pt1 | contig 11273 bp, 4 predicted proteins | sample 1956121 | NCBI WGS metagenome assembly ULSF01 (sample SAMEA4835701, study PRJEB28245) | human gut metagenome | biome: gut microbiome; material: fecal sample | place: Denmark | collected 2008
GCGGAAGGGAAAAAACTTCCGGTTCCGCACTGTATAAAGGGAACAAAGGGATGGCAGCTGCATCCCATTATTGCGGATGCACTTTTAAACAAACAGTATATGCCCGTTGAGAAAATTACCTTTGGAAGCATAGAGCTTCCGCAAATAATTCGGCAGGTAGCGGGAAAAAATGATTTTTCAATTGAACTTATCGGGGTTTGCACGGATATTTGTGTAGTATCCAATGCCTTAATCTTAAAGGCAAATTTTCCGCAAAAAGAAATTTTCGTTGATGCTTCCTGCTGCGCCGGCGTTACGCCGGAAACGCATATTGCGGCACTTCAAACAATGAAATGCTGCCAGATTGACATTATCAATGAATTTTGATTGTATAAAAATATAAGAACCGCTTTTTAAAAAGCAGAATATATTTAAAGCTTTTTTAAGCGCCATGATATAACTAAAAAATTCGCTTTATGAAATCATAAGGCGATTTTTTATAACCCCGTTATAATACGGGAATAAAGAGCGCTATAGTCGGAGAGGAAAATTTTATGTTAGAATAAAAATATGCCGGTTACACCCCAATAGTATTTTACATACAAAATAAAGTTATAAGTACCTCAAGGAATCAATAACAGAAGGGGGAAGTCATACATTTCTTTCAACCAAGATACCGCTTATGAATGTTTCGGGATTTTCGGTAAAGTCTATTCATATTTTAAAAGTCCGGAAGTATGAAGTTTGGTGTAAAGGATTTCTATGCCGCTGCAAAGAAAAGTATTGCAAAAATCATGATAGCAAACGGGTTGAAAGCGGATAAGCAGAGAGATTGATTGAGTATTTTGGCTGAGATCTTTTGGCGAGTAATCCAAAATGCCGCACCGAAGGGGAGAGGAAGCTTCTAATTTTTATTGACAGAGATGCATTTCCTCTCTATCGGCGGCGGATAAAGAATATCGGAGAAGAAAACGGAAGTACCAGCTCCTAATAAGGATTGGCTTTGTATACAATGAAAATCCCTTAGGTTAAAATAAGAGCCTAAGGGATTCTGATTATTGATTTTATTTCTTTTTGGTATAGATTTTTACATTATCATCGTCATAGTAGGAATCATCATCATAGTCGGTATCATTCATATCTTCATATTCTTCCGAACTATCCGTTTCTGAAAAATCAGCATTTTCATCAAAGGAGTCATCGTTAATTTTTCGATAGATACTTTTTGTATTCTTTTTAGCCGCGGCACGATTTTTGAATAAAATAAGCAATACAATACCTGTGGCAATTAAAATCAGAACAAGAATGCCAATGAGAATCCATACAAAAGTAGGGATACCTTTGCTTTCTGTCGGCGGCGCTTCCGTGGCCGCAACGGTTGCCGTCGGCGGCGTTAGGATATCGTTAAAGACAATATCATACGATGTTTTTAAGGTAGAAGTCTCGCCGTCTATCTTATATGTTAAAACAAAACGCAGCTTTGTTCCGCTTTCTTTGATATTAACGGTAACGTCTTTCGTCAATTTTCCGTTAGTGCCGTTGGAAGCCGCCGGAATAATAACATCGATATTCACAGGGTCCATTAGTTTGTTTTCTTCGGTAATTGTAATATTCTGCAGCATAGAGGCTGTGCCGTTTTCGATCAGAAGCGTAAAGGTAACGTCACCGGCTTCCGTAATGACTTCGGGAGATATGGATTCAATTGTAAATGAAACATCATTGGGCAATTTGATGGCCTTTTCGGTTTTCGCTGAGATCTCTTTGGGTTCGTCGGAGCCGTTATAAGAATAAATAACTTTAAATTTATAAAAACCGCTGGTCATAATGGGAATCTCATAAGAACCGGAGTAAGATTGGCCTGCGGCTAAAGTAAAGGGCCCGTATACTACACTTGCATTGGAAGCGTCGCTGTCATAAACATAAATATTTGTAAGGTCAATTTCTTCACTGGTGTTTTTTATAGTATAATTAAATTTATGTTTTTCTCCTTTTTCCGATACAGAATAGTTATCGCAGGTAAGGGTTAATTCCGGAACCACCTCATTTACTGTAATTGTTGTTTCTTTTCCCTCGGTTTGTCCGCTTTCTATATAGGCATAGGTGACTATGGGCTTGGAAACCACTGTTTGATCTAATTCAATTAAAACACTTTCCTGAATAGAACCGCCTACGGCAAGTGTTTCGTTGCTGCGTGTGTTTGAATAAATATAGGATTTTCCTAAAATTTCCGTAATTTCTTCATCTAAAATAGTCACATAACTTAACGGAACATTACCGGTGTTGATGACTTCATATTTTATTACTACGGCGCCCCCGGGAATTACAGAGGTTTTGTCAACATCCACATAAATAGAAACCGCCGGCGCAGCGGCTTTGATGTTGATTTCACAAGAAGTTTTTCTGTCTGTACCGGAACTATCAATCCAATCCAGTTCAAAAACAATGGTTTTTCCCGCATCAATTGATCTGAAAGGATGATTTTCTAAGGAATAGCTCCATTTTCTGTCATTCGCGTTTAATTGAATGCCTAAATTTGTTGTGGTACCGCTGGAGGTATTTGTGAGACTTACAAGAGTAATTTTTTCACCAAAACCCGTTGCAGATTTTGAGGTTAATATAAAATCTACCGAAGCCGTACAAGATCCGTCTTTTTTTGGAATGATAATTTCACTCACATTGTCTCCCGGCGTTGCTGCCAGATAAAACGGATCATTTAATGCCGATATATGAGAATAGGGAATACTGCCTATGATAAACATCAAAAGCATGATGAGGCATAAAAGTTTCTTTTTCATATCGTTCCTCCCAATATTATTGCTTCCATTCTAAAATATTCAGCTCCAAAAGTCAAGTCAGGAATTGCAGCAAAATCATATTTAATAAATTCGACAAAATAAGATAAAAAAATTAGAAAGAGACTATTGATTTTCGTTAAAAAAATTGATACAATATATTCATATTCTTGCAAGAATAGACATAAAAAATATGCGATAGGAGGGAAAATATGAAAAAACTTATTACATTGCTGATTTCTCTGGCGTTGTTTGTATCGGTTTTTGCCGGCGTATCCATTTGTACTCTTGCGCAAGACGCGGGAGAGGGATATTTTTACAACGGTTGTGAGGATATGACGGTCGGCGCTACCGTTTCCGGAGGAAACAGCACACTGGGTGACTTTTTTATTATGACAAACGGAACCCTTGAAGTGGTGGATAACGTTTCCGGAAGAGTTTTTTCCGGCAGAAAGGCACTGAAATATACGACTGATGCCACGCAGACTTGGGTTGCTCCCGGCCTTTCTGCGGAAACGACAAATACCATTGTAGGAAATACGCCGGGCAGATATATGATCAGTTATTATATGTATGCCGAAAAATTTAATAACGATACAACTGTCGGCAATACCAAATATGTAAGCGGACAGTATCGGGGCGTGGCCAATAATTCCTATATGGATTATACAGGAAACAGCAGCAGTAGTATTATTACAATCGGTAAATGGACACATGTTGTAGGTTATTTTGATGTTACCGCCGGAAATATTACTTCTTCCGCTGTATTTACTTTAGATAGGACAAATCAAAGTACTATCTATCTTGATGATATCATGATTAAACGGGTAGACAGTAACTTTTTTGACAATGGAAAAGCGGATTTCGGTACGTATGATTGGTCTGCTTTTGCTTCATCAAGCGGCAGCGTTACTTCGGTAATTGATTCCGATACGGCGGCGCACGGAGCGGTAATTCAATTTAATAAGAGTACAAGCCCTTATTCTTCCGTACATTATGATATGGGAAAAGCAATTATTTCCGACGCCTCCAGCGGTTATTACGGAAACGGCGCGGGGCGTTACCGTATTTCTTTTGATGCAAAAATCGCGGCGACTGACAGCGGCGGAAATGATATTTCTGACGCGACTTATGACGTGGATTTAACGCTTCAATCACAGTCGCATAATGACAGTATCGTTGTGCCCGGGACTGTGGATTATTCATTAAATACATATTTCCATCCTGCACAGCCCAGAATCAGTATTGGAACCTCTTGGCAGCGGTATTCCACTGAAATGATTGTTACGCAGGCCTTTTTAGATGTGCTTAAAGGAATCAAGAACGGAGATATTACGGCTAATATTTCGGGGGCAGGAATACCGAACCCATCCAGCGCATATAAACTGGGCTTGCGGTTTGACGGTTCAAAAGACAGTGATTTAAAAGATAAGAGTTTTGCTTACTATTTGGATAACGTAACCATAGAATTTTTGGGGAATAATACTTCGTTCTATCTGGAGTCTTCCGGAACGCATACATTTTATGGGGGGCCATTTTGGAGCGGTCAACTGCATAATGTAAATGGTACGGAAAAAGTGGAGCTCAGTATTTATAATCCTAATAATTATACCGTGTTTTATGATTTTGAGGTACGTACTCCCATTGATAATTCATGGGATCCTACCGCGGCGACAGCAAAAGGATCGATTGCGCCGCTTTCTGTCAAAAATGTCACATTGAATGTTCAGCCATTTTATTATGTAACAAGTAATAAACAGGTGTATACTTCGGAATCGGCTATTCCGGCAGGTACGGTTTATTCTAAAATAACGTGGGATGAATATTTTTATTTAATCTATTTCTGTAAGGATGCAGACTATACGGTTTCGCTTTCCGCCAATGACAGTATTTTGATTTATAATTTGCCGGAAGCGTTTGGAAATCAAGTAGCAATTGATGATTTTTACGGAATTACGCAAAATTCAAAAATTATTTCTGTTTCGGAAAAGGCAAACGGATCGGTTTATAGCGCTGATAAAGAGATTTGCTCAGTTACAACGAATTATGATACCTTCCCGGGGGGAATCAACGCTTTGGGCATTGGTGTAAAGGTCACCGCGGAAGCGCAAATGCTGAATGACGCCTATCAATTCATCGGATGGTACAGCGGCAGTACACTTTTAAGCAGTGACGCACAATATTCTTTCTATACCGATGAAAGTTTTGATATTGAAGCGAAATATACTTTTAATAGGGTAGGACTTGATTTTACAGCAAATACACAAAATCCTTTTTTAGGAAGTGCCGATAATACTCTTTTTAAAGGTCTTCCCATTGATGAAAACGGAAATGTAGAATTGATTCTTACCAATAATAATGCCTATGATGTTTATGCCAGATTAGAAGGCCGCGTGTTTTCTGAAAATCAATGGCCCGGCGTGAGCAACGGGGCATCTACCGTGCAGATCCCCGCGTATGGTACGGGAACGCTTACTTTGAAAAATGTTCCGTCTTCTTTTGAGGTGAACGGCACCGTTTTCGATTCTCAAGATTATTTTTATATCATATATTTGTGTACGGATGCCTCCTGTCAAAACGGTGTGGCAAAAGCGGATGCAAATAACCGTTTTACCTTGGAATATCTCTCGGAAGAATACGCAGAAGCATTACTTGCGCCCAACACCTTCCCCGGGGTTGCGGATAACAGAAATATCTCCTATTATTATCAGGGCGTTATTGATATTGCCGTAGAAGGAAACGGTGGAAGCATTACCCCAATCAATGAAAAATATATTAAAAACGGGCAGCAGATAACGTTAACGGCTACACTTGCAGAGAGTGGAAGTTTTGAAGGTTGGTATGTGGACGGGCAGTTTGCCGGAAATGAATTGACCTATACCTTTACGGCGAATGCGGATCATACCATTTTAGCTAAATTTACACAACTGTATACCGTAACGGTAAGTGCCGGAGAGAGCAGCCTGACGTATACGGTAAACGGAGGAGAATCTCTGCCTTATACCGGTGCAATACAGGCTCTTCAGGGGGATATCATTACTTTTACAGCCGTTCCTGATGAAGGGTATAGTATATTAGGATTCCGTTACAGTAACAATGCGGAAATGCTGCTTTCCGATGTGCCGGAAAGCGCCGCGGTTACGGTTAGAGGAGAAAATATTTCCCTTGAAGTATGTACAGCGGGCGAAGCCTCCGAGCAGGGAAAAGCAAATTTATATTTTATGGATGATACCGGACAGCTACTGGGGCAATGTTTAAACGTTTCGCTTGTCGGCAGTGAAGATTATCCTTCCGCGCCCGCGAGAGAAGGATATACCTTTAGCGGATGGTCTCTTACCCCGGAACAAGTGAATGCGCAAATAGCAGCTGGTGCCGGAAAAATTTTTGTTGTTGCAAATTTCAGTAAAGTTGAAAAGAAAGTAACTGTTTTATTAGCGGAAGATATTGTGTCCGGCGCGTCCCTTTCCGCTGAAACGCCCGGAGAGAACAATCGCTATGAAACCTTAACTTTGCTTACCGCACAGGCACCGCAAAACAGCGGAGAACTGGTCTTCGGGTATTGGTATGATAATACCACAGGAAAGATTTTATCCTATAAGGCTAATTATACTTTTTACGCATTAAAACATGTCGTTTTAAACGCGAAGTATCTTACGCCTGACGAAGCTCAGAATCTTGAAATTTCTCAGCAGATAGAGATGACACAGATATCACGGAATCAGGATGGATCACTTACTTTTGTTTCTGAACGGGAATTTACCGAGGATATTACGATTCTTGATTTAGGTATCCTGATTAAATCATCACAGCAAAATGATGTAACCGAGAGTCAATTGATTCTTTCTGCGGAGGATGTGATTCAGGCAAATGCCACGCAGCGTGCGAACAGCGGTATTTATACGGTAACCAAACGTACCGGAGGCGCTTTATATTGGTTCGCGCGGGCATACGCTACATACAGTAAAGACGGTGAAATCGTTACGGTATACAGTAATATGCTGTATTTGATTCCCAATATACTGCCAACCAATGCCGAAAGTTTTGAAAATACCAACGCGTTGTCGCAGACGGCGATCGGTAATCAAAGCAATGCCAATCTTTCTATTGTAGAAGGAGGAGCCTATCAGAATAATACCAATGTGCTGAAACTGGACGTAACCACAGGGTATGCTTCCCCACTAATTAATCTTCGCGATTATATTACGGAACCGGGAACATATACTTTTACTTTTGATTATTGTTTGGAATTTAACAGCGGAAGTTACATCGAGGCGGAAAATTTGATTTTCCGTACGTTGATACGCGGAACTGCCGCTAACAGCATTATTGAGTCTCATCCAGACGGAAATTATTACGGTGTTATCCGAGAAAATAAAATTCCCAGCAATGAGATGTGGTGGTATACGATTTCTTCTACCTTTACCATTACGCAAGAAGATCTCGACGGAGCGGCAACACCCTGGAATATATGTGTTGACTGTATTGATACAGTTAATATTTCTGCTATTTATTTTGATAATTTTCAACTGCTGGAGAACTATGAAAATACACAATATGTTCAAGGCGCCGCTTCTGATTTCGAAGGAGTTTCCACGCCGGCAGAGGCATCCTGGGCACCGTTCGGAAACTGTACGGTTGAGATCGCTGATACCGGTTATAACAGCGCGCAATCCATAAAATCTTATGGATATCCGAATAATAATACCTATTCCTCGCAAAGCATCAATATTTATCCGTACATAAATGCTTGCGGACAGGCGGGTTATTATAAAATTAGTTTTATGGCTAAAGTAGAGTCTAAAACCGGAGCGGACGCGCTGCTTCCGGATGAACAGGCTTTCAGTGTGGTTATTCGAGGAAATGAGAATTCCTTTATTGACGCTAGCGGATATTATTCTGTACCGGCTTCTTTTACTTATCAGAATGATACTCAATGGAAGGAAATCTCTTTTAGTCTGTATGTAACTTCGTCCGATCTTGCGCAGGGAAGCAGCTGGCAGTTCTGTCTGCATCAGTTTGCAACGAACGCATCTACGAAAGATGTTAAGTTAGCAGCCATATATTTGGATGATTTCAAAATTGAATATGAAGGTTTGTATACGAACGGTGCTGTTCAACGTTTTATTCCGCAAAGAGCCGAAACTTGGGTAGCGGAGGAAATTGTATTGACAAGCGATACTGTGGCCGAGAGCTTCTTGGATAAAGAGGTAGATCTTGTCTTGACCCATACGGATGGAACAACGCTTAACATTCCGGGATTTTGGGATGGAGACAACGTTTTCCGTATTCGTTACGCGCTTACAAAACCCGGCACATGGAGTTATCAAATCACTTGTTCGGATGCATCAGATGAAAAACTGCAGGCGTCGGGTGTCATTCTTTGCAGTGAATATAGCGGAGATCTTGATATTTATGAGCACGGCTTTATCAAAACTGTTAACGGTGCACGGTATTTTATGTATCATGACGGTACGCCGTTCTTCTATCTTGGCGATACTCATTGGGCACTTGGACAGGAGGCTAAAGATGTGGAAGCTGAATTCACCGGATATACGGCAGACAATTCGGGTACTTTTGCCTCAGGAATCAAATATACAGGAAATACGAATGACAGTGTTACCGTTAATTTTGCTCAAAAACTTGCGCAGACTCGTGTACAGCAAGGATTTACGGTAATTCAAAGTGAGCCTTTAGGAGCTGCGTTTAATTTAGAAAACGGTGTAACAGGTGCTGATATTAAAGGATTGCAGCAATTTGATGCTGCATTTAAAGCCATTGCGGACGCCGGTTTGGTTCATGCAAACGCGCAGTTCTTCTATCCGTCTCAAATGGCAACATTGATTGAATTAGCCGGCGGTATGGATACCGATAAATTCCTTTGCTACAGCGATGATACAGGCAAAGTGATTTCGGAGGGGCAATATAACCAGAATCCCGAGCAGGAAGGTCATGTTGTGGGCACTAATCATATTATTTATGATTATACGGATTCCGTATATACGTATTTAGATAAGCTTACCCGTTATTGGGTTGCGCGTTACGGTGCCTATCCTGTTATGTGGACTTTAGGCCAGGAGATTGATAATGACTTTTACTATAACCGTAATGAACAGGGAAGCAACGGAGAATATACATCAAAGAACAACGGACATGTCATGTGGAATTCAATCAATAATCCGTATTTGCTTGTGGCTGCTTATATTGAAAAATATGATGCGTACACTCATCCGCTTTCGGGCCATCAAGAGAGCATCGGCGGCGGTGGAACAGAATGCCTTGGCAATGGAATAGGGTATTATTTGGCCGGTGATACTTTTGATCAAAACGGCAATATTGTTAAGCTTTCGGACAAAACCCTTACACCGATTGATACAACGGGAGCAACCCTTTATTACGGTGATTCACAAACCAGACCGTCAGCTTTCCGCAATGTAAGCAATCATACTTGGTATGCGGCACAGTTGTCTTCTTCCTTGAATGCTTCCGGCGCTGCGCAGATGAATAATATTGCGAAAGATTACTGGTATAACGGACAGGGAAAGGTTATTGTGAATTACGAACCGCGGTATTGCTATTTGTGGACAAAGAATTACGGAATGCGTGTGAGAGGATGGATGGCGTACCTCAGTGGTATGTTCGGTTATGCTTACGGCGCACAGGATACTTGGGATTATCTTGCTTCTTATAATGAAGATGCGGGTACTGCTGATACGGTAGATTATATTGCTCCGGCAGAAAAACAAGCGGCAACCTATATTGACGGATTAAATTATAAGAGTGCGGATCAATTGGGATATGCACGGAACTTCTTTGAAACAACCGTAGGCGATTGGCAGAATTTGATTCCTCGGTTTGATGATGACGCCTACTTTGCAACATCCCTTTCCGGCGTTTTGTATCATATGGCCAGCAACAGTGATAACAGTAAAGCCGTGATATATTTCTATACGGTTTCTGTTACCGAGGGCGGATATAATGCGGCGGACCAAATGGCGGCGGATGTTTTGCAGATGCATAACGGAGGTTATGACATGCCGGCAAACAGCAACGGATCCTTGGTGGAAAGTTATGCAACGGGAACCGTGAAACAGCTGACACCCGGCGCTTCCTATCGGTGTACTTGGTTTAATCCGCGAACCGGGCAAAACGGTAGCAGCTTTACAAAAGAGGCCGGAATTTTGGGAAATCTTTTCTTGGAAAGCAAGCCGGACGGTTGTGATTGGGTACTCTATATTGAAAAAGTATAAGTTCTAATAAAAGATGCATTCCGATGTTTTTTATTCGGGATGCATCTTTTTGTATCAAGAAAACCACACGCTAAGGGAGTGGTTCAAAAGAGGCTTTTGCCGATGAGTAAAAAAACTCCTATGGTATAATGCAAGAGGTCTGCTAACCACAAGCATAAAAACATAGGAGGTCAATTATGAAAATCGACAGGAATAGTATAGCACATACAACATGGAATTGCAAATATCATATAGTCTTTGCAACACTCATCTAAATCACACAAATACAATTTGGATGTGATAGTACCTGTTTCTCTCGCACCGGATATGTAACCGGTTGCCCGGAAGAACTCATCATAGTCCTCTTTGGTGCAACCTTTAATAAAGATATGACAGTAACGCTCGTCGTTTTTATCAACGATATAGATACGCTCCACAAAGGATTGTATCAGCGTTACCAACACATCCGGCTGTGCGTCCTTTGCGTATTTCTCACGACGATCTTGAAGCAATTTTCTTGGATTTCTTGGAATACTGTTTATTTCTTCTCCGCACTTATCCAAAATGCTTTTGGGAATGAAATAGAACGCAGAAATATATTCTGCATTGCGAAATGGTGTGATCTCGCCATTTTTTCTTTTTAGTAATATCGGCATGTTTTGTGCCTCCTTTCCATACGCTGTATTTTCATATATTTATTTCGGGATATGTATTTACTAATTGTCGAAACATTTTTCTTGACGGCTGTCGTGAACCGCCCTCCCACTTAGAATAGATACTCAAACTAATACCTGCTTTTTCAGCAAAAGTTGCTTGATTTAATCTGTGTGCTTTTCTGACTTCACGAAGTCTATCACTGTAAGGATAATCCAGAAATTGAGCAAACTCATCGAAGAGCAGATTTCTATCAATTTCAAGGACTTTAGCCATAGCAACGGCTGTTTGATGTGGTATTGGGAACTGCCCACGTTCATACATTAACACCGTTGCGGATACAACTTCTACACTTTCGGCTAACTGACGTGTGGTTAGACCCATTCGATGGCGATAGTATTTCAGCATTGCCGCAGGAGTTTCTTCTGTAGGAAAGCCTTCAAAACAAAAGTTTAAATGTATTAATATCTTTCCGTGCTTATATTCGTATAGGTTTGTGTGATAGAGAATAGTGTCGCATTTGCACCAAAGTACAAGAGACAAGTAATTTACGGAAAGATAAAAGCGGACATAGGGCAGATACTAAGAAAGTTATGCGAATGGAAAGGAGTAGAAATAATAG
>ULSF01039785.1_pt1 | contig 11220 bp, 5 predicted proteins | sample 1956121 | NCBI WGS metagenome assembly ULSF01 (sample SAMEA4835701, study PRJEB28245) | human gut metagenome | biome: gut microbiome; material: fecal sample | place: Denmark | collected 2008
TTACGGCTAATTATTAATTAAAACTCAATTGCTTTTTTAGGCAAAAGGATTATATTTGTATAATTGTTAATTAAAGATGAGATATGTCCAACAAAAAAATAAACCGAATCAAGGTGATGCTAGCCGAGAAGGAAAAGACCAATAAATGGCTGGCAGAACAAGTGGGGAAAGATCCTGCTACCATCTCCAAATGGTGTACAAATACGGCACAACCCAGTTTAGAAATGCTACTTCAAATAGCTAAAGTGCTTAATGTGGAGGTTAAGGACTTGCTCAGAGAGTCTGATGAATAAGATTTCTATATACTAAGTATTCTCAAATAAATGCAGAATGTCTGCATTCTTAATTTAAACCTTTGCTTATGATATTCTCATATAGAGTAAGCTAAATTCAAAATTGATTTTATGAACAAACAACAACTTGCCAATAAAATATGGGCATCTGCCAACAAGATGCGTTCCAAGATAGAAGCCAACGAATATAAAGACTATATACTTGGCTTAATCTTCTATAAATTCCTGTCGGACAATGAGGTGAACTATCTGAAAAGTATCGGATGGACTGATGAGGATATTGTGACACTTGTAGAAAATCATGAAGACCAGGAAGCAGTCATGATGATGGAATATTGCAGAAATAACATCGGCTACTTCATTGAATACAAAAATCTGTTCGGCACATGGCTGAAGCCCAATTCTGAATTTAGCGTGGCCGACTTGAGCGGAGCGCTCAACAGCTTCGACCGCCTGATCAGTCCTAACTACAGACATGTATATGAAAACGTATTCAAGACACTACAGGCCGGTTTGAGTAAATTAGGCGAAAATACGACCTCACAAACACGTGCACTGAAGAATTTGATAAAGCTGATAAAAGATATACCTACCGATGGAAGCCAGGACTATGACGTGCTGGGATATGTATATGAATACCTTATCAGTAACTTTGCAGCCAATGCCGGGAAAAAGGCCGGAGAGTTCTATACGCCTCACGAAGTGGCTATCCTGATGTCTGAAATTGTGGCTGAACACCATAAGAATAAAGACAAAATTGAAATTTATGACCCTACAAGCGGTTCAGGTTCTTTGTTGATTACTATCGGTAAATCGGTTGGGCGCCATATCGAGGACAAGAACAAGGTGAAATACTATGCGCAGGAGCTGAAGGAAAACACTTACAACCTGACACGTATGAACCTGGTGATGCGTGGTATCAAACCGGATAACATCAATACCCGTTGTGCCGACTCTCTGGAAGAAGACTGGCCTTTGCAGACCGACGGCGGTGACATCGGCAAACCGCTTTACGTGGATGCCGTTGTCAGCAATCCCCCCTATTCTCAACAGTGGGATGCCAACGACCGTGAACTGGATGCACGTTTCAAGGATTATGGTGTAGCTCCTAAAAGCAAAGCTGATTACGCCTTTTTGCTTCATGAACTCCATCATCTTAAACCGGACGGAATCCTGACGATTGTGCTTCCTCACGGGGTTCTCTTCCGTGGCGATGCTGATGAAAATAGTGAAGGAGAAGGCAAAATCCGTCGCAACCTCATTGAGAAGAACAACATCGATGCCATTATCGGACTGCCTGCCAATATTTTCTTCGGCACAGGTATTCCTACCCTCATTATGGTGCTCAAACAGCATCGTGACAATGACGACGTGCTGATTATCGATGCCTCGAAGGGTTTTGTTAAGGAAGGAAAAAATAACAAGTTGCGCGAATGTGATATCAAACGTATTGCCGATACGGTACGCGAGCGAAAGACGATTCCCGGATACTCCCGTACAGTGTCCCGTGATGAAATCCGTCAAAACGGTTACAATCTGAATATCCCTCGTTATGTAGATTCCAGTGATCCTGTTGAAAAGTTCGACATCTATGCCACCATGTTCGGAGGCATCCCTCACAGTGAGATTGACGAACTTCAAAAATATTGGGACACATTCCCTTCTTTGCGTGAAGAATTGTTTAGAGCGGATACAGACAAACCTTATTCTCAGTTGAGGGCCGAAGATACTCAATCAGTTATAGAGCAGAATGCAGACGTGAAAGCCTTCCAGAAGAGGTTTGCACGGGCTTTCGAAGGTTTTGCCAATAGTGTTCATCATCGGCTGATTGATCATGTAGATACGATAAATCCACAAAAAGAACTGGATGCTATTTCCGATGATATTTTTGCCCGTTTGCATGAAACACCACTTATTAACCGGTATGCAGCCTATCAAGCTTTGGCTGACAACTGGCAGGGCATCACCAACGACATTGAGACCATACAGCAGGAAGGCATTGGAGCGGTAAGAGTAGTAGAACCTGCTTATAAACTGGTAAAGAAAGGCGACGAAGAGATTGAAGTGCCAGATGGTTTGAAAGGCCGCATTATTCCTTTTGAATTGGTACAACAGGAAAAATTTCAAGATGAACTGAAAGCTATAGCCGGTTTACAGATGCGGGTAGAAGAAATCTCAGGTGAACTGGATGAAATCCGTGAAAGCTTCTCAGAAGAGGAATCTGAGGCTTATTTGGATAGTGAAAAGGAAAATGCCTTTGATAAGAAAGCCATTACTGCGGGAGCAAAAGCCAAAAAGGATGCGGTGGAAGAGGAAACTAAAGAGAAACTGAAGAAGATTGTCAAACTCTGGGAGGAACAGAAAAACAAAAACAAACAAATCAAGGAGGCAAAGCAGGCTCTTATTGACAAAACGGTAGAAGCGATAGAGAATCTTTCTGACGAAGATATTTCTCTGTTCCTGCATAAAAAATGGATTGATCCTATTATCAAAGGTATTGATGAAACGCTCACTGAGGTTTTGTCGGCTTTTGAAACTAAAGTGCTTACATTAGGTAAGAAATATGCTATAAGTTATAAGCAGTTGAATGAGGACTTGGGAAAATCCCAAAAAGAATTATCTGATCTTATTGGTGAACTGACTGGAGATGAGTTTACTTTATTAGGACTTAATGAGTTGATTAATGGTGAAAAGAAATAAGTATATGAACGTACCTGAAATTAGATTTAAAGGATTAGATAAAACTTGGAACAAAAAAACATTGGATGAACTCGTTCAACTGAATAGTGGAATGGATTATAAGCACTTATGTAATGGGAATATACCTGTATATGGAACTGGTGGATACATGTTAAGTGTTAACGCAGCTTTATCTTACGATAAAGATGCTATAGGAATAGGACGTAAAGGTACTATTAACAAACCATATATATTAAAAGCACCTTTTTGGACTGTTGATACACTCTTTTATGCAATACCTCGTAAATATAATAACTTACAATTTTGTAATTGCATATTTCAAAGAATTGATTGGTTAAAATACGATGAATCCACAGGAGTTCCAAGTCTATCCAAAAATATAATAAATTCAATAGAGGTAAATTGTGCTCCTAGTTATGACGAACAGCAAAAGATAGCATCTTATTTCCAGTCATTAGATTCATTAATTCAAACCACATCAAAGAAACTTGTATCTTTAAAACAAATAAAAGATGCAAGCCTACAATCTATGTTTCCACAAGAAGGAGAAACTGTACCTAAAGTAAGATTTAAAGGATTTGAAGGAGAATGGGAAAAAATTCCTTTTGGGTCATTCTTAAAAGAAAGTTATGAAAGGTCAACAGTAGAGAATGAGGATATTTTATTATCGTCCGCAATTACAGGAGTGTACTTAAACTCTGAATTATTTGGACATCAAAGAGGAGCTTCTAATATTGGATATAAGAAAATAAAAAAGAATATGCTAATTCTTTCAACCCAAAATCTCCATTTAGGAAATGCCAATGTTAATTTAAGATTTGAGCATGGACTTATATCACCAGCTTACAAGGTCTACGAAATCGTTAATATATCACCATTATTCCTACAACAATGGATAAAAATGGATTCTACAAAAGTTTTTTCCTGAATGCAACAACAGCAGGTGCTAGTTTGTGTAGAAAGAACATTGTGTGGGATGATTTGTACAAACAAATAGTATTGATCCCTTCAAAAAATGAACAAGTTAAAATAGGATTATTCTTTTCAAATCTTGATAAACAAATCTCTCTCCAAACCCAACGCCTTGAAAAGCTAAAACAAATCAAGGCAGCTTGTCTGGATAAGATGTTTGTGTAAAATATCATTCAAACCTTTAATGGAGTAAATATGGATAATATAAACGACATACAATATTTCGTCAAGGAAAGTCTGTTTGAACAAGCCTTGGTCGACCTTCTCCCCCATCACGGTTGGGAAAAGGAAGTCCTTGTACAACCCACAGAAGATGATTTGATCCAGAACTGGGCAAAGATTCTCTTTGACAACAACCGTGACATCAACAAATTAGGCAATTATCCGCTTACTGCGAGTGAGATGCGCCAAATCATCGATCAGGTGAATCTGTGCGACAGCCCATACGCCATGAATATGTTTATCAATGGCGGACAGGTATGTATCAAACGCGACAATCCTGCCGATACAAACAATTACGGCAAGGAAGTATATCTGAAGATTTTCGATGCACGCGAAATCAGTGCCGGACAGAGCCGCTACCAGATTGCCCGCCAACCTCGTTTCAAGGCTTCGCACCCGTTGGGCGGTGACCGACGGGGCGATGTGATGTTGCTCATCAATGGCATGCCGGTGATTCATATAGAGCTGAAACGTTCCAAAGTAGATGTAAGTCAGGCTACCTTTCAGATTAAGCGTTATACCCACGAAGGTGTATTCGACAACGGTATCTTCAAGATGGTGCAGATTTTCGTGGCCATGACTCCGGAAGAAACACTCTATTTTGCCAATCCGGGCAAAGAAGAGAATTTCAAGCCGGAATTCTATTTCCATTGGGAAGACTTTAACAACACAATCATACGAGACTGGAGGCGAATTGTATCCGATTTGCTCAGCATCCCCATGGCACATCAGCTAATCGGTTATTATACCATTGCCGACGATAAGGATAAGACACTGAAAGTACTTCGCAGCTATCAGTATTTTGCAGCCAGCAAAATCAGTGACATAACGCATAAGACTAACTGGGATACTCATCAGCATCGTGGCGGATACGTGTGGCATACCACCGGTTCCGGAAAGACCATGACCAGTTTCAAGTCAGCACAGCTTATAGCCAATTCCGGCGATGCAGACAAAGTGGTATTTCTATTGGACCGCATTGAGCTGAGCGTGCAATCATTGGATGAATACCGTGGATTTGCGGGAGAAGACGAAGCTATTCAGGATACGCAGAACACAGCTATCCTGTTGAGTAAGCTCAAAAGTACAGATAACGACGACCGACTGATTGTGACCTCTATTCAGAAGATGTCGAACATCAAAGCAGGGAAAGATATTTCGCAAGATGACATTGATTTGATAGATCGTAAACGACTGGTATTTATCATAGACGAATGTCATCGTAGCGTGTTCGGCGATATGCTGATAGGTATCAAGAATACCTTCAAAAGAGCCCTGCTTTTCGGTTTCACGGGAACACCAGTCTTCAAAGAAAACGCCAAGCATGAAATCATGACCGAAACCATATTCGGCGACATGATTCATAAATACACCATCGCCAACGGAATCCCTGATCACAACGTATTGGGATTCGATCCGTATATGGTGAGAACCTACGAAGACAATGAGCTTCGCGAAAAAGTGGCATTCTCCCAACTGAAGGTAAACAGCATCGAGGAGATTGAAAATGACGAACAGAAAATGTCTATTTACAACATGTTCATGAATGAACTGAAGATGCCGGACACTTATAAGGAAGGAGATGAAACCTTACACGGAATAGAACATTATCTGCCTAAAGACTTGTATCAGCAGCCTGTTCATCACCAGGCTGTCGCAGCCGACATCGCAAGTGGAAGGGATAAACTGAGCAAGAACGGTAAATTCCACGCAATTCTGGCTACAAAGAATATACCTGAGGCAATAGCTTATTATCGGATATTCAAGGAGCAATATCCTTCCCTGAATGTGGTAGCCGTATTCGACAACAACATAGACAATTCTGATGGCGGAATTGCCAAGGAAGATGCCTTGCTGGAGATGCTGGATGACTATAACCGGAAATATGGAACAACATTCCAGCTTTCCACATATGCCAAATACAAAAAGGATGTGGCCAAAAGACTGGCACACAAGAAGCCTTACCTCAATATAGAACATGATCACACACAGCAGATAGACCTGCTTATTGTGGTCTCACAGATGTTGACAGGTTATGATTCCAAATGGGTAAATACGCTGTATGTGGATAAGGTAATGAAATATGTGGACATTATCCAGTCGTTCTCACGCACCAACCGCCTGTTTGGTCCGGACAAGCCTTTCGGCATTATCCGCTATTACTCTTTCCCTTACACCATGGAGCAGAATATCAACGATGCACTCGATGTATATGTGGACAGGCCGTTAGGTGTTTTTGTCGATAAACTGGAAAGCAATCTGACAAATATCAACCAGAAGTTCTTGCACATAAGGGATATATTCCAGGCACAGAAAATCGAAAACTTTACCAAATTGCCGGAATCAAGAGAAGACAGGAATATGTTTGCCAAAGATTTCAGCCAGATGACTCATCTGCTGGAAGCAGCCAAGCTGCAAGGATTCACATGGGATAAGGATGAATATGAGTTCCAGCATGGCGATACCTATACCTACGTCAAAATGGAACTGGACGAACAGACTTACCTTATTCTGCTGCAACGATACAGGGAACTGTTTGAAGGTAATGGAGATGGCAGTACGGAAGGAAATGATTTTGACTATCCTATTGATACCTATATCACAGAAACAGGTACGGGTACGATCGATGCCGAATATATCAACTCCAAGTTTGTGAAGTTCATCAAGAACCTCTACATGTCCGGTCCGGGAAGCGAACTGACCAAAGAAGCCTTTAAAGAGTTGCACAAAACCTTTGCTTCTCTATCACAAAAGGATCAGCGTACGGCAATGATTATCCTGCACGACCTGCAAAGTGGAGATTTGCATCTGTCGCCGGGTAAGACGATTTATGATTATATCGCAGAATACCAATTCCGTGAATTACACAAACAAGTAATGATTCTGGCCGAAGCGACCGGTTTAAATGCCAGTCAACTGGAGCACATCATGAGTCGTAATGTAACGGAACAGAATCTGAATGAGTTCAGCCAGTTTGACAACCTGAAGCTGACATTGAACATGACCAAGACCCGTGAATTCATTGCCAAAGTAGAAGGTACAGAGGTTCCGGCTCGTCTGGTTATTCCCAAGGCAGACAAATTACTTCGAGAGTTTATTTTAGACAGCAGTTGTAGAGAACATATTCTGAAAGCGTACTTGAACATGGAGGAGAATTATCAATCCGAAGAAGAACAGGTGCCGCAAGACGAAGACGTTATTACAGACGAAGTACAGCATGTAGACATGGCCGTCATAAAAGATAATATCCGGAGTATTCTGAAAACAACTTTGACCACAGTGCTTCCACAAATGCGTCCTATCGACGAGATTATAGACAGCGCATTCTATGTAATAGACACACCGTCAATTGATTCTTTGGACAATGTAGGCATGTTTATTCAGCGGGCATTTACAAATCTGTACGGTAAGAAAGCAACTATCGTAGATAAGTTTGTGGCATTTAATTTATTGGTCACCAAGTTTGAAGCATATCTGAAGAAATTATATTATCTGATGAAAGGCCATGAAGTTCCTGCCCAAAATCCGGGTGAAGATGTAACTTGGAAAAACGTGATTTATGCTCATAAATGTCTGTGGAATCTGAAATACAGCACGGATGAAGGAAAGCAGCAGCTATATCAATACCTTATGCTCATTAAAGGCTGGAGAAACAGTGAATCACATATTTCTCCTACAGCTTCAGAACAGGAAGTTGATACTGCAATCAGCATCATCCTGACCATGTATTTCTATGCTACAGGCTCTTCTATTACAGATTTGGAAATGAATGGACATGAAATACAAAAGTCCGAAAGTGTTCACAAAGAAAATTCTTATGTCCATAAAGTAATTCAGTTGCATCCATATTATAATGAAGAAAATGATGACCAACAACTGGTCGCTGAAGCGAACGTAAAGGATTGGCCAGAAGAAAAACGAATCGCAACTCTGAAAAAGAGCATTTGCCAGCTTATAGGATATGAGCCTAAAAAGTCACCTTTGAACAAGCAAAGACATTGGATTGCGATTTATCGTATAGCAGCAGATAAGGGATTTATCATAGAAGGTGATTTTGCTTATTTCAAAAGAATCATTGATAATATGCAAATAAGTAATCTTCCTGTTCCTCTTAAAATAGAATCGCTACAAAGCTCCATCAAAGACGTGTATGCAAAAGATATTGAATATTGGACAGACAATAACCTTAGTGGCAAAAAACTAGCAGAGTATGAAGATATTAAGAAATGTGCTGATGCGTTTGCCAAGATTGTAGGAAATAATATTAATACGAAATAAGACGATTATCATGAAACATATATCAATCCGTGTGCCTTGGCACGATAATAAATGGAATGGAACTATTTGTCAATGTCCGAAAAATAATCCATTCTGCATGATGCTTCACAATATATCTGAAAAAAAAGATGAGAACAAAGAAGAAACTTATGCAGGAAAGGATTGGAATTCTCTCAAGCAAGATCAATTACCTGCTTGTGTTGGCGAGAATGGTGGTTTTATGAATGAGAAGCCATATAAAAGAACCTTCAAACATGTTTATGCTTTTGGAGAGACTCCACATGCAAAGCTCTTACCTACAACAATAGAACTCAAACCATATAGCTTTTTTGGAATACCTTTCCGATATCTATCTCGTGATTATCAGGAAGAACTGAATCATAAATATCCGAATATGTCTGATGATGAAACTGCACCGTTTCCTACATCTTGGGTATATGGAAAAGAGAGACAGTTTGAAATATTAAATCACTTTAGATTAAATATAGAAGCTGGCACTTCACTCGGAGTTTTCTATTGCAAAAGTGGTAATCCAATTGATGAAGATGCAAAATTAATCGTTGGTATAGGTGAAATTACTAAAGTTTTACCGCTACAAACATATGAGACAACAACTGATTATACATATCCTTTTTGGGATTTGATTTTTGAACATGGTATAAGAACTGATTTGAAGAAGTCAAAAGGATTTCTTTTGCCATATCATGAATATATGTCACTTGATGAAGACTATGTAAAAGCCCAAACAGGAAAATCAAAACAAGAAGTAATTGATGAAATAAAAATTACCATTCCAAAGCTAGGCAATAGCCAGAAAATTTTTAACGAGTTGTCGTATGGTTGTGAATATGTTAGTAACCATAGCATGTTGATTATTTTGAATGTAGCCAGGAAATGTTTAGAATGTGTCATTAATCATGGACTTGTCGGAGGAAACTGGAAACAACAAATTTTGTGGATAGATTCCCAAATTGCAAAGGTGAAGGATATGATAGGTCCTTTCCCAGCTTTCGCCGAGGCTTTATCAGCAATAGGGGTAAATTATGCATTTATAATTGAACAGGATTTACGAAATAATGGATATTGTAGGGTTAAAGATAATCCATGGGAAGCCTTTGATAAATTGATGAAAGATGAATTGTCTCTTCCTGATTCCGTATATAAAAGTGAACTTACTCATTATCGTATTCTTTGGAAAAATACTCTAAGTAACCAAAGACAAGTACTGGAACTGCTATCACGTTTTGAAATAAATTCGGAAGTAATAAAATGGTGGTTTGATAGTCCTGGCTGCTATGATGAATTATTAAATAATCCATATATTATCAGCGAGGAGAGTCTTATTGAAAATTATCTTCCTGTTACAACCGAAATGATTGATCTTGGCATAATGGCTGACCCTAAGATTCAAGGCAAATGGACTCCAAAAGCTCCTTCACTAGTGGAATCCGTAATTGATAATAGAAGGATCCGCTCATTTATCATTTCAAAACTTGTGGCAAGTCTCAGTGATGGTGATACATTAATTTCTGCAAACGAGATTGAGTTATATATAAAAGATTGTTTGGCTGCGGACAATCATCAACTGCCATATAATTATTTAATGTCAAACAAAGAGTTCATTGAAGAAAAAACTATATATCTTAATACTGATGACAGGTGTGCACTGCAGTTGAAGGAATATAAAGAAATTGATGATTATTTGCGTAAGATATTCAAAGGTCGTGCTTCAAAGGATGTCAAATCACCATTAAAAGAAGACTGGAATACGATCGTTAAAGCATCTATTGATGGTTACAATGAAGCAAATGAGCGATGCCGTAATGCTGTAGCTGACCAGGTAAAGGCATTGGAAATGTTCTGCAGTAAGCGCCTTTCTGTGCTGGCAGGTCCAGCTGGAACAGGCAAAACTACAGTTGTCAAAGCTTTCTTAAAATCGCCACAAATAAAAGCAGAAGGTACACTCCTTTTGGCTCCTACAGGGAAAGCGCGAGTTCGCTTGGGTAACATGTCTGCAGATATTCAAGCCCTAACTATTGCGCAATTTCTGACGCGTCAGGGTTTCTTTGACTGGGATACAATGACACCTTGTGTTCCTGAAGATGCAGAAAAACGTAAATACTGTGGAGCCAAAAATGTCATTATTGACGAGTGCTCCATGCTTACATGTAAGGACTTTTATGTCTTAATGAAAGCATTGGATTTAAAGAACATTAATCGAATAATTTTAATTGGAGATCCATTTCAATTACCTCCTATTGGCCCTGGCAGACCATTTGCAGACTTATTTAACTACCTAAAGGATAATAAAGACGAATATTTAAGATCGGCAATAACAAAATTACGATATGTTGTAAGAACTATTAATACAGGAGACTCTGACATATTGACTTTAGCATCATGGTTCTCTGGAGAAAAACCTGCAAAGAATTCCGATCTCATTTTTGAGCAAGTTGCCAAAGGAAATCTTAATAATGACTTGGTTGTTTATACTTGGAATGATGAAAACGACCTTAAAGACTGCTTGAAAGAGGCCATTGAAAAAGAGTTGCCAGAAGAGGAAGGTAAATCTTTATCCGATAAGATTCGTAAATCTATAGGACTTGACGATGTAAATAAAGCCTTAAATGATCCGTCAAAGGTTGAAAAATTTCAGGTTTTATCCCCAGTAAAAAATCCGGTATGGGGAACATTCCAGATTAATTCGTATTTCCAAGAGTGGGTTGGTATAAATAAAAATTTTTCAATAGAAATA